>Ga0070732_10001696_pt1 | contig 11974 bp, 12 predicted proteins | sample Coa_R1_5_FD_66449 | JGI IMG/M metagenome (GOLD analysis project Ga0070732, IMG submission 66449) | Surface soil microbial communities from Centralia Pennsylvania, which are recovering from an underground coalmine fire - Coalmine... | ecosystem: Environmental > Terrestrial > Soil > Unclassified ...
CAGCGGCCGGGCTCCGTGGAAGGTTTGGAGCTGAGGTGTGACCGTTTCATCACCATTCTGGCAGGATCGCCCGACACTGGTGACCGGGGCCACGGGCCTGGTGGGTGGATGGCTCGTGCGCGCTTTGTTGGAGAAGCGGGCCGAAGTCGTTTGCCTCGTCCGCGACCATGTTCCCAGCTCGGAACTGTACCGGGGCGGCTGGATTCGCAAGGTGCGAGTCGTTCACGGCGATCTGTGCGATCAAGCTTTGCTGGAACGCGCCTTGGGAGAATATGAGATTGACACGGTTATTCACCTCGCCGCCCAAACCATTGTCGGTATCGCCCATCGCAATCCGATTTCCACATTGGAAACAAACGTGCGCGGCACCTGGCTGCTTCTGGAAGCCTGCCGCCGCAGCCCGCTGGTGAAGCAGATCGTACTCGCTTCTTCCGACAAGGCCTACGGCGAACACGAAAAACTGCCGTACGACGAATCCGCGCCGTTGCAGGGCTGCCACCCATATGATGTGAGTAAATCGGCTGCGGATTTGATCGCGCAAAGCTACGCGCACACCTTCGACCTTCCGGTGACCATCACACGCTGCGGCAATTTCTACGGCGGCGGCGACCTCAACTGGAATCGCCTGGTTCCGGGGACCATCCGCTCGATCCTACGTGGCCAGCGGCCCGTCCTTCGTTCCGACGGCTTGTTCGTGCGCGATTATTTCTATGTCGAAGATGGCGCCGCGGCCTATATGCTGCTGGCCGAGAGCCTGGCCGTGCGGCCGGAATTACGCGGCGAAGCATTTAACTTCTCGCTGGAAACCCAGGTCACGGTAGTCGACTTGGTAAATCGAATCACACGTTTGCTGGATTCGAAGTTACAGCCGGAGATTTTGAACCAGGCCAGCAAGGAAATCCGCCGGCAATACTTGAGCGCGGAAAAAGCCCGCCGCGTTCTGGGGTGGAAGCCGCTCTTTTCGCTCGATGAAGGGTTGCATCGGACCGTGTCCTGGTATCGCCATTATTTCGCTGAGCAGGACGCATGAACACAGCCGTAGGATTTTCCATTCCCTGCCGTGCCTGCGGCCAATTCGGCTTGCGAAACGTGCTGTCGCTTGGCCACACGCCGTTGGCCAATGCCCTGCTCACGCGCGAGCAACTGAAGCAACCGGAGCCTACTTTCCCGCTGGACCTGGTCTTTTGCCCAGCCTGCACGTTGTTGCAAATCACCGAGTCGGTGCGGCCGGAACAGCTTTTTGGCGAGTACCTCTACTTTTCGTCGTTCTCCGATACGATGTTGGCGCACAGCCAAAACCTGGTCGAAAGACTGATCGCCGAACACAGTTTATCCACCAATAGCCTCGTTGTGGAAATCGCCAGCAACGACGGGTACTTGTTGCAGTTTTATCGACAGCGACGCATTCCGGTGCTGGGGATTGAACCGGCCCGCAACATTGCGGTCGTGGCCCGCAAGCGCCAAATTCCGACGATTTGTGATTTCTTTTCATTGGCCCTGGCCAAACAATTGCGACGGGATGGCAAACGAGCCGGCATTATTCATGCCCACAATGTCCTGGCCCATGTTCCGGCCTTAAATGGCGTGGTGGCCGGAATGCGCGAGTTGCTACATGACGCGGGTTGCATTGTCATTGAGGTGCCATACGCCCGAGACATGCTCGATCGCTGCGAATTCGACACCATCTACCACGAACACCTCTGCTATTTTTCCCTCTCGGCTCTGGATCGGCTCTTCGCCAGGCACGAGTTGACGATCTATCGGGTAGAGCGCGTGCCGATACATGGCGGCTCGCTTCGCCTCTTCATCGCCCACGCTGCTTCCGCACCACGGTCCCGCCCCAGCGTCGCCAGGCTCTTGCAAGAAGAGGATGAATGGGGTGTAGATAAACCCGAGCGGTACCGATCATTCGCCGCCCGAGTCGAACGGTTGGCGGAGCAGTTGAGGGATTTGCTTTATGGACAAAAGAACCGAGGCCGGCGTCTCGCCGCGTATGGCGCCTCGGCCAAGGGCAGCACGCTGCTGAATTACCTCCGTCTGAATCCCGGCACGATTGAATTTGTAGTGGATCGCAGCACGGTGAAACAGGGCCATTACACGCCGGGCACGCACTTGCCGATCTTTGCTCCGGAGCAACTGCTGTCCGAAATGCCGGACTGCGTCTTGCTTTTGACCTGGAATTTCGCCGAGGAGATATTGCAACAACAAGCCGAGTATCGCCAACGCGGCGGGATATTCATTCTGCCCATTCCGGAAGTCCAGGTGGTTTGAACGACGATGATTTTTCAGCCCACTCCTTTGTCCGGCGTGTTCGTCATTGAGCCGGAACGGCACACGGATGAACGTGGCTTCTTTGCCCGCACCTGGTGCAAAAAAGAGTTCGCCGCAAAGGGACTTTGTGCTGAGTTTGTGCAGTGCAGCAGTTCGTTCAATTACAAGCGCGGCACATTGCGCGGCATGCACTTCCAGGCCGCGCCGCACGCCGAAACCAAGCTGGTGCGCTGCACGCGGGGAGCTATATACGATGTGGCTTTGGACCTGCGTGCTGGATCTTCCACCTATTGCCGGTGGTTCGCCATAGAACTGACCGATGAAAGCCTCCGGGCGTTGTACATTCCGGAAGGCGTGGCCCACGGTTTCCAAACTCTGACCGATGATTCCGAGGTGCATTACCAGATCGCCCCGGGCTTTGTTCCTGCCGCCGCCCGTGGTGTCCGTTGGAACGATCCGGCATTCGCCGTCGATTGGCCCATTCGGGAAGGAATCACATTGTCGCAACGCGATGCGAATTATGTGGATTACACACGGCTGGATGGATGAACGGCCGAGGGTCAGCAGATGCACAAGGTCCTCCTCACCGGTGCCAGCGGATTCCTTGGCCGCCATTGCGTGGAGGTTCTTGGCACGCAGTTTGAGGTGCACGCGGTAAGCCGCTCGCTCGAAACTCCGGCCGCTCCTAATATTCACTGGCATCAAATCGATTTATTTCGGAGGGAATCTGTCGCGGAATTGTTGCGACAAGTGCGTCCCAGCCACCTCTTGCACCTGGCCTGGGTGACCGATCCGGCCACTTACCGCGATTCGGCCGCGAATCTCGACTGGCTGGCCGCAAGCGTGCACTTATTGCGGGCATTCGCCGACAACGGCGGCCAGCGCGTAGTGGTGGCCGGCTCCTGTGCCGAGTACGATTGGAGCTACGGCGTGTGCGACGAAGCCACCACGCCCGTGCGCCCCGCCAATCTCTATGGAATATGCAAGAACGCGCTGCGAGAGGTGCTCGAGGCGTATGCTCGCCAGACTGGACTGAGCGCCGCATGGGGACGGGTTTTTTTCTTTATGGACCGGGCGAGCATCCAGATCGATTAGTCTCGTACGTCATTCGGTCGTTGCTGACAGGCCAACCGGCGCAGTGCTCGGCAGGAGGCCAGCGGCGTGATTATTTCTATGTCAAGGACGCGGCTCGGGCGTTTGTCGCGCTACTGCGAAGCAAGATAAGCGGGGCCGTCAACCTTGGTTCCGGCGCGTCGGTTGACGTCGCAACATTGGCCCGCCGACTGGGGAGCTTGGCACAACGAGAGGATCTGATTTGCCTCGGGGCGAAGCCCGTCGCCGACGATACCCCGATGGTTGTCGCCGGTCAACAACGACTGCGCAACGAACTGGGCTGGTCGCCCGAATTCACGTTGGAATTCGCCCTTGCCGAAACTTTCGAATGGTGGCGCCGGAGGCTCTGCACCATCGCGAAAGCGTGACCACTGCCCGCGGAGCTCATGAAATTCGGTCGGTCCTCAGCGTTGAAAAAAACCAGCGTTTCACGTATCTTAATTGCTTATCGAATCTGGAAGGACCGGAAGCAAACCCGCCGCTTTCCGGTCGCGCTGTGTCTGGATGGCCGCGTTATCCAAAGACGCCCCACGCACGAGGACGTTCAATGGCTGAACCGGCTTTGATGGCCATGTCTGGCAAGCAAACGCGCAAGAAGATCCACTCGATTCAGGACTTAGAACGTGTTTTGGCTGGGTTAAGGTCCGAGGGGCGAAGAGTCGTCCATTGTCATGGCGTTTTCGATCCTTTGCATATCGGCCATATTCGGCACTTCGAGCAAGCGCGGAAATTGGGTCATGTTCTGGTCGTTACCATTACGCCCGACCGGTTCGTGAACAAAGGCCCTCATCGGCCCGTGTTTCCAGAGGAACTGCGTGCCGAAGCAGTGGCATCGTTGGAATGCGTGGATTTCGTCGCCGTGAATCAATGGCCAATGGCGATCGAAGCAATCGAGCGCTTGCAGCCCGATGTCTTTGCCAAAGGTTCGGAATTTCGGAACAAGGCGGACCGCACGGGCGCCATTCCGTTGGAACAGGAAGCCGTGGAGCGCGTGGGCGGCCGAATCGAATTCACGGAAGACATCACCTTCAGCGCTTCAAACCTGGTGAACCGTCATTTCCAGGTGTTCCCGAAAGAAGTGACCGACTATCTGACCGGCTTTTCCGGCCGTTACAGCGCGCAGACAATCTTCGACTACCTGGAAGGCATTCGGCCGCTGAAGATCCTTTTGGTCGGTGAAGCAATCATCGATGAATACCACTATTGCGAAGCAATCGGTAAGTCTTCGAAAGAGCCCACGCTGGCGGTCAAGTCGTTAACCATGGAAACATTTGCCGGCGGCGTGCTGGCGCCGGCCAACCATCTGGCGAATTTCTGCGACCGCCTGGAACTGCTGGGCATGCTCGGCGACCGGGACACGAAGGAAGATTTCATTGACCAGCGCCTCGATGCGCGGGTTCGGCGGCGCTTTCACCATCGCGCGGATTCGCCGACAATTGTTAAACGCCGTTTCATCGAGAGTTACTTCTTCGCGAAGTTGTTCGAAGTTTACGAGATGAATGACGCGCACATGATGGAATCCGACCATGATGCGGTCTACGCCATGATCAAGGAACACATAGCCGATTTCGACATGGTAATTGTGTTCGATTTCGGCCACGAAATGATCGGCCCGAAGACCGTGAAGCTCCTTTGCGATGAAGCCCGGTTTCTGGCCGTGAACACGCAATCAAACGCCGGCAACCACGGGTACCACACCGTATCGAAGTATCCTCGGGCCGACTATTTTTGTGTGGCGGAAATGGAAATGCGGCTCGATGCACGCGACCGCCGCGGAGATTTGCACTCCATGCTCGGGCAAACAGCGCACCGTCTGGGCTGCCAGGCCGCCGTGGTGACGTGCGGCCGGAAGGGCTGTTTGTGCTTTGGCCGGGACGAAGGGTTTGTGCAAGTGCCAGCCCTGGCTGGCAAAGTCGTGGACCGTGTGGGGGCCGGCGACGCGTTTTTGTCGTTGACGGCGCCATGCGTTTATCAACGGGCGCCGTTGGAAATTGTCGGTTTCATCGGTAATGCGGCCGCCGCTCAGGCGGTCACGATCGTCGGCAACCGCGAAAGCATCGAAAAGAAGCCGTTGGTTCGGTATATCGAACACCTGCTCAAGTAACGATGACCTAGAACCTGGTCCCGGTCTGGAATTGATGCGCGTTCCTTATGTAGAGTCTGCCCATGGCCTCGAACAACGACCTCTATCTAATTGACAGCCATAAGCTCCATTACCACCCCGGTCGCGTGGCACAATGGCTTGAAGCCGGCGCCGACTGGGAGAAGCAGAAAAAAGTATACCCGATTTACGTGGAGATTTCGCCGGTCGGCGCCTGCAATCATCGCTGCACGTTTTGCGCCGTGGATTACATCGGTTACAAACAAATCTATCTCGATAAAGAGGTTCTGCTCCGCAACTTGACCAATATGGCAGCGAACGGCGTTAAGAGTGTGATGTTAGCCGGCGAGGGTGAGCCGCTTCTTTACAAGGGCATTGGCGAAGTGATCAATCATGCCAAGCGCGAGGGCATCGACGTCAGCATCACGACCAACGCGACGCCGTTAACCGAGAAACTCGTGCGTGAAGCCCTGGGATCCGTGACCTGGCTCAAGGCCAGTATCAACGCGGGTACCGCCTCCACCTATGCGCGAGTCCACGGAACGAGAGAAGCGGATTTTGACCGTGTTTTTGCCAATCTTACCAAGGCCGTTAAGCTTCGTGCGGAATTCGGCTGGAAAACTTCCCTCGGTGCGCAAGCAGTCTTGCTGCCTGAGAATTTTGCGGAGGTTTTCGACTTGTGCGATCGTTGCAAGGACATCGGTCTCGATTACGTGGTCATCAAACCGTATTCGCAGCATTTATCCAGTACGGAAACGAAGCAGCGCGGCTATGATCAATTCGATTACCGAAGTCACTACAAGCTGAGGGACGCCCTGTCTGTCCTCGGCTCGGACAAATTCAAGGTTATTTTCCGCATTAACACGATGAAGCACCTCGAAGAGAGCGAGCGCTACTATTCCAAGTGCTACTCCACGCCGAACTTCTGGGCCTACATCATGGCTTCGGGCGACGTTTACGGCTGCAGCGCCTATCTCCTCGACGACCGGTTCAAGTACGGCAATATCAATGAGCAATCGTTCAGCGAAGTGTGGGAAGGCGAAAAGCGGCGGCTCAGTGCGGAATACGTGCGCCGCGAACTGGACATTCACGAATGCCGGAAGAATTGCCGAATGGATAATGTGAATCGTTACCTGTGGGATCTCATGAATCCCACTGCACATGTGAATTTCATTTGATTACCCGGCCCGTGCAGGTTAATTGGCATGACGGCCCCAGACCAGTTGCTGCGTTTCTTTCACGATATGTTGCGCATCCGCATGGTGGAAGAAACCATTGCCGAGCAATACCCCGCGCAGGAAATGCGCTGTCCGGTTCACCTGTCCATCGGACAGGAAGCGGCGGCGGTCGGAGTCTGTAGTGCGCTTCGAACGAGCGACGCGGTCCTTAGCACGCATCGATCTCATGCGCACTATCTCGCCAAGGGCGGAAACCTCAAAGGAATGCTCGCAGAGATTTATGGCCGGGCTACCGGCTGTGTCGGCGGGCGCGGCGGCTCCATGCATTTGCTGGATATTGATGCCGGCTTTTGGGGCGCTGCCCCTATTGTCGGTGCAACGGTGCCTGTGGGCGTCGGTGTCGCATTTGCAGATCAAATGCAGCAGCGCGATCGTGTGACCGTTGTTTTTCTCGGCGATGGTACCGTGGAAGAAGGCGTCGTTCACGAAAGCTTGAATTTTGCTTCGCTCCACAAGCTGCCGGTGATCTTCGCTTGTGAGAACAATCAGTATTCTGTCTATACCCACTTGCGTGACCGCCAACCGCCGCGGCCGATTACGGAATGGGCCAAGGGTTATGGACTGCCTGCGGCGAGTTGCGACGGCAATGATGTGGAACGAGTGTTCGGTCTTACCGTCGATGCCGTCAAGCGCGCGCGGGGCAACGCGGGCCCTACCTTTTTGGAGTTCGCGACATACCGTTGGCGCGAACACTGCGGTCCCGCTTACGACAACCACATTGGCTACCGTTCCGAGGAAGAGTTTGCCGCCTGGCGCGAGCGCTGCCCCATCGAGACCATGAAGACACGGATGTTCCAAAGAGACTGGTTAAACTCTGGTGGTCTGGCCAAGATGACGGCCACCATTCGTGCCGAGATCGATGAAGCCATCCGTTTCGCCAAGCAAAGTGAATTTCCACAGCACGCGAACTTGACGGAATTCATTTATGCTGCTTGAAAAACCGATTAACTGCTCGAAAGATTCGTGCACCGGCGACCGCCAAATCACCTGCGCCGCTGCCATTCGGGAAGCTTTGGACCTATGTCTGGCGGCAAATCCGGCTGTTTTTTTGATCGGCGAAGGCGTACCCGACCCGAAGGGCATTTTCGGCACGACCGTCGGCCTTCGAGAGAAATATGGCCCTCAACGCGTCCAAGACATGCCCCTCTCGGAAAACGGCATGACGGGCGTGGCCATCGGCACGTGTCTGGCCGGACTAAGACCGGTCATGGTTCATCAGCGTGTTGATTTTGCGCTTTTGGCGATAGATCAAATCGTAAACAATGCGGCAAAATGGTTTTACATGCACAATGGCCAGGCTTCGATTCCGATGGTAATTCGGATGATTGTCGGCCGCGGCTGGGGTCAGGGTCCGCAGCACGCCCAAAGTCTGCAAGCGATGTTCGCGCATGTTCCCGGCTTGAAGGTGGTCATGCCCACGACGGCGTTTGATGCGAAGGGACTATTGATCGCCAGTATTGAAGACAACAATCCCGTCATCTTCCTGGAATACCGCTGGTTACACAATGTCACCGGTGAAGTTCCCGCGGGGTACTATCGTGTGCCGCTGGGAGAAGCGCGCTTGGTGCGCGAGGGCGAAGATCTGACCTTCGTGAGCAGTTCCTACATGACGCTCGAAGCAATTCGCGCGGCCGAACTCCTTTCGGAAATCAACGTAAGTGTTGATGTGATTGATTTGCGAACCATCAGGCCGTTGGACAGCGCAACCATCATGCGCTCGGTGCGGAAGACTGGCCGCTTGGTTGTAGCGGACACGGGTTGGACTTTCGGCGGAATCGGCGCGGAAATCATAGCTCAAGTGTGCGAGCAAATGCTCGGCAGCCTCAAAGCCCCGCCGCGCCGCGTGGCCCTGCCGGACGTACCCTGCCCGTCCAGTCCGGCGCTGGCCCGGCATTACTACCCTCGCTCGGGTGAACTCATTTGCGCCGCGGCTGAGCTGTTGGGAATTGAAAGTAACCGCTGGCAGAGCCTGGCGTGCCTTCCTGATTCCACGCCGATCGATGTGCCCGATAGAGATTTTGCCGGACCATTTTAGAAAGCCGAATGGACGAAAGAATCGGGGTTGAAGTTTTTGATCAGCAAGGCGCCGCCACCATGAAAACGCCCGTCCCTAACGTATGTGAGGCTAGCGGCATCAGTTACGACTACCGGCTTGCCTACGGAAACTTGAATAACTACCTTGAACGAATTGAGAACGGTGAATCGGCCCGCGCACGTTTCCTGGCGATGCGATCCTTCCTCAACCGGGCAATACCCAAGTATCAAGAGTTTTTCGACCCGGACCAATACACCGATGTCATCACACCGAAGAACGAATCGTTTGTGACGCGGATCAATGAAATTGTCGACCAACTGAATTCCTTGCGGACCAATGATGTGACCGACTTCGATTCTCTAGCGCCAATGCGGGCCGCATTGGACGCCGCCATTAGCGGACAAATTCCATCAGACCGCGGCGCGTAAAGCCGAGACTTGGCGAAACACACCTGCCAGAGGGTTTTTCATTATGGTCAGTTTGAATCTGGTGATGGGCCGTGCCCGACGGCATGTCGAGGACATAATCCGGTCGCAGATTGCCGATGTAAAACAGCGAGGCCTGCTCAATCCCAATGTGGATCCGCGCGCGAAGTTCCATCTCGACACGACCAAGATTGCGTTCCACCAGGAGCGCGTGGCGGCCTGGATGCGCGGCGAGCGGGTTGCGCCAATTACCATCGACATGGCGCTCACCCAAAAATGCAGTTACGCGTGCACCTTCTGTTACGCAGGGCTGCAGCAGTATCCCTCGGCGCCCGTGCCCTGGGAAGCCTATGAGAACTTTCTCGATGATTGCGTGGCCATTGGCCACAAGCCGGGGGAAGGCGTAAAAGCGATCAGCCTGGTGAGCGATGGTGAAAGCACTGAGAATCCCGACTACTACCGGTTCATCCGGAAAGGGAAAGCCAACGGCATCGACATGGCTTCCGGCACCAACGGTCTGAAGTTCGTGAAAGAGGAAATGTCGTCGTTGGTGGATTTCCTTACCTATCTGCGGATCAATTTTAACGCTGCTGAGCCGGCTGCTTACGCGGAAATCATGGGAACGCCGGAACCCAATTACTACAAGGTGATTGAGAACATCAAGGAACTGGTGCGCCTCAAAAAGGAACGCCGTAGCAATGTCACCATCGGGCTGCAAATGGTATTGATGCCCGAATATGCGGACCAAGTCATTCCCTTGGCCTTGCTCGGCAAGGAGCTGGGTGTGGACTACACGGTCATCAAGCACTGCAGCGATGACGAGGAAGGGAGACTGGGCGTCGATTACGCCTGGTATAATAGCGAGCTGGCCGTGGAACTGCTGAAAGCCGCCGAAGCGCTCTCCACGCCGGAATACTCGGTGCAAGCCAAGTGGTCGAAAATTCGGACCGGCCGCCAGCGCAAGTATTCGAAATGCTTTGGGACGCCGCTTTTGCTGCAGATGTCAGGCACCGGCATCGTGGCGCCGTGCGGGTCCTTCTTTCACGAGCGCTACAAACGCTACCACATCGGCGACATCAAAGAGAAGCGGTTTAAGGACATCTGGGCCAGCGAAGAGTACCAGGAGGTTATGTCCTTCTTGGCTTCGGAGAAGTTTGACGCACGCAGAATGTGTGAGACATTGTGCCTGCAAGACAAGGTCAACGAGGCGCTCAATGAACTGCGCGAGCATAACATTCCGCTTCCCGATGTAACGGGCAAGCCTCTGCCGATGCATCTCAATTTCATTTGATCGGGATGCCAACAGTTGCGAAGGAAAAGGAAGTTGCGCTCGCGCTTCAGCGAAAGAGTGACCAGTTCCCAGTACCGTTGCGAGGTGATTAGCCGGATATCGCGTATCCGAATTACTGGTGCCCATTGAGGACCGGGATCTTCGGCATGGACTTTCGGCAGATTCTGCATGTTCGACATGATGGTGGAGTACTTGCCGTGACCATGCCGCGAAGAAACACTGCCTATGATGGAGAACAACTTCAAAGAATGGCGGATTCGGTCGACTTCTGGTGGCACAGCATCGACTTCGGCCATGGCGTTGTCACCCCGGGACGGAAAAATCCCGCCCTTCTTGTGCGGGAACTGGCTTCCATGCGGTTGCCCGATTTGCACGGCAAGACGGTGCTCGATATCGGCGCATGGGATGGATTCTTTAGCTTTGCGGCCGAACGATTAGGGGCCGAGCGCGTTCTGGCTCTGGATCACCACGTCTGGTCCGTTGATATCGGCAAGGGCATCAGGTACATAGAAGACTGCAAAAAGCGCGGCATTTCACCTGCTCGACCCGAGGATACGCCCAACTGGCAGCCCGACACGCTGCCGGGGAAACGCGGCTTTGATACGGCCCACAAAGCCTTGAACAGCCACGTCGATACAATGGTCGCGGACTTCATGACGGTGGGCCTTGAGAAGGTCGGCGCCTTCGACATCGTATTTTTCCTGGGCGTGCTGTATCACATGCAGGACCCGATGGGGGCGCTTACGCGGGTTGCTGCAATGACGAAGGAATTGGCCATTATCGAAACCCACGCGATCGCCGTTCCGGGTTATGAGCGCTTCGAGCTTGCCGAATTCTATTCGTCCGCCCAATTGAATGGCGATCCGTCCAACTGGTGGGGGCCCAACCGGAAGGCCCTGGAAGGCATGTGCCTGGCCGCCGGCTTCCGCCGCGTGGAAATCGCTCTTTCCGTTTCGAATATTCCCGGAGTGGGCTCGGCTCTCCGGAAGGTCGGGCGAGCTTTGGAATGGGCCGGTCGCTATGCGCTCCGGAGTCGCCAATTCCTGCGAGTCGTCGCGCACGCATGGAAGTAATAAGTAGTTCGTCGATGCAACCGAAATGACATTGTCCATGTCAACGCCGGATCCGTCCATTTCTGTTTTGATGCCCAACTATAATAATGGCCACCTCATCGCCAATGCCTTGGAATCCGTCTGTACGCAGGATTACGCCCCAATCGAAGTCCTCATCACCGATGATTGTTCCACCGACAACAGCTTGGAGGTAATTCAGCGATACGCGGATCGCTATTCGTTTGTGCGCATTGTTCGCTATCCAGAAAAATCGAAGGACTGGCTCCGCAAGCACTATGAATACTGGCGGACGGCCCGGGGCGACTACGTTATGAGCCTCGCGTCGGATGATATCATCTACCCCGGCTTGTTGCGCAAGGCGGCGGAATTGATACGGCAGCATCCGGGAGTGGGCGTGGTCTTTCCCGACATTCGCATTCTTTTCCCG
>Ga0070732_10001698_pt1 | contig 11970 bp, 6 predicted proteins | sample Coa_R1_5_FD_66449 | JGI IMG/M metagenome (GOLD analysis project Ga0070732, IMG submission 66449) | Surface soil microbial communities from Centralia Pennsylvania, which are recovering from an underground coalmine fire - Coalmine... | ecosystem: Environmental > Terrestrial > Soil > Unclassified ...
CAAACCAGCAACACGTCCGGCGGCATGGGCGGCGGTTTCGGCAATTTTGGCGGCGGCCGCGGCTTTGGCGGCGGTAATTTCGGTGGTGGCTTTGGTGGCGGTAATTTCGGTGGTGGCTTTGGCGGCGGTCGCGGCTTCGGCGGCGGCATGCCGGGCGGCTTCGGGGGCGGCCGGGGCTTTGGTAGGCCGCCCGGACGAAAAGCCGTCCAGGCCGATTGGCCAGGAGGGTCCTATTTTTTCGTCGACCGGGTCACGGATGACCCCAAGTTCAGCATCCTTTACGATCCGCAACAAGTAGAACTGGCGTCGTACCAAGAGCAAGAAGAAGACGAACCGATCCAACTCCTGTTCGGCCAGCAACCAATGCCGCCAGTAGAGCCGGCGCAGACGGTGGGGCCGAACGGGGAAATTCGCGGCCCTCTCTCCAACGTCCGGGCCGAAGCGCTTTCCGAACTCGGCATCATCGTCATCAGCGGTAACGACGCCGACGTGCGCCGAATGCTGGAGTTGATTCGCTACCTTCAGGAGCAAGGCGCGGCAACCGAAATCCAACTGCTTACGGTGCCGCTCGAGCATGCCGATGCCACCAGCGTTTCGAACACGCTCACGCAGGTCTTCCAGCGCGTGAATTTCGCCCAGCCGGGCGCGACGACCCAAATTCGCCAGCCGCAAACAACCGGCACGCAACAGGTTAATCCGTTCATCCCCGCGTTCCTCCAGCAACCCGCCGGCGGTCAATCGCCGCAGGCATCGATTCTGCTCGTGCCGCTCGTGCGCTTCAATGCGATCATGGTCGCTGCACCAAAGGCTCGCGTGGCCGACGTGGTAGCCGAAATCAAGAAACTCGATTTGCCGATCGCGCCGCATGCCGACTGGGTGCCGTTCCCGCTCACGAAGGCCTCGGCCCAGCAAGTGGCGACGATGATCCAAACCTTGTACTCGTCGATCCGTTTCCCGAGCGACCAGAACCAGGTGCGTTGCAGCTACGACATCAGCAGCAATACGGTTTTTGTGCAGGCTGCTCCGGCGGAACTGGAAAGCATTCGCAAACAGATCCAGTGGATCGAATCGAACGAGTCGAAGAAGGTGAATGACTTGCAGGTGATCCGGTTGCGGAACCAGGCGTCGGACAACCTCACGCAAACATTGCTACTCGCGCTGACTCAGGGCATCGTACCGCCGACTTCCGGCACAGGCATTGTGCCGATTTCCACCACGGGCACGGGCGCCCCGGGTGGTGCTCCGGGCGGCATTCCCGGCGGCGTGCCGACCGGCGGGTTGCCCACAGGCGGTCTCCCCGGCGCTCCGGGGGCGCCTGGCGCGCCCGGCCGGACTACGACGACGGGCACAACTCAGGGCGTCACCACGGCCAACGTCAGCGTGCGCTTCTTCTCGAATCAGCCGAACCAGCCCACGATTGAGTCGGGCCTCCTGGAAGACGTGCACATCACGTCCGACCCGCCGAGCAACAGCCTGATCGTGTCGGCTCCGCCGAAGACGATGGAGTTGATCAAGGCGTTGATCCGGGAACTCGACGTGCCGGGTGCTGCCCAGGCCCGCATTAACGTCTTCCATCTAACGAAAGCCGATGCGACCGACGTGTCGAACTGGCTGCGGCAGTTGTTCACCGGTGCCACGACGACCGGCGGCGGTCCTGGCGCTCCCGGCGGCTTCCCAGGTGCTCCCGGCGGGGCTCCCGGCGCGGCCGGCACGAGTACCACAAGCCGGCTGCTGCCCACACTTACCGGGACCATCGCGGACGGCGCCACGTTGATCGAATTGCACGTGGCCACCGATATTCGCACCAACAGCTTGATTGTGGCCGGCAGCCAGAATGATCTCGACGTCATTCAGGCCATCGTTTCCCGCATTGAAGACCAGACCGCGCCGGAACGGACCACCATGGTCTTCAAGCTCCGCAACGTGGCCGCGGCCGACATCGCCAATACGTTGCAGACTTATTACAACCAGGCGCTCGGTGCTTACACCACAGAATTAACGGCCTATCAGCAGATTCTGCGCGAAGTGATTGTGGTGCCCGATGCAGTGAGCAACTCGTTGCTTGTGAGCGCCACGCCGACCTATTTCAGCGAAATTCAGCAAGTCGTCGATCGCCTCGACGCACAGCCGCCGCAGGTGGTCATTGAAGTGCTGATCGGTGAAGTCGATCTCACGAACAATGATGAGTTCGGCATCCAGATCGGCGGCCAGAGCCCGGTCCTGTTCGACCGCAGTGTCTTCCCGGCCGGCCCGGTAAATAACGCTGTGGCCAGTCCCGGCTTCGGCTTCAATACCACCACGGCCCTGCCCACCAATACCGCGGCCATCCCCAACCTGGTCGGCTTCCAAGGCATTGGCAATCTGGGCGTCGGCACGGCCTCGCAGCAGTTGAACGTGGGCGGCCTGGTGCTCCAAGCGTCCAGCAACTCGGTGAACGTGCTGGTGCGAGCGCTGAAGAACCAGGGCCGCATCGACATTCTGAGCCGGCCAACGGTGATGACCTATGACAACCAGTCGGCGTCGCTGAACCTGGGCCAGTTGATTCCGTACCTGTCGAACACCTCGGTGACCTCGACGGGCGTCATTACCAGCAATATCGCCCAGAAACAGATCGGCGTGATCCTAAACGTCACGCCGCGCATCGCCCCGGATCACCGCGTGATCATGCGCGTGACGCCGGAAGTCTCGTCGTTGATTACAACTCCATTCAACCTTGGCAACGGCCAGATCGGCACCGGCTTTAATGTCCAGAGCGTCGATACCACCGTCGCAGCGGCTGACGGCGAGACCGTGCTGATCGGCGGCTTGATTACCAAGAACGACGCCCGCAACGAAAACAAAGTTCCCTGGCTCGGCGACCTGCCCGGCGTCGGCGCGTTCTTCCGCTTCCGCACCCGGTATGTGAAGAAGACGGAACTCGTAATCATCATGACGCCGCACATCATTTACGGTCAGGCCGACGTGGACCGGATCATGGCTCAGGAAACGAGCCGCATGGACTGGATCATGAGCGATGTGGCCCGCACGCACGGCCACGGCATCGAAAAGATCGCACCGCCGGGTTCGAACCTGGTGGCGCCGTCTCCGTCGAGCACCGGCGGCCCGGACATCCCGGTATTCCCCGGACCTGTTGTACCGCCGCCGAACGGTTTGCCGCCCGCTGCACCGGATGGCACCCTACATCCGCCCGCGCCGTTGCCGCCGGGACAAACGGCGCCGGCAGCCGGCCCGCAGGCAGCTCAGCCCGGCCAGCTAAACCTGAATACCAGCAGTGCTGCACCGGCAGCGGGTCCCAATCCGTTCCTGAGGCCGCCGGCCAATAACACACAGCCGGCCGTGTCCAACCCAGCGGCCCAGGCCAATCAATGGAATCAAGCGGTCCAACAGAATCCCAGTTCCTCGGGTACGGAGGCCCAATCATGGAGCGCAGTTCGTCCTCGCTAAACGTGCGACGGATTGGTAAATCGATTGGCATCGCGGTCGCCCTGGCTTGCCTGGCGACGGGTTGCGAAACGACTTCGCAGTGGTTCTCGGCCATAGGCGGCAGCCCGAAACCGTCGGGTCCGCCGCAGCACATGGAAGCGATCTGGACCAAGGGCGTGCAATGGGTGCCCGATCCCACCAAGAGCGGCCAGCCGGGTCCCGTCCTGGCCTGCCGGCTGTACTTTTTCACTGGCGATGATGTGAAATTCACTTCGACGGTGGACGGCACGCTAACGGTGGACCTGTATGACGACTCCAACCGAACCGCCGGCGATGCATCCAAGCCGATGGAAAAATGGATCTTCAAGGCCGATGCGTTGAAGAACATGCTGCAAAAGGATGCCTGGTTGGGTCAAGGATATACGATTGGCTTGCCCTGGCCGACCTACCGGCCCGATATCAAGGAAGTGCATTTGAATATGACTTTCGAGCCTTCGGGCGGCGGCCAGCCGATTACGACCATGAGCGGGATCATGACGCTCGGCAGTCCCGTTGGCGCCGGAATTCAGCAAGCGAGTTACACAAAGCGCTAACCCAAAAAAGACAAAGAGCTGGAGCCCACGGACTTCCGTCCGTGGGCTTTTTTTTCAAAGAATCTCTTGACGGCAGGCTTGTCTTGGTGTTAAATGACCTAAGAAATTAGGCTTTACTTTTTCGGACTTGGAGCCGGAATCGTGGACGAGCCTCGCATCCCCACGCCGCGCGAAATGGCGATCCTGAAGTTGCTCTGGGACAATGGCCCGAGCAGCGTGAAGGACGTGCATCGCGGCCTCTTGAACGACGAACGGATTGGCAAGGAATTGGCCTACAACACCGTGCAAACGCTGTTGCGCATCATGGAAGACAAGGGCCTCGTGGACCATCGCCTGGAGGCACGCACCTTCATTTACACGGCCCGCTATAGCCGCGAGGAAAGCGCCCGCAGCTTTTTGCAGCGCGTGTTTGACGGCGCTGCCTCGCAATTCGTGTTGAGCCTGCTCGAAGCCGAAGAAATCTCTGCCGAAGAATTAGACCGCCTGCATGCAATGATCGCGTCGGCCCGACGAAAACGCTTACAGAGGGAGACGCGACTATGAGCTACCTGCACGAGCCATTCACGGCCTGGCTGTTGCAATCGCTTGCAGTGGGCGGATTGATCCTGCTACTTGCGGGTTGGTCATTTCTGTTCGTACGGCAGCCGGTGCGGCGACGGCAGATTGGCGTGTGGGCAGTGCGGGTCGCCCTGCTTGCGCCCATCCTTACTCTATTGCCAAGTTGGATTTTGCTGCCTCGGCCAGTCGAAAAACCGGCGCCGATGAAGATGCCGCAAGAGCAGACCGCAGCAGCGCCCCCCGAGATTTCCACTCAGGCGAAGGCGCATCCCGAAGCCTCGATACCGGTTTATTATTTGCCGACTCCGTCAACGAGGGCCGACGACTCCCGAACGGAAGCTGTCGTTGCTTCGAAAGAGCCGCCCTCCCCTGCCCCGCTGGATCGGACTGCCGCTGCGGCAACCGATTCCCCTATTCAAATTCCTTGGCGGCCCGCCGCGCAGATTATCTATTTCACCGCTGCTGGACTTTTCCTGCTGCGATTTGCTTGCGGACATTGGGCAGTATGGCGAATGCTCCGGCGATCTGCTCCGGCCAATGATCGGTTGCAAGCCATTCTGACTGCTCAACTTCCGGCCGGGCGGCGGTCACCCCGACTACTCGTTTCGAATGTGTTGCCGGCGCCGATATGCTGCGGCTTGCTGCGACCTGCCATCGTGGTGCCCGCGGCGCTGGCGCAAGACGGCAGTGATGAAAAGCTGCGCTGGGTCTTCGCCCACGAACTTGCTCATTTGGAGCGCGGCGATCTGCACACCGGTCTTTGGCTCGCTCTGGCGCAAATCCTCTATTTTCCGCTGCCGTGGTTCTGGTGGCTGCGCGGGCAGATTACACTGGCCCAAGAATTTGTGGCCGACGCCAGTGCGGCCGCCGTGACGAACCGCACCGATGATTATGCTTCTTTTCTGTTGGAATTGTCACGCCGCTTGGCGCTGCCACGCTGTCGCAATGCAGCCGCTACCGGCGTGCTGGGCAAACCCTCTGACCTGTACAGGAGAATTGCAATGTTGCTGAATCACCCGCAAGGCGTCGAACGCCGTTGCCCGCGTGGCTGGACCATGCTGGCAGCCGGCGGTTTCCTGGCCATCGCCCTCGTGCTTTCCGGCCTCGGTTGGCAGCGCACGATTCTGGCCGACGACCCGAAGGAGCCGAAGGACGAACCAGCGAAAAAGTTTGACTTGCCCAAGCCGGCCGATGCGCCCAAGCAACCGGCGGAAGCGCCCGACCCGTTTGACCAGATGTTCGAGAATCAGTTGAAGAACCTGGACAACATTCCGGCCGAGATTCGCGAACAAATGAAGAAGCAAATTGAAGAAGCGCGCAAGCGCATGAAGGAAATGCGCGCGCGCGGTTTTGGCATGGGCAATGTGGCGCCGCTCCCGCTTGGCCCGTTCGCCGGTGGTGGCGCGAACTTCAATCCATTTGGCAATACCGAGGAGCGCTCGACGCCGCGCCTTGGCGCCTCCGTAGAAAAGCCCAGCCAGGTGCTGGTGGAACAACTGGATCTGCCGAAGAACCAGGGGCTCGTGATCGGCGACGTTGGAGTGGGCTCGGCCGCCGCCAAGGCCGGCCTTAAGCCGAACGACATCTTGCTCGAAATCAATGGCAAACCCGTGGTCAGCGACCCGGCGGAGTTTCGCAAACAACTGAACGACGTGAAGGCGAACACGCCGGTGGATGCCGTGGTGATGCGCAAAGGCCGACGCGAAAACATCAAAGGCATCTCGCTGCCGGAAGCTAAAGCTGAAGAGCAGAATGCCAATCCGTTCCAGGGCGCCGAGTTGCCGTTGCGGCCGGGCTTCAATCGGATCCAGGTCCCCAATGTTCCGAATTTCCAACCCAACATCCCGAACATACCGGTGCCGAATTTCAACAATGTCTTTCAAGGCGGCAATGCGACCAGCCTCTCCGTTTCCATCGCCAACGATCAGTTCACCATCGATTCCAACAGCAACGGCCTGCACATCAACCTGACGGGCAAGATTGATGGTGACAAGGCCAAGGTTGAATCGATCGTGATTCAAGACGGCAGTGAAAAGACGAGCGTGGATAAACTTGATCGCGTGCCGGAGAAATATCGGGAACAAGTGGAGAAGCTCTTGAAGCGCGTGGAAGTGCAACGCAGATAGGAAAATCGAAATCCGAATTTCGAAACAGAATCGAATATCGAATTGCAGAATTCGAAATAAGGGAGTCTGATTATTTCTTGAGTTTTGGGAATTTGGAGTTTGGATTTGTTTCGGATTTCGTGATTCAGATTTCGAACTACATTCATGTGAGCCCACCCATTGCAACGGGTGGGCTTTTTTGTATGCCAACTTCGACCGACACATTTCGGCCATTTTTTTGGGGACAGCAACTTGAGCAGTGAACCCGTCAACGTTCAGGCCGTCGCAGCGAAAATCATCGGTAATATGGAGAAGGTTATCATCGGCAAGCGGCCGCAGATCATTCTTGCGCTGACGGCCTATCTTTGCGAAGGGCATATCCTGCTGGAAGATGTGCCCGGTGTCGCCAAGACGATGCTGGCCCGGGCGCTGGCCAAGAGCGTGGGCTGCACGTTCAAGCGCTTGCAATGCACTCCCGATCTGCTGCCGACCGATGTGACCGGCGTTTCTATTTTCAATCAGAAGACCGGCGAATTCGAGTTTCGGCCGGGGCCGATCTTCGCACAGACGGTGTTGGCTGACGAAATTAACCGGGCCACGCCGCGAACGCAATCGGCCTTGCTCGAAGCGATGGCCGAGCGCCGCGTCTCGGCTGATGGTCAGACGTATTCATTGAAACCGCCGTTTCTTGTCATCGCCACGCAGAATCCCGTAGACCACGAAGGGACCTTTCCGCTGCCCGAAGCGCAGCTGGATCGCTTCCTCGTCCGCCTCAGCCTGGGTTACCCATCGATCGACGAAGAATCGAAGATGCTATTGCGAATGCAGAAGGGCCACCCGATCGACGAAATTGGCACGGTCGCTTCGGCGCAAGAGGTCGTGAACTGCCAAGAAGCCATCCGCAGTATTCACCTGGACGATAAAATTCGCAAGTACATTCTCGAGATCGTTCACGGGACTCGCATGCACGACGATATCGCGCTCGGTGGCAGTCCCCGCGCCTCGATCGCGCTTTTCCGCACGGCTCAGGCCTTCGCCGCCATCAACGGCCGCGACTTCGTGCTGCCCGATGATGTCAAGCGCATGTGCCAGCCCGTGCTCGCTCACCGCGTGATTTTGAAACCCGAAAGCCGGCTGCGCAAGCAGACGCCGCAAACGCTGGTCAACGACGTGGTGCAGGAGGTAAAAGTTCCGATCCTGGCAAAACAAGAAGCGGCGGCCGAGGATTACTTTTCATGAAATCTCACCACCAAGGACACAAAGAACACAAAGAATTGTCAGGTTCATTCTCTGTGATCTCTTTGTCCTTGGTGGTGAATTAAATTCCTTCCATGAAAACCGAAATCAAATGGCTGATCGGCGCCGGGCTCATTCTGCTCGCGGCCCTGATTCTCGAATCGGGGCTGCTGGCCTATGCTATGTACGTTTTGGTGGGCGTAATGCTGCTGAGCCGGCTGATGGCCCGCGATTGGCTCGGCCGCATCACCGCGACACGACAAGTCGATCGAACGGAAGCGGAAGTCGGCGATCGGGTGGAGGTGCGGGTGACCGTGCGCAATAACGGGGCCGCGCCGGTGCCCTGGATGCTTCTGGAGGACCTCCTCCCCTCCTCTGCTCTGCGCCAGAAACCGCCGCGCTTCACGCTCGATGGCCGGCGCTTTCGCATCAGCACGCTGTTCGGTAAAAGCCAGATGGTCGTGAAATACACCATCGAGTGCCAGATGCGCGGCTTCTACCAGATCGGCCCGCTGCTGATGGAAAGCGGCGACCTTTTCGGCCTGCATCGCCGGCATCGCGTCGAGACGGAACCAGTCTTTCTGATCGTTTATCCCAAAGTCATTCCGCTGTCGGGATATGACATTGCTTCGCGCCGGCCGATCGGCGACGTGCGACTCACCCACCGCCTTTACGAAGACCCAACTCGAATCGGCGGCGTGCGGCCCTACGAGGCAGGCGACCCAATGAATCGTGTGCACTGGCGCGCAACGGCTCGCACCGGCTCGCTGCACAGCAAGGTTTACGAGCCTACCACTTTGGCGGGTGCAACGATCTTGCTTGATTTCCACAAGGCGGGTTATCCGAAGCGTGGCGAACCGCATCGGTCGGAACTTGCCGTAACTGCAGCTGCATCGCTGGCCAATGCGGTCGGTGTCTTGGGCCAACAGGTAGGCCTCGCCAGCAACGCCCGTGATGCCGCCGACCGGCTGAAGAAGAAAGTCAAAGGCGCGATGGCGTTCCAGACCCGCACCGCCGCCCGGCACCAGGTCGAAATGCCCGACGATAACGACCGGCTTAAGCCTTTGCAGGTGCCAACGCGCCGTGATGCCGAGCAATTCCACCACATTCGCGATCTGCTCGCACGAGTGGAGCTAACCGACGGCCTTCCGTTCGCACAATTTGTCCTGGAAGTGATGCCGCGCTTGCCGCGCGACGCGACCGTGATCGCCGTCCTGCCGGACGTGACCGTCGAGCATGCAATCACGCTTTCCAATCTCAAGCGTCAGGGCTTTGCGGTATCGGTCGTGCTGATCATGCTCGACGACGAAACCTACGAGCGCGCCTACGGCCGGCTGATGGCCGAGGCGATTCGCGACATTCGCCATCTGCCAAGTGAAGACGCACTGGCAGAGCTATGCCAGTCGTCCATGCACCGGGGTAATCCGTACAGCATGGTAATGGACTGATGGTTGCCGCTTGCGGCATTGCCGGAATAATCTCCCAAAATTCCAGAAGCTTTTCCCGTCTGCCATGCCCAGAATAGATGGAAGCGTCGTAGGGCTGCTTCCAAGGGGTTCTGCATGTCGAATCCGTCTCTGCCCGAGTTGATCCGCCGCTTGTGCCTGGCCGTGGAGCCCGGCCACGGTGAAAGCAATGATCGCGATCTGCTGCTCCGCTTTGTCCAGAAGCGCGATGAGGCTGCGTTTGAGGTGCTGCTCTGGCGGCACGGTACGATGGTTCTCAATCTCTGCCGGCGGATGTTGCGGCACGAGCAGGATGCCGAGGATGCATTTCAGGCCACCTTTTTGGCGTTAGCGCGTGAGGCCGGCTCCATTGGAAACAAGGATTCGCTCTGCGGCTGGCTTTATCGTGTGGCCTTTCGCATTGCCCTGAAGGTCCGCGGCAAAAGTGCGCGCCTGGAAAAGTTTGTTCCGCTTACGGATTCGGCATCGCACAATATGGCGCCCGAAGTGGAATGGCGCGAGATTCGTCAAGTGCTCGACGAAGAAGTGAGCCGGTTACCCGTGAAGTATCGCCTGCCGTTTATCCTCTGCTGCCTGGAGGGGCGTTCGAATAGCGAAGCCGCACAGGAAATTGGTTGCCCGAAGGGCACGGTTGATTCACGTCTGTCATGGGCCCGGCAGCGGTTGCGCGAGCGCCTGGTGCGGCGCGGCGTGTCGCTGGCTGCCGGTGGAGTTGCAATCGACGCCGTTTGGCAGGCCGAAGCCAGCGCGGCGCTGCCCGAACGTCTAGTGCGCACAACGATTCAAGCATCGGTGGCCTTCGCCAATGGCTCGGCCGCCTTCGTATCTGGTTCCGTCCTGTCTCTAGCTCGTGGAGTGGCCAAAGCCATGATGTTCGACAAAATCAAACGCGTGTTCGTAGCCGGATTTGTGTTGCTGGCATTGGGCGGTGTCGGCTGGGGTTGGCATTTGGCCGGCGCTCAAGAATCGAAGGACGGCGCGAAGTCCAAGAAAGAATCGGCTGGCGCAAAAAGCGCTTTGCCGGGCATTGCCAGCAAACCAGGGCAACCCGATCAACCGCCGAAAACGAAGACGGAGCCAGTGCCTATACAGGACGATAATATCGAAGTTGATAGGGAGAAGGAAAAAGCCAACCAGTTCCGGGCTTTGATGAAGTCGGGGAACGTTGCCATCATCAACAGCGAATTGCGCAAGAAACTACAAACGCCAATTGACATCGACAAGGAAATGGACAACGTACCGTTCAAGGATGTGCTCGACTTTTTCAGCGAGCGGTACCAAGTTCCAATTCGGTTCGATTATCAGGCATTTGCTCGAATCGGCGTCAAGAATCCCGATAAGGTCTCGGATCAACCAGTGCGCGTGGTAAAATCGTCCACGGTGCCCTTCGGGGTGGTGCTGCGTGACTTGCTGGCCGGGCTGATGCATCCGGAGTTTCCCGGTCTGGATTACGGCCTGCTCGTGAAGCGCGGGCAGTTGGTCATCGTGCCACAAGTACAATTCCACAATTCGCCGCGAAGCGATTTGCCACCCGGAGTAGTGGATGATTCTTATAACTTCGATATCAACAATTCCGTGGCTCAGTTTAGCGATCCGGTGCAACTTACCGTAGAAGGCAAACCATTGGCGGAGATCCTCAAAGAGCTGGCCGATGATACAGGAGCGAACATCGTCCTCGATTCCCGCGCCAAAGAAAAAGGCAAGGCGCCGATTTCGCTAACACTTCAAGATGCGCCTCTCGATACGGTAGTCCGCATGCTGGCCGACATGGCAGATCTGAAATCGGTGGCCCTCGACAACATCTTGTACGTGACCACAGCCGACAACGCCGAGCGAATTCAAAAGGAACAGGAGAATGCCGCGAAGAAACGCAAGCTGACACCCAAGGTGAATAATCCGGGCGGTGGAATGTAGCTAGTGTGTGCCGCAGCAAAGCGAGTTTCGAAGCCTCGGGCCGATGTGGGCAACATCTGACTGACGTTTCGGGGCTCGCTTTTCCTTGGGGGGAATTGTCGAAACCAATCGCTTGAAAAAGAATAATCGCTTGCAATTGCCCTTGGCGGCACTCACAATGGAATGCGTGGCGTGTTTTGAATGATGAGTCGTTTCCGCCGTGTCTCCGAGGAGCAAACCAGCCATGACCGCCGGTAAAATCAAACGCATCTCGGTTTTATGTATGGCGCTAGTGCTTGCGACGGCGGTGTCGGCCTGGCGCGCGGTCGGCGCTCCGGACGAGCGCAAGGCCATTCCCAACCCCAAGCCAGCACCGACCGACAAGGATGCGGGTAAGCAGGAAGTCGCGCCGATCGCACAGCCCGCTAAGAAGCCACATCCCAATATTGCCATTCGCGAATCAATGAGCAAACTGGTTGACATCGAGAAAGCTATTGAAGCCCCACTCAAGGATGTACTCGAGTTCATTTCCGACCGGTTCAATTTAACTTTGATTATCAATGATGCGGCATTCAAAAACCTGGAGCCACCGGTCGAAAACGTAGGCGAAACGCGGGTGCGGCTGCCCAAGATGCCGAACGTCAACCTATACACGGTTTTGCGCTTGGTGCTGTCGGGAATTAACGGAACCTTTAT
>Ga0070732_10001700_pt1 | contig 11963 bp, 11 predicted proteins | sample Coa_R1_5_FD_66449 | JGI IMG/M metagenome (GOLD analysis project Ga0070732, IMG submission 66449) | Surface soil microbial communities from Centralia Pennsylvania, which are recovering from an underground coalmine fire - Coalmine... | ecosystem: Environmental > Terrestrial > Soil > Unclassified ...
GACTTTGTCTTCGATAACCAGATGCTGGCGCAATGCGTGCATTTCGGATTCCGCATCGGCGAGGTCAGCTGCCCGACCAAATACTTCGAAGAGGCTTCGTCGATCAACTTCCGCCGCAGCCTGAAATACGGTTTCGGCGTTCTAGGCACAACCCTGGAATTTGCCTTACACCGCTCTGGGATCCTGCGGCGACCCCGCTTCAGCTACAAGGGCCGCAAACTCGACCCCGGATCTCCAACCTACTACGCGCGCACTGGCGAACCAGCGCGCCCGGCGTAGTTAGCCAACGGCAATACGGTTTTCCTTGGACGAGCACTCCTTACGGGCAATACCTCATTCCAGCAGAAGATTCCCCTCAAGGGTGTGAAAGACAAGCCCCGGCGCGCTCTTGTCAATCATTACGATGACGTGCTGGCTTCGCCCAGCTAGAAAAATGGGAGCACGTCCTGTGCTCCCTTCTTCTATGCCGATGTCGACGCGCGCTTACTTGCTCGCTTGCATACCGCCGCCGGATTGGCTGAGATCCAACGCAAATTTCTTGCCGTGAAATCGTATCTGAGCCAGCGTGCCCGCGCCGTTATCGCTTCTGTTGACCACAGCTGCGTCGTTATCTGCAGCGGTCTTCAGGTCCACCATGTGCGCGGGAAACTTTGCCACCACATTCTTGCCCTGGAGAAGGCTGACTTGCACATCGGGGCCGTTCCCATCCCACTGAACCTTGTACTCGCCCGCCTTCAGTTGGGTTCCGTTGACACTTACCGCACTGATAAGCTGCAAGCTGGCCTTCGTTGCGGCAAAGGCACTCGAGGCTAATAGCAAAGCCCCTACCACCACTAGGCTCTTTGAAGCTCTCGCGAACGTCATAGCTGCTCCTTTTTTTCTTTCCCGAAGTTACGTCGGGAACCGGTTGGGGCGGCCCGGTTCAAGGCCTGGGCAAGAAATCCTTTGTGTTTCCCTGCCAATGGCCTACAATGCAACCGCTGGGGTTCGACAGGCGGGCGCAAGCCCACCTGCACCATGGGGGCTTCTCTCACCTGGGCCGCCAAACCGAGCGTGAGAAAATCCCCCGAACCCCGCTGATTTCGTTCCCCGCCATCCCGGCCAGCCTTGCGCCGGATCACCCATTGGGATACGGAATCCCTTTTCGGAAAGTTCCCTTACTGCTTGTTATTTCTTGGACGCGGCGAGAATATTTCGGATAGCACGGCTTGCCCTGAGTTTCTTTTTCTTCTGGAACGCGATTCGTTGTTTTGTATTGATCAAAGATAAAGAAGCTGAGTAGGGCACATTCTGCAGTGACGTGTCCCGGCGGATTCTGCCCCGGCTGACAGCCTGCCCGAGAATCTGATACACCTGATTCCTTGACTCCTGAATCGGCCGTGTTCCTCTTTTTTGCGGGCGCACTCGGCGGAGCGCTGAATGCTGTCGCCGGCGGTGGCAGTTTTATCGCCTTCCCGGCGCTGCTTTTCTCCGGCGTGCCGCCGATTCCCGCCAACGCCACAAATACAATCGCGCTGTGGACGGCGGCTGCCGGCAGCGGAGGCGCCTACCGCAACCGCCTCGACGTCGCCCGGCGCGTCATGATCCCACTCTTGGCTGCGAGTCTGATCGGCGGTCTAGCCGGAGCTTTCTTATTGCTGCGGACCCCGGCGCACACCTTCATGCGCGTCCTCCCTTGGCTGACCTTGGGAGCGACTCTCTTGTTCGCCTTTGGCAGAAGACTCGCCGGCGCCCGCAGTTCATTTGCCGGACACCAGGCGACCGCGGCCGCGCTTACTGCGGCAACCTTGTTTCAACTTGCAGTCGGCGTCTATGGTGGCTACTTCGGCGGAGGCATGGGCATCGTCATGCTCGCCATGCTGGCCACCCTCGGCATGACCGACATCCATGCCATGAATGCGCTGAAAACTGTAATGGGATTTGTCATCAACGGCGTTGCCGTCGTCGCTTTTGTCGCGGCTCGCGCCGTGTATTGGAAGCAGGGAATTGTGATGATTGTCGGCGGAACTTTAGGCGGATATCTCGGCGCACACTACGCCCAGCGCTTGCCGCAATCCTGGATCCGCGGCTTCGTGGTCCTGGCGGGAACCGTCATGACCGCGTATTTTTTCTGGAAGTCCTACTGAAAAAATATTGGCCACAGATTCCCGCCGATCTTCAAGATCGAAACTCTAAAGATGGCAAAATCTATAGGTCGATTGATCCGTGAAATTCCGCTCTGATCCGTGGCCGGAGTCTTACTGTATCGGTTGCGACACGTGCTCGTGAACAATGAGCCACTTGCCGTCCTGATTTTCCCACAGTACGGTCCAGCGCAACTGCCCCATCTCCACCTTTCCTTTTTTGGTGGTCATCTCTTCCTTCACCGTGGCCGTCGCCCAGACTAAGTCGCCATGCGGATGGACGTCGGCATCATCGTTCACCGTGAATTTGGCGCTCTTGTAGTCGGCGAGTACTTTCTTCACGCCGCTTTCGTACTCGTCCCAGCTCGAATACTTCAGAGGAGCAATGTCGAAGAATGTGTGCGGCCCAGTGGCGTAAAACTTTGCCGTGTTGGCGGGATCCAGCGTCGACCAGCCGTCCCAAATCTTCTGCATAAAAGCCTTGTCAGGAGCGGCGAGGGCTGCCGACTTCTTCATCGCCGGTTTTCTGTTCTGGGCCAAACCGGGGAGCGCTAGGGCGAGGCACAGCGTAACGAGCGCAATACGCTTCATTTTGTTTCCTCCGTGAAATTCGCGAAATTCTCGCACAGAAGGCTGGAAACGACAAACCGTGCGGAAGAATTGCGCAGGCTTCGCGTGACTTCGTGTCCGTTGCCATTTAGGCACCAAGCTGAGGCATAGAAGTCGCCACCCGCTCCGTCGCGATTGACCGATTTCCGTAGCACACGCTAAAATGATTGAGTTTGCCTGTACTCGCCGACCTGTTCTAGGGACGCCTGCCCTGGCTGATAGAGCGCCGGAGCGGAAAAACACAGCAAGCAAAGAAAGGTCAGCCATTCTGATTGCGCTGGTGCGCGTCAGGCTGCTCATTACGCGCTGACTTTCACGACATTGGGATGGAGGCAGACGCATGTACGCGGTCATCCGCGCCGGTGGCAAGCAATACCGGGTGGCGCCCGGAGATGTGATTCGACTCGAGAAGCTCGGCACCGGCAATGACGGCCATGTCGACTTCCCCGAAGTCTTGGCGGTTTCCGGTGAGGAAGGGCAGCTCGGCAAGCCGGCGTCGGAAGCTCATGTCCTCGGCCAGGTCGTCGAGCAGGGACGCGGCCCCAAGGTTCTTGTGTTTCACTACAAGCGCAAGAAGCAATACAAAAAGCTGCGTGGACACCGGCAAGCCTTCACTGCAGTCCGCATTACAGAGATTAACTTCGACGGCCAGAGTTTCAAGGCTCCCGATCTGCCGAGCAAGGAAGCCAAGCCGAAGAAGGTGAAGGCGGCGGAGTCGCACGAGCACCTGGCGGCCGCGCCACACGCGAAGGCTAAGAAGCATTCGGCCAAGAAGAATGCTGCGCCAAAGAAAGCCGCGAAGAAATCGCATCCGAAGAAAAAGTAAGAGCTGGACCGGCGAGTCGCGCTTGCCGAAGGGTTTTAACTGAGAACTGACAACCGAGAACTGAGAACTGATTTCCTATGGCACATAAAAAAGGACAAGGCACTTCACGAAACGGCCGCGACTCTAATTCGCAGCGGCTTGGATTCAAGGCTTTCGGCGGTCAAGTCGTTCCTGGCGGCACGATCATCGTTCGGCAGCGTGGCACGCGGGTGAAGCCCGGCCTGAATGTTGGCCGCGGGAAAGACGACACGCTCTTCGCCAAGATCACGGGCCGCATCAAGTTCCTGAACAAAGGATCGATGGGCAAGTTCGTGACCGTTGAGCCTGTCGAAGCGAAGTAGCCGATCTTACTCGAGAATTTCGCGTGGGAGAATGCTCGCGCCACACAGCTCCGCCATCCTGGTCGGAGCTTTTGTTTTTCAGTGTGAGTCGAATTTTCCTCGGGGTTAACGCTCGCGTCTTTGGGGGGCCTTCTCGGTCCGGCTTAACCCGCGGCGCAAGAGCTCTCGCCTGTTCGTCGCTTTGAGAAGGGCGCGCGGCCTCTAGCGGCGCCGTTAGGACGTGCAAGATCAACGCGGCTTCACCCGCTGAGGGAAACGCCAACGTTCATGTTCATCGATGAGGCCAAAATTCGAGTCAAGGCCGGCGACGGCGGAAATGGATGCATGGCCTTCCGCCGCGAGAAGTTTGTCCCCCGCGGCGGACCATCGGGCGGCGACGGCGGCAAGGGTGGCGATGTCATTATGGAATCCAGCGAGCGCCACAACACGCTGGTCCACTTCCGCTTCAATCCCGAATACAAGGCCGACCGTGGACGCCACGGCGAAGGCTCCAACAAGACTGGCCGCGACGGCGGCGATATCGTTTTGAAGGTCCCGGTCGGCACGATCGTGTATGACGATGAGACGGGAGAAAAAGTCTTCGATTTCTCCCACTCCGATCAGCGCATCGTAATTGCGCGCGGTGGTCGCGGCGGCCGCGGCAATGCCCAGTTTGCAACCTCGGTGCATCAGGCGCCCCGCGAGCACGAGGCCGGACGGCCCGGGGAAGAACGCACTTATCGCCTGGAACTCAAGCTCCTGGCCGACGTCGGGCTGGTCGGATATCCCAACGTTGGCAAATCCACGCTGATTTCCCGCATTTCGGCAGCCCGTCCTAAGATCGCCGACTACCCCTTTACGACTCTCGAACCCAACTTGGGAGTGGTGGCCGTCGGCGATGCCAAGAATGAAGTCAGCTTTGTGGTTGCGGATATTCCCGGCTTGATCGAAGGCGCCCACACCGGTGCCGGACTGGGCACACAATTTCTTCGTCACATTGAGCGCACGCGACTGTTGGTGCATCTGGTCGACGTTTCCGATGCCAGCGGCCGCTCGGGCGTGACGGGTGATGTTGAAGTGATCATGAACGAGCTTGGCAGTTTCGGCGCTCACCTCGAGGACAAACCGATGCTCATGGTGGCTTCGAAAATCGATGTCGCCAACAAAGAAAAACTCGCTCAGCTCAAGCGCTACTGCAAGAGGAAGAAGCTCAAGCTCTACGAAATCTCGGCGGTCACGGGCAAGGGCATCGAAGACCTGAAATTCGCCATCGCCGACGCAGTGCAGGATCTCCGCAAAAAGGAAGTGCAGGCCGCGGCTCAGGAAAGCTCGTCAAGCGTCGGATAATCTCGCGGTCCGAGCCAGCGCCGCCCGAGTTATTCCCCGCCTATGCTTGCGGGAATTGAGCTCCGTGCTGAAAGTGATATTGCAGAATCCTTGCTGCCAGCGCCGGGCTCATCTTTCCTCCATCGCGCTCGACTGTCCGCACTACCTCTCCGCGGCAGACTACCTCGGTGGCGGAAAGGCCCGCAATCTCCGCCGGCAGCACCAGGCTGATTTCCAGCTGAGCCGCCGGCTGCAGCGTTTCCTCGGCCTGGAAAAGCATGCCTGACCGGCTGATGTTCTCGGTCTCGCCTTCGTGCCACGCGTCCTCTCCAAGGCGGCGATAGCGCAGGGGCAAATGAAGCTGAAACCTCTGCGCTCGGCTGGGCGCAAATGGCTCTCGCTTCTGTACCGTCTGTTTCTGTTGCAGGGCGTTTGCGGACATGGCCACCTCCGGGGGAATCAGGCTGGTCTCGAGCACTTCGCGCACTCTGTCCTTCAGGTCGCGAAGGTTGAAAGGTTTCTGGAGCAGGTGGACGCCCGCGTCCAGCGTGCCATTGTGTCCGATCACATTCTCGGTGTAACCGGACATGTAGAGCACTTTGATGTTGGGGCGAATCTCGGCGACGCGCTGGGCTAGTTCCCGCCCATTCATGCCGGGCATGATCACATCGGTAAGCAGCAGGTGAATCATGCCTTCATGCGCGACCACAATTTGCATCGCAACCGCGCCATCTGCCGCCTCGATCACTTTGTACCCCAGTTTCTCCAGGAACTGCTTGGCCAGGTAGCGTAAGTTCGCCTCGTCCTCGACCAGCAGGATCGTTTCCGCCCCCGGCTCAGCCCGGGCCGCTGCCGGTCGTGCGACTGCCGGTGCTACGCTCTCGCCCGCTCCCGCAACCCGCGGCAGATAGATTTTGAAAGTTGTTCCTTTTCCCGGCTCGCTGTAAACCCAAATGTAGCCGCCACTCTGCTTCACGATGCCGTAAACCGTGGATAGCCCCAGCCCCGTTCCCTTTGGCCCTTTGGTCGTGAAAAAGGGCTCGAAGATGTGAGATTGAGTCTCGGAATCCATGCCCATGCCCGTGTCGCTGATGGCCAGCATGACGTACTCACCGGCTGGAACCGGCGTATGAGTGCGCGCGTATTCTTCGTCCAAAGTCACGTTCGAGGTCTCGATCGTGAGTTTCCCGCCTGAGGGCATAGCATCCCGCGCATTCACCGCGAGATTCATGATCACTTGCTCGATCTGTCCCGAATCGGCTCGCACCTGGCCCAATTGCCCCGCCGGAATCATCACCAGATCGATGTCTTCGCCGATCATGCGCTTCAGCATCCTGACGTTTTCCGTGACCACACTGTTCAGATCAAGCATCTTGGGAGCCAGCATCTGTTTCCGGCTAAAGGCCAGGAGTTGTCGAGTCAGCGAGGAGGCCCGCTCCGCCGCACTCGCAATCTCCTGGGCAGGTGATCGCAAGGCAGGTTCCGAACCCAGTCGCTCCAAAAGAAATTCCGAATAGCCGGAAATCACCATGAGCAGGTTGTTGAAGTCGTGGGCGATGCCGCCGGCCAGGCGCCCTACGGCTTCCATCTTCTGCGACTGTTGCAGCTGTTGCTCGAGAGCGCGACGTTCAGTCACATCTTCGGCGAACAGTTCAAATGCGGTTCCTTCCTCGTCATCCGAAACCGACCGGCCCGAGACACGGACGACGGTGGTGGTTTCGTCCTTCCTTTTCCATTCCGCCGTCAGTCCATTGAACGGAGCCTCGGAACGAAGGCAGTCCGCCAGTTCGAACCACTGCTGGGCGTCAGAATAAGTTGTTCCCAAATGCCGTCCCGCGATTTCTGATGCTGAGGAATATCCCAGCATTCTCAGAAATGCAGGGTTCGCGTCCAGGATTTGCCCGGTCGCATCGCACCGGCAAATGCCATAAGGTGCGTTCGTGACCAGAGACCGGAAATTCAGTTCGGAACGGCGCAGTCCTTCCTGGGCTTCCCGCAGCGCGGCATTGAACCAGCAGATCAATAAGGCAACGACGAAGAACAACGACAGCCGGATGACCGCAGCCCGGTGCTCCTGCGGCGTGTGCGCGTTGGTGAGCGAAAAATAAGCGCTGACGGTGAGCGCGAAGGAAGTAGCAACCAGGCCGGGCTTCCAGCCTCCGTACCACGCGCTGACCATTACCGCCACGCCGAACACTGCCAGGCGGCTCTCCGCCACGTCGGCTAGCAATAATGTCGGGATCAATGCAAGGGTTGTGCTAAGTACTGCGACCCCATAGCGCAAAATGGGCGCACGGGTAGGCGGAATGCGAAGTAGGGGGAGGACTCGCATATGCCTCATCCTAATTCGAAATCGGAAATCAAGGGAGTTACAGGAGTACATTTTGAGGTGGCGAATGGAATACGTCTGCTCTGCGCAAGTGGCCCTTGCCAGCTTGGACAATGTCCGCATGGCCCATGTACGAAAAGCACATCTCGCCCCTTCGCGTGGAGAAGCGGCATTATTGTGCGCAGGACTTGCATCCGCCGCGGTAAATCAGCACACTAACGGCACCAATGAATATCGCCCTCTTCGGTGGAACCTTTGACCCGATTCATCGTGGCCACGTTGCCCTCGCCCACGCCGCCCGGCAACGCCTGAAGATCAACCGCGTCTATTTCGTGCCGGCGAACGTTCCGCCGCATAAAGTGGCCCAGCCGCTCTCGCCGTTCGTTCATCGATATGCAATGACCGCGTTGGCCTGTGCGCAGGAGAAATCATTTATTCCCTCTCTGCTTGAGGCGCCGGAGAGCTCTGCTGGCGGCACCTCCAAAGAACGGGAGCCCAGGCCCAACTACACCATCGACACCGTCCGTCGTTTGAGGAAGTCGCTCAAGAATTCCGACAGGCTCTTCTTCCTGATCGGAATCGACGCCTTCACCGCCATCGCCAAGTGGCATCAGGCCGAGGCTTTGTTTCGGGAATGCGAATTTGTGGTGGCCAGCCGCCCCGGCTATTCCCTGGCTGATGTCGCGAATGCGCTGCCTGCATCCCTGCGGCCCCGGCCGGAAGTGACCCGCCCCTTCCAGAAACAGGCCGCTACCGGAGACCTGGTATTGTCGGGAGCGACCATTCATTTGCTCGACGAAGTTCACCAGCCCATCTCCGCTACCGCCATCCGCGAAGCGGCAGCGAAGGGCAAGCCTCTCGCCCGTTTTGTGGATGCTGCGGTAGTCGACTACATCAAGAAGCTGGGGCTATATAAACCGTCGGAATCGTAGGTGCCGGGAGCCCGCGCCCCAACCTCATTTACAATGTCATCTGACATAACGACCGACGACGAATGAACAAAAAAAGCCAACTCAAGAAGCAAATCACTGCCGCCATTCACGCCTGCCTCGAGAAAAAAGCCGAAGAGCTCACCATTCTGGAAATGGAGAAAGGCTCTGGCTCGTTTACCGACTACTTTGTTCTGTGCAGCGGTACCAACCCGCGGCAGGTTCAGGCCATCGCCGACGAGGTCGAACTCCGCCTTAAGGCCGCAGGCCTCCGCCCCAACAATGTCGAGGGATACAAACAGGCTGAGTGGGTTCTGCTCGACTACGTCGACTTTGTCGTTCACGTGTTTTCGGACAAAGCGCGCAAGTTCTACGATCTCGAACGGCTCTGGAAATCCGCCAAGCGGCTGCAGCCCAATCAACTGGCCGCGTCGCCGAGGAAGCGTAAGGCTGCAGTTGCCCCGGCTCGCGCCAGGAAAAGGGCGTAGGGATAATTTCGAAGTTTTCTGGATAGTTCGCATAGGCATCGATGACATCCACATCCTCCGAGCCCGCTTGGGGAACGCAGTACCGCCTCATCGCATCCGAAAAATGGAAGGCCAAGTCTGCGGCCATGGGGCAGCCCGTCACCGATGCCCTGGTTGACTACGCGAAACCAAAGCCGGGCATGCGAGTTCTCGATCTGGCCAGCGGAACCGGCGAACCTGCGATCACTTTGGCGACGCGCGTCGGACCGCATGGCAATGTGACCGCCCTCGATCTAAGCCCAGACCTGCTGGAGATTGCGAAAAATCGCGCCTGCGCGCGCGGCCTCACAAATTTATCCACGCAACAGGCCGATGCGCACAGCTTGCCCTTTTCCGATAGCCATTTCGATCTCGCCACCTCGCGCTTTGGCGTGATGTTCTTTCGTGATCCCCTCCAGGCCATGCGCGAATTGCGCCGTGTTTTGCGGGAGGGAGCACGAGCCTGCTTTCTGGCCTGGGGTCCATTCGATCAGCCCTATTGGCAAAGCATGATGGGAGTGGTGCATCGCCACGTTGGCGGCTCGCTTCTGCAACCTGGTGGGCCCGATCCTTTTCGTTTCGCTGATCCCGGAAGTCTCTCCTCAGTCCTGCGCAGCGCCGGTTTCACGAACATTGAAGAGGAAACTAAGACTTTGCCTTGGACCTGGCCCGGCACTGTCGATGAAGTTTGGGAACAGGCATGCGCGGTGGCGGTGCCATTTCGCCCCATGCTCGACCGAGTGCCGGCGGAAACGTGGCCCCGCATTCATGCCGATGTGCACGCCGCCGTGTCGAAATTCTCTGATGGTGACGCGATCAAGTTCGGTGCCTCGGTCGTTCTCGCTTCCGGAATAAGGTAGCGCCGACGGCGACCCTCCCCCTCATCCTTGCGGTGCTTGCGCCAGGGCCATCAGACTCCATAACGCGTACGCCAAAAGCATTCCAAATACGCCGGCAGTCGCGAGCATGCGCTGACGAGTCTCCATCAGATCGGCAACCACTCCAGAAACGAAGATCAGCAGGAAGGGAAGAGCGGCTAACAGGAATCCTGCACCAGCGATATGCGGATGCGCGATCCCCAGCGCCAGGAACAGCATCCCCACAAACAGCGGCGCGGTATTGCCAAAATATCGCGTGCGCGGCCATATCGCATAGGTCATGATCGCGACCGGAAAGAGAAACGCCAGTGGCGGACATCCCCGCGCAATCTGCCGCCCCACCTGCCTATAAACTCCGGGCAGCATAAATCCCCGCCAGGAAACTCCCCAGAAGATTGCGTGATGCATGCCGGCAATAAATGCCCGCAGGTGAAATGAGTACATCGCAAACAACAGAACGAGCCCGATGACGCAAGCGGCCAGCCAGATCATCGTTCCGGCTCCTCGCCGCACTGGAGCGACATAGAGCAGAAAGGCCAGCGCCATCGGGACCACAACGATCGTGGAGAACTGCGATCCGACCGCCAGCGCTAGTGCGACCCCCAGCAGCAGGATTCGGCGCCAATTCCACAGGATGACTTCCCGCGGAGCATACAGCGTGTGAGCGACCGCAATCGCGGTGAACACCGTGCCGAATGCGCCCCACACCGCAACAATCTCCGGTTCCGTGTGCCAGACGGCGCTCGCCTGAATCATTGCCGGAGAAAAGCAGTAGAGCGTCAGCGCAACAAACCCTCCCGCGTTGCCGCAAAGTCTGCGTGCCACATACCACAGAGACGCTCCCATCAACATGCCGCAGGCCAGAAAAGGCAGGCGCGGAAGCCAACCCCAATCGCGGGAAGACCCGGCTGCCTGCGAGCCCGATGGAAGCGCCAGCAGCGGACCGGCTGTGAGGAGATAAAGAAGCGGCGAGTGCTCGGCCTCGTATCCCTCGACATCCTCGCCTGGGGAATGAATCGGGTCTGACAAAGAATCCCGCGCAACCAGCATGTTTTCGCGGCCAAGGCTTGCTGTTTCCAACCACTCGCCGCCGAACGGAGTCCCGGCAACCCCGCCTCCGTGCCACTGCTTCCATCCCTCGCGAATCCGAATCGTTTCCAGCGCGTCCGGCGCATTTCCGCCGCTGCGTTCGGCATGGATCAGCCACAACGCTTGCCCAAAGAACGCCAACAGCAGAATTCCGGCAAGAAATTGAGGCCGGCCAAAGCGTTCGCGCGTGAAATATCCGCTCATAAGTGCAAGCCGAGTGTTTTACCATGGCACAGACCGTTTTCGCGAACCTTCTGCAAATGGCAAACCTCGAGAATGACGTAAGCCGCGAGTCGCTCGCCGACTCAGTTCCGAGTTTTGTGGCTGCAGCGCAGCCTTCCTATGCCCGGACACTCTTCCTCGGTCCTGCGGGTCTGCGTGCAGGCTGGGGATTCGCATTCTATCTGACAATGTTCTATGTGCTGCAGCGTTACGCCGGCGTCCTGGCCAGCACGCTGTATTTTTCCTCGGCGAACCCGCTTTGGTCGATGATGGCTCAGGAAGGCGGAGCGTTCCTGTCTGCTGCAATTCCGGCGCTGGTGTTGTCGCGCATCGAGCACCGCCCGTGGGGTGCCTACGGATTGCCGCTGCATCGGCTCTTCGGAAGACTGTTCTGGAGCGGCGCGCTATGGGGATTCGGCGGAATCAGCTTGCTGCTCGGCGTTCTCTACGGCCTGCACGCGTTCAACGTAGGCCACCTTGTGCTCCATGGCGCCCGCCTTATGAGATTCGCCGCCTTCTGGGCTGTGATGTTCCTTTTTGTGGCGCTGTTCGAAGAGTTCCTGGTGCGCGGCTATTCGCAATTCACGCTCGCCCGCGGCATTGGCTTCTGGCCGGCGGCGGTGGTGCTGTCGTGCGGGTTTGGCTGGATGCATCGCGGCAATGAAGGAGAATCCCCGGCTGGGCTTCTAGCCGTCGTCGTGATCGGTCTGTTTCTCTGCTTAACCCTGCGCCGCACTGGCAATCTTTGGTTTGCCCTCGGCTTCCACGCGGCCTGGGATTGGGGCGAGACATTCTTCTATTCCGTT
>Ga0070732_10001701_pt1 | contig 11962 bp, 9 predicted proteins | sample Coa_R1_5_FD_66449 | JGI IMG/M metagenome (GOLD analysis project Ga0070732, IMG submission 66449) | Surface soil microbial communities from Centralia Pennsylvania, which are recovering from an underground coalmine fire - Coalmine... | ecosystem: Environmental > Terrestrial > Soil > Unclassified ...
GAAAACCGGTAGGCGTTTCCAAGATCGGTGTGGACGTCGGCATTATCGATGCCGCTGGAGATCGCTTCCTGGTATTTGCCAATCGCTTCGGACCAACGTTGATGATCGTACGCGAAATTCCCGAGGATAAGCGCGGCCTGGCTGGGAGACATTCCGGTTACGTCCGGGGCAACATCTGATTGAGCGACCGGCGCCGGCGTTGAAAGAACCGGATGTGCCGCAGGAGTCGATCGCTGGGAGGTAAACATCCAGGTGATGCCGGCGCCCATGGCGGCCGACACGATCACGGTCAAAATGTAGTTCGTCAGGTATTGTCGCCGATCGGCATCACTTCTGTTTGTTTTTGATGAAGCCATCGTTAGTTCGCTAAAGTAGCCTAGGCGAAGACGCAAACACAGAAAAACCCCCGCCGGATTTCTCCAGCGGGGGCCAAGCTATCAGCTTGTTCTGCTATTTTTTGCAACAGCAACAACAATCACTCTTGCTGCATTCCTTGCCTTTGGCGCTGCCGTCTTTCGGCGGGGTCTGTGCCTTCGCCGTGCCGACCAACGCTGCCAGGCTAAGAATCAAAAGAAGATATTTCATATAGTTCTCCTGTTGAAATTTTGCTCTGAATCTCGGCCACGCGACGAAAATCGCGCGCCGAGCCGATGCTTGATTTAGGACAACGTGGTTCGCGGCGGCGGAACTGGCGGACGTTGGGATCGAACTCTCACGCGATCGCTAGCAGACGCCGCGAAATTGGCGGTCGCAATACCGGTCAGGAAATCGTCTGAATCGTGAGTGTAGCTGACAAAACATGGCGACTGGACGGAGCAGCAGGTTGATCCGGAACTTGAGGCCGGAGAACTCGGAGCCATTGGACAATGCTGACACGGATCGACCTTTTTTGCCGGACGCGCGCAATGATTCTTCTGCGGCGATACCGCCTTGGCGATTTCGATCGGCGCCATCGGCGCGGCCAGAACCGCGGCAGCTAACGTCACCGAAAGCGTAATCCGGCTGAACATCATTGAATGTTTAGCACAAAAGCGGGCCCGGTCGAGGATGGGTCGATCTTAACTTTCATGGGCAAAAAACGCACATACTTCGACAAGAACTGGGAAGTCGGTTCTCGGCAATGCCCGAAGATATGCACGAGGAAGTTTGATGAACAACGTAACGCACCCGTGGCCGGCGAAACACAACTGGCGTTACATCCAGCGTGAAGCCCCGCCGAAACGCGATGCGGCCGAGCGCGTCTGCGATTTCGACGAGATCTACAATCTTTATGACGAAGAAACCGTCCGTGCGCAGGCCAGCCGATGCATCGATTGTCCGAACCCACCGTGCGTGAAGCAGGGCTGTCCCTTGCAGAACCGGATTCCGGAATGGCTTGCGCTTACGGCGGACGGACGGTTTCTGGAGGCCGCTGCTTTATCCCGGTCGACCAGCAACATGCCGGAAATTTGCAGCCGGGTATGTCCACAAGACCGCTTGTGTGAAGGCGCGTGTGTTCTCAATGCGCGTTCGGAACCGGTCTCGATCGGCGCGATCGAAAGATTTATCAATGAATACGCGTTTGCTCACCAGGACGTGAATGGATCGGTTGTCGCTCCGAACGGATTCGAAGTTGCGGTGGTCGGCAGCGGCCCTGGCGGGATCGCCTGCGCCGACGAACTTTCCAAACTCGGCTACGCGGTCACAGTTTTTGAAGCACAAGATCGCGCCGGTGGATTGCTCGTGAATGGAATACCATCGTTCAAGTTGGAAAAAACCGTTGTCGATCGCCGCCTTGAACTTTTGAAACGCCACGGCGTGACGTTTCGTAATCGCGTTCGGATCGGTCGCGATGTCTCACTGTCGGTGTTACGCGGCCAATTCGACGCCGTTTATCTTGCCATTGGAGCTCAAAAGCCGAAGGAGCTCGAAATCAAAGGCGCGGAGCTGGATGGCGTTTTTCACGCGTTGCCGTTTTTGATCCAAAAAAACTTGAACGAGCCGTGTGGATCAAAGATCGAGATCAAAGGAAAACGAGTAGCTGTTCTCGGCGGTGGCGATACCGCGATGGATTGTTTACGAACGGCGCTGCGTTGCGGAGCGCGGGAGGCGGTTTGCCTTTACCGGCGCGATTTCGAAAACATGCCGGGAAGTCGCAAGGAGTATTTCAATGCGATCGAGGAAGGCGCGCAGTTCGTGTTTCTCACTAATCCCGTTTCATTGAGTGGCGATGAAAGTGGAAAAGTAACGGCGGCGCGCTGCGTTCGAATGGAATTAGGAGAACCGGACGCGAAAGGCCGTCGCAGACCACAGCCCATTCCAAACTCGGAGTTCGATGTTCTGGTGGACGTCGTTCTCGTCGCGTTCGGTTTCGATCCGGTGCCGATCTTTGCCGCCGGTAACGCCGATAAGATTGAAGTCAATAAATGGGGAGGGGTGGTGGTCGATCAAAATCAAATGACCAGCGTCGCGGGAATTTTTGCCGGCGGCGATCTAGTGCGCGGTCCGGATCTTGTGGTACGAGCCGTCGCCGACAGCCGCAAAGCCGCCGCCGGAATTCACAGATACTTGTCGACGCTAAGACCTCGGGTCTGACAAAACTGCGGTACTAACAAGCTTAACAGCCGCAATCTTTGCCGCAGTTGCATTCCTTCTTGTCGTTCATCGGGCAATTCTTGCGAGTTTTCTTGCAACTTTGCTTTTCGGCCGCAAAAGAACTCGTGCAAATCATAGCCGCGAAGATCGACATTAGGATTGTCGTTATGGTTTTCATTAGAATGGATTCTCGTAGAATTTAAACCCGGCGCGAGCGAAAAGTTCCGCCGTGTCACCGAGATGAATCAACCATTCTTACTTCTGGCGAGCCCAGGGTGGCTTTGGATGGGTTTTTACCACGGCTTGGCGATGTTCTGGGAAACGCTCTGGGCGCTGGTGCTTGGGTTCGGGATCTCCGCGGCTCTTCAGGTGTTCGTGAGCAAGGATCGGATGACCCAGCTTCTTGGCCGAAACGGTTTAAAACAAATCCTCTTCGCGACTGGTTTCGGCGCGGCCAGCTCATCCTGTTCTTACGCTGCAGCTTCAATCGGCAGGAGTGCTTTTCAAAAAGGCGCAGCGTTAATCCCAGCCCTGGCCTTCATGTTTGCTTCGACCAACCTGGTTATCGAACTCGGTGCGGTGCTCTGGATTTTGATGGGCTGGCAATTTGTCCTGGCTGAGATTGTTGGCTCATTCGTCTTGATCGGCGTGATGTGGTTATTGATGACGATTGTTTTCCCGAAACAACTCGAGAGTGAAGCGCGCGAGCAATCACCGAACGAAGGCGATAGCTGTGGCCATCACGACCACGGCCACGAGATACAAGATGATCATGGCAATCGCTGGGCTCGTTTGGCCGGCGCCTTCTGGATGGATTGGCTAATGTTATGGAAGGAGATCCTTGCCGGATTCTTGATCGCCGGTTTTCTGGCCGCATTGGTGCCGCACGATTGGTGGAAGGCGCTCTTTATCCAAACTGATAATTCGGCTCTCCGCCTGGTCGAGAACGCGGCGGTCGGCCCGATCATCGCGATCCTGTCGTTTGTTTGTTCGGTCGGCAACATTCCGCTGGCCAGTCTGCTTTGGGCCAATGGGATTAGTTTCGGCGGCGTGATCTCGTTCATTTACGCGGATTTGCTCGTTATTCCGCTGATTTTGATTTACCGGAAATATTTCGGCGGCCGGGCCACGTTTTATATCGTCATGATTTTCTACGCATCGATGGTGTCTGCAGGGATTATCGTCGATCTCATCTTCGCGGGTCTGGATTTGATCCCAAAAGGCGCACGTCCGATGAGCCCGGTCGAGCACGCGACCTTCAGCTGGAATTACACAACCTGGCTCGATTTTGTTGCGATTGCCGTAGCGCTATGGCTTTGGGTTTTAAGAGCGCGTAGTGCGAGGTCTGATTGATGGCCGTGGAATCGTTTTTGCTTGGCAACTGGGCGGCGAACCGAAAATCTGTCCAACCGATTAATTATCCATGCAAAATCGTTTTATGATCAAAGGGATCGTTATCGTAGTTTCCGCAACGGCTTTCCTTGGCTCGATCGCGTTTGGACAGATGAAATACAGCCGCCCCAGGTCGCAGCAATCCCCAACTCCCACGCCGACGCCGCTCCCAGTAATTCCGCCGAAAGAGAGCGGTGTCCGGTCGCAACCTCTGAGAATGGCGCCAACTCCGAGTCCATCGCGACAGGCGTTTGGCCAACCGCAGGCGCCAATGCAAAGACCAACACCGCTGCCGACTCCCGCGAAGCCCGGCTATACGCAGGTGCAGCGAACAAACGCGGCGCCGGTCCAGGCTCAGAAGAGCCCGATACCTGGTCAGAAGGTTGTGGCTGCGCCAAATCAACCACGGATGCTACCAACTCCGGCGCCGGTTCCGCAAAAACCAACGCCGCCGCCAGTTCCGCCGCCCGACATTCAGGCTTATCTCGACCGGCAGGTGGCCAGCTCAAAAGACAAAAAGTTCCATCTCATTGCAAACGGAAAGGACCTTCCGCTTACCCCGTTTCATGTTTGGCGACAGAAAGAGAACGGACCCAATAGTACCTCCACCTGCGTCGACATGAGAAGCGATGAGGGAAGGGTTTACGACATCGATTTCGTGACGACGGGCAAAGACGTGACAGGCGTCAGGGTTCATCGTATCAACGGCGAGACCGTAAGGTAGCGGGGAGTCCGCCCAGATTTTCGGGTTTCAATTTCGCGAACTCGGGCCAAAATGTTTAGCAGTCGGAAAGGAAACATGAATCCACGAATTTTTATTCCCATAACTATTGCTGCTTTCGTCGCCCCGCTGGCGTTTGGCCAGATGTATGGTGGAGGCTATTCGCAACCGCAGCCGCCTCAATCGTCAACGACGACGGGCCAGCAGCCAAAAACGACGACCACAACCACCAAAAAAGTCATGCCGGTCGGCGTAAAGGGTTATCTCGACGAGCAAATGGCCAATTCGAAGGACAAGAAGTTTCACGTTTCCTTGAACGGAAAGGATCTCGCCCTGACGCCAGTAACGTTTCACCCGGAGCAAAAACTCGGCGGCGGGAAAGGCACAACCGCGGTCGACATGAAAGGCATCGACGGCAAAACGTATGAAATCGATTTCATTACGTCCGGGACCCAGGTGACGAACGCCAAGATTGGGAAGATAAACGGCAAAGCGCCGTAGACTGTAGCGGCGGTCTGCCTGTCACGCCGTAGCCTCGCGAAGGCGGACGACCGCCGATTTGGTGCGTCGACGTTTGCGGCAGTCATAGACAGCCGCTACAGATTCACGAGTGTCGAAAACTTTTTTCATAACAACGGCGATCGATTACACGAATTCGCCGCCGCATATTGGCCACGCCTACGAAAAGGTGCTGGCCGATGTCATTGCGCGTTATCACCGGCTCAAAGGCGAGTCCGTTTTCTTTTTGACCGGAGTCGATCAACACGGTCAGAAAGTGCAGCAATCCGCGGCCAAAGCCGGTGTCGCGCCCGCCGAGTTCGTCAAAGGCCTTACCCAGCAGTTCAAGGATCTCTGGAAAAAACTCGACGTAAAATATGACGAGTGGGCGGAAACGATTTCACTCCGCCACAAAAAAGTTGTGCAGGGAATGCTGCAGCGCTTGTTCGACGAAGGTCAGATCTACAAAGACAAGCAGTCGGGATATTACTCGGTCCGGCAGGAACAATTTTTAACCGACAAGGAACGCGGGCCGGATGGTGAGTTCGGACCGGAGTGGGGACAGGTCGAGTTTCGTGAAGAAGAAAATTACTATTTCAAACTGAGCCGGCACAAGGAATGGCTCCTGCGATATCTCGATAATCACAAAGACGCGGTCATCCCCGATTTTCGCCAGACCGAGTTACGCAACGCCGTTGAGCGAATCGGTGGCGACCTCTGCATTTCGCGACCAAAAACGCGACTCGATTGGGGAATTGAGCTTCCCTTCGACAAAGATTTTGTCACCTACGTCTGGTTCGACGCGCTGACGAACTACATCAGCTTCGCTGACTACGATCCCGCCGCTTCAACCTTCAACCTTCAGCCTTCAGCCTTCCGCGATCGCTGGCCTGCCCTTCAAATTATCGGCAAGGACATTCTCGTTCCGGCGCATGGCATTTACTGGCTGATCATGCTTCACGCCGTTGGATTTCCCGACGAGGCAATACCGCAATTGCTCGTCCACGGCTGGTGGAACATTAGCGGGACGAAAATGAGTAAGTCGTTAGGCAACGTTGTCGATCCAAGCATTCTGGCCGATAAATACAGTGTCGAAGCGGTTCGTTACTATTTGATGAGCGATATCGCCACCGGCCGGGACGCAGATTTTTCCGAGGAACGTTTGATCGAACGCTACAACGCTGATCTCGCGAACAATCTCGGCAACTTGTTGAATCGCACCCTGAACATGGCCGTTCGCTATCGTGATGGCCTCGTCAAACAAGCCGGCGGCGATTCGCCCCTGGCAGCGCAGGTCGTGGATCTTGTCCGAAGTTATAACGCCGCGATGACTGCGCATGAAATTCATGCAGGGCTGGAAAAAATCGGAGGCTTTGTCACAGCCTGCAATACTTACATCGAGATGGCGGCCCCGTGGAAACTTGCGAAAGATCCAGCTCGCGCGGAGGCGCTTGATCACACGCTATTTGCTCTCGCCGAATCTTTGCGGGTTATCGCGATTTTGGTTTCACCGATTCTGCCAAAAGCCGCCCATGGGATTCTCTATCAGTTGAATTGGAGTAATGATTACGCGTTGTCCGACGCCAAGTGGGGTGGACTTCCATCCAAACACCAACTTGGCAATCCCGTGCCGTTATTTCCGCGGATCGAAACGTCGACATGAAGATCGACATTTTGACGCTGTTTCCGGAGATCTGTCGCGCGCCGTTGAGCGAAAGCATAATGAAACGAGCGCAGCAAAATAAAATCATCGATCTTCAAATCCATAATTTGCGGGATTGGACGACGGACAAACATCATATCGTCGATGATGCGCCTTTCGGAGGCGGGCAGGGGATGGTGATGAAACCGGAGCCGATTTTTGAGGCCGTGGAAGACCTGAAGAAAACGTCGAACGCTCAACCTCCAACGCCCAACGTCGAGTTACGGAAACCGAACGTGATTCTAATGTCACCGGCAGGAAAGCGACTCGGACAAAAACTCGCGGCAGAACTATCCAAAGAATCCCATCTCATTATTATCTGCGGTCATTATGAAGGCGTTGATCATCGAGTGATCGAACATTTGGTCGATCTCGAGATCTCGATTGGTGACTATGTTTTGACTAACGGGGCAATTGCAGCGGTCGTGTTGGTCGATGCAGTGGTTCGCTTGATTCCGGGCGTTCTGGGCGACGAACAATCGGCGGCCGACGATTCGTTTAGCGCGGGATTATTGGAGACGCCGCAGTACACGCGGCCGGCTGAATTCCGCGGTTGGAAAATTCCGGACGTTCTCCTGTCGGGCAATCACGCCGAAATCGCAAAGTGGCGTAAAGAACAAGCAAAGAGGCGCACCGAGCGCAACCGCCCGGACTTGTTGGATTTATAATTCCTATTGACCAAGCTGCGGGATTTGTTCCAACCTTTTCCAGCCAAATGGATCTGGATTACGCGCTTGCGTGTCCCCCTCTTTCAGACCTGCGGTTACAGACTTAACCATCGCAAAAAGAGGTTCCATAAATGGACAAGCCGACTCAATTCATAATCAGTCGTTCATCAATTCTCGCAACGATCGCGTTAGCCTGCCTGACGTTTTCAGGGACGGCATGGGCAGTTAGTCCGCCCCCTGACGGAGGATATCCCGGTAACAACACCGCTGAAGGAACATCCGCGTTGTTAAGCCTTACTACCGGCACTGATAACACGGCGATTGGATTTCAGGCGCTCACAAACAACACAGACGGCTCAGGCAATATGGCGATTGGTTCGGGCGCGCTCCTTTCCAATATCAGCGGCGGCGACAATACGGCGGTTGGACTTCAGGCGCTGACAAGCAATACAAACGGTAGCGGCAATATGGCGATCGGTTCGGACGCGCTCTTTACCAATACCAGCGGCACCAACAACACCGCCAGCGGTTCCGAATCGCTGCTGAACAACACAACCGGCGGCTTTAATACCGCGAGTGGTTATCAAGCGCTTTTCTTTAACAGCTCCGGCAGCGACAACGTCGCCTTTGGCGATCAGTCGTTGTTTTTCAACGACTCCGGCATCCTAAACGCAGCCTTTGGAGAAGGTGCGCTTTTTTCCAACACCGGCAGCAACAACATTGCGCTCGGGAATTACGCCGGCTTTAACCTCGACACTGGCGACTACAATATCGTTATCGGAAACATGGGTAACAGTGGTGATGCTGGCATCATTCGCATTGGCGACCAGGCGAATCAGACCGCGACCTTTATCGCTGGCATCAACGGAGTCGACATGAGCAGCGGCAATCCGGTTTTCATCGACGCGAACGGCCAGCTCGGCGTTGGAAGCGTGAGTAATTTGCAAGGTCCACCTGGGCCAACTGGACCCCAAGGGCCCATCGGACCTACGGGTCCGACTGGACCTGCGGGAGCAACCGGAGCAACAGGAGCGCAAGGCCTAACCGGACCTGCCGGCGCCACTGGAGCACAAGGCGCTGAGGGACCAACCGGAGCAACGGGACCGCAAGGACTAACTGGACCTGCCGGCGCCACTGGAGCACAAGGCCCTTCGGGACCAACCGGAGCAACTGGAGCGCAAGGACTAACTGGACCTGCCGGCGCCACTGGAGCACAAGGCACTCAGGGACCAACCGGATCAACTGGACCGCAAGGACTGACTGGACCTGCCGGCGCCACTGGAGCACAAGGCCCTCCGGGACCAACAGGAGCAACTGGATCGCAAGGACTGACTGGACCTGCCGGCGCCACTGGACCACAAGGTCCTCAGGGAGCAGCCGGTGACCCAGGACCCACCGGACCGATTGGACCAGCCGGAGAAACAGGACCCGTTGGACCTGCCGGTGTTACTTTGCTGAATGCCTGGTCAGGCAACAATTTGGATGGCCATCCCGCAGTCTGGATTGGCAATGGCCAATCGGTCGACGCCACAGCTACCGGCGCTAAAGGCGCGGCTAACGAAGCGAGTTCATTCTTTTTTGTTTCTCGCACGGTTACCCTGACTGTTTTCCATGCCAGGATCACCGGCGGCACAACATCTTCCGCGCTCACTTTCCAAGTCTTCGACAGTTCCGGCAACCCCGTTGGAAGCGGACCTTCTGCTACCTGCGTGATTCCATCCGGCGGCTCGAGCACGACCAATAACAGCGCGTCGATCACGCTTACCGAAGGACTCTATGCGGTGAAGGCGACGAGCGCGTCCGGCAACGTGCCTGGTAAACAGGGATTTTGGGCGCTCGGGAACTAAACTGGCAATAATTTGTAGCGCCTAACGAGTCACAGATTGATCTGCTGAGGTAGCGGCGATTGACCTCAATCGCCATGGCGGCGCGGTGAGCCGCCGTTACCTGACACGGCCGAGCACGATGCTTGCGTTGATTCCGCCGAAGCCGAACGAATTGCTCATCACGTAATTCAATTCGGCTGAGCGACCGTGATTGGGAACAAGGTCGAGATCGCAGCTCGGATCTGGATTCTGATAATTGATCGTTGGCGGCACCCATTGGCGATCCAATGCGAGCGCGCAGATGCACGCTTCGATCGCGCCGGTCGCTCCCAGTGGATGCGCGGTGTAACCTTTCGTTCCGCTCACCGGAATTTTGCCGGCGCGTTCACCCAAAGCGGCCTTGATCGACATTGTTTCGGCGCTGTCATTCAACTGCGTCGAACTCGCATGCGCATTCACGTAGTCAATTTGCTCCGGTGACACCTGCGCATCGGCAAGGGCGTCTCGCATTGCCCGAATGCAGGAATCCCCGGTTGGCAACGGCGTGGTCATATGAAAGGCGTCGTTGTTCAGACTGTATCCGAGAACTTCCGCGTAAATCTTCGCGCCGCGGGCCCGCGCGTGCTCCAATTCTTCCAGAACAAGCGATGCCGCGCCTTCGCCCATGACGAATCCATCGCGCGATTTGTCGAATGGCCGGGATGCGAATTGCGGATCCGGGTTGCGACTCATTGTTTTAATGATGTCGAATGCGCCAATCGTGATGGTTGTTAATGGCGCCTCCGCTCCGCCGGCAACGACGATATCGGCGAAGTTGTCCCGAATGTAACGAAGCCCTTCGCCCACTGACACGGTTCCGCTGGCGCAACTATTGGAATTCGTTGTCCCGACCCCGCGAAACCCGAAATCGATCGCAACGTTGGAATGGGCGGAGCCGCCAAAGACTTGCACCGCCAGCGTCGGCTGAACTCCGCGCGCGCCTTTTTTCAAGAAGCGAATGTATTGCTCTTCGGCTTTGCAAACGCCTCCAAGCGCGGTTCCGAAGCTGACTCCGATTCGATCGTTTGGTTTGTCGTGCCCGTATTCAATTCCCGCGTCATCGAGTGCGAGCTTGGCGGATGCAACCGAGAACTGCGCGTAACGATCGAGCCGCTTTAATCGATGAGTCGGAAAAAATTGTTCAGGATCCCAGTCGTTAATTTGGCCGGCGACACGAACGCCAAACTGACTGACGTCGAGGTTCTCTATCTTGGTAATGCCGGTCTTTTCAGCGCGAATTCCGTTCCAAAACCCCTCAACACCTTTGCCAATGCAGGTGATCGGACCGAGACCTGTAATGACAACACGTCGTCTCATTTATTTAACCACGAAGACCACGAAGCTGGGTTTCGATTTTCGAGATCGGCATTACTTCGTGACCTTCGTGTTCTTCGTGGTGGATTCCAGATATTTTTTCATGCAACGCAGCGTCTTGTTGGCAACGTTGCCGATAAAAAACCCCCCGATGATTGGCTCCGCAAGCGGCGCGAGCATTGGAACTCGAAAGTTAAGTTCGTGCAGAATCTCAACCCGAACGCCCTCTGGCACCTCGGTGAACGTCCAGACAACGTGCATGCCTTTGGTGAATGCTTTCAAATGATTGAAATGAATCTCGCACCGGTCACGATCGATGATTTCTTCGGAAGTCCATTTGATCGGAATGCCGGACCGCCGCGCGGCCATGACCACGATGTTTCGGTTTTGGCCGCGCTCGAGGTAATGTATGTAGCGATAGTGCGGCAGAATTTTCGGCCACAGCTCCAAATTCGCCGCCGTTTCGAAGATCGAGTTCTTCGGCGCGCGCATGATGATTGAATTCGCTTTGTGCATTTCAGTTGCGCGGAATCCGCTTACACTGGTCTGAAACCGATGCCGCTGGAAATGAAAAAAGAATGCGAAAAATGCGGAACGCAGCTGACTGCTGACGGTGAAGCCCTTATTTGCAGTTACGAGTGCACGTTTTGTGACAATTGCGCGAAGCAAATGAAGCTCGTTTGTCCAAACTGCGGTGGAGAATTAGTGCAGCGGCCGCGACGAAAAGAAGAATTGTAGGGCGTTTCTGTGAAACGCCGGCGTCTGGCACAGACGCCCTACAAGCGAGATTTAATCCGGTAGGTTAGAAAACATTCATCACCGACAACGCGCATATCTTTCATGACACATTGCACGCTTGCCCCAAGAAACTCCGGGCTGAGGCCGGTGAGCGTCGGCGCGCCGGCTCCGCCAAACAAATAAGGCGCAATTGTGAGGCTGAGCTCGTCGATCAATCCATGTTCGAGCATTGAGCGAAAGAGGGTTGGCCCGCCTTCGCAGGCGACCCGTCGGACTTTGTAGTCCCGCCTTAAAATGCGCAGCATTTCCTCCAGGTCGACCATGGGGTCTTTGCTCAAGTGCAGGGTCGCCTTGTCTGACAATGCCGCCTGCACTGTCTCTGGCATTCGTTCGGTGGAAAAAATCAGCACCCGCGAAAGTTGCCATTGAAAAATCTTCAACCCACTGCCGATGTTGCCTTCGTTGGAAACGATCACGCGTAATGGCGCCG
>Ga0070732_10001702_pt1 | contig 11960 bp, 12 predicted proteins | sample Coa_R1_5_FD_66449 | JGI IMG/M metagenome (GOLD analysis project Ga0070732, IMG submission 66449) | Surface soil microbial communities from Centralia Pennsylvania, which are recovering from an underground coalmine fire - Coalmine... | ecosystem: Environmental > Terrestrial > Soil > Unclassified ...
GTGTTTGGTGTAGAAATCACTTAACCGGGGAACCAGCCATTTGCTTGCGAACGTGGGCAGTGCTGCAAGATCTATTGTGCCGCGCCCTGTTGCTGAAGCAATCGCGTGAAGCGATGCACTTCGGACCCTCTGCAACGCACCACTGATCTCCCGATGGTAAGCAGAACCGATTGCTGTGACGAGTAGTTTGCGATTGATACGCCGAAACAACACCACTCCAAGCAGTTCTTCGAGCGCTTGAACCTGGCGGCTTACGGCGCTCTGAGTCAGCGCCAGCTCAGCTGCTGCGCGGGTAAAACTCGAGTGCCGAGCTGTCGCGTCGAATGCCATGAGCAACGACATGGACGGTGTCAGGCGGCGCGGGTTCATTCATAGACCTCAGGCAGTAGGCACGCGTCACTGCGTTCAACGATTGTCGCCAGGCGGAAGCAATATTCGCCTGGATAGCCTGAATGCCGGCAGGCGGCGTCGAATTCGCAAATGACCCCTTCGATACACTCAGGGTGACGGAGCCGTCGAAGACTGCGCCACCCCGCTGCCGTCCCCATGAATCCGATCAGGCCGCTACATCCTCGGACAGAGGCTGATAGTCTGTGTAACCAGGTGCGTCGCCACCGTAAAACGTCGAACGATCATAGCGATTGAGCGGCGCACCGGTACGCAGCCGTTCGGGAAGGTCCGGATTAGAAATGAACATCCGCCCGAAAGCGACAAGGTCCGCATGCCCGTCGCTAATAATCTGCTCAGCGTTCTCGCGCGTGAAGCCGCCAGCGGCGATGATTGTGCCTTTGTAAATCCGGCGAATATCCTTCGCTGAAACGTCTGACTCGCTCGTTTCCTGCTCCACGATGCCCCGGATACGAGGCTCAATCACATGCACGTAGGCAAGATCGTACTCATTCAGCCGCTCGGCCACATAACCGAACGTCGCATGCGGATTGCTGTCAGACATCGTGCCGTATGTACCGCTCGGCGAAAGGCGAACCGCCACGCGGCCAGGACCCCACACGGAAACGACAGCATCGAGCGTATCGAAAAGAAACCGGGCGCGATTCTCGATCGAACCGCCGTACACGTCGTTGCGGTGGTTCGTCCCGTCGAGCAGAAATTGCTCGAATAAGTAACCGTTGGCGGCGTGGAGCTCGACGCCGTCGAATCCAGCTTGCTTTGCAAGCACGGCACTCCGACGGAATTGCTCGACAATGCCCGAAACCTCATCCGTCGAGAGCGCGCGGGGAACGACAAGTTCCGCCTCGGTAATCTGGCCATTTTCGTCGCGAATGGCGGCGTACTCAAGCGAACGCAACGGGGACGGCGCAACGGGCGTGACGCCGCCGGTATTGGCTGGATGCGCCTGACGTCCGGCATGCCACATTTGCAGGAATATGCGGGCACCCTTGGCATGAGCGGCGTCGATTACCCGCTTCCAGCCCTTCACGTGTTCCTCGGTATAGATTCCGGGCGCGTCAACGTAAGCAATGCCGAGTTGCGATACAGCCGTCGCGTCGGTAATGAGCAGCCCACCGTCCGTCGCACGCTGCGTGTAGTACTCGACCATGAGATCACCCGGGACATTCCCCGGTTCAGTTCGCATTCTCGTGAGCGGAGCGAGCACAACACGGTGTTGCAGCTGGAAATGTCCGACCTTCGTATGGCTAAAGAGCTTGTTCATGACGTCACTCTCAAAAGTGTGTTGAATTGACGACATATTGGCTCCAAGCGTCGTTGGACAGTAGAGGTCCCGAGGCAATAGTTACCATTCCGGGAGGGAATGGGGAGTTCAGTGGTTGGCCGCGATTGCTGGAGATTCCAGGGGCCACGAGGAGCAATCACGCGCGTTGTTTTCGGATCAACGCCGACGCACCAGACGACACCGCTACAGTTTCTGTGTTGGGTCTGACAAGCGCCGCCGGAGGAATGAGACTACGTCATCGAGAAGAGCGGGTGAGACATCAGCTCCCGATGATTGACCTCCCTGTGTCGCGCAGCCTCGACCGGCGCGAGCGACTAAACGTACGGTCCCCCCTTTTTAGGAGGAACCGTTCTCTCGGGCTCAGCGAACCGCGATATACATCGTAATTTCAAAACCAAACCGCATGTCAATATATGACGGCATCGTCCATTCCATGTTTGCTCCTTCAAGTCCCTGGCGGGATAACGTTACGGAAATAAACTCCTTACCTTGCAACATCAATCAGCCGCAGCTGGATTGAAGCGCAATCTGCGGGATCGTATCTGCTCATCTGAATCTACAATCCGGGTGGATTTCGGTAAGGATCCACCAGAACACAGAGCCGCCCACGTACGTGGTGAATTTCAAACCCTGTGCCCCACAGACTGACCTAGTGTATCTTGTTCCAGGCATCCATAAAGATAGTAATTTCCCGATACTCTGATCTTATATACTTTGGAGTGCTTTGTTTTTAGATTCAAAACAAGACTCACCAACATTGTCGTGGAGAGCGCGCTGTGTGTTCCCGAACGCTAATTGTTCGGATTTGTCTCTGTTGTCGTCGTGCCTGCGGGGGCCGTCAGGCTGCGGAAATAGTTCATCACGAGACCTGCATCGTCTATTGCTTCATTTGGATCCGACGCTGCCCAAGCGCCAACTGCCAAAACAATCACCGCAAGTAGCGATAAAACCATGCGATTCTTCGAAATGCGCCCTCTAGCCTTGGGAATACGTCCTGTGTCCATTGGAAACTCCTGAGTTAAAGTGAATGCCAGCGGAGCACGATCGCCCCGCAAGAAACCCGGGGCGCTTACGTGAAGCCGACCGCGCCGGTCGAGAATTGCATTCCGAGACGGTCCGCCATGCGCGCGAGCTGCACGCCATTATTGGCGCCGAACTTATTGCGGATCACCGACTGATGGTTTGCAACAGTCTTTTCGCTTAAACCAAGTTTCTCGGCGATGATCGGCAGCGTGTACCCCTGCATGAGCAGCCGGAGCACCTCAAATTCACGCGCGGATAGACTGCGACCCGACGTCGCTTCACGAAGCGCGTCGCTTGTCGCCAGCCCCTGAATGACATCAGCGCTCAAATATCGGGTGCCGCGCGCAACCGCGCGGACCGCCTCCACGAGCATCTCGGGAGCGCTTGCTTTTGTGACGTACCCCAGCGCGCCAGCGTTCAGTGCGTGCCGCACGAAGATCACTTCGTCATGCACACTAAACATGAGAATACGCGCCGCGGACGATCGTGCGAGCATGCGCCGCGTTACCTCGACACCGCTCGCTCCGGGCAACGATACGTCCATAACCACGACGTTCGGGCTTAGCGCGCAGAAGCGTTGATAAGCCTGCGTGGCGTCGGCAGCCTCGCCGCATATATGAAGATCCGCTTCTGACTCGAGCAGCCGCCGATAGCCCTCGCGCACGACGGCATGATCGTCGACGAGCAACACGGAGATACCTGGATGGGTCATTGCCGCCCTCTCTCAGGTTCCGTCATTGCGCGACCCATAGTGTCTCGCAAGCTCGCGTGAGATGTCGCCCTCTCCGTCATGCTATCCACTCCACCCAGCCTCGCGCGGTTGCCTCTGCCAGAAATGCGTTGATTGGATGGGCAAGGCCGACCCTGTTAAAGGTCGATTCAACTTCAGCTACAAGCTGTTTCACCCCGCGTGTACCATCGCAACGCTTGATGATTTCAGAAGCGCTCTGATTGAGCTTTACCATGCCTTCCGGATACAGCAGTACAAACGCGTCCTGGGCCGGCTCGAACTGGAGGCGAAACAGCGCGCGTAGCGTGGGACGCGCAGATTCCGAGTCGCTCTCGGAAAGACCCTTCGATGTATCTTTCATTCCGGGCAATCCCCTTAGAATCAAAGCTCAAACGTCATGCCGTCGCTACCAACCTCGATACCGTGATCGACAAGCACGCCGCGCTCGGAACCGTCCTCGACAAGAATGGGGTTCGTATTGTTGATATGGATAAGCACCTTGCGCACTGGCTGCGGCGATGCAACGCCTTTGACGTCTTCGACATTACGCGGTCCGATGGAATCGAGCACCTCGATCATCCCGCCGCGTCCCGACTGCGGCAAATGGCCCATGTCGGCGGCAGTCTTGTCCGAAAGGTGCAGACGGATCATCTCGTCGCTAGTCCAAAACGTGCCGTCCACAAGTAAAAGGTCTGCGTCGCGCATCGCTTTGAGCACCTGAGGGCCGACCACACCAAGCCCGGGTGCGTAGAACACGCGCCTGCCGGTATACCGGTTTGTAATCACGAGGCCGATGTTGTCGCCGCGCACTGGTGTCTCGCGATGCGGCGAGTAAGGCGGCGCCTTACTGTTGAGGGGGAGCGCCGTAACTTGCACTCCAGACAGACCGGCAACTTCAAAAGGTTCGCCGTCGAGCGCAACGCTTCGACGCTCTATGCCGCAGTAATGCGACAAGATCGGTGCGACAGGGAAGCCGCCGGTCAGGTCGTCCCATACCGCGTCGGTGGTATACAGTGGCAACGGCGTGCTCCGCTCGCGCAGCATTAACAGCCCTGTTACGTGGTCTATCTGCGAGTCCACCACGAGGACCGCTGCGATGCCGCTGTCCCGGATCCGTCGCGCCGGTTGCATGTCGGGATTGGCGGCGACCTGCGTGAGCAGGTCAGGTGATGCGTTGACAAGCAACCAGTCCTCGCCGTTCGCGGTGACTGCAATTGACGATTGCGTGCGCGGCGTCGCACGAACGGAACCCCGCCGTACGCCTTCACAATTGCCGCAGTTGCAGTTCCACTGCGGAAAGCCGCCGCCCGCGGACGACCCGAGTATCTTGATCTTCATGTTAAGCGGCGCTGCAGCGCCATCGATAGATTGAAAACGATGTCCACCAACAGAGTGCCAGGTGCGCACTTTAAGCCCATGGTTCCGGAGCCCGCCGCGACTCCAGTTTGCCAATGCGGCGGGCCGCCCTTATGAAATGTGCGACCTTCCCCGGGCTACAAGCCCAATACCACGACCTTCCCCGTCGCGACCTTTACAGGCCAGACCGGCGACGTCATTCCGGCTGCAATCGCTACCTTTTGACTACCGGCGTCAACGTAAGTGATCACCCCCCCGCCGATAGCCGCTCCACCCAGGTCCACCTTCAACAACTGTTGCCCAGTCGCAGCGTTGTAAGCATAGAAGTTACCGCCGATATCGCCGAAAAAGACGACGCCGCCAGCGGTCGGTGTCACCCCACCAAGAATGGGGAAGTTGGTCTTTACACGCCACTTCCACTTACCTGTTTCCGCGTCACTGGCATACAACCAGCCAGCCCATTCGCTCGCCGAGTCATATTTCCCCCAAACGTCCAGCGGATTTTTCGTCTCCATACCCGGCCAGATATCACCCTTCTTAACGGCTTTTACCTCGGCGCCGGTCTGCGTGACGACCATGAAGCAATGCTCCACCTCACCGGTGAACACCAGGTCGTTCTTTGGATCGTAAGCGGGGCCGTTCCATTCGGCGCCGCCGATCGAGCCGGGACAGACGTGTTCCTTCTTGTCGGGAGAGAAACTTGCGTCCGTATTCTCCATGCGAGTGACGGGAACCTTGTACGAAATCTTCGATGACGCCACGTCGATCCCATACAGGTAGCCATTCTTTGGGGCCTCGAACAGCATCTCTTTGCCCGACTTCGTCTTCACGATCGATGGCGCCGTGTCCACATCCCAATCGTGCCAGTCATGCGGCACAAGCGACCAATGATGTCGATAGGCGCCCGTTTTTGCATCAAGCGCGACTAACGAACCCGCGAACAGATCGTCACCCTCTCGCACAGCAGCAACAAAATCCGGGGCCGGATTTCCGCCAGGTATGTAAAGCGTCCCGGTTTGCGGGTCGATCGAATAAGACGTCCAGGTTGCGCCACCGGAAATCGGAATGTCCGGAGTATTCTTCCAGCTCGCCGCCGCGTACGGAAGCTCGGGAGCCGACGGCCCGCGAGCGACGTCCCCGGGTTTCCTCGGCACAAGATAGCTCTCCCACACGATGCTTCCTGTGGCCGCATCGAGGGCGTACATTCTTCCCTTCACCCCTTTGTTATCGCCGCCAGCCTGGCCAATAAAGACCATGCCATCCCACGCGATAGGTGCCGCAGGAACCGACTCATGCAGCGTCGCTGCATCGGCGATGGTAGTCACCCACAGCCGTTTGCCAGTCTTGAAATCGTAGGCTATGACCCGGCCGTCCTGAGTGCCCCGAAAGATCCGCCCGTCAAGGTACGCCGCGCCGCGGTTGACCTTTAGAGGACTTGCCGGCGTATATTCCTCGTGCACACGCCAGTTCTCCTTGCAAGTCGACGGATTGATCGAGAAAGTGTCTTTTTCCGTCGTCCCGATCAATGCCCCGTTTACAACGATGATGCCTGTCTGAAAACTCGTATGCTCTCCTGTGTCGTAGGTACAAAGCACCTTCAGCTTACTGGCGTTTCCAGTTTTGATCTCCGTAAGTGGTGAATACCGGTCTGAGTTCAAAGTCCGGTTATAGCTTGGCCAGTCTCCTTCTCCTGCCACGACTGCCGAAGTCGCACAGGCAAAAGCCGCTACTGCGACCGACGCTCTCAGATATCGTTTCAATTTGCTCCTCCATTGATTTATGTGTCGAGGGCCGAATCCCGTTCAGCCGCCAACATTGATGCGGTCTCCGCCAACAACGGATTCCCATGTAAATGTTTTCTGCCAAAACGCCTGTACGCTCGAGTTCCCATCAACTCGATCCATCTGCACTACTTATTATCTATCGCGATTCTGGGATCCGCGGGCAGCGTGAAAGTGCGCAGTCTTCAGGTTGCCTCACGACCCCTCAGGCGGCGCGTTCCTCGAGCACGGGGTAGTCCGTGTATCCCATTTCGCCACCGCCGTATAGCCCCACGTAGCGCAAGTCATTGTATGGGCCGCCCTGGGCGATTCGAGCTGGTAAATCAGGATTCGCCAGAAACATTCGGCCAAAAGCCACCGCGTCCACGCCCTTTCCCGCGATCAACTCTTCAGCCGCTTCCGGCGTTATGCCCGCATTCGCGATGATCGGACCACTATAGTGGGGCCTCACCATCCTGAGCAGCTCCGGAAGATCCGGAGAACCGGTCCACGCATTGATATCGCAAACGTGCGTGTATGCCACCTCGTACTCCTGGAGTATCTGCGCAACCCGTTTATACGTGTCGGCAGGATGTGGGTCGCGAACGTTGTTGTACCCTGCTGTCGGCGAAATCCGCACACCCACCTTGCGCATCGGCACTACCGTCCCGATGGCGTCTAATACATCGCGGAGGATTCTGGTCCGGTTGTCCGTCGATCCGCCGTATTCGTCTGTCCGCGTGTTTATCGTTGGCGAGAAAAACTGATGCGGAAGATATCCATTCGCGGCGTGCACCTCAACGCCGTCAAAGCCCGCGTCGATCGCGTTGCGAGCCGCTACTCTGTATTCCTCGACCGTTTCGTGAATCTCCTTCAAGCTCATCGCCCGCGACGGCGTGGCTGCGATCCTCACGTAATTTCCATTTCTCAGCAGTCCGTACACCTGCAAGGCATCGAGATCATCATTCACGCCTGAAGGGGACAACGGCTGTTGCCCGCCGAGAAGGCCCTCGGCGCCAACTCGCCCGCAGTGCCAAAGCTGAAGAAATATTCGACCGCCTTCTTTATGAACGGCGTCTGTGACGAGTCGCCAGCCATCCACCTGGTCGTCATTCCAGATACCCGGTGCATACTCAAACGCGCAGGACCGAGCGCTAATGTTCGTGGCTTCGGAGATGATCAGACCGGCACTCGCGCGTTGAGCGTAGTACCTTGCGTTGATCGGCACCGGTACCCCGCCTTCTCCAGCCCGGCAGCGTGTGAGAGGCGACATTATGATCCGGTTGCGTATCGCGACGTCCCCAACTTTCAGTGGCTCAAAGACGGACGGCATTGCTTATCTCCAACGACGTTAAAGTTACTATTGCGAAAAGCGCCCTGGGGCGACCAGATTCTTCGACATGGGGCGGCTCGTCGATCATCGCTCGCGCACCCCGCCCGTCTGACTTCGGGCGAGGCATTCAGGTCCAATCGACGGAAAATTGGCGCTTACCCGGCACCATCCCTTTCTCACATACCGCATCCCTGTTTAGTCGGAGCCCTCTACGATGAAGACGCGGTACCTTGCCCCGCTATGCCGATGCGCGGCGGCCCTCTGATAGGCTGGACTTACGTACCATTGCTTTGCTTCTTCAAACGTCGGAAACCGGAGAATGACGGCCCCTTCAATTGCCGAGCCCTCAAGCATCTCCTGCTTTCCGTATAGGGCCAGGAACGAAATCCTGTGACCCTCGGCGGCCGCCGGAGCCTCCCTCGCATATGCCTCGAGCTCTGCCGGGTCTGTCGTTTCCTCTCGAGTTAGTACAACGTAAGCAGTCATTCTTCCATTCTCCTATGGACCCCTGATATTTTCAGTATTTCACTGGCCCGGATTTTCGACATTTCGTCAGGACCTCACATACGCATCGATAGAGGTGGTTCCGTCTCTCAACCATGCATTACTTATCGATTGACCATTTAAGCATAGTCATCGAAGCTCTCGCCTCCAAGTCCTTTTCTGCTGGGAATTACCCTAAGCTCGTGACCCAACCTCTTCACCATGTCTTCACCGCGTAACCCCAGGTTGCGGATCGGCATTTGGGGTGAATTGATCTGACGAGAATTGCACCTCTTCCTCGTCGTCGTGTTACGCCAGTCCAACGGGAAGTTAAACCACATTCCATTAACCGCGACCGGCTTCCCGCTACACCCTATTGCTTCGATATCCTACGCGAATGGAACGCGCTCTATGCCATTCCTGACCGGAATAACTACTATGCCGAATATCCGCCGGTCGGCTCCGCGAAACACGACCTGTGTCCGCGCCGAGTGCCGAGCGCGCGCGCCGAGTACATCTTCTTCCATGCCAATAAAAGGAGTCCAACTACGGTATTAGCGGCCTGGCTCATTCGTCCGCAGCGTTGGCCTTGTCCGGAAGTACACGGATCACTAGCACCTGAGGCAAATACCCGTGTAACAGTCGACGACCCCATGAGATCAAGATCAAGTCAAAAAAATGTTCATGCGCGTCGTACCTCCGCATCGCGACCAATCACATGTCCGCCTCGTCGCGCCCCCCCCACACGCTGGAATAACAGCTATTCCGGATCTTCAGATGCGTCGCCCGGCACGCACAAGTACGATTGGGCAGTGCGATAGCGTCGGCGTCGTTTCCGGGCTATGTCTCGCCGTCGGCCACGCCCGCAATGGTGTGATCAGAATCGGTCAATTACCAGGCAATGCATATGGATATGCTTACGTCAAAGAAGGTACTAGTCGTTGGTGGAAGTTCCGGGATTGGGTTGGCGGCCGCCAAGGCGTTGGCCAATATCGGGGCGAACGTCCTGATTGCGTCGCGCAACGCTCAAAGACTAAGCGAAGCCGCCGCACAGGTTGGTCATATGGCGCAGACGGCCGTGCTCGATACAACGAACGACGCTGAAGTCGAGGCGTTCCTTCGCGACGCTGGGCAATTTGATCATGTAGTTATATCGGCCGCTCAGACGCCCGGCGGCCCGTCACGCAAACTCGAGTTGTCGGACGCCTACGCCGCGATGAACAGCAAGTTTTGGGGCGCGTATCGGGTAGCACGCGCCGTCAACATTGCCTCCGGCGGCTCACTCACTTTCGTGTCAGGCTTCCTCAGCGTGCGTCCGAGTCCGAACGCAGTCCTTCAGGGGGCCATTAATGCGGCTTTGGAGGCGCTCTCGCGAGGTCTCGCACTCGAGCTTGCGCCGGTGCGTGTGAACACAGTGTCGCCGGGTCTTGTGGCAACACCCCTCTGGAACAAGCTGGGCACTGAGGCGCGTCAGAAGATGTATGACAGCGCCGAAGCCTCACTTCCCGCACGTCGCATCGGCCAGCCGGAAGATATCGCAAACGCCATCGTGTACCTCGTTACGACGCCATACGCGACGGGATCGACAGTTCTCGTTGACGGCGGCGGCGCTATTGCCTGATTTGCATGAACGCCACAGATACTTTCGGCACCGCACCGGTGCGCCTCACGGGCCCCGCGCAGCCAGCGTGGAGTCGCGAAGAATTCGAAGCGCAATTGCGCGCGAAAGGCACCTCGTATCACATTCATCATCCGTTCAACGTGAAGATGAACGTCGGTGGTTGCTCGCGCGAACAGATCCGCGGCTGGGTTGCGAACCGCTTCTACTATCAGCTCACGATACCGATCAAGGACGCCGCGATCCTGTCGAACTGTCCCGATCGCGCGACACGGCGCCTGTGGGTGCTACGCATCCTCGATCATGACGGCTATGGCGGCGAGGAAGGCGGCATCGAGACCTGGGCGCGCCTCGCCGACGCGGTTGGCCTCACGCGCGACGAACTTTGGTCGCTCGAACACGTGACGCCCGGCGTGCGCTTTGCAGTCGACGCGTATGTGAACTTCGCCCGCCGCGCACCATGGCAGGAAGCGGTGTGCTCGTCGCTGACTGAGATGTTTGCGCCGAAGATCCACAGCGACCGCCTCGCGACCTGGCCCGTGCACTACCCGTGGATCGACCCGGAAGGTCTCTCGTATTTCCGCTCGCGCATTACGCTCGCGCAACGGGACGTGCAGCATGGCCTCGCGGTGACGCTGAATTACTTCACGCGGCGCGAACAGCAGGAGCGTGCGCTCGAGATCCTGCAGTTCAAGCTCGACATTCTTTGGACCATGCTCGATTCAATCGAAAAGGCCTTTCCGCAATGAACGATCTTGCCCAGTCTGTCGCCAACGAAGCGCCTCAAGCTGCGCCCGCCGCGGTCGCATCGCCGCTCTGGCTGCTCGCAGAGCTCACGTACCGCTGCCCGCTGCATTGCGTATTCTGCTACAACCCGGTTGACTACACTGCGCACCGTCGCGAGCTCGACACCACGCAATGGCTCACCGCGTTGCGCGAAGCACGTGAGCTCGGCGCGGCACAACTCGGGTTTTCCGGTGGTGAGCCGCTTTTGCGCGACGATCTCGAGATTCTCGTGGCCGAAGCGCACAGGCTCGGTTTCTATACGAACCTGATCACGTCCGGGATTGGCCTGACCGACAGGCGCCTCGACGACCTGAAAGCTGCAGGACTCGATCATATCCAGCTGTCATTCCAGGACTCGACACAGCAACTGAACGACTTCCTGAGCAGCACGCGTACGTTCGACCTGAAACGGCGCGTCGCGGCGTCGATCAAGGCACACGGTTTCCCGATGGTGCTCAACTGCGTGCTGCACCGCTTCAACTTGCCGCACGTCGACAAGATCATCGACATGGCCCTCGCGATGGACGCCGAGTATCTGGAGCTCGCAAACACACAGTACTACGGCTGGGCGCATATGAACCAGGCGCAACTGATGCCGACGCGCGAGCAGCTCGAAGAGGCGGAAGCTGTGGTGGAGCGTTATCGCCGGGAACATGGAGAACGCTGCAAGATCCTCTTTGTGGTGCCCGACTATTTCGAGCGCCGGCCGAAACGCTGCATGAACGGCTGGGGCGCGGTATTCCTCGGCATTGCGCCGGACGGTGCGGCGCTGCCCTGCCATAGCGCGCGCAGCCTGCCGGGGATGACCTTCCCAAATGTAACGCAGATGCCATTGCGCGAGATCTGGTACAACAGCGACGCGTTCAATCGCTTCCGCGGCTATGGATGGATGAGGGAGCCGTGCCGCAGTTGTGACGAGAAAGAGCGTGACCTCGGCGGCTGCCGCTGCCAGGCGTATTTGCTTACCGGCGACCCGGCGAATACCGACCCCGTCTGCGACATGTCGCCGTTGCACGAAACGGCGGTAATCAGCGTCGTGCGGCGCGCCGCGACGCATGTCGGAGCGCGCGAGCAACCAGTGCTGTTCCGCAACGACGCGAACTCGCTCAAGCTGGCGGCACGGGCAGCGGTAGCGTCGGAAGAGGCAAGCCATGACACCCCGTAATTTTGCCGCGTTG
>Ga0070732_10001703_pt1 | contig 11960 bp, 10 predicted proteins | sample Coa_R1_5_FD_66449 | JGI IMG/M metagenome (GOLD analysis project Ga0070732, IMG submission 66449) | Surface soil microbial communities from Centralia Pennsylvania, which are recovering from an underground coalmine fire - Coalmine... | ecosystem: Environmental > Terrestrial > Soil > Unclassified ...
GGCCTCGGCCATCTCATCGAGAAAGCGAACGTTGCCCTTACCGATACTGAGCCGCACCCCGTTCCGATCAGAACACGACCCTTCTGCCAGATAGAAGCCGAGCAGCTTGAGTAGGGCCGCGTCTACGTTTATGAACCTTTGGAGACCTCTGTCCGCATAGTGCTCGGGAGTTAGTTCAAAGTCGCAGCGGTCGCCGAACCACGCGATGTCCTCAGCTTCGAGGGCCGAAAGGCGCACAAAGTTTCGCACGCGGTTGTTCGGCGAACCACGATACTGCTTCTCCCAGACGCGCTCGAGTCGGCTGGGTCCGACCTGCACACGAGGCATCACGACGGCGGCGTTGGCGCCGATTACCGCAAGATACGATTCATAGTCCGCCAGTGTCGGCCGTGACGTGCCCTTTTCCCAGGCGTAGAACGTGACCGGCTGCCGAATGCCCACGCGGCGACAGAGTTCTGCGTTGCCGACGCCACTGGCGCGGCGTAGTAACGCCATCTCATGGCGGACCTCTGGCGGTACGTCCACTCGCGGCGCAGACATGTCAGGTCGGTTGGAATACTCACCCATAACGCGGGATTTGTACCACTCCTCAACCGCAACGCCGCGCAGCCATATCTGGTCTCGCGCCTCAGGCGTCTGATGCAGTATGCGCAGTAGGTCGATGCGTCCGCCGCCTGCCATTTCTGGGAAGCGAACCACTTTGGGAGCCACTAGGCGATCGTCTAGTCCGAGCTCGCTCCCCTGCTTGAGTCTGATTTCTCCGTTTTGCCACACAAACACGCTATGACTGGCCGTAACGCGAACCGAACGTCCGTACGCCGTCTTGATCTCATAGAGCGGTTCGTCAACTGGGTGACGGATGACGCCTTTGATCGGGCGAAAGCGTACATGGTGGTCCTCGTGGCCGAAGCACAGCACCTCACCCAACGGCTCACGGACGCGCCGTGTCACGCCGTGGGCATCCGGCGCGACGCCTTCGAGCGCCCGGTCGATGAACGCGCCGATGCGCACCATGCGCGTCCCCTGCGAGCCGTCGCGCACGAACACGTGCTCGTCGCCGTCGACACTCATGATCACGATGCGGTGATAGCGCAGCTTGTCGATGTCGAAATCGTCCTTGCCGATGCCGCAGCCGAGCGCGGTGATCAGCGTGCCGACCTCGGCCGACGACAGCATCTTGTCGAAGCGCGCACGCTCGACGTTGAGGATTTTGCCCTTGAGCGGCAGGATCGCCTGCGTGCGCCGGTCGCGCCCCTGTTTGGCTGAACCGCCGGCCGAGTCGCCCTCGACGATGAAGATCTCCGACAGCGCCGGATCCTTCTCCTGACAGTCGGCGAGCTTGCCGGGAAGACCCGCGATGTCGAGCGCGCCCTTGCGGCGCGTCATCTCGCGCGCCTTGCGCGCCGCCTCGCGCGCGCGCGCCGCCTCCACCATCTTGGCGACGACGAAGCGCGCCTCCTGCGGATGCTCGAGCAGGAATTCCTGCAGCTTGGTGCCGACCGCGGTCTCGACGATGCCCTTGACCTCGGATGAAACCAACTTGTCCTTGGTCTGCGAAGAGAACTTCGGGTCCGGCAACTTCACCGACAGAATGGCCGTCAGACCTTCGCGCGCGTCGTCGCCGGTCATCGGGATGCGGTCCTTCTTGCCCGACAGCTCCTTCTCGACGTAGTCGTTGAGCGTGCGCGTCAGCGCGCTGCGGAAGCCGGCGAGATGCGTGCCGCCATCCTTCTGCGGGATGTTGTTGGTGTAGCAGAACATGCTCTCCTGATAGGAGTCGTTCCACTGCAAGGCAACTTCCACCGACACCGGGCCGTCCTGGGTGCGGAACCAGAACACCGATTCGTGGATCGGCGTGCGCGTGCGGTTCAGATATTTCACGAACGCCTGCAGTCCGCCGGCATGCGCAAACACGTCGGACTTGTTCTCGCGCTCGTCGTGCAGCTCGATGCGCACGCCGGAGTTGAGGAATGACAACTCGCGCAGACGCTTTGCCAACACCTCGTAGTGAAACTGGATGTTGGTGAAGATCTGCGAGCTCGGCTTGAAGCGGATGGTGGTGCCGCGATCGTGGGTGTCGCCGACCACCGCGAGTGGCGCGGCCGGCTCGCCGAGGTGATATTCCTGGCGGTGCAGCTTGCCGTCACGCGCGATGGTGAGCTGCAGGTAGTCCGACAGCGCGTTCACCACCGATACGCCCACGCCGTGCAGGCCGCCGGACACCTTGTAGGAGCTGTCGTCGAATTTCCCGCCCGAGTGCAGCACGGTCATGATGACCTCGGCCGCCGAGCGCCCCTCCTCGGGGTGGATATCCACAGGAATGCCGCGCCCGTTGTCGGAGACGGTCACCGATTCATCGGCGTGGATGGTGACGACAATCCGGTCGCAATAGCCGGCCAGGGACTCGTCGATCGAGTTGTCGACGACCTCAAAGACCATGTGGTGGAGGCCGGTGCCGTCGTCGGTGTCCCCGATGTACATTCCGGGGCGTTTCCGCACTGCATCAAGACCCTTTAAGACTTTGATTTTACTGGAATCGTAGACGTCGTCAGCGGTCATGCAGGCGCTCGGTTTTGAGACGCGACATTATACCGGCTGGACCCTCCCCTGTCGCACTTGGAACGTGCGTTCAGGCGTACCGAAAAGACGCGATTCGGCCTGCAAAGAAGTGACAACGAGCTGACATCTGAGCTTGGCAACTTCGGCGATGAAACGCTGCAAACGCTCCACATCCAGCTCGGCGGCAGGGTCATCCAGGAGCAGCGTTGGAGTGGTCTGAGTCTGGTCCTGCAGCAGGCGCAGTTGCGCGAGGGTCATGGCGACCGCGACCAGTTTCTGCTGGCCGCGCGAGAGCACCTCGCGTGCCGGCCGCCCATGCAGACGCACCGCCACGTCGGCTCGGTGGGGCCCGGCGTGCGTGAGCTGCCGGAGCTCGTCACGCGCACGAGAGCCCGTGAGCGCTTCGGTCAGCGAGTGCTCCAGATTCCATCCCCGCAGGTAATGCAGGGTGACCGGGAGTCCGCTCAGATCGGCCACGGCTGTCGCCCAGTACGGCTGCATTCGATCAAGGAAGATACGGCGCGACTCTGCAATGACCTCACCGAGCCGGGCGAGCTCAGGGTCCCAGGCAGGTGCCTGAGCTGGGTCAGCCTTGAGAGCAGCGTTGCGCTGGCGAAGCGCTCGCTGGTACCGCACCCAGGTGTCCATGAACTGAGGTTCCACGTGGAACACCGCCCAATCCATCCAGCGGCGCCGGCGATAACCGCCTTCCTCCACCAGCCGATGCACGCCGGGCTCGATGGCCTGGACGGGAAAGGCCTGCGACAGCTCGGCAAGTGACTGAGCGGGGCGTCCTCCGATGCGCGCCGTGGTGCCCGTACGCGAGGCTTCGAAACCCACGGCTTGCATGGCGTCCCCTGCGGCCGAGACCTGTCCAACGATTCGCAGGCGATCCGCTCCACGCCTGATCAAGCGCTCATTGTTCCTAGTCCGGAACGATCGCCCGCGACCAAGCAGGAAGATGGCCTCGAGCACGGAAGTCTTGCCTGATCCGTTCTCACCCCACAGGAGCGTCAGCCCAGGAGTCAGCTCGAACTCCGCCTGCTCAATGCAGCGCAGATCCGAAATGGCGAGGGTGCCCAGGCTCATGGCATTCGCACCAATGCGCCTCGGGGTGGGGATGCGTTCCACGGGCGACCTGTCCTCCTCGGATCGGCCGCGTGGCGGTCGCCGCGCCATCCCTGGCCGACGTCCTGCGACGCGCGCACCGCCGGTCTGCGGCCAGCCCAGGCAGACCGCCCGGCCAACGACCGGCGCTCGCCTGCGTGAGGCGGTCTGGACGTAGAGAGGTAGCACCGTGCCACGGCGGTTGGAAATGATCGGCGTGCGACGGGCATGATCGCCGTCGTGCTGGGGATCCTGAGGGGCGTTGTAGCTGCGCTCATTGGAGGGCCGCCATCATAGGACTGTCTGGCACGCGTCTGGCGAACTGCCGTACTCCAAGGCCAGCCCGCTGCGGCGATGTTCCACGTGGAACCGGGAATGCCAACATGGTAACGCCGACCTTCGACATCGTCGGCACGGCGCGCCGTCATGGGCGTGTGGCATCGGAACTGGAAGTCCGCCCGGGTACCCAGCCAGTTGGTCTGGCAACCGGCAAAGGGCCGTGTGACGGCGCGGCTGTTCCACGTGGAACAAGCGGGTAGTTCCGGTCGGTCGAGCGAGTGATTCGGCGTCCCCGGGCTGCGGTGCGCTGAGGGCGTCGCGAGATCTGACGCGTCGTCGTACCGCCCCGCACAGCAGCGCGACCCATCGGCCTGGTCGGTAAGACCTGCGCAGGGCCCCGAGGGCGACTCCGCGCCTGGCACGGTCCGGTTCCGGTGCATCCCGGTGCCACCGAGGTTCCTCCGCCTGCCTGAGCGGCCCGCGAGGGCGTGATCCCAAACGGCGGGACGACGAGCTGTAGAGCATCCACCTGGAGAGACGAGAGGGCGGCTCGCCCGTGACCTCGACGCTTCGCCACACGACTTCGGAAGGCCAGCATGAGACGGGCTGCGGAGCGCTCTCCGCCTGGGACTGCCGCAGCTGTGGGCGAGAGGCTCAGAGCCTCATCGGCATGACGACGTAGCGGGTGTGCGTGGTGCCCGGGGCATGAATCAGGCAGCTGCTGTTCGAGTCGGTAAGGCCGATCTGGACCTTGTCCCCCTCGATCGCGGCCAGAGCATCCAGAAGGTAATTGACGTTGAAGCCGATCTCGACTTCCTCGCCCTTGTACGACACCTCGACCTGGTCCTCAGCTTCCTCCTGCTCGGGGTTGTGAGCCTGAAGGGTGAGGAGATCCGGCCGGGCGGTCAGACGGATGCCGCGGTACTTCTCGTTGGACAGGATCGCCGTGCGCTGCAGGGCCTGGCGCAGAGTTTCACGATCGGCCTCGACTGTGCGCGGCGGGGCATTGGGAATGACCCGGCCGTACTCCGGGAAACGACCATCGATCAGCTTCGAAGTGAAGCGAATGTCGCCGATCTGGCAGCGAACGTGATTTGTACCCACCGCCAGCTCAATATTACCTTCGGTTCCCAGGATTCGCTGCAGCTCGAGCACGCCCTTGCGGGGCACGATCACCTGATGGGTTGCCTTGCTCTTGCCGGCCAGCTCCATTTCACACAGCGCCAGGCGGTGCCCGTCGGTCGCCACCGCGCGCAGAGCCTTGCCGTCGGTCTCGAGCAGCAGTCCGTTGAGGTAGTACCGCACGTCCTGCTGTGCCATCGAGAAATGCGTCTTGTCGATCAGGCGCCGGAACTCACCCTGCGCAAGGGTGAGGGTCTGCTGCGCGTTGATCTCCTCGACCAGCGGGAATTCCGCGGCCGGAAGCGACGACAGCGTGAAGCGGCTGCGGCCCGCGCGGATCGAGACGCGCTCGCCCTCGGTCGAGATCGTCACGCTCGTCTTTTCCGGCAGCGAGCGGAAAATATCCAGCAGCTTCCTGCCCGGCACGGTGATGTCGCCGGCCTGCTGTACGTTGGCCGTGTTCGTGGCAACCAGTTCCACTTCCAGGTCGGTGCCCGTGACGCTCAGGCGATTCTCGCGCGCAGCGAGCAGCACGTTCGCCAGCACCGGCATGGTCTGCCGGCGCTCCACCACACCGATGACGCTTTGCAGGGGAGCGAGAATATCTTCGCGCGTGGCCGTGAGCTTCATGGAGATCACTCTCTTCTCTAATAGATCTAGGATAGTTAGTTATTAAGACTATAGAGCCTGTGAACTACGGGCATAAAAAAACTTGTCGTGTTCGATCACTTGGTTGCGGGACTTTTTGTGCCTCACAACCGGCCCCAGAACCCGCCGAACTACTGTGCGCCCCCTGTGGATAACTTTATCCTCAACTGCCTCCACAGGTAATCCACAGGCTGCTGCACATCAACCCGCCAGGGTTCTTAACAGGTTTGAATAATCTTCCTTCATGCGCTGCTCGGTGTCGCGCAGCTCTTTGATGCGCTTGCAGGCGTGCAGCACCGTGGTGTGATCGCGGCCGGCGAAGGCATCGCCGATCTCCGGCAGGCTGTGGCTGGTGAGCTCCTTGGCGAGCGCCATCGCCACCTGGCGCGGTCGCGCCACCGAACGGCTGCGGCGCTTGGACAGGAGGTCCGCCATGCGCACCTTGTAGTAATCCGCGACGGTCTTCTGGATGTTCTCGATGGTGACCAGCTTGGCCTGCAGTGACAGCAGGTCCTTGAGCGCTTCCTTGGTGAATTCCAGCGTGATGGCGCGCCCGGTGAAACGCGAGTTGGCGATCACGCGGCGCAGCGCGCCTTCCAGCTCGCGCACGTTGGAGCGAATGCGTTTCGCTATGAAAAAAGCCACTTCCTCGGGCAGGTTGACGCCGCCGGAGTGTGCCTTGGTCATGAGGATCGCGACGCAGGTCTCGAGCTCGGGCGGCTCGATGGCCACCGTCAGCCCCCAGCCGAAGCGCGACTTGAGACGCTCCTCGAGCCCCTCGACTTCCTTCGGGTAGCGGTCGCAGGTGAGGATCACCTGGTGCTGGCCCTCGAGCAGCTCGTTGAAGGTGTGGAAGAACTCTTCCTGCGAGCGCTCCTTGCCGGCGAAGAACTGGATGTCGTCGATCAGCAGTGCATCGAGCGAGCGGTACGCGGTCTTGAACTCGTTCATCGAGTTGTGCTGCAGCGCCCGCACCATGTCGCCGACGAAGCGCTCCGAGTGCACGTAGGCGATGCGCGCCTCGGGATCGCGCTGCTTCACCAGGTGCGCGATGGAGTGCATGAGATGGGTCTTGCCCAGCCCGACGCCGCCGTACAGGAACAGCGGGTTGTAGGCGCGGCCGGGATTTTCCGCGACCTGGAGCGAGGCCGCCTTGGCGAGCTGGTTGCTCTTGCCCTCGACGAAGGAGACGAAGCTGAAGTCGGGATTGAGCCGCGCGCCGACCACCAGCCCCTCGGCGCGGCGCACGTGCACGGGCAGGGCGGCCGGGCCGACGCGCTGCGGCGTGACGCGCGAGCCGACCTCGACCGTGACGATGGGCGCATCGCCGGTGCTTTCGTCGCGCAGCAGCTCGCCGATGCGGGGCAGCAGGTTGGCGTTGATCCAGTCGACTGCGAAGCGGTTCGGCGCCAAAAGCTTCAGCGCGCCGTTACCTTCCATGGCCTGCAGCGGGCGGACCCACGTATTGAACTGCTGCTCGGGGAGCTCTGCCTCCAACGCGCCGACGCAGCGTGTCCAAAGCGATGCTTCCACCGCGCGTTGCCTCCGCGACGTTGCTGCAGAACGTTAAGGAAAAGGCTGCGAAGTCTATACCGATCGCGGACCGCGCTGAAGATTTTCGTATTGACACCTTGGCGCTCAACGGCTTAGCCTTGCCGCCCTTTTTTTAAGCGCCACGACAGCGTTCCACGGAGCCTTAAGCGCCATGAAGCGTACCTACCAACCGAGCAAAGTGCGCCGCAAGCGCACCCATGGCTTCCGTGCGCGCATGGCCACCAAGAACGGCCGCAAGGTGCTCGCGCGGCGACGCGCCAAGGGCCGGCGCAAGCTGATACCCTAGCGGGCCACGGGTCGCGCAGTGCGCGACCCCCATCCACAGTTGCAAGGGCCCTATGCCAGCGCGGCTCACACTGCCGGCGCGGCTGCGCCTGCGGCGCAAGAGCGACTTCGACGCGGCCTATGCGCGCGGGCGGCGTATTGGTGACGGATTCTTCGCGGTGACGGCGACACAGAACGATGCGGGCGCGGCGCGCCTGGGGATGGCCGTGGCGGTGCGGACCGCCGGCAATTCCGTGGTGCGCAACCGCCTGCGGCGCATCATCCGCGAATCCTTCCGCGTGCATCAGCACGAGCTGCCGGCGGTCGACCTGGTGGTAAGCGCGCGCCCGGCGGCGCGCTCGGCCGCACGCGCGGCGCTGCACGCGAGCCTCGCGGTCCTGTGGAAGAAGGTCGGTGAGCCATGCGCCACGTCGCGGCGTTCCTGATCCGCCTCTACCAGTGGACCGTGAGCCCGCTCCTGGGCCCGCGCTGCCGCTTCCATCCGAGCTGCTCGCAGTACGCCCTGGTCGCCATCGAGCGCTTCGGCGTCGTGCGCGGCACCGGCCTCGGCCTGTGGCGTCTCCTGCGCTGTAATCCCTGGAACCACGGCGGCTACGACCCGGTGCCGGAGGCCCTGCGGCCGTTCACTCCCACGCATCGCACTCATGAACACTAACGTCTTCGGCAACGTGCGCTTCTACCTGTGGGCGGCGCTCGCCCTGGTGCTGTTCTACGACTACGAGGCGTGGATGAAGGACTATGGCCCGGCGCCGCAGGTCGCTTCCGCTCCCGCCCCGGCAGGCGCCGCGAGTCCCGCCGCCGCGCCGGCCAGCAACCTCGGTAACCACATCCCGGCCGCCTCGGCAGCACCCGGCCCGGCGGCCGCCGCGAGCGCCCCGGCCGCGGCAGCGGCCGCTCCGGGTGGCGCCTCGGCCAGTGCGCCGGCACCGCTGGTGCACGTGCGCACCGACGTGCTCGACCTCGACATCTCCACCCACGGCGGCACGCTGGTGCGCGTCGATCTGCCCGCTTACCCGAAGGTGAAGGGCGAGTCGGCACCCGTGCGTCTCGAGAACGAGGACAGCGCCGAGACGCTCTACGAGTTGCAGTCCGGCCTGACCGGTCCCGACGGCGGCGCCTACCCGACGCATCTCGCCACCTTCAGCAGCGCCCGCGACAGCTACCAGCTCGACGGCGGCAGGGAGCTGTCCGTGCCGCTCACCTGGAGCGAGGGTGGGGTGACGGTCACCAAGACGTACACGTTCCGGCGCGGCGAGTACGCGATCGGCGTCAGGTACGAAGTGCACAACGGCGGCGCGGCGGCCTGGGAGGCGCGGCCGTACGCGCAGATCCTGCGCAACGACCCGCCCACCAAGCGCTCGTACTTCAACGTAGAGAGCTACGCCTTCCACGGGCCGGCGCTCTGGGACGGCGGCAAGTACCGCAAGCTCGACACCGGCAGCGCGGATGACAGCCATCTGTCGATCGACGTCAAGGATGGCTGGGTGGCGGCGCTGCAGCACCACTTCGTCAGCGCCATCGTGCCGCCGCGCGCGGCGCCGTGGCACTTCGGCCTGGGCGCCGAGGGGCAGCAGTACCTGCTGTCGGCCACCGGGCCGGTGCAGAGCGTGGCACCGGGCGCGGACGCCGCCTTCGAGACCACGCTGTTCGTCGGCCCGAAGCTGCAGGCGCAGCTCGATGCCACGGCGCCCGAGCTCGGGCGCGTGGCCGACTACGGGCGACTGTGGTTCCTGGCGCGGCCGCTGTTCCTGGCGCTCAGCTTCGTGCACAAGCTCACCGGCAACTGGGGCGTGGCGATCATCCTGGTCACCTTCCTGCTGAAGCTGGTGTTCTATCCGCTCTCGGAAGCGAGCGGCCGCTCGATGGCGAAAATGAAGACCCTGCAGCCACGCATCAAGAACCTGCAGGACACCTATGCCGAGGATCGCGAGAAGCTCGGTCGCGCGATGATGGAGCTGTACAAGCGCGAGAAGATCAACCCGCTCGCCAGCTGCCTGCCGATCGTCATCCAGATACCGGTGTTCCTCGCCTTCTACTGGGTGCTGCTCGAGAGCGTGGAGATGCGCCAGGCACCGTTTGCGTTCTGGATCCACGATCTGTCGGCGCGCGACCCGTGGTTCATCCTGCCGCTCATCATGGCCGTGGCCATGTTCGTGCAGTACAAGCTGAACCCCACGCCGCCGGATCCGGTGCAGGCCAAGGTGTTCATGATCATGCCGCTGGTGATGTCGGCCACGTTCGCGTTCTTCCCCGCGGGACTGGTGCTCTACTGGGTCACCAACACCGTCCTGTCCATCGCCCAGCAGTGGAACATCAACCGCCGCATCGGGGCGCTGGTGGCGAAGCGCAGCTAGCGAGGCGTACGCCGGCAGGGCACCATTTCGCCTCCTGCACACCACGGAAGGGCCCGCCATGCACCACTCGCGCCTCTGCGCCCTGCTGATCGACTGCCAGACCCCGGACCTCGAGGCGGCCGCGCACTTCTGGGCCCGGGCACTCGGACGCGAGGTGGACCGCGCCCACCCCGGCACGCGTGGCAACTACGTGATGCTCACGACCCCGCCCGATGAGCCCCTGGTGCAGCTGCAGCGCGTGAGCCACGAGTCGCGCGTGCACCTCGACATCGAGACCGACGACATCGCGGCCGAGGTGGCGCGCCTCGAGCGCCTCGGCGCCCGGGTCGCCGAGCGCCTGGAGCGCTGGGTGGTCATGCAGGCGCCGAGCGGGCAGCGCTTCTGCGTGGTGCGGGTGCAGCGTCCGGGATTCCCGAAGAACGCCAGCCGCTGGGACTAGCCGTGCCGCATCAGGTGGCGGGACACTCGTCCTCGAACCCGCCCGGCTGCTCGGTGGCGGGCGCATCCGGAGGCGGGTAGGTCTCGCGGAAGGTGAAGGCGGCCGCGTGTGGCCCGTGGCGGCGCAGCAGCTCGAGCCGCTCGACCGCCTCGGCCACGGCCGGCCGGTGGCCGCGCGGCACCCACCACAACACCATGATCGCCTCGCTCATCTTCTCGAACCACTCGCGGCGGCGGCGCAGGATGTCGGCGTGCGCGCTGCGGTACACGAACTTGCGCAGGCTGTCGGCATCGGTCCACACCGACATGTTGAGCAGCATGTTTTCGTTGTCGAACGGGCGGATGGCGGTGGCGTTGCCGTCCTCGGTCTGCAGGCGCCACACGAAGCCGGGCGCGGCTTCGGCGAGCGCGTTGACGCGGTCGAGGTTGGCGGCGAAATCCGCCATGACGGGCGAGTCCATCGGGCCCTTGATGATGCCGATGTTGAGCTGGGCGAGCTCGTAGGCGGACATGGCGGCTCCTCGGGAGGCGTGTGTGCGGCACAGGATACCCAAGCGCCCGGTGACGCGACACCGGCTGCGGCGCTAGCCTTGGCCGCAGGAACGTGAGCGTGCACACCGATACCATCGTGGCCGCGGCGACGCCCCCCGGGCGCGGGGGCATCGGCATCGTGCGCGTCTCCGGCCCCAAGACCCCCGAGCTCGCCGCCGTCATGCTCGGGGAGCTGCCGCCGGCGCGCCAGGCGCGCTTCGCGCGTTTCCTCGATGCGCAGGGCGAGCCCATCGATGCGGGCCTGGTGCTGTTCTTCCCGGCGCCGCACTCCTACACCGGCGAGCACGTGCTCGAGCTGCAGGGCCACGGCGGACCGGTGGTGATGGAGGCACTGGTGGCGCGCGCGCTCGAGCTGGGGGCGCGCCGCGCCGCGCCGGGCGAGTTCACGCAGCGCGCCTTCCTCAACGACAAGCTGGATCTGGCGCAGGCGGAAGCGGTGGCCGACCTGATCGATGCCGGCTCGCGCGAGGCCATGCGCGCGGCCATGCGCTCGCTGCAGGGGGAGTTCTCGGCCATGGTGCGCGGGCTGACCGAGGCGGTGATCGAGCTGCGCACCTACGTCGAGGCCGCCATCGATTTCCCCGAGGAGGAAGTCGACTTCCTCGCCGACCGCGAGCTCGGCGAGCGCTTCCGCGTGCTGCGCGAGCACTTCGACGGGGTATCCGACAGTGCGCGACAGGGACGCCTGCTGCGCGAGGGCATGACGGTGGTGATCGCCGGGCGCCCGAACGCCGGCAAGTCGAGCCTGCTCAACCGGCTGGCCGGCTACGACGCCGCCATCGTCACGCCGCTCCCGGGCACGACCCGCGACGTGGTGCGCGAGCGCATCGCCATCGACGGCATGCCGCTGCACGTGCTCGACACCGCGGGCCTGCGCAGCGGCGGCGACCTGGTCGAGGAGGAAGGCATGCGCCGTGCGCAGGCGGAGATGCTGCGCGCCGATCGCGTGCTGTTCGTGGTGGACGCGGCGCTCGATCCGGGGGCGGCGGCGTTGCGCGAGGAGCGCGCGCGGCTGCCGGCCGAGGTGCCGGTGACACTGGTGTTCAACAAGTGCGATCTCGC
>Ga0070732_10001705_pt1 | contig 11945 bp, 2 predicted proteins | sample Coa_R1_5_FD_66449 | JGI IMG/M metagenome (GOLD analysis project Ga0070732, IMG submission 66449) | Surface soil microbial communities from Centralia Pennsylvania, which are recovering from an underground coalmine fire - Coalmine... | ecosystem: Environmental > Terrestrial > Soil > Unclassified ...
ATCGGCCTGGCGGGCACCCTGACCGGCGTCTTCCTGGGCGGCGCCGCCACCTCGCCGCTCGGGCTGGGGCGCTCCCTCTGGATCTTCGGCGCGCTGCAGGCCTTCTCGAATGCCGGCTACGTGGTCCTGGCCAGCCTCGGCCACGCCGACCGGCCGGTGATGTACGCCGCCATCGGCTTCGAGACCCTCGCCGCCGGCCTGGGCATGGGAGCCCTCTCCGTCCTCCTCCTCCGCATGACCCAGAAGCGCTTCTCCGCCACCCAGTACGCCCTCTTCTCCAGCCTCTTCGGCCTGCCGCGCCTGGTGGCCGGTCCGATCTGCGGCTTCCTGGTGGACGCCGTCGGCTGGACCCGCTTCTTCTGGTTCGCCATCCTCGCCGGCCTGCCCGCCCTCCTCCTGCTGACCCGTTTCGCCCCCTGGGGAGCTCGCGAGCCCGCCTTCGAGGTCGAGATCGCCCCCGCCAGGGACCAGCCCCTCACCCCCAGGCAGCTCGCCGCCCGCGGCGCCGCCGGAGCCCTGGCCGGCTGCCTCTTCGCCGCCCTGGTCACCGCCCTCCTCCCCGCCCTCAAGGCCATGCGCGCCGCCCCCGGCCACCCCGCCCAGCCGTTCGACCTCGTGTCGCCGCTGCGGGCCCTGGCCAGCCCCGGCGGCGTGAGCGGCTGGCTGACCCTGCTGGGGATCCTCACCTTCGCGCTGGTCTGCGGCCTGCTGGCCGCCGCGGTCGCCGCCGCCCGTCACGGCGCCGGCCGGGAGCTGGCGACCGATGCGGCGGGCGAGACCGCCGGGATGTAGTCTCCCAACGGGGAGGTGGCTGGCGCATGCCGCGCCTGGACCACGCCGATGGCCAGCACCGCCGGCAGGGCATACCAGGCTTCGCGCCCCCGGCGGCGTGCGGCTTGATAAACGATCAGCATCAACACCAGCAGCTCACCATGGCACCGCCGCTCGCGCTTGCAGCAGCCTGGGGTAGTGGTAACCGTGGGCTACCGGTGTCGAGCCCTCGAAGTCGCCGACGCCTCCCAGGAGCGTGCCATTGCCATAAGCCTGGTACACGCTATCCACAGCCGTCACCATCGCGTTGCTGCCGGCGTCGAGCTGGTACTCCACGCTCAACGCTTCATCTCCGAGACGCTCGATACCGTCCTTCAGCAGAGGGGACGAGAGGGCAATGACAAGCGTCACGGGTGATGCGGCGAATAGAGAGTGACAGCAGCATCCTGCAGCGACTCGCCAAACGCAAGCCCTTGCAAGCCCAGATGCGAAAAGATAGAAGTCCAAATGTCAGCAATGACCCTAGCGCTCCAGACGGCGACATCGCTTGAGATCTCCTGGTTCTGAAAAAGCGTAGAAATGTGGATATGATTCATCATCTTTTGCACAGCCTCCAAGTCCCCAAGTCGCTGCTTCCAATCATCAAACAAAACCGCATCAAATCGGTCCTTGATAAAGTAGGCACCCTCATGCAGGATCAGTGGTGGCCGAAGAAGCTCTGCAAACGCGAACAATAAATCTGGAGTAGCCACGAAACCCACATAGTCAAAAAGACTAATCTCCTTGCCACCTGAGGTGGATCGCCAAAGCGCCAAGTCGGATAGCCCATCGACAACTTCTTCTAGAGTTACCATAAGTTTGAAATTCCAAGTCCTTGGCGGGCCAAGCCGGCGACGGCGACGGGACCGCTTGGGGAGCTGGCCGGCCGCGGTCGCTTTAGCATAGTGCTCCAACCGCCGCCGCAGTAGATGGTGGTTGCCTCGTGGTGGATCACGTCGGCTCTTCCGAATCCTCCGATAGATAGCTCTGAAACGTGTCAAAAGCCAAGGGATTCTCCTCAGTAACACCTTCCACAAGAATTAAGAAATCTGGCGGCAGGGAGTGCTTGCGCGCTCTTTTCGCTAGCGTCTCAATGTCTTCAATCTCGGGCACGTCAAAGCCCTCTGAATTGAGAGCCGCAGTAACTTGTTGCGCGTAGTCTCTTGCGCTTCCGGCGAGAGCAACTGCTGGTACAAACGCTCCGAGCGCATTACCCAAGGTATCATTGCCTGGCTGCGGCTTCACATGTGCCAGGCCAATCCATTTCTGCCTGTTGCGGCTGCGGTTATTATTTCGGGTACTCATCATGCACTCTAACATTCTTTCCCGTCTGTGTCTGACCATGGTAGTGAGGGCCACCTCTCGCGGGAGACGGATGCTTGTCCGTAGTCCCGCCCTTTCCAGCCCTCGCTCGGGCAGCGTCCTTCGCTCTCTTCTCCGAGGCATGCTGTACAGAGTGCCTCTTTGGTTTGCCAGAGGGACCCAACTCACTCTCAGGAATACCTTTAGCACTGTTCTTGGCCCGCCGCTCAGCTGCAGTCAGATCCTTATCGGGTTTTTGAGATCCTGGCTCTGGCTCCGCCTTCCCGCTCGATGTTCCCTTCTGGCCGGCTCGCTGCATGTACTGCCCGGCGTTACGCTGGACAAGGTAGCCTCCAACCGCTACGACTGCACCTCCTACACAAACCTCTCCGGGACCAGCAGCGTCAACCGCGGCCCCTACCGGGCCGGCCACTGCGACTGCTCCCACTGAGGCCCCGCAGCCAACGGTTGCAGCAGCTAGACCTCCGCCCGTCGCCGAGTCTCCGGTAGCCGAGGCCATCGATGCACCAAGATTCTGGCCGAATCGCCGCGCACGGGTGTCGCTGTCCTTGGGCGCGACGTACGGCGAATTCGGTTGGACACTGGCCCACAGACCTTGGCCGACCCCAACCAGAGCGTCTTCTAAGTTCTCAGCTGTATCTTTGACAGCTTGCCCTGCGATCCGCTTTGCGCAGTCCCACGCGCTCTCTTTCTCGTTGCAAGTACCCATCGGGTCCCTGCCGTTCGCGGGGTCGTCCATCTCAAACGCATACATCGACGGCCCGTCCACATACTCCTTCGGGTCCGCCGTGATAAACCGCCCTAGCTCCGGGTCGTAGTACCGATTGCGGAAGTAGATCAGCCCGGTCTCCGGATCCCTGGGCAGGCCCTGGTAGCCGAAGAGGTTCCCGACTGCCGAGGCGCTGCTCTGCTGCGGGTCCGGCGCGACGAAGAGGGCCTGGCTGTCCTGCGGCTGCGCGGCAGTGAAGCTCTGGCTGAAGGGGGCCGCGAGCGCCGTGCCGCCGAGGTCGGTCAGCGTCGTGCCGACCGTCAGGGTGTGCGCGCCCGCGGGGACCTGGGTGGTGGAGGTCAGGGTGTAGTGGTCGGCACCCAGGGTCCACGCTAGGGCCGCGCCGTCGAGCTGGATGGCGGCGGTCGCGGCGGCCAGGTTCGGCTCGGAGGTGAGCTCGAGCTCCAGGCTCCCTTGCCTAAGCGTGAGGCGCTGGACGGCCGGCGCGGCGAGGTCGGCGACGACGGCGGCGCCGGCGGGCCAGGCGAAGGTCAACGCGTAGTCCTGGGCCGGCTGGTTGAGGAAGTTGTCGACCAGCGCGACCGCGGGGACCGTCAGGGTGACCTGGTCGCCGGTGTGGAGGCCCGTGGGCGGCGCGCCGGTGATGACGATGCGGCGCAGGGCGAGGTCGCCGGTCGTGACCGGCTGGGAGGCGGCGAGGTTGCCGAACGGCTTGTTCGCTGTCGTGTCAAAGAGCGTGACCGGCGTCGCGGCCCCGAAGGTGGGGTTCGAGGAGAGCGATCCGGGCTGGACGGCCTCGGACAGCTCGACCCAGATCGCGCCGCCGACCACCCGCACCTGCTGCACTGCGGGCGGAGTCGAGTTTACCAGGATCTTCTGCGCGCCGTACGGGGTGTAGTCGTAGCGCTCGAGGGGCCTGCCGGCGCCGTCGGTCAGCAACGCCACGTTGCCGCTGGCTTCGTAGAGGGGCCAGGACTTGGCGGCGACGTTGCCGCTGCCGTCGAGGTCGGACTCGAGGTAGACGATGTCGTCGAGACCCGAGCCGTAGGTGCGGCGCTGCAGCAGCCGCCCGGCGCTCGTGTCGTAGTCCTCGACCGGCCGCCAGCCCTGCCACACGGTCAGCCGCCCCGTCGTGCCCACCGTCTTGGTGATCCGCCGGTTGAAGGCATCGTACTCGTAGTGGGCGATCGCGGCGCCGCTGCTGCTGTCCGTCACGTCCACCAGCCGGTTGCGGAAGTCGTAGTGGAAGGCGACGCTGCCCTTCTGGACCAGGTTGCCGTTCCTGTCCCATTGCAGCGCAACGCCGTCGACTGCGCCCGGCCGGTTGCGCCCCGAGGTGTCGAGGGGCAGGGCGGTCGACCTGGCGATGCCGTTGGCCGCCTCGCTTCTCGCCAGCAGGTTCTGGGCGGGGTCGTAGGTGTAGGCGAAGGCGTCGGGCAGGCCGGCGAGCGAGCCCGGCGGCACGGCCTGGTTGTTCGCGGCCACCGCCAGCGGCGCCGGGGACTTCGCCGCCTGCACCAGGCGCTCGGCCCTGTCGTAGGCGAAGAGGAGGCCCGAGCCGCCGAGGTCGGCGCGGGCCTCGGCCGACTTGAGGCTCCGCGGCGTCCAGGACAGGCTCTGGCGGAAGACGGTCTGCGCCGTGCCGGTCTGGACGCCGCGCTGGAACCAGTCGTCCACCATCCGGTCGGCGGCGTCGAACTGCCGCACGCCGGCGAGGCCGTTGGCGAGGGTCTTGCTCGCCAGGAGGTCCGGGCCGCGGAAGCCGAAGCTCGCCAGCAGGGCGCTCTGGCTGGGGCCGTTCGCCTGGCCGACGGCCGCCAGCCGGTCGAGCGCGTCGAAGGTGCGCGCCACGCCGTAGCCCGAGGGATAGCCGATCGCGGTCTCGTTGCCGGCGTCGTCGAAGCCGTAGGTGACCGGCTTGCCGCCGACCACCTCCTGCACCCGCCGCGACAGCGAGTCGAAGGCGAGGTCGGTCGACTGGTTGCCCGACTGGGCGTGGACCAGGCGGTGCAGGCCGTCGTAGGCATAGGTCTCGGTCAGCGCGCCCACCACGCCGGACGCCGGGGTCGCCTGGCGCGAGGTCATCCGGTTGGCGGCGTCGTACTGCTGCGAGATCCGCGTGCCGTTGGCATCGATCACCTGCTGCGGGTTGCTGCCGGGGTCGTAGGTCGTGACCTCGGCGGTGCCGTCCGCATAGGTGACCTTCACCCGCCGGTTCAGCGAGTCGTAGTCGTAGGCCGTCTTCTGGCTGAGGGCGTCGGTGTAGGTGCGCAGGCGCGAGCTCGGGTCGTAGCCGTAGTCGACCTCGATGCCCTCCGGCCGCACGCTCTTCAGCAGCCGGTCGAGCCCGTCCCACGTCTGGGTGGTCAGGTTCTGCTCGGCGTCGGTCGAGAAGACCAGGTTGTTGCGCGCGTCGTAGCCGAAGCTCAGCGTGTTGCCGAGGTCGTCCCGGCGGGTGAGCTGGCGGTCGAGCGCGTCGTAGGCCGCGTGCGTGTTGACGGTGACCGTGCCCGCCTGGCCGCCGGCGCTCGTCAGCTGCTCGATCGAGCGCGTCACCACCGCGTTGCCGCCGGCGTCGAGCTGGTACTCCACGCGGTTGCCCCCGGCGTCGACGGCCGCCGTCTTGCGGTTGGCCGCGTCGTACTCGTAGCGCGTCGTCCGCTGCAAGGGATCGATCACCGCCACCAGGTTCGAGGCCGGGTCGTACTGCCAGGAGGTGACGACGTCGTGCATGGCGCCCGACTGGCTGCCGTACTGCCAGAGCTTCGCGGTCAGGGCGGTGCGCCGCCCCAGCAGGTCGTAGGCCGCGGTCCGCTGCGCCAGCAGCAGGCCGTCCGGCGCCTGGTAGGCCGCCGCGCCGATCGGGTCGTTGCCGTTGTCGTAGGTCGTGGCGGAGCGGTTGCCGAGCGGATCGACGGTGTCCGCCACCCGGCCGTAGCCGTCGTAGTGCGTGAGCCAGGCGTTGCCGCGCCCGTCGGTGTACTGGGTGACCCGCCGCTCCGGGTCGTACTGGAAGCTGTCGGTGACCGCATCGCTCGGCGAGTCGGCGCCGCGGATGCGCTGGACCGGCAGGTTCCGGTAGTCGTAGGTCACTCTCGTCGTCTGGCCGTCCGGCTCGACCGTCTGGATCCGGTTGAGGTTGGCGTCGTAGCCGTAGGCGGTCCGCGACCAGGCGCTCCAGCCGTCGCCCGGCTGCGCCTCGCGCGCCACCAGCAACAGCTCGTCGAGCGGTCCGTAGGCGTGCAGCACGCGGGTGAAGGTCGAGCCGTCGCCGAACGGCAGCTGCTCCTCGACCAGGTTGCCGTCGGGATCGTAGAGATAGCTCGTGGTGTACCCGAGCGCCGGCGCGCCGTCGAGCGACGCCGACGCCGCGCGCGTGCTCGAGGTGATCCAGTTCATCGCGTTGTATGTGCGCCGGTGGAGGACGCCGCGCGGATCGGTCATCGTCGTGACGTTGCCGCGGTCGTCGGTGCCGTAGGTGGTCGTCAGACCCAGGCCGAGGATCGTCTCCGACTGCAGGTAGCCGACGAGCGAGTACCCGTAGGTGGTGACGTGGCCGTTGGCGTCGGTGAACTGGCTGGGCTGCCCGTACGAGTTGTACTGCGTGGAGGTCTGCGCCTGCTCCGGCGCTCCCAGGGCCTTGGTGACGATCAGCGGCAGGCCGTTCGTGGGATCGCGCTGGATCGTGGTGATCGATCCCCGCGGATCGACGATCTGGACCGGCTGGTTCGAGTAGGGGTCGTACGTCGTGAACGTGGTCAGCGGCGTGCCCGAACCGTTGGCGCCGCGCGCGTCGGGCACGACCGAGACCGCGACGACGTTGCCGCGGCTGCGCCGGTCGCCGCCGCCGTAGGAGTAGCTGGTGGTGCGCCCCATGGGGTCGATCCGGGCGACGAGCAGGCCTTCCTCGTCGTAGCTGTACTGGACCGTCGCCCCGCCCTGGTCGGTGACGGCCGCGACCTGGCCGGCCTGGGTGGTGGTGAACTGCAGCTGGTTGCCGCGCGGGTCGGTGACCGTCGCGGTGTGCACGTCGAACTGGTAGTCGAAGCCGACCGGGCCGCTGCTCCAGGTCTGGCTGGCCACCTCCTCCTTGCGCCCGCTGCCGTGCAGGTCGGCGTAGCTCACCTGCAGCCAGTTCTGGCCCCTGCCGTCGGTCACCGAGGTCATCTTGCCGCGCGACCCGAGGGTGGTCGCCAGGTCGCCGGTCGTCGAGTCGTACTCGTAGCTGGTGACGATGCCGCCCCCCTGCTCCGACAACCCGCCGCCGGTGTCCGTCTGCGCGGTCAGGATCGCCGGGCCCGTCACCTTGACCAGCCGCCCGGCCTGGTCGTACTCGTAGGTCCACTCGCGGTCGTCGAAGTCCGCGATCTTGGTGACGTGCCCCTTCGCGTCATAGGTGAACGTGATGTCGCGCCCCAGCGTCTCGGTGATGCGGTCGATCCGCGAGTCGACGTCGTAGTGCACGTCGATCTCGTTGCCGGTCGAGTCGTCCACCTTGACCGGGTCGGCGATCGACTGCAGCCGGCCGGCACGGTCGAAACGCGACAGGTCGTGGCGCGGATCGAGCAGGATCCACCCGTCCGAGGTCTTCTGCAGCGTCGAGAAGATCCCGGTCGGCGAGGTGTACGTCCCAGCCTGGCCCGCCTGCTTGAAGACGTCGCGCCGCGCCCGGCCGTCGTAGAGCTCGACGTCGCCGGTCGGCAGCTGGCGCAGCCGCTGGTTGAAGCTGTGATCCCAGCCGGGGCCGAACGGGCCGTCGCCGACCGCCTGGCTGCGGTAGGAGCGCTCGAAGACGAAGTCCAGGCCGCGCCCGGCGATGGTCATGTCCACCGCCGAGGAGGTCATCTCGCCCGAGTGCAGCAGCACGCCCTGCTGCGGCACGGCGTTCTGCGGCGGCTCCTGCGCCGGCGCCGGCGTCAGCTCCCAGCGCACGCTCGCCACCGCGAGCTGGCTCGCGTCGAGCTGGTCGACGTCGAAGACCTTCTGCAGCTGCGTGCGCAGCGCCGGCGGGTAACGCACCGCCACGCTGTCGCCCGAGAGCAGCTCGCGCGCGCCGTCGGGCGCGCTCTCCTTCGTCAGGTCGCAGCGCGTGCAGGCGTCGTTCTCGGCGGAGCTGCGGTTGTACTTGTGCGACGCCTTGAGGTCGGCGAGCACCACGATCGGCTCGGAGAGGTAGATCTGGTGGCCCTCGTCGTAGGGCTTGTCGGACTGCCGGGTGAGCTTGAGGCCCTGGTCGGTGCCGGTCAGGGCGACGCGCGGCAGGTCGGTGAGCACGGTGGGATCGCCCGGCGCCACGATCGGGGCGCCGGTCGGCCCGACCGATTGCACGTCGAGCAGCACGGTCTGCGCGTTCTGCCCGAGCAGCGCCGGCAGGGTCGCCTGGATGCGGACCAGGCCCGGACGCTGCTGGCCGTTGCCGCCCTCGGAGACGCTGGGCACGCCGAAGGGCGCGATCTGCAGCACCTGGCGGGTGCCGATCGGCGGGTTGGCGCCGGGCGCCCCGCCGGTTGCCGGCGGGAGGTTGTAGGCGGTGGCGGCCAGCTGCGGTCCGCCGACCGCGACGCCGGTGACGCCGCGCTGCAGGCCGCCGGCGAAGGCCAGCCCCAGGGCCGGCTCGAGGAACACCGGCGCGTCGGTGTTGCCCGGCAGCTTGATGGTCTCGAGCACCCGGTCGTCGGTGCCGTCGTGGTTCGTGTCCAGCAGCCCGATCGAGGGCGGCCGGTTGAAGTCGACGACGTACAGGCCGCCGCCGTAGCCGGCCACGAACAGCCGCCGGTTCACCGTGTCCACGCCCAGGTGCGCCGCCTCGCCGGGGAGCGGGATCTGGCCCACCAGCTTCGGGTTGGCGCGGTCGGTGATGTCGTAGGTCAGCACCCCCGCGGTACGGTGGGTGACCACCACGTAGTCGCGCTGCTCGCCGGGCTCGAGGATGCCGTTGCCGTTGAAATCGAAGGCGTAATGCTGCACCACGGCGAGGCCGGTGACCGAGCGGTTGCCCTGGAAGTCGGCGCAGATGTCCTTCAGGAACACCATGTGGCCCGGCGAAGCCGGCGTGTCCTCGAGCAGCACGACGCCGTTGTCGCCGGCCAGGGCGGCCACCACCAGCGGGTGGGCGTTCGCCGGGTCGTAGACCGTGGCGAGGTCGATCAGCACCTCGGCGATGTCGACGGCGGGAGCGCCGCACAGCAGCAGCTTCGGGTCCTGGTAGCCGTTGTAGATGCCCAGCACCTCGCTCAGCACCTCCGGCGCGCCCGGCGCGCTGTCGGGCTTGTTGTAGACCTTGTCGAGGTCCACCGCCTCGACGCCGGCGCCCAGGGTCGCGACGTAGGCGAGGCTGTTGATGTTGCTCAGCACCTCGAGCGCGTCGCCGGGACGCACCGACATCGTCAGCGACCAGGAGCCGTCGGCGCCGGCGTCGACGCGCTGCAGGCGGCCGAGGGTGCGGTCGAAGAGCGTGACCGGGTGGCTGACGGCGACGCCGGTGCCCGAGACGGCGATCGAGTACTCGCCCGCGGCCGACAGCTGGCCGGGAGGGCCCGGCGGGGTGACGGTCACCCCGGCCGGCGGGGCGGCACCGGCCGCCCAGACGGCGCTGGCATCGTTGGTCAGCGCCGCCACCCGCCGCGGCGTGCCCTGCGGGATGTCGGCGAAGGTGCTGGTGTTGTTCGACAGCAGGGTGCTGCCGCGGAAGGCGGCATAGCGCACGTTCGGGTCGTTCGGGTTGGCCGCCACCGCCGCCGGGTCGAGCTTCAGCGGGTCGAAGATCTTGAGCTGCCCGAAGCCGGTGACGCCGCCGCCCACCACCAGCACCCGGCCGTGCGGGTCGACGGTGACGCCGCGCACCGGGTCGTTGAAGGGGAACGGGAAGGCGAGGTTGCCCGGCACGACGTTCACCAGCTGGCTCGGGTCGGTGGCGTCGAGCACCACCAGGCCGACGGTGTCGGCGGCCACGAACAGCTCGCTGCCCATGCGCGCGATGTCGCGCGCCGCCGCCAGCGGATAGGTGTTGAGCACCTGGCTCTTCTCGACCTGGAACGGCACGTCGAGGGTCCGGCCCCAGGCGTCGCCCGCGCCGTCGTTCAGCTCCTTGCCGAGGTGGAGGGTGTAGGTCTGGCCGGCCGCCCAGCCGGTCCGCGGCGAGATGGTCACCGTGGCCTGGGTGCCGGCCGGCGCGATCTGCGGCGCCACCGAGGTGCCGTTCGAATCGCGGACGTCGATGCCCGCCCAGGTCTTGGCGACGTCCTTGGTGAAGGTCACCGCCAGCGGCTCGCCGCCCGCGACCACCGCGCCGATCGCCAGCACGTAGCGGTGCTGCGGGGTGATGCTGGCGCCGACGTTGAAGCCGCCCGAGCCGTCGGACTGGAACGTCTGGCTGGTGTCGTCGTCGACGCCGGCCAGGACCAGGGTCACGTTCGCCTGCGCCGCGCCGGCGGCGCCGGTGACGGTGACCGCGCTGGTGGTCGAGGTCATGGTGATGCCGAGGTCGAGGTTGGCGTTCGGCTGGTTCGTCGGGTCGAGCAGGAAGAAGCGCACCGGCGAGCCGCTGAACGGCACCGGCGGCTTGTGGTCGCCCAGGGCCTCCGGCGGGATGGCGACCACGCCTCCTGCCGGCGGCGCGGCGAAGGTGTTCTGGTAGAGGATGTAGCCGGTCGCGAGGTCGCGCACCGTCAGGTGCACCGGCACGTTCAGGTGGGTCGGGATGAGCACGGAATTGTAGGCCAGCAGGCTGTCGATCGCCGCGTCGACGCTGACCGCCATGCCCTGCGCCGCGGTGTTGAGCACCACCGCGCCGATGTAGGTGTCCGGGAAGGTGAAGTAGCCGATCGGGTCGTCCGGCTGCGGCACCTCGACCTGGTACTGGCCCGGGAAGGCGGTTCCGGGCAGGTATCCCTTCTCCTGCTTCACCTGGGCGGCGGTGAGCGGTTGGACCGGCGCCGCGGCGGCACGGTCGGCCGCGGCGGCGTCCCGGGCGCCGGTTGCCCCGGCGGCCGTCCCGCCGCCCGAGCCGGCCGCGCCGGCCCCGGTCGCCGCCTTCGCGCGCCGGCTCGCCGCGCCGTCGACCAGCGTCGTGAGCTGGTTGCCGGCGGCGTCGAAGGTCATCAGGTCCATGAGCATCCAGAGGTTCATGCCGAGCGGCTGGATCGCGCGATCGAGGAGATAGACGGTGCCGGCGTCCGCCCCGGCCGGAGCGGGGATGCCGATGTCCAGCGCCGCGGCGGCGCCGCTCAGCTCCGAGCCGTCGGCGTAATTGGTGAAGTCGAGGGCGAACGAGTAGACGGCGCTGAACCCGTCCGGGAGCGGCGCGGCCGGCGGGTCGGCCGGGGCGGCCGGGGTGACCCGCACCCGGGTGAGGGCGGCGAAGGCGCCGGCCGGCACCGCGACCTTGACGCCGGCGCCGGTCGAGAAGACCGCGCCGCCGCCGTCGACCAGCGCCGAGGCGAGGTCGGCGGAGTGGAACGGGCCGAGCGGCGCCTGGACCTCGTTCTGGCCGGTCACCAGGACGTGGAGCCGCAGGGTGTCGGTCAGGGCCGCCTGCACCGCGAGGCTGAAGGAGCCGTCCTGGGCGACGGTGCCGGACGGGGTCGAGACCAGGGCGGTCAGGTTCTCCACGAACACCAGCGCCCCGGCCGGCAGGGCGCCGGCCTGGCCGATCACCGCCGCCATGCCGCTGCCGCCGGGCTCGACCAGGAACACCCGGTCGAGGTCGAAGCTCGACGGCAGCACCACCGTCTGGGTGGTGAAGCTCGCGGTGAACGCGGCCGGCAGGGCGTTGCCGTAGAGGTCGTGGACCGCGGTCGTCGCCTGGACCTGGTAGACGGTCCCCGGCTGCAGGCTGGCGCGCGGCACCAGGTTGACGGTGGCGCCCTGGACGGTGACGTCCGCCGGCACCAGCTGGGTGCCCTGCAGGAGCTGGACGCCGCCGGCGGCGCCCGCCGCCGGGATCACCGTCGCGGGATCGACCGGCCGGTTGAAGGTGACGCTGGGCTGGATGCCCGGCAGCACGCCGGTGGCGCCGCCCGCGGGAACGGTCCCGGTCACCGCCAGGGGCACCGCCTGCAGCACGAGGTCGAGCCGCACCCGC
>Ga0070732_10001706_pt1 | contig 11941 bp, 9 predicted proteins | sample Coa_R1_5_FD_66449 | JGI IMG/M metagenome (GOLD analysis project Ga0070732, IMG submission 66449) | Surface soil microbial communities from Centralia Pennsylvania, which are recovering from an underground coalmine fire - Coalmine... | ecosystem: Environmental > Terrestrial > Soil > Unclassified ...
AACAGCACGGCCCAGCAGCTGCTCCTCAACCCGGGCTTCGAGAGCGGTGCCGTGAACTGGACGACCACCGCGGGAGTGATCGGCCAGAACGGCCCGTCGGAGCCGGCCCACACCGGGACGTGGGACGCCTGGATGGACGGCTACGGCACCACCCACACCGATACGGTCATGCAGCAGGTGACGATCCCGTCGACCATCACCACCGCGACGCTGTCGTTCTGGCTCCACATCGACACCGCCGAGACCACGACCACCACCGCGTTCGACGTCCTGACGGTGCAGGTCCGCAACTCGTCGGGCACGGTGCTGGCGACGCTCGCCACCTTCTCGAACCTCAACCACGCCACCGGGTACCAGCAGCACAGCTATGACCTGTCGGCGTACAAGGGACAGACCATCCAGGTCTTCCTCACCGGCACGGAGGACGCCTCGTTGCAGACGTCGTTCGTGCTCGACGACTTCGCTCTGAACGTGCAGTAGGCAGAGATCCATGACGAGGCCCCGGCGCTGGCCGGGGCCTCGTCCGATCGATCCCCCGGCGATGACCCGGGGCGCAACCACCTTCGACCCCGGCGCGAGCCGGGGTTTTTTTCGTTCCGGCCGCGCAGCCTCAGGCCGGCGTGGCGGCGGCCGCGGCGTAGAGCTTCAGCAGGCTGGCCCAGCCGCCCTCGGAGTCGAGCCCCGCCAGCATCGCATCGGCCTTCTCGGCGTAGCGCTCGAGGTGGCGATGCTCGAGCTCGACGCGGGTGCTGTGCGGGCCGGCCGCGACGAAGCGCACCTCGACCTCGGTCCGGAAGTCCGGGTCGTACTGCCAGTCGGCGGTGATCTCCCATGCCAGGACGAGGCGGTCGGGCGGCTCCCAGACCAGCACGTGGCCCCAGTCGCACTCGCTGCCGTCGACGCCGCGCTCGAACCAGCGTCCGCCGACCCGCGGCTCCAGGATCGCGGTCTGCGCGGCGGCCTTGCCGATGTGGTGGGTGGCGAGCGGCCACCAGGTGCCATGGCGCTCGGTGAAGACGGCGAAGGCATGCGCCTGGGGGGCCTCGACGAGGACGGTCTTCTTGACGGACATGGCGCTCCGGGGCTGGGACATCACGGTCATCGGGGGGTCTCCTTTCCTGCGGTGAACGATCGCTCGGCGGCTGCCTTGAAGTCGTTCAAGGCGCGCTCCCAGAGCGAGTCGAGGTAATCGCGAATCGCGGCGATCCCGTCCGGATCGAGCCGGTAGATGTGGCGCGTGCCGGCCGTCCGGTGGGTCACGAGGCCCAGGTCGCTGAGCACCCGGAGATGCTGCGACACCGCCGGGCGGGTCACCGGCAGCCGGCGGGCGATGTCGGCGACCGAGCTCGGCCCGCCGGCAAGGATCCCGAAGATCTCCCGCCGGGTGGCGTCGCCGAGGGCTCCGAGTGCGGCGATGCGCTGGATGGGCTCGATCATGGCTTGTGTCTAATAGTTAGCTTCCACTAACCGTAAGCTTAATCTAACCATTCGGAGGTGTCAAGGGGTCACGCAATTCGCCGTCCCACCCGCTGGATGGACTGCGGTGCCGCCGGTCGTGGCGCTCAGCCGCGCCAGCCGTCCGCGACCGCCAGCGCCATGTGCTCGAGAGGGCTGATGGGATCGGCGGAGGGCACCGGCACCGCCCGCAGGGACGTGGCGTGATCGCGCAGCAGCGCACCGAGCTGCAGCTCCCAGGAGATGCCGTAGGGCAGATCGTCCCAGCCCCAGGCGGTGCCGGGAGCCGGGGGCAGGATCGGCAGCGGCCGTCCCGGGGGCGGCAGGCGCAGCTCGCCGACCAGCCAGACGCGGTGGCCGCCGGCGAGCGTCCGCCGCGCACCCTGCAGCACGTCGTCGATCGGGTGGGCGGCGGCCAGCCTCGCCATCAGCAGGTCGTGCCGATGCATCTGGTGGTCGGCCACCTGCGGCAGCGTCATCCAGCTCGCCGGACCGCGGTAGTAGCGATCGAAGCTGATGCCGAAGTGCCACGGCGCCACCACCACCAGGTCGCCGCCCGCCGCCGCGGCCGCCAGCCGGCGAGCCACCAGGTCGGCATTGGTCATCCGCATCCGCAGCCGCGGCAGGGCGGCGGGGAGCTGCGTGGCCGCGAGCGCCAGGGCCAGCGCCACGCGTGCCAGGCGCGTCCACGGCGTGCGGCAGAGGCCCGCGACCAGCGGCTCGAGCGCGGCGCCGGCCAGGACGATCAGCGGCAGGTCGTACCAGGCGCGTGGCGTGAACCGGAGGAAGGCCAGGAACAGCAGCTGGCCGGCGACGCCCAGCACGATCGCCAGGGCGCTGAACAGCCGCAGCGCGTCGTCCCGGGAGCGGGAGGCCCGCGCCTCCTCGTCCTGCCCGAGCCGAGCCTCCTGCCCCACCGGCACGAGCCGCCACCCCACGCCTGCCAGGCCGAGCCCCAGCAGGACCAGCCAGGCCGCGGCGACCGGCCCGAGGGTCGCCGCCAGCACCCGCACGATCAGCCATGGCGGGACGGGATGGCTCACCAGCAGGCTCGCGGTGCGGGCCTCCTTCAAGGTCGCCGCGTACGGCAGCAGCGACAGCCCCGCCGCGATCCCGACCCCGAGCGCCGCCGCCGCGACCCGCCGGCGCCCCTGCCACAGCGCCGCGATGGCCGCCGCGGAGCAGAGCGCCCCGACCAGCACGGCGTTGCCGAACAGGCTGTGCACGGCCCCCAGCGCCGCGAGCAGGGCGGCGGCCGCGGTTCCCGGCGCGGGCCGCGCGAGCAGCCGGCCCAGGGACGTGAAGGTGAGCAGCACGAACAGGCTGCCCAGGCCGTAGCCGCGGAGCGAATCCCCGAACACGACGCAGGCGGCGTTGGCGCCGACCAGCGCCAGCGAGAGCAGCGGCAGGGAGCGACCCGCCGACCGCGCCGCCAGCCAGAGCGCCGCCGCGACTGCGACGCCCACCGCCATCCCGAAGCCGCGCAGGGACTGGTCGCCCGCACCGGCGATTCCCGCGTACGTCCGGATGGCGAACGGCGCCAGGATCGGCACCGAGTCGCGCGCCAGCAGCCGCCACACCGCGCCCAGCGAGGGCTGGGTGGCAAGGTGCGCCAGCCCCGCCTCGTCCCGCCACAGGCCGCCCGCGTGCACGAAGCGCAGGCCGTGCGCCCAGAGCGCCAGCAGGCCGAGCAGCGCACCCGCCCCCCACTCCGCCTTGCGCACTCCGCTTTGCATGAGCATCTCGGCCGGGCGACCTGGTCCCGCGCCCGCTCGCGGGCTACGGCCGCCGCGCCGGCAGCAGCCCGTGGCGGTCCAGGAAGGCGCGGACCAGGGGCCATTGGCGTGGACAGTCGTTGTGGCCGCAGGGCAGCAGGTGCAGCTCGGCCTGCGGCGCCGCCGCGGCGAGAGCCTGGCCGTGACTGGGGGCGATGATGTCGTCGCGGCTGCCGTGCAGCAGCAGGAGCGGCCCGCGCCAGCCCCGGACGACGGCGAGGTTGTCGAAGGGATCGCGCACCAGGAAGGCCGGCGCGCCGAAGCCCCGCGCGAACGGCCGGATGCTGGTGAAGGTCGATTCCAGGATGAGGGCCGCCACCGGCCGCCGTGCCGCCAGCTGGCAAGCCGCGCCGCCGCCGACCGAACGGCCGTACGCGACGATCCGTGCCGGATCGACGTCCGGACGCGTTCGGGCCCAGTCGTAGGCCGCCACGACACCCGCCGTGATCGTCCTCTCCGAGGCGTGGCCCGGTGAACGGCCGTAGCCCGGGTATTCGACCAGCAGGACCCCGACTCCCCAGCCTCGCGGCTCGTCGAACGCCGCCGGCCAGAAGTCGATCAGCTCCCCGTTGCCGTGGGTGAAGACGAGGAGCGGGCGCGGCGCGGCGGCCGGCGCCGCCGCGGGCAGGAACCAGGCTTCCGACCTGGCTCCGTCCGCGGCCGCGAGCCAGATCCGCTCGGCATCGGCGGGCCGCGCCGGCGCGCCCGCCGCCCCCGGCGCGGGGAACAGCAGCGAGCGCTGCGCCAGGAAGAGCAGGAGCCAGTACCCGGCGAGGACCGCCGCGGCGGCCAGGCCGAGGACGAGGAGCGGCTTCGGCAGCATCGCGCTCATGCGGCGAGGAGCATACCCTCGGCGGCCTGGGCGGCGCGGCGCGGGCCTTGCAAGCATCGATCCCATGCGATCGATCCCATTGCCAAGGAGAACGCACATGCCGCCAGCCAGAAGCGCCGCCGTTCGGGCCGTCGCCGTCATCGCCTGGAGCGTCGCCGGCATGGCCGCGGTCCTGTCCGCGGAGAACGTCGCGAAGAAGGTGCTCGTCGGCGACGCCAAGGTCGAGGTCATCGCCAAGTACCAGGGCGACCCGCTGCCGAAGCCGGAGCACGTCCTGGCCTACGACTTCGCGGTGTCTCCCGAGGTCATCTCGATCGACGAATCCCCGGCGGCCCGGGTGCACCGGCGGCGGGCCGCGGCCGAGGCCGCCAGCTCGCCGGAGGCGGTGGCCCGGCAGGTCCAGGCCGCCTTCTCGAAGGAGCTGGTGAAGGAGCTCCAGCAGGCGTCGGTGCCCGTGGCAGCGGCCACGGACGCGGACGCCTCGCCGCCGCCGCGCTCCCTGCAGGTGAAGGGCGAGTTCACCGCCATCGACCAGGGGAACAAGACGAAGCGGGTCCTGATCGGTTTCGGCAAGGGCGCCAGCGACGTGCAGGCGCACGTCACGGTCTCGCTGGTGACCGAGCAGGAGCCCGTCACGGTCCTCGAGTTCAACGTGAAGTCGCAGAGCGGCAAGAAGCCCGGGGCCGCCGCGACCGTGGGCGCGGGCGCCGCGACCATGGGCACCGTGAGCGCGCCCTCCGCCGCCGCCGGCGTGGGGGCGGGCGGCGTCCTCGACCGCGCGGCGACCGTGGAAGCCGACGCCTCCCGCATGGCCAAGACGGTGGCGAAGCAGATCGCCCAGCTCATGACCTCGCAGCCCTGGGCCACGGAGCCGCGCTAGCGGCCCGCTGGCGCTGCCGCCGAGCGGCCCGAGGTTTGCACGGTTTCTCCGATCGTGCAGTGTGACGCATTGCACAGAGAGTTGGTGTGCGACGGAGGTACCTTGGGTCCGGGTCCTCGCACCTGGCCGAGCAGCCGTCCGCCGCACCGAGCCCCGGGGACAGAATCATAGCGTCTTCGCGGTTCGCGGTCGGGCCGCGCCGTCTGCTAGGCTGCATGGCCGGATCTTGCCAGCGAGGGACCTCGAGATGGCGCCAGAGCCCGGGCGCTCGGCGTCGGCCGGCACCCTCTACGTCGTGGCGACGCCGATCGGCCACCCGGAGGACCTGTCACCGCGCGCCGAGCGGACCCTGCGCGAGGTCGACCTGATCGCGGCGGAAGACACTCGCACCACGGGCCGCCTGCTGGCGCGGCTGGGGTTCAGCAAGCCCATGCTGAGCTTCCACGACCACAACGAATCGCAGCGGACGACCGGGATCGTGCGCCGCCTCGGCGAGGGGATGAACGTCGCCCTGGTGAGCGAGGCCGGGACGCCCCTGGTCAGCGACCCGGGGTTCCGCCTGGTGCGGGCGGCGGTGGCGGCCGGCTTCCGCGTCGCCGCGATCCCGGGCCCTTCCGCCGCCATCGCGGCGCTCTCGATCTCGGGCCTGCCGACGGACCGCTTCCTCGTCCTGGGCTTCCTGCCGCGCCGTGCCGCCAAGCGGCGCGCGGCCCTGCAGGAGCTGCGCCGCGAGGCGGCGACGCTGGTGCTCTTCGAGGCCCCGCACCGCGTCCTCGCGACTCTCGAGGACCTGCGGGCGATCCTCGGCGACCGCCGCGCCGTCCTGGCCCGCAACCTGACCAAGGAGCACGAAGCCGTCCTGCGCGGCAGCCTCTCGGAGCTGCACGCGGCCCTGGCGGGCCTCGAGTTCGTGGCGGGCGAGATCACCCTGGTCCTGGCGGGAGCGGACGCGGAGGAGGAGGGCGCCTGGCCGGAGGCCGCGGAGCGGGCCGTCGAGCGGCTGCTCGCGGAAGGGCTGGCCCCGAGCCGCGTGCAGGGCATCGTCAGCCACGTCTTCGCGCTCGACCGCCGCGACGTCTACCGGCGGACCCTGAAGGCCGTGCGGGAAGGCCGCGAGCACCCACCCGAAGGCGACGACGAAGACTAGCGGGACTGCTCCACGGGGACCCGCGGCCGCACGAGGGTCCTCCCGTCCTCGTCGGCCCTGCCGCCGAGCGCCCCGAGCAGGGAATCGAGATGGCGCGCCACGACCTCGGGGCGCATGAGATCGAAGTGGCTGGCGTCCGGCTCGATGAGCAGCGACCCTTCCTCGTAGTGTGCGCCGAGCACGCCGGCATCGAGGTCCTGTAACTGCAGCTCGCCCACCAGGCGATTGCAGGTCTCGGTGTCCTCGAACAGGCAACGCACCGGCCGCCCGCCCGCGCTCGCCTCGCGGTACATGCGCACGAACGCGCCGGCCCCGCCCTCCTCGAAGGGGCAGGCGATGTCGCGGCCGAAGTCGCGCAACGGTTCGACCTGCAGCTGGAACTTCCGCAGCATCCGCACCAGGTAGGCATTGACGCTCAGCCACTCGTCGAGACCGTCGATCGCGTTGCCGAGGGCGCGCAGGTCCTTGACGATCTCGGCCCCGTTCCCGGCCTCGAGGCGCGCCAGGATCCGCGTCACGAAGCAGGTCTCGAGCCCGAGATTGCAGCCGAGCGACAGCACGCCGTCGACGCGTCCCGGCGGTGCGGACGGAGCCACCGCCGCCAGCCGCAACGCGATATCGGCTCCCGACGAGAACCCGGCGACCAGCGTGACCGACGGGGCGAAGCGCGTGGCGACGTCGGCCAGCAGCCCGCGCAGCAGGACGAGGTGGTCGTCGACCGGCAGCGTGAACCGCCGCCGGCGCGCCGACTCGAAGCCGTACATGGTGGGGGCGATGGCCCGGTACGGCAGCGATCGGAGGTGAGGCTCGAAGTCCGCTCCCTCCAGTCCACAGGCGTGCAGGAAGCACACGAGGACGTCGGACCTCGCGCCGTTGTCGAGGTACTCCATCTCGTCGCAGATCATCCTCGGGGTGAAAGAGGAACGGCGCAGCTGCCGGCAGGTGCCCTCGGTCAGCCGGAAGCGCCCGACCGTCAGGTCGTGCCGGCGCACCGGAACGGCGGCGGTGCCGCCGAAGCTCGACAGCATCGCGTCGAGGCGGCGCGCGATCTCCTCCGCCGACTGCCAGCGGTCGGCGGGCCGCTTCTCCAGGCAGCGCATGACCAGGTGATTCAGCTCCGCCGAGACGCTCGGCCGCAGCCCTTCCAGCGGCTGCGGCTGGCGCGTCATGTGCGCGAGGATCAGCTGCCCGGGTTCGATGCCGGAGAACGGATGCCGGCCCGCCAGGATCTCGTAGGCCAGCACTCCGAAGGCGTAGATGTCGACCCGGTGATCGGCGGTGGCGGCGCCGGCGACCGCTTCCGGTGCCATGTAGCCCGGGCTCCCGACGGCAACGCCACCGCCGGTGACCTCGCCGCCGGCGCCGAGATCGCCCAGCGCCTTGGCGACGCCGAAGTCGGCGAGCTGCGCATGCCCCGCCATGAAGAGCACGTTCTCCGGCTTGAGGTCGCGATGCACGACGGCGCAGCCGTGCGCGTAGCCGAGCGCGTCGGCGATCTCGCGCAGGATCCGCAGCGCCTCGTCGATCGGCAGCTCGCCGTCGCGCACCAGGCGGACGCGCAGGGTGCTCCCCTCGACGTACGGCATCACGTAGTACAGGAGCCTGCCGCGCTCGCCGGAATCGATCAGGTTCAGGATGTTGGGATGTTGCAGCCGCGCCGCGATGCGGATCTCGCGATGGAACCGCTCGGTGCCCATCGACGCCGCGATCTCGGGCCGCAGGACCTTGATCGCGACCCGGCGCCCGTGCCGCAGGTCCTCGGCGAGGTACACCGTCCCCATCCCGCCGGCGCCCAGCTCGTGCTCGACGCGGTAACCGTCGCCCAGCGCCTCCTGCAACTGCCGCTCGGTCTCTCCCGGCACTCCGGCCACCTCGCTCGGTCCAGCCGCGAGCCTACTACAAGCCGCGGGGCTCCTCGGGGCGGCGCTACCGCCCGGTGAGGTGGCTGTGGGTCCGGCCGTAGGTGAAGTAGATGACCAGGCCCACGGCCAGCCAGGCGAAGAGGCGGATCCAGTTCACGGCCGGCAGCGAGAACATGAGCAGCAGGCAGGAGGCGATGCCGAGCAGCGGCACCAGCGGCACCAGCGGCACGCGGAACGGGCGCTCCGCGGCGGGATGGGTGCGGCGCATCACCAGGACGGCGCCGCAGACGAGCACGAAGGCGAGCAGCGTGCCCATGTTGACCAGCAGCAGCAGCAGGGAGATCGGCAGGAAGGAGGCGAGCAGCGCGACGAAGGCCCCCGTCGCCAGGGTCGACTTCCAGGGCGTGCGGAAGCGCGGGTGCACCGCCGCGAAGAAGCGCGGCGGCAGGAGGCCGTCGCGGGCGATGGCGAGCAGCACTCGCGTCTGGCCGAGCATCGTCACCAGCAGGACCGAGGTGATGCCGGCGATGCCCGCCACGGCGACGATGAACTGCGCCCAGCGCAGGCCCACCCGCCGGAAGGCGTCGGCCACCGGCGCGGCGATGTCGAGCTCGGAGTAGGGGACCATGCCGGTGAGCACCGCGACCACCCCGATGTAGAGCGTGGTGCAGATCAGCAGCGAGCCGAGGATGGCAATCGGCACGTCGCGCTGCGGGCGCCTGGCCTCCTCGGTCTGCGTGCTCACCGAATCGAACCCGATGTAGGCGAAGAAGGCGAGCGCCGCTCCCGCCAGCATGCCGACCGGCTGGCCGGCGGCGTTGGGGGGTCCTCCGCCCAGGGTGTGGCCGAAGAGATTGAGGCCGGCGAAGCCGAACGGCGCGAACGGATGCCAGTTGGCGGTCTTGACGTAGAAGGCGCCGGCGACGATCACGAAGAGCACCGCCGAGACCTTGACCACGACGAGCGTCGTGTTGATCCGCGCGCTCTCGCGAATGCCGGCGACGAGCACCGCGGTCACCACGAGCACGATGCAGAGCGCCGGCAGGTTGATCAGCGAACCGGTCCCCACGAACGATCCCGCCGGCCCCGGCGTGATCACCGGCCCGTTCAGGCTGGCCGGCAGCTTCAGGCCGAAGATGCCGAGGACGTTCTGGAAGTAGCCCGACCACCCGTCCGCCACCGTCGCCGAGCTCACCGCGTACTCGAGCGTCAGGTCCCAGCCGATCACCCACGCGAACAGCTCGCCCAGCGTGGCGTAGGCGTAGGTGTAGGCCGATCCCGCCACCGGCACCATGCCGGCGAACTCGCAGTAACACAGCCCGGCGAAGAGGCACGCCAGCCCGGCGACCACGTACGACAGCATCAGCGCCGGCCCGGTCGTCTGCCGCGCGATGGCGCCGGTGCTGACGAAGATCCCGGAGCCGATCACCGCGCCGATCCCCAGCGCGGTCAGCTGCACCGGCCCGAGGACCCTGCGCAGCCGCTCCCCTCCCCGCTCCGCCTCCGCCAGCAGCTGCGCCAGCGGCTTGGTCGTGAACAGCGTTCCGGGCATCGCGCCGCCTCCTCCTCGGTCGCTCCGTCGTCGCTCGCTCGTCGCTCGCTCGGTCGAGGACCGTGGCCGGAGTGTAGGCAGCGCGCAGCGGCGCTCTCTATGGCGCGACCTCCCCCGACCTTCCGGCCCGGCGCGAAGCACGCCGGAGGGCGGCGGAGGTTGGTAGTGGCGTCTATCCCACCACGAGGAGGTCCAGGAGGCTTGGCAGCTTCAGATCTCGGCTGGCGGCGTGAAGTCGATCGGTTGCAGCCAGGGCGATCATGAGCCCGAGAGCGCAGACGGGTTGCCATTCATGCGATGAATGGATATCATTCGCGACGTGAATGAACCGCCCCGCCCCCTGTCGCGAGCACTTGCGCCCCGCCTGGCCGTTCTCCTCGAGTCGTTTCCGGCAGTCGTCCTCACCGGCGCCCGGCAGACCGGCAAGACAACCCTGGTGCAGCAACTGTCGAGCAAGCCGCCGCGAGCCTATCTCACCCTGGACGACCTGGACGTCCTGGAGCGCGCGCGGCTCGAGCCGGCGGCGCTCGTTGCCAGCGCCGAGGGGCCGGTGACGCTCGACGAGGTCCAGCGATCCCCGGACCTGCTCCTGGCGGTCAAGCGGGCCATCGACCTGCGCCGCACGCCGGGCCGGTTCCTGCTCACTGGTTCTGCCAATCTGCTCCTGATGCGGCGGATCTCCGAGTCGCTGGCGGGGCGGGCTGCCTACCTGACGCTCTGGCCGCTCACGCGTCGTGAGCAGCTTGGCTTGGGGACCACCGGTGCTTGGTCGCGCTTGCTGGCGGCCGCCGATCGCGACTGGCCGGCGGTGCTTGCCGCCGAGACTGCCCCGGAGGAGGACTGGCGCGCGCTGGCGCGGCGTGGCGGCTATCCGACCCCCGCCCACGAGCTGGACGATACCGAGGTGCGGTCCGCCTGGTTCGCCGGCTATGTCAGAACCTACCTCGAACGCGATCTGCTGGAGATCTCGGCGGTGGCGTCGCTGGTGGATGTTCGACGACTGATGCGGGCGATCTGCCTGCGGCTCGGCGGCTTGCTCAATCAGACGGAGGTGGCGCGCGATATCGGGATGTCCCAACCCACGGTGCATCGTCACCTCAATCTGCTCGAGACGACCTACCAACTGGTCCGCCTGCCTGCCTTCACCGTCAACCGCACGAAGCGCCTGCTCAAGACCCCCCGAGTCTTCTGGTGCGATACGGGGCTGGCGATGCACCTGGCAGGCGAAACGAAACCGCAGGGCGTCCACCTCGAAAACCTGGTGCTTCAAGATCTGCTCACCTGGCGGGACTCATTACCGGTGGAGGCCGAGATCCTGTACTGGCGCACTGCGGCGGGCGACGAAGTGGACTTCGTCATCGAGCAAGATGGGATGCTGCTGCCCATCGAGGTGAAGACCGGGCGCCGTCCTTCCCTTGCGGATGTGCGCTCGCTCGAGCTGTTTCGGCAGGAGTATGCGGACCGTGCACGCCCCGGTCTGCTGCTGCACACCGGAAGCGAGATTGCCTGGCTGGCCGACGGAGTGCTGGCGGCACCATGGTGGCGGGTCTTCTAGAATCCACGGCATGATCCCCTTGACCGACGTCCGGGCCGCCGCGAGCCGCATTGCCGGCTCCATCCATCACACCCCCCTGTTCTCCAGCCTGCAGCTCGGGGAGCGGGTCGGAGTGCGGCTCCACCTCAAGTGCGAGAGCTTCCAGAAGACCGGCTCGTTCAAGGCTCGGGGTGCGCTGAACCGGGTGCTGGCGCTCTCCGGCGACGAGCGCGGGCGCGGCCTGGTCACCGTCTCGGCCGGGAACCACGCCGCCGCCGTCGCCTGGGCGGCGCGCGTCGCGGGGTGCTCGGCCGTCGTGGTCATGCCGGCCGACGCGCCGCAGTCGAAGATCGACGCGGTGCGCGGCTACGGCGCCGAGATCGTCCTTCATCCCGACCGGCCGACCCTGTTCGACAAGCTCAACGAGGTGCGGGAGGCGCGCGGCCTGACCTTCGTCCATCCCTTCGACGACCCGGTCCTGCTCGCCGGCTCCGGGACGACCGGCCTGGAGATCCTCGAGGACCTGCCCGACGTCGACCTGGTCGTCGTGCCGGTGGGAGGGGGCGGCCTCCTGGGCGGCGTGACCTCCGCCATCAAGGGGAGCCGGCCCCGGGTCCGCGTGGTCGCCGTCGAGCTCGAGGCCGGCCCCGGTCTCGGCCCCGCACTCGCCGCCGGCAAGCCGGTGCCGGTGACCCGGCCGGCGACCCTGGCCGACGGCATGACACCCCCCTTCGTCGGCGCTCTCCCCCTCGCCATCGCCCGCGAGGCGGTGGACGACGTCGTCACCGTCACCGAGGCCGAGATCAAGGAGGGCATGCGCCTCCTCCTCACGCGGGCCAAGCTCTACGTCGAGGCCTCCGGCGCCGCGGCCACCGGGGCGCTCCTCGCCGGCAAGGTCCGGGTC
>Ga0070732_10001710_pt1 | contig 11928 bp, 11 predicted proteins | sample Coa_R1_5_FD_66449 | JGI IMG/M metagenome (GOLD analysis project Ga0070732, IMG submission 66449) | Surface soil microbial communities from Centralia Pennsylvania, which are recovering from an underground coalmine fire - Coalmine... | ecosystem: Environmental > Terrestrial > Soil > Unclassified ...
GAAACAGAAGGCGAATCTAGGCGAATACCAGGATCTGCTCGACGAAGTGGCCGCGCTGGTCGAACACCCGAGTGTCTACATCGGTGAATTCGACAAGACCTTCCTCGACGTGCCATCCGAATGCCTCGTCCTCACCATGCGGCAAAACCAGAAGTATTTCCCGCTGTTCGACTCCGCAGGGAGATTGCTGCCCAAATTCCTGATCGTTTCAAATATGGAAGCGGCAGATCCGAGCGACATCATCGACGGCAACGAGAAGGTCGTGCGGCCACGGCTCGAGGATGCGCGCTTCTTTTTCAATCGGGACCGCAAGCAGCGTCTGGAAGAGCGCATCCCGCAATTGGCGAAGGTCATCTATCACAACAAGCTCGGCAGCCAGCTCGACCGCGTCCAGCGCATCAAGCTGCTGGCAGGGAAGATCGCGCGGCTGCTCGGTGCCGATGTGCTGCAAACTGAGCGTGCAGCCGAACTCGCCAAAGCGGACCTGCTTACGGGCATGGTCGGGGAATTCCCGGAGTTGCAGGGAATCATGGGCCGCTACTACGCGCTGCACGACAAGGAACCCGCTGCCGTCGCTGACGCGATCGAGGCTCACTATCGGCCTCGCTTCGCAGGCGACAAGCTTCCCGAAGGCCCGATCGCCTGCGCCGTCGCGCTCGCGGACAAGCTCGATGCCATTGCCGGTTTGTTCAGCATCGGCCAGCAGTCGACCGGCGACAAGGATCCCTTCGGCCTGCGCCGCGCCGCGCTCGGCACGGTGCGCATCCTGGTCGAGCACGAGCTCCGCCTGTCGCTGAAGGATCTGATCCACGCCGCCTTCGAGCCGTTCGCCGAGAAACCGCACACGCAGCTGCGCGACTTCCTGTTCGATCGCTTCGGCAGCTACCTGAAGGAACGGGGGTACTCCACGCTGCAGGTCGAGGCGGTGCTCTCCAAGATGCCAGCAAACCTCGGCGCGGTACCGCAACAACTGGAAGCGGTGAAGGCCTTCCAAGCGCTGCCCGAGGCCGAGAGCCTCGCAGCGGCGAACAAGCGCGTCGCCAACATTCTCAAGCAGGCCGAGGCCAACGGCGAGCTCTTCGAGCCGGGCGAGTTGCGCGACCCCGAGGAGCGCACGCTGCAGGAGGCGATCCGCGCCGCCTCCGAGAAGGCGAAGCCGCTCTATGACGCGGGCGATTACACGGGCTACCTGAAGAGCTTCTCGATGCTGAAAGCGCCCGTCGACAGCTTCTTCGACAAGGTGATGGTGATGGTCGAGGACAGGAAGCTCCGCAGCAGCCGCCTCGCCCTCTTGCGCGACCTGCGTGACGCCATGAACCGCGTCGCCGACATCTCCAAGCTCGCCGTCGAAAAATGAAGCTCGTCATCCTCGACCGTGACGGCGTCATCAACTACGACAGCGACGCGTTCATCAAGCACCCCGACGAGTGGAGACCCATCCCCGGAAGCCTGGACGCGATCGCGCAGCTGACACAGGCCGGCTGGCGCGTGGTGGTGGCGACCAACCAGTCCGGCGTTGGCCGGGGCCTGTTCACGATGGAAACGCTTAACGCGATCAACGCCAAGATGCACAAGGCCGCAGCCCAGGCCGGCGGCAGGATCGAGGCGGTGTTTTACTCCCCCGATACGGCCGATTCGAAATCGCCGAACCGCAAGCCGGGACCGGGGATGTTCCTCGCGATAGGCGAGCGCTTCCACGCGGCGCTTGAGCATGTCCCGGCGGTAGGCGACAGTCTGCGCGACCTGCAGGCCGCCGCTGAGGTGAAGGCACAGCCCATCCTCGTGCTGACCGGCAAGGGACAGAAGACGCGCGCGGCAGGCGGACTGCCGCAGGGAACCACGGTCTACCCCGATCTCGCGGCGGTGGCGCAGGCCCTTTGCCAATGATTTTCCTGCGCTCGCTCGCCTTTGCGATCGCGCAGATCCTGGTCACGCCGCCCTACGCCGTGGTCGCGCTGGCGACATTTCCGCTGCCCCGCCTCCTGCGCTTTCGCATCATTTCCGGATGGTCGCGCCTGATCATCTGGCTTGCCGAGGTTCTTCTCGGCATCCGCTATCGCGTGATCGGCCTGGAGAACTTGCCGCGCAAGCCGGCGGTGATTCTGTCCAAGCACCAGTCGGCGTGGGAAACGATCGCTTTTCAGCTGATTTTCCCGCCGCAGGTGCTGGTGCTGAAGCGAGATCTCCTGTGGATTCCATTCTTCGGCTGGGGCCTCGCGCTGATGAGCCCCATCGCCATCGATCGGGGCCGGGGCGTACAGGCGCTGCGGCACATGGTCGAGCTTGGCAGACAGCGCCTGGCGCAGGGGTTCTGGATCGCCATTTTTCCCGAGGGTACGCGCGTGAGGCCCGGAGCGCGCGCCAAGTACCACATGGGCGGCGCCTGGCTTGCCGCGCAGTGCGGCGCGCCCGTGGTCCCCGTCGCGCACAACGCCGGGTTGCTATGGGGAAAGAATTCGTTTCTCAAGCGGCCCGGGACCGTGACCGTCGAGATCGGGAAGCCGCTGGAATCGCGCAGCCGCTCGCCTGAATCGCTGAACGCGGAAGTCGAGGCATGGATCGAAGGGAGGATGGCAGCGCTATGCCCTCCTTCCTGAAACAGCTGCAGCTTCCTTTCGACGTCTCGCCGACGGCGGCCGCCCCCGGACGCCCGCACCAGGTGCGGCTCGCGGGCGGAATATTCGGCTACCGGCTGGTGCGGGCGCGGCGCCGCAGCGTTGCGCTATGCGTCGGGACGGATGGCATCGAGGTACGGGCTCCGCGGCATGCGACATTGGCGGAAATCGAGAACTTCATCCGACTCAAGGAACCATGGATCCGCAAACGCCTGGCGGAACCGCGCAGGCAGCCCTTCGTATGGGAGGCCGGCGCCAGCCTCCCCTGGCTGGGAGAAACCCTCACGCTCGCGTTGCAGCCCGACCGGACTGGGGCGAATTTTTCCGGTGGACTGCTCGAACTCGGCCTTGCCGACGGGTCGAGCCCGCGCGAGCGGGGACTCGCGTGGATGCGAGATCGGGCGCTGGAGTTTTTCCGCGAACGCTGCGAAGTCCTGGCCAGCCCTCTCGGCCTGCACGTGTCTGCCGTGGGTCTCTCCAACGCGAGGACACGCTGGGGAAGCTGCAGCGCCGGGGGGCGGGTACTTCTCAACTGGCGCCTGATGATGATGCCGGCCCGCCTCGTCGATTACGTCGTTGCCCACGAACTCGCGCATCTGCGCGAGCTCAACCATTCCGCCCGATTCTGGGAAGTCGTCGGCGCGCTCTACCCCGATTACCGGTCGGCACGCCGCGAACTGAATGAATTTTCAAGAACCCTGCCCGAGCTATAGGAGAACCTCAATGAGAATGCTTCATACCATGTTGCGCGTCGGCGATCTCGACCGCTCGCTGCGCTTTTACACGGAAGTCCTGGGAATGCGGCAACTGCGCCGCAAGGACTACCCCGACGGAAAGTTCACGCTCGCCTTCGTCGGCTACGGCGACGAATCGGAGACCGCGGTCCTGGAGCTGACCCATAACTGGGGCGTGGACAAGTACGAACTCGGCAACGCCTATGGACACGTCGCCTTGGCTGTGGACGACGCCTACAAGGCCTGCGAGGAAGTGAAGCGGCGCGGCGGCAAGGTCACGCGCGAAGCCGGACCGATGAAACACGGCACCACGGTGATCGCGTTCGTCGAGGACCCCGACGGCTACAAGATCGAACTGATTGAGCGCGACTGACGCTGCCGACTAGCGCAGCGCCCCGGCCTTCACGATCTTGAACTTGCGGAAATCGCTCGGCTGCCCGATCAGGACCTTGGCGAAATCTTCCAGGAGCTCGTCGTTGATCTCGGGGGCGGGGATCGAGAACTGCTCGACCCCCAGACCGAGAAGGTGGGTCGTCTGGAGGTCCAGCTTCCCCTGCTCGTGATCCGCCTTGATGGTGACGTCGGTAATGACCGCCACCGGCACGGTGAACTTGGCGCCGACGACGAATCCCTTGGGGTTCTTCTTTTCTTCTTCGACGAACTTCACCTTACTGAGCCACAGCGATTCCCGTACGCGCTGCGCCGTGGTCGGCATATCCTTCTCGATCACTATGGTTTGCCCTGACGCCCACTTGATGAAAAAGTGGACGGTGTCGTAATACTCCTTGTCGCCGATACGCTTGCGCCGGTAGTCGATGAACGACTCGGTGAACACCATGTTCTTCAATGTGCCGACCTCCGGAACCGCAAAAACCAGCGGACTGGTGGGCTTGAGCACCGAAAGCTGCTTGAGCAGCTCGTTCAGGTACTGGAACGTCTGCTTCGTTTTGTCTTCGACCAGTTTGAGTTTGTCGCCCTGCAGATTCTGCTGAAGAATCTGCTGGGTCTTGACCAGGTCCGCCTGTTTTTTCAGGTCGTCCAGAAGGCCCATCGTAATCTCCCGATTTCCATCCCGTGACTCTATATTACATTTTTCCGGCAGTCGCAGGCGCCGCTTGAAGCGCTTCCGCGGCGACCTTGTTCGAGATTGTGACATATGCCGCAACCGGCAGCGCCTCTGCGCGCAATCCGGGGTCGATACCCAAGTGGGCAAGTTCGTCCGCCGAAATCAATCCCGCAAGCGAGTTTCTGAGGGTTTTCCGCCGCATCGAGAACGCCCGCGCCACGGTTCTGGAAAAAACGGTTTCATCCGCCGCTTCGAGTTCCTCCGCAGGCCGGGGTACGAGTCGAACGACGGCCGATTTGACCTTCGGAGCGGGATGAAACGAACCCGGAGCGACGACAAACAACCGGTTCATGCGAAAACGGTACTGAAGCATCACCGAAAGCCTGCCGTACTGCGCTTCGGACGGCGCGGCGACCATCCGTTCGACGACTTCGTGCTGGAGCATGAAATGCAGGTCCGCGCAGCGCGCAGCCGTGGCGGCGATGTGGAAAAGCATCGGCGTCGAGATGTTGTAGGGAAGATTGCCCACGATTCTGAGCGGCGTGGGCAGCGACGCGAAGTCAAAGCGCAGCGCATCGCTCTGGTGCAGCGTCAGTCGGTCCGCCGGATAGTCGGCGCGCAGCCGCGTGCTCAGGTCGCGGTCGATCTCTATTGCGTGAATATGCCCGACTCGCTCGAGCAGCGGCCCCGTCAGCGCGCCCAGCCCCGGGCCGATCTCGACGATGTTCTCCCCCGGACGGGGATCGATCGCGGTGACGATGCGCTCGATGATTACCCGGTCGGCCAGGAAGTGCTGGCCGAATCTCTTTCGGGGTACGTGCCGGCTCGCCGCCACCGGTACTAGGTCGGCAGGAGCGTTTGCGCTTCGACCATCCCTATCGCGGCCTCGACGGCCGCGACGAGGCTTCCGGCGTCCGCCCGTCCGGTGCCGGCAAGATCGAGCGCCGTGCCATGATCCACCGACGTCCGGACAATGGGCAGGCCGAGCGTGACGTTGATCGCCTTGCCGAAGCTCGCGTATTTGAGCACCGGCAGGCCCTGATCGTGATACATGGCGAGTACGCAATCGGCCTGCGCCAGGACGCCCGGCGTGAACAGGGTGTCCGCAGGAAGCGGTCCGGTCAGTCGCAGGCCCGCAGCGCGGAGCTTTTCGACAACGGGACCGATCACTTCGATTTCTTCCCGCCCGAAATAGCCGCCTTCCCCGCCGTGTGGATTGAGGCCCGCCACCAGCACGCGCGGCTCCGCGATGCCGAAGCGGCGTCCGAGATCGGCGCAAAGAATGCGCAGGGTCTCTTCCAGGGCTTCACGCGTCAACGCCGGCGGCACGTCCTTGAGCGCGAGGTGGGTCGTCGCCAGCGCAACGCGCAGCCCTCCTCCGGCGAGCATCATCACGACGCGCGCAGTGCCGGTGCGCTCGGCGAGAAATTCCGTGTGCCCCACGAACGGGATGCCCGCATCGTTGATCACGCCCTTGTGCACGGGGGCCGTCACCATGGCGGCGTATTCCCCCGACCCGCACCCGGCGAGCGCCAGCTCGAGCATGGCAATCACATAAGCCGAGTTGCGGCGATCCAGCTTCCCTGCCACGCAAGGCGCGACCAGCGGGACGTTGCGGCATTCCAGCGAGCCGGGCGTCGCAGCATCGGCGTCGACCAGCTTCAAGCCGAGGCCGAGCTGGCGGGCACGGCTCTCGAGCATGGCGCGATCCCCCAGAACGACCACGCGTGCCGCAAACGCGTGACGCGCAAGGGCCAGGCAGATTTCCGGGCCGATGCCGGCCGGCTCGCCCGAGGTGACGGCGATGACCGGCCGGAACCCCGCGGGTTTCGGCTCAAGACGCCCGGGGCGAACGCCGCTCATCCTTCCTGGAGGCGCAATTCGACGTAGGCGCGATCGCGCAACTGGCGCAGCCATTCCTGGTAAGCCTCGTCGCTCTTGCGGTCGAGCAGCGCCTTGCGCGCCTCGATACGCTGCCGGTCGGAGGACATGTCGGTGGTGCGCCGCTCGAGCACCTGTATGAGGTGCCAGCCAAAAGGCGTCTTGACGGGCTGGCTGATTTCCATCGGCTTCAGCTCAATGAACCCCCGCTCGAACTCCGGCACGGTGTCGCCGGGATAGATCCAGCCTAGGTCGCCGCCGCGCGAGGCAGAGCTGTCGTCCGAGTTCAGGCGCGCCAGCTCGGCGAAACTGGTGCCGTTGACAATGCGCTCGCGCAACTGCAGCAGCTTTCTCTTGGCATCCTCTTCGGAGACCAGCTCGTTGGTGCGGATCAGGATGTGGCGGATGTGGGCCTGGTCCACGAGTAGCGGCGCGCCCGCCCCGCGCACGTCGACGAGCTTGAGCACGTGGAATCCGGCGGGGCTGCGCAGTATGTCGCTGACCTCGCCCGGCTTGAGCTTGGCCAGGGCAGCGACAAACAGTTCGGGGACCCTTTCCTGCGAGCGCCAGCCCATGCTGCCGCCCTGGAGCGCGTCGGGGGCATCCGAGTAGGTCGCGGCGACTTGGGCAAAATCGCTCCCGTCCTTGATGCGTTTCAGCGCTTCCTCCGTCCGGGACCGGAGCGTTTGCAGTTGCTCCGGGCTCGCCTGCTCTGGCACCCGCACCAGAATATGGGCGATGTTGTACTCCGTCGCCGTGTCCTTGTGCTCCGCCTGGTCGGCGAGAAAGGTGTCGATCTCGCTGTCGCTCACCGTAATCTTACTGTTGACCTCGCGTTCGCGCAGCCGCGACAGCGTGATTTCATTGCGCAGCTCCTCGCGGAACTGGTCGAAGCGCACGCCGTCGCTCTCGAGCTTCTGGCGGAACTCGGTCAGGGAGAGCTTGTTGTTCTCCGCCACCCGATTGATGGTGCGGTCGAGATCGAGGTCCTCGACGCGTATTCCCGTCTCCTTGGCAAACTGCATCTGCACCTTCTCGGTGATGAGCCGCTCGAGCACCCCGCGCTGCATCTCGCCTGGATCCGGCAGCGGAGTGCCCCGCCGGCGCAACTCCTTCTCCACCCGGTCCACCCGCTGGGAAAGCTCGAACTGGGTGATCACCTCCTTGTTGACAACGGCGACGATGCGGTCGACCAGGGCAACACGGGAAGCCGGGGCCGGCTCCTGCGGCGCGTTCTGCGCCAGCGCGGCACCGCAGGCAAGCGCCAGGGCAAAGGCGAGAAAACTTTTCATGAGTCCATGTCCAATTCGGGTAGGCTCCGGTAGCGACACTCGCAGGGCGCCCGCAAGGGAGGCGAACGGTTCCGCGCCGCCATTTTGCATCACCGCGCCGCACCGCGTGCCGCCATCGGTGACGCAGGAGAGGCCGGGCTTCCTAATCATAGAAATCGAACGAGCGGTCGGGCTGCTGCGTGGTCGAGGGTCTCGCGTTGAGGGGCTGATAGCCCGCGACGTTGCGCTTCAGGGCTTCGAGCGGGTTCGACCCGATGCGCGAGAATCCGTTCAGTTCCAGTTGCACGAAAAACGTGGTCGTCGACGAACCGGCAGTCAAGGTAAAGCGCTGCAGCACGACCCGAGTAATCCAGCAGTCGGCCCCGTACTCGAGGCCGCCTATGGCCTCGACGATGCGCGCGTCGGGAATAGAGTAGTTGAACCGTCCCACCCCAAACCAGCGCCCCCCCAGCGGCCATTGCGAAGACAGGTCCACCTGCTTCACCGGGCCGGTCTGCGTGATGTCCCCGCTCAGATAACGGTAGCTCAGGTTGAGCGTCTTGAGCGTATCGGGACGGTAGCGGGCCGAAAATGTCAGCCGCTCGGTGCGCAGGTCGCGCTGGTCGTATTCCGATGCGGCTTCCATCGACCACGACGGCGCCGGGCGCCCCGACAGCGCCGCCAGCAGGTTGGAGGCGCTGTAGGTACGCGGCACGTCCGTGGGATTGAGCGTGACCTGCTGGTCCTTGAAGTAATAGCGCTGGCCGAACGTGCCGCGCATCACTTCCTGTCCGCTCGAAGGCATCAGTATGCGCGACGTCACCGCGGCAGTGAGCTGATTGGCGTCGTTGATGCGGTCGCCGCCGGCAAACATGTTCTCGGAAAAAATCTGCGCGTAATTGAAGTCCGCCACAGCCGTGTCGAAAAGCGGGATCTGATTCTGGTCGCGGAAGGGGATATAGACGTAGTACAGGCGCGGCTCGAGCGTCTGGGTGACCGACTGGCCCAGTGCCTGCGTATCGCGCTGGTAGATCAGTCCGCCGTCGAGGCTGTATATGGGGAGGACGCGGCTGATCGTATCGGGCGCGTCCGGAGCGTTGTGGTCGAGAGAATAGTACGTAGCGTTCACGCCGACCTTGGGCGTGAAAAAGTAGCCGGGGCTGATCACCGGAAAGCTCATGCTCGGATAGACCGTGGTGCGCCTGCCGATGACCTGGGTCGGGTGCGTGAAATCGACGAATTCGGCCGTGGTGGCGAAATCGAATCCCGCGATGTCCTGTCTTTGCGACGACCAGGTGATCTGCGGCGCCCGACCATACGGCGTCACGATGGGATTGTCCGGGTCCTGCAAGATCTGGAACTGCTGTATCCGCGCCGTCGTGGAATAGGAGCCGGTGCCCCACCACGATCCGCTATAGGTCAGGAATCCCTCCCGCGGCAGCACCGCCTGGGAAGTCAGGTTGATCCGCGTCGACAGATCGCGGAAATAATTGTCGTCGGAAACCTTGTTCAGGTTCAGTCCGCCGGTGAAACCGTCCCGCTTGTACGTTTCCACCAGGGAGAACAACGAGCGGGTCTGGTTGGCGGCGCGGTCGTCCGGGAGATATTCGGCGCTGAGAATACCGTTGAAATTCGGCTCCAGAAACCGAAATTGTCCCGCGACCTGCGTGCCGCGCTTTTCCATGTAGCGTGGCGTCAACGTCAGGTCGTAGTTCGGCGCCAGGTTCAGGTAATACGGCTCGGAGAGTTCCGGGCCGCTCTTGCCGCTGGTGCCGAACGACGGCGGGAGAAGGCCGGACTTGCGCTGGTTGTTGAGGGAAAAATCGAATGTGGGCGAGCCGGGGAGCGACACCCCTTTGAACACCAGCGTGGCATCGTGCGCCGTGCCGACCTGCCGGTTGAAATCCAGATCGAGTTCCCCGGCCCTCACCAGCCAGCTGTCGTCGCCCGGCTTGCAGGTGGTGAAATACCCGTCCTTGATCTTGTACTGGTTCTCCCCGACGAACCCGATGGACTCGGCCTGGCCGCGTCCCGCGACTGGCTGCAGGCCCTCCTTCGCACGAGGAGCGAGCGAAAAATCCGGCTTCTCGAAATTTCCCGTGGCGTCGTTGAGGCGGTACTTGACCGCCGGGCCGGTTATCACGTCGCCGTCGCGCTGAAAGCGCACGTTACCCTGCGCGTCGACCTGCTGGGTTTCGTCGTCGTACTTGAGCGAGTCGGCGTGGATGGTGGTGGTGCCCCTGCGCAATATGGCGTTGCCTTCCGCAGAAGATTCCTTCCCGGTGGTTCCCTCGAGGCGGTCCGCGTCGATCTGCACCGGCTGCGACTCGGTGCCCGCCTTCGGCGCCTGCTTGGCCGGCTGCGTCGCGGCAGCGCCTGTTCCCTGCGCCTCGGTACTGGCCGGTTGATCCGCGGCAGTGCCTGTTCCTTGCGCCGCCGCCATGGCCGGCCATAGCAGCACGATGGCCAGCGCCGCGAGGCGGGCACAGGAAAAGAGCATGATGGGGAAGCTTGAAGGATTGGGCTGTGGACGCGGGTGCTAAAATCGCATAAATCGACAGCGAAGGCAATGCTTTGTTTCAGGAGGATTTTTGGACAGAGCCGGGCAATTGAGGCGATGGCTGGAAGCGACCCTGGGGGACGGCGACTTCTCCCTGGAGCGCGCTTCCGACGACGCCAGCTTCCGGCGCTACTTCCGCGTGCGGCGCCGCGCGGCCGGAACTTCGCTGATCGCGATGGATGCGCCGCCCGAAAAGGAAGATTGCGGGGCGTTCGTGCGCGTGGCGCAGATCTTCGCCGACGCCGGCGCGCACGTTCCCGCGATCCACGCCCAGGACCTGCAGCAGGGCTTCCTGCTCCTTTCCGACCTGGGCACGACGACCTACCTCGACGCGCTGGATGCGCCCAGCGCGGACCGGCTCTACGGCGCGGCGCTCGACGCGCTGCTGCGCATCCAGCTGGCGAGCCGCCCCGGCGTACTGCCCGATTACGATGCGGCGCTGCTCGAGCGCGAACTGCGCCTTTTCCCCGAGTGGTACCTTTCGCGCCAGCTCCGGTTCGAACTGAACGCGCCCGCGCGGGAAGCGCTGGAAAGCATCTTCGCGATTCTCCTCGCGAACAACCTGGCCCAGCCTCGCGTATTCGTGCACCGCGACTATCACTCGCGAAATCTCATGGTCTGCACGCCCTGTCCGGGGATACTCGATTTCCAGGACGCGGTGTACGGCCCCATCACCTACGACCTGGTGTCGCTCCTGCGCGACGCCTATGTTTCCTGGGACGAGGAGCGCGTCATCGACTGGGCAGTGCGCTATTGGGAAAAGGCGCGGGCCGCGCGGCTTCCGGTCGCAGCCGATTTCGCCGACTTTTACCGCGACTTCGAGTGGATGGGAGCCCAGCGTCAGCTCAAAGTGCTGGGAATCTTCGCCCGCCTGTCGCAACGGGACGGCAAGGACGGGTATCTGACGGATCAGCCACTGGTGATGCGCTACCTGCGGCGCACCTGCGAACGCTACGGGGAACTCGCTCCCCTTGCTCGCCTGCTCGGCGAACTCGAAGAACGACGCGTCGGCGCCGCGCATTGACCGCCGCGATCCCGCGATGAAAGCGATGATCCTGGCCGCCGGCCGCGGCGAGCGCATGCGGCCTCTCACCGACAGCAAACCGAAATCGCTGCTCGAGGTACGCGGCAAGGCGCTCATCGTCCGACTGATCGAAGCCCTGGCCCGCGCAGAGCTGCGCGATCTGGTGATCAATCACGCTCACCTGGGCCACATGATCGAGGCAGCCCTCGGCGACGGCACACGCTTCGGTGTCAGGATCCGCTACTCGCCCGAGGCCGTGGCCCTCGAGACCGCCGGCGGGATCGCCAAGGCCCTGCCGCTTCTCGGCGACGAAGCGTTCATCGCCGTCAATGGCGACGTCTTCTGCGATTTCGATTTTGGCGTCCTGGCGCGCCACACCCTCGGAGAAAAACTTGCGCACCTCGTGCTTGTCGCCAATCCGCCGCATCATCCGTGGGGCGATTTCGCCCTGGACGGGACGGAGGTCGGAACGTCCGGGGAACGAATGTGGACCTTCAGCGGCATCGGCCTGTATCGCCCCACGCTCTTCGCGAGCGTCGCGCCGGGCTCCAAGGGACAACTCGCGCCGCTGCTGCGCGCCGCGATGGCGCGCAAGCAAGTCTCGGGCGAAGTGCACCGCGGTATATGGCACGACGTCGGCACGCCCGATCGGCTCGCCGCGCTCAATAGTTCCGGCGCTTGATCGGCGGGACGAAGCGGACGACAATCGCCGCAATGGATACTGCCAGCACGCTTTCTCGCTGCGCCGAGCGCCGCCACACGCTGCAGCGGCGCATG
>Ga0070732_10001711_pt1 | contig 11923 bp, 11 predicted proteins | sample Coa_R1_5_FD_66449 | JGI IMG/M metagenome (GOLD analysis project Ga0070732, IMG submission 66449) | Surface soil microbial communities from Centralia Pennsylvania, which are recovering from an underground coalmine fire - Coalmine... | ecosystem: Environmental > Terrestrial > Soil > Unclassified ...
TGCATAGCCGCGTGGCGCGGTCGAACATTCACCTGCTCGGGAAATTCGGTTGCCGGTTCACCTTGTGCGGGCCCTCGATCTGGGTTCCGCGCGAGCTGGAGGAAATCGCGCCGGGCGTGCCCATCCGTTGCGTTTACAAGATGGAAGAGGCCCTGGAGGACGCACACGTCATCATTATGCTACGAGTGCAAACGGAGCGGCTGAACGACCCTCCGCTTTCTGCGAACGATTACATTCTGCTCTACCAGCTCAATTCGCAGCGGCTTCGCCGGGCCAATCGGGACGCGATTGTGCTGCATCCCGGGCCGATCAATCGCGGAATTGAAATCACGCCGGAAGTGGCCGACGGGCCGCAGTCCTGCGTACTCGAGCAAGTGACCAACGGCGTGGCCGTGCGCATGGCCATTCTGTACCTGGTGATTGCGGGCGCGTCGGAGAGTGGAACTCATCCGGCGCTGGAAGCGAAGCCCAAGGAATCGGCGAATGCTACTGATTAAGAACGGGCGGGTCATCGACCCGGCGACGAACACGGATGCGCCGCGCGACATTCTCGTTGACGGCGAGAAGATCGCCGAGGTCGCGCAGCCAGGAAGTTTGCGCGCTGCTCCCGGCGCGGAAGTGTTTGACGCCAGCGGTTTGATTGTCGCTCCGGGCTTCATCGATCTGCACGCGCATCTGCGCGAGCCCGGGCAGGAATCATCAGAGACGATTGAAACAGGGACACGCGCGGCGGCGCGAGGTGGCTTCACCGCGGTTTGCTGCATGCCGAACACGAAGCCGGTGAATGACAATGCTTCGGTGACGCGGTTCATTCTGGACCGCGCAAAAGCAACTGGAAGCGTGCGTGTGTGGCCGATTGGAGCGGCGTCGGTAGAAAGCAAAGGCGAGGCCATCTCGGAAATTGCAGGGATGAAAGAGGCGGGTATCGTGGCGGTCTCCGATGATGGGAAGCCCATCGCTACGGCCAAGCTGGCGCGGCAGGTAATGGATTATTGCCGATCGATGGATTTGCCAGTGATCGAGCATGCGGAAGACGTTTCGCTTGCGGCGGGCGCGGTGATGCGGGAGGGAGTGATGTCGACCCGGCTGGGGTTGCGCGGAATGCCTGCGGCGGCTGAAGCGGTTTGCGTGGCTCGTGACGTGCAACTCGCTGAGCTGACGGGTGCTCACCTGCACATCGCGCACCTTTCGGCGAAGGCGTCGCTCGAACAGGTGCGCTGGGCGAAATCGCACGGCCTGCATGTGACGTGCGAAGTGACGCCGCATCATTTCACGCTGATTGATGAAGATGTGACGTACGACTCGCGGTTCAAGATGAATCCGCCGCTGGCTTCTCGCGAAGACCGCAAGGCTCTATTGGCTGGTTTAGCTGATGGAACTGTGGACGCGATTGCAACGGATCATGCGCCGCACGAGCCAGCGCTGAAAGACGTGGAGTTCGATCGCGCGCCTTTCGGAATTTTGGGATTTGAAACGGCGCTGGCACTGGCACTGGAGCAGTTGGTGCATTCAGGGAACATTTCCTTGCTGCGGATGGTTGAGCTGTTTACAACGGGGCCAGCTCGGGTTCTTGGGATGGAGCGCAAGATTGCTGCAGGACAGCCGGCGGACCTGACGATTTTTTCCGCTGGTCGAGCATGGACGTATAACGTGAACAACTCACCCAGCAAATCGCGCAACTCACCGTTCGACGGACGGAAGTTCAAGGGCGCAGCGATGGCCACTATCGTCGCGGGCCGCGTAGTCAATAGGCAGAACTAGCCTCCAGGGGTCATCATAGAACGCGATAGACAGAGGCTTCGAGAGCGGCGCTTCGTGAAGGATTCAGTGGGTCGTAGAACACATGCACCGGCATTTGCTCAAATTGATTCTTGGAGAAGTCAAATACCCGCTTCTGGAATCCGCGGCCGGAAGTAGTTTGGAATACATAGACAATGTACGTTCCTTGGCTTCCTTCAGTCCGAGTAGCGACGGTTCCCCTTGCGAAGTCACCGTTCGCGAATAAAGCCCTCTCTCGAATTCGATTACGAAAGAAAGCGAAACAACACGAGCACAACCAGCCGCAGAGGAGCACGCCGAATGCGGCCTTGAGCACCACCACGCCTGGCACGGGGTGTAGAAATCCCTCCGCCATAATGGCAAACAGCCACATCGCAAGAACCGTGGCGCCTGCAACCCCCACAACATATAGGCGGCCCAACCACGTCATCTTCACTTGGCGCGGTCGAGGTGCCAGGCAGAATCGATCCAACTCCGAATTGCGTTGGCCTTGGCCGACGTCTGCAGCCAGGTTTGTGGCTCGGGGCAAAGCCGCCGCGGCCCTTCCAATCCTTGAAAGGCGATACTGGCCCAACAGGGCCATCGAAGCAGGCATGAGAACGAAGACAATGCCGATCCCAAGTGCTCCACTAAAACCCCATGGTCCTCTCCATGCGAGCAGAACAAGTACCAGCCCGACTGCAACAGCGCCCCACCCCCCGTAAATATCTGTTCGTATTCGAGTGGTCGCGGTCGGGATGTTCCAGCCGCAGAGTTCACAATAGGCTACGACGCGATTCCCCAATATCTGTGGCAACTTGGTTGTGTTCGACCTGCAGCGCGGGCAAGCTAATTTCACGGGTTGGTTTCTCGGCCTAGGCGAAAGTTATCCTATTCACTTTAGCGCGGCTGGCGGACTACGTGCCAACGTGTCGCCAAGTAGCAATTACTGCAGTGTTCAGTGGGCGGCGGGTTCAGCGGCGGGGTGCAGGCCGTGCTGAGGCACTTCGTGGATGCCGCGGGCGGGCGGCTCGATGCGCTGACGATAGAAATGGTCGAGCGGGACGCGGCCTTTGCCGATGGCGTAGCCCTTCTCGATAGCCATGGTGACGTAGGTTTTGGCCAAAGCTGCGGCTTCGAAGAGCGAGCGACCAGAAGCGAGTTGCGCGGTGAGCGCGGAAGAGAAAGCGCAGCCTGTGCCGTGGGTATTTTCCACCTTCACCTTGTCGGCAGCCAAATGAATCATTTCGGTGCCTTCGAACAAGATGTCAACGGCACGCTCCATGTGGCCGCCCTTGACGATCACGGCGCGCGCGCCCATCTCGACGAGTTTGCGCGCTGCCGCTTCCATGTCCGCAGGCTCTTTGATGGTCAGCCCGGTCAAAACTTCGGCTTCGGGGATGTTGGGCGTAATCACGTTGACGCGTTTGAGCAACTCCGTGGCGACAAATTTGATTCCGCCAGCATCGAGGAGCTCGGCGCCGCTGGAAGATTTGATCACCGGATCAAGCACCAGGTGGGCAAACTTGTGGGCATCGAGGAATTCGGCGGCGGCAGCGGCATTGCCACGGTTGCCAAGCATGCCAATCTTCACGGCGGTGATCTCGCAATCCTCGGCGAGCGCTTCGAGCTGCGCGCGCAGCTCCGCGCTCGGGGTGTTGTGAACCGTTTCCACTCCCTGAGTGTTCTGAACCGTCAGAGAGGTGATGGCGGCTACGCCGTAGCAGCCATGGGCCGCGAAAGTTTTCAGGTCGGCCGCCGTGCCCGCGCCGCAGGAGGGGTCGAATCCCGCGATGGACAAGAGAATCGGCGGCGCGCCGTGGCCGTTGTGCCCGTTGGTCATCGTTCTTTCTTCTTTCCCATCGTTCCTCTTGTCATTTCCGCGTTGTCAGCGCAGCTTTATGCCCTTTTCTCGGCTTAGATTCTTGCTTGAGGCTGCGGAGTCTACCTCGTTCCCAGACAATCGCTCGCCCCAAGCGAAAATTGCCGGCTGCGTTCCTGTTCACCGCAGGATTTTCTCCTGCGGCTTACGGAACACGCCGGCAATTGCGAATGTACGCGCAGATTTTTTCTAGCGCAAGGAAAAAATTGAAGAATCCTCCTGCGGCATGTAAGAATTTGGCCTGAGTGAATCCATTCCTAACTGGTTTTTCGCTCTTGAGTGATTCTGGAGGCATGAAAGATGAAACAGATTTTGTGTGGCTTGCTTCTGCTTTTTGTTGCCAGCAGTGCAAACGCGCAGACCAAAGCGGACGAAGAAGCCTTGCGTAAACTGCCTCAGGCCTTCCACGACGCCTGGGTGAAGCACGACGGACACGAATTGGCGAAAATCATGGCGGACGACGCGGATTTTGTGACTGTTGCCACGACCTATTTGCATGGCCGAGCCGACTTCGAGAAATTCCACGTGCGGCTGCTTAGCGGGCGTTTCAAGGAGTCGACCCTCACACCGCTCGAAACAACGGTGCGTTTTCTGCGGCCCGATATGGCGGTAGTTCACTGGAGCTGGAAGATCGAGGGCGATAAAAACATGGACGGGACACTGCGTCAGCAGCCGCGCTTCGGCATGATGACCATGGTTGCGGAAAAACGGAGCGGTGCCTGGCTTGTGGTTGTCGCCCAGAATACAAACGCAATACTTGGCGTACCGCCGGAGCTCGAGGGCATCAAGACACCGATACCGATTCCGGGAACTGGCGAGAAGCCCTAGTGACAGCTTAAGAGCGGTTCCTTACGGGAACAGGCCTCGGACAAGCGTGGCTTCGGCGACTCGCCCGACGGCAAGAATCATCGCGCCGGCGCGCGGCGGAACGTGGTGCTTGCGCATGGTCTCCAACATTTCGTTGAAGGCGCGTACCATAATTTTTTGCAGGCGCGCATTCACTTCTTCGGCGTCCCACATCAGGCCTTCCTGGTTCTGCACCCATTCAAAGTAGCTCACGGTGACGCCGCCAGCGTTGGCCAGAATGTCCGGCAGCACCGTGATGCCGCGACGCGCCAAGATTTCGTCCGCGTGCGGCGTAGTCGGGCCGTTGGCAGCTTCGGCGACGATGCGGGCTTTGATGGCTTCGGCATTGTGCAGAGTAATGACGTTTTCAAGCGCTGCGGGGATCAGAATGTCGCACTTCATGGTTAGGAGCTCGTCATTGCTGAGGCGGGAGGCGCCGGGCATGCCGACAACAGTTCCCGAACGCTCCTTGTATCGCATCGCTTTGATGGGATCGATGCCGCGGGAATTGGTGACGCCGCCGCGGGTGTCGCTAAGGGCGACGATCTTGGCTTTCTTTTCAGCAAACAGGCGGGCGGCGGTAGCGCCGGCGTTGCCAAAGCCCTGGATGGCGACAGTAGCGCCACGGAGCGGAATCTTTTTGACCTTACATGCTTCTTCAACGACGTAGAGCAAGCCACGAGCGGTAGCTTCGCTGCGCCCTTCAGAGCCGCCGATTGAGACGGGCTTGCCGGTAACGACGCCGTGAGCAGCATGGCCGATGGTCATGGCATAGGTATCCATGATCCAGGCCATGGTTTGGGCGTCGGTGTAGACATCGGGAGCGGGAATGTCTTGCGCCGGACCGATGAGCGGAAGAATCTCACTGGCGTAGCGGCGCGTCATGCGCTCGAGTTCGCTCTTTGACATGCGTTTGGGATCGCAAATCACGCCGCCCTTGGCGCCGCCAAAAGGAACGTTCACGGTAGCGGTTTTCCAGGTCATCCAGGCGGCGAGAGCCTTGACTTCATCGAGCGTGACATTGGGATGGTAGCGGATGCCGCCTTTTCCCGGGCCGCGAGAAATGTTGTGCTGCACGCGATAACCGGTGAAGACTCTCACTTGGCCGTTGTCCATCTTCGTGGGCAGGGAAACTTCCAGGATGCGCTTAGGGGTGCGAAGGATCTGGCGCAGGTTGGGATCCAGCTTCAGGAATTCGGCGGCCATGTCAAATTGAATCTGCGCGATACGGAATGGGTTCAAATCTTCGCGTGGAGCAATGCGTGGCACCATTGGCGGTGCGCCTATCTGCTTGCCTGGAATTGTGGGCTTTGCGACCGTGGCCATCGGCGTCGGTCCTTTCGTCTGTTTGATTTAGCTGAGCACTCGTCTGTATACCTGGCCCGGATGTGATCTTCGATCGGACTTTCATTCAATCCATGAAAAAAGCTTCTCTAGCCGTTTGCTGCAAGCTTTTTGGAACTAACAACATACGCATCGCGGCACGCGATGGAGCAAAAGTGCAACAGCTCATCGCCTTCGCGCATGGGAATCGAGAGCGTCTCATCCACATGCATGCCGCAGACCGGGTCGCGCACCAGGCGCCGCGCCAGCTTCGGGGCCTGAGCCTCGCCAGTTGCGTTCTGCTGTGGCGCCGGAGCAGAGTTCTTCATCAGTGAACCGAAAATGCGGCCCAGCAGCCGCAAGCTCCAAGAGAGCACGAGCAGCCAAAACAGAAATCGAACGATGCGAGCAAGAAACGTCATAGCCCCAAACCGCGTTACTGCGTTTGTACCCTCTGTTCCCTTAAAGTGAGTGTATGTAAGGCGAAAAGGGGTAGTCAAACGAAAACGCGTAAATTCAAGAGGTTGCGGGAAGCGACGGGAGACTGAAGAAGGCTTACCGGTCGCTGGGGTTGTACATAAGTCTTTATTTTACAATACTTTAGTGAAGACTCGTTTGCCCGCTGCTGAATATTGACGGAAAGGCACAGAAAGGCCTCGGAGGAGGTTGAAAAGACACTATTTAGCTGCCGGAATGCGGTCAATGCCCATGTATGGGCGGAGAACCTCGGGGATCAAAATGGAGCCGTCGGCCTGCTGAAAATTCTCCACAATTGCAATCCACGTGCGGCCGACAGGCAACCCCGAACCGTTTAACGTGTGGACAAAATCGCTTTTCTTTCCGCCCTTCGCTGCAAAGCGAATTCCCGCGCGCCGTGCTTGAAATGCCTCGCAATTGGAACAGGAGGAGATCTCCATAAACTCGCCGGGTGAAGGGAGCCACGCCTCAATGTCGTAGGTTTTGGCGGAAGCGAACCCTGTGTCCCCTGAACACAACAGCATCACGCGGTAGTGAATGCCAAGTTTTTGGAGGATCGCTTCTGCGTTCCCGACCAGCAGCTCAAGTTCCGCGTAACTCTCCGCCGGTCCTGTGAACTTGAAAAGCTCCACTTTCTGAAACTGGTGTTGGCGCTTGATGCCACGGGTGTCCCGCCCCGCCGCTCCAGCTTCCGAGCGAAAGCACGACGTATGAGCGCAAACCCGAATTGGGAGCAAAGCCGCGTCTAACGTCTCGTCGCGGTACAGATTCGTAAGTTCTGTTTCCGCGGTAGTGGTCAACCACAGATCAGTGCCTTCCAGATGGAACATATCCCCGGCGAATTTTGGGAGCTTGCCGTCGGCTACCAGGGATGCTGTGTTCACGAGGAAAGGCGGCAGAATTTCTGTGTAGCCGTGTTCGCGCGTGTGCACGTCCAGGAAAAAATTCGCCAGAGCACGCTCCAAGCGTGCCCCCGGCCCGCGATAAAGCGCAAACCGCGTGGACGCGATCTTTACGGCTCGCGGCAGATCGAGAATTCCGGCGTTTTCGCCGACTTCCCAGTGTGGCTTCGGGTGGAAATCAAATTTCGGAGGCGCCCCCCAGCGGCGCACCTCTACGTTTTCTTCCGAACCTTTGCCCAGCGGCACGGAGGCGTGCAACAGATTGGGTACAGTCAGCATGAATTCGCGCTGCCTGGCGTCGAGAGTTGCAACGCGCTCGTCGGTTTCCTTGATCAAGTCAGACGTCTGTTTCATCTCAGCAATCAGGGCATCGGCGCTCTGTTTCTCCTTCTTAAGCCGGGCAATTTCCTCACTGGCTTTATTTCGCTGAGCCTTGCGCGCTTCATTAAAAGTGATGAGCTCTCTTCGTTTCTTGTCGAGGGCGCGAAAACCGTCCAGATCGAGTGTGATACCGCGCTTCTTCGCCATTTCGGCGAAGACGTCGAGGTGCTCGCGAAAGTAATTGAGGTCGTGCATGGTCAGGAAAGGATACCGTAATCCGCGCGGGGCTTGTAGCGCGGTCTCGAGGCCGGAATCTTCAGCAAACGCAGACCTAGGAAGGTCGTGGGACTTCACTCATCAACTGCATGATGTTGCCCTCGGAATCATGGAAGCCAACCATCCAGAGGTCGTAGGTTTTCATCGGAGCGATCAGGCGCGGAGGTGCTTCAATCTTCAAGCCCATCTCCACGAGACGACGATGTGCTGCGTTGATGTCCGGGACGTTGAAATAGAGGATGGAACTGGGGTGGTCGAGCTCTGGCGAACTAGCGGGGCCGAGCATCAAGCGCACGCCGCCGCAGTCGAAGAAAGCCATGTTGCCTGCGGTGAACAGCAGCGGCAGGCCCAGGACATCGCGATAGAATGCGGTGGCACGGGGCAAGTCGTGCGCGATGATGGAGATCTGGCCGATAGCCGTGATTCCAATATTTGCCATTCCCGGATTTGTGGCTGTCGCGTTCATAGTGATTGACCTCCAAGGATGATTTAGTTAGCATAGCTAACTATATTCCATGACCGTTGTCAAGCAAAAAACAGAGGCCGTCGCGGAGCTCTTGGAGACAGCGGACAAGCTGCACTCCGCCGCCATTCATCTTCTGAGGCGGCTGCGGGTGCGCGACCGCGAGAGCGGCATTGGCCCGGCGCAGCTTTCGGCTCTGTCTGTGCTTGTCTTTGGCGGGCAGAGATCGCTGGGCGAGCTTGCCGATGCCGAACAAGTGCGCCCCCCGACGATGAGCCGCATCGTTTCAGGATTAGAACGGGCGGGACTGCTAAAACGTTACGCCACCGAAGACGGCCGTCGAGTGCGCCTGATGGCTACGGCCAAGGGCACAAAGATCCTTTGGGAGGGTCGCCGGCGGCGTGTGGAATCTTTGGCAAATGCGCTGGCATCGCTCGCGGAAACCGATAGAGCGCGGCTGCGCGAACTGGCCGAATTGCTTCCGGAGATCGTGCGCAAAATCTAGGAACGGTTGCGAGAGAGCGGAGTACTTCTGTACCGTCGCGAAGTACTGCCGAGGGGAAGAAAAGTACCGGACAGAATGAATCCCGCGACCTATCGACCTAAGATCGGGCGAAAAGCAAACTGAAGGCGTAGTCGGAAGTGGTTTGGCCCATTGGAGTTAAAAGCTATCTCCTGGGTACCTTTTGCCGCTCGCGAGCGCGGTGAGAGGGCCGAAAGGGCCGGGCTTCTTCGGATTACAGTTACCCTCCATCCCCCACGCCCGAGCGGCCGGTCCCCCCACCGGCCGCTCATTTTTTTGGTACGCAGTTTCCGTTGGAGTTGGGAGCGAAAACCAAAGAAAGGCCGGGCTATGGGCCGCTGACACGCGTTTGACGGTTCCTAAGACCCGCGCCAATCTGTTCTATGGGCGGACAGTTTCAGTTACGAGCTGGGGAAAGTCCAGTGGTGACCAAACGCGGCAGGTTGTCCCAGAAATGAAAAAGGGGGCCGGTGCAAGCCCCCTTCTTCTTAATTGACGCCCCTAAACCGGTAACCGAGTCGAGGATCGGTTCCGGCCACCCCGGGAAGCCAATCTTGTAAGTTGAGGAAGAGGGAGCAAGTCAGATGCCAGGGGTGTGCTGTTTACACAGAGCCTGGGAAGCTGACTGAAAGCAAAGCGGTTAGCCAAAAAAAGTGACAAATGAACAGTTTCTAAGCCAAGCCGAGGCTACAAAATCCCACAGAAACTTGCCCGAACATCTCCATTCTTTGGGAGCGGAAATACGTTGTCCGCGACGTTCCACCTTTTTAGCCGATGCCTCGGAATTAACAATATCGTTATTTCGGATTTGGCTGAAGCATGCTGGAGTCCGTCTTGTTCTTAAGTCTCCGAGGAGTAAGGATGGCTGCGAAACCTCCTGGTCGCGAGAGGAAGTCTCAAGCTCCAGCAAGAGAACCGAGCGATTGAGCTCGGCGATAGCGCCGCCAAAGGCGCCAGGCGGGGATGCCAAGTAGCGCCAGCCAGAGCAAAAGGCTTGGGCCGGATTCCGCGAGAAAAAGAACCAGCGCCAGGAGACTTTCGAACGCATTGCGAAAGCCATTGATAGTGGCGTTGCGGAGCTGCATCAACACCGAAGGGGCGGGCGTGTTGAGCTGAGCCTTGTACTCCTCAGCCAGCTTCAGGTCGATGGTGGCGAAGTCCACGCGATGCTCTAGCGTTTTCTGTTCGGCTTCCATCTGCTCGATTTCGCCGCGCACGCGGGCGATCTCTTGCTCTACGTCGAGAACATCTTTGACCTTGCCCGTGCGCGTGCGGAGAATGTCCTGGAGACGAAGCTCCGTCTCGCGGTCATTTTTGATGCGGGCAACAAGGTCGGCGTGCTGCTGGGTGACTTCTTCGCCGTTCTGTCCTTCCCCCTCGACGCGGCCCAGAGCTTTTAACTCGCGGAGCGCGACCTCGAGTTGAGGTGCCGGAATTCGAAGCGACGCTTCAAGCGTGCGGGCAGAACCCTGGGGAGTGCTCACGCTCAGGCTGGCGGCGTAGCCATTGTTTCGGGCAAGGATGGCGTCAAGTGAGGCTCGTCCGGCCTCGAAGTCCTTCACGACGACGGAGAGTGACACCATTCGCGCGATCATAGGCTCCGATGGTGAAGCGCCCAACTCCCTCACAGTGCGCGCTTGCGGTCCGGCTATAGGAAGTTCGCGTTGCCTAGGAAACATCTCTCTTCCTTCGAGTTTCCCCGCGGTTCCGCCGCCACCACCGCCCGCTTTGTCGGCGGAAGCGTAATCAACCTGTGAAGACGCGGGCGGATTTGCAAGTAACACCGAACGATATGGACGAGCTTTATCCATGGAGATCTCGCGAGCTGCGAAGTTGAACAGCGTGAGCTTCGCACCAATGAGAATAACCATCGCCAAACACGCCAAGGCCCATGGTAGGGGGCGAGAAAAGAAAAGCTGAAAATTTCGGAGCCATTCGAGTCTAGCGGAAGTCCCTGATTCCCTGTTCGCAGCATTTTCCATGATGCGTTCCTGCACAGAAGGTTTGAGTTCGTCGGTCTGCCACTGCAACAGGGATCGCGATGTCTTTTTGAGCCGCCCGGTGAGCTCTTTGCAGTTGGGGCACGCCTCGAGATGAGTGCTAATCAAAGCCAATTTCTCCGGCGAGAGCTCGCCGTCCAGGAAGGCCATAACATCTTCGGGGAGAAACTCGTGAGCTGCAGTGTTCATGATTTGTTCCTTGCCTCCCCTTGTTGTCGTGGCTCAAGCAAATCGCGAAGGGCAATGCGAGCGCGGAAGAGACGAGAGCGGACCGTGTTCAAGGGAAGCTGGAGGAGATCGGCGATTTCCGCGTAGCTGAGTTGCTCGAATTCCCGAAGCATGACGATTTCGCGGTCGAGAGGATCGAGTTTTTCGACGGCGCGGCGAACCCACAGACCGGATTCCGTTGCGTCTTGTTTGGAGGGATCTGGAAACGAGTTGCGGTGACCCAGAAAGGCCGCGCGAAAGGCGGCCTTGCGGCGGTGAGCCCGCAGGATTTTGAAGCTTATTGCATAAAGATAAGTTCGGAAGAGGGCGCGAGGTTCATAGCGAGCCCTCGCACGAAGCAAAGCGAAAAAAGTTTCCTGAGCGAGTTCTTCGGCGTTGGCGAGATCCGCGACGCGGCGGCAGAAGAAGCCAAAAACGGGTTGCTTGTAACGATGAAAGAGTTCGGTAAAGGCTTCCGAGGAACCTTGCGTGAAGGCCAGCATGAGCCGCTCGTCGCTCAGGCCGGGGGGTTGCCGCTCCGACTGCGCGGAAGGTTCGGTTGAGTTAGCGGGCGTCTCGCTCATTGATTTTCGTGGAACAGTCTCCGAGTTTAGAACGAACGCTGGCAATGCGTCTTGCATCGTAAGCCGCCTGGGTCCTTCACTAACGGTAATGTCGCGAGACGCCTGAAAGTTCCCAGACCAAGCCATTGGGAGCTAATCCTTTGTCGAAGTGCTATGAGTTCTTTGGAGTATCGGTTCCGCTGAAGGCCCAAAGGGAACGCCGGCGCCACAGAAAGCGCGCTGGAAAATAGAGCAAGGTAACCCAGAGGGCAAGAAGCGGCCCCCGGCCAGCGAAGAAGAGCAGGATGGCGGAGATGCTCTCGAAAGCGTCGGACAGGCCGCCGACTGCGGCGTTTCGAAGCTTCGCTCCAATGGTCTCCGC
>Ga0070732_10001712_pt1 | contig 11920 bp, 7 predicted proteins | sample Coa_R1_5_FD_66449 | JGI IMG/M metagenome (GOLD analysis project Ga0070732, IMG submission 66449) | Surface soil microbial communities from Centralia Pennsylvania, which are recovering from an underground coalmine fire - Coalmine... | ecosystem: Environmental > Terrestrial > Soil > Unclassified ...
GGCGACGAGGAGCCTTTGGTGTCCGTCACCGTTACTCCCGAAGCTGGACCGACATAGGTTTGGGGCAAGTAAAGGGTAAACGTGCTCCCCTCCCCAGGGGCGCTGCGTAATTGAATCTCGCCTCCCAGCAGGCTGGCGAGTTCGCGGCTGATTGCGAGCCCGAGGCCGGTGCCGCCATATTTACGGCTGGTGCTGGCGTCGGCCTGTTGGAAAGCCTCAAAGATAAGCCGCTGTTTTTCAGACGGAATGCCAATGCCGGAATCGGAAACCTCGAAGGCGACGACAGAGGCTGATCTGCCAAGGACCCGGTGACCCTCGCTCCAGCCGCCCTTGGCAGCGAAGACCGACAGACGCACACTCCCCTGTTCGGTAAATTTGAAGGCGTTCGAGAGCAGATTCTTGAGTACTTGCTGCAAACGCTTCGAGTCGGTGACGAGGCTACGCGCAAGATTGGGATCGGTTTGTATTTCGAAGTTGAGCCGCCGATGCTCTGCTTCGTGCCGGAACGGGCGAGCAATCATGTCCAGCAGGCTTACGAAGAAAAGCTCCTCAGCCTGCACCGAAACCGTGCCGGATTCGATCTTCGATAGGTCCAGAATATCGCTGATCAAATTTAACAGGTCCGTCCCGGCGCCATGAATAGTGCGGGCGAATTCGACCTGCTTTGCCGTCAAATTGCCATCGGGATTATCGGTAAGTTGTTGGCCCAAAACCAAGATGCTGTTGAGGGGCGTACGCAGCTCATGGGACATGTTGGCAAGGAACTCTGACTTATACTTGGAGGTAAGAGCCAGTTCTTTGGCCTTCTCTTCGACAGCACGGCGTGCTTGCTCAATCTCCTGGTTCTTGCGTTCCACCTCTACGTTCTGCTCGGCGAGCTGCTGGGCTTTTTGGGCAAGCTGCTCATTGGTCTGCTGCAATTCCGTCTGCTGCGTTTGAAGTTCCGTAGCCAATTGCTGGGATTGCTTCAGAAGTCCTTCTGTCTGCATCGTGGCCTCAATGCTGTTGAGCACAATGCCGATGCTGGAGGTCAACTGTTCGAGGAATGCGAGATGCGAGGCCGTGAAGTCGCTTAGCGAAGCCAGCTCAATAACCGCTTTAACGCGATCCTCGAAAAGAACGGGCAGCACGATGATGTTTTGCGGGACGGCTTGGAATAAACCCGACCGGATGGGAACGGCGTCCGGCGGTACCTTAGTAATTAGCATCCGTCTCTTCTCCGCGGCACACTGCCCAATGAGGCCCGTTCCCACCCGGAGATGATCGGGATGCCCATCTTCGCCATTGTCCGCGAAGGCCGATAGCAGGACCATGTTCGCGGATCCTTCTGTCTCCATCTGATAGATCACGCCTTGCTGGGCATTGACGAGCGGAGCCAGCTCGGACAACAGCCTTCGACCGACGGTGGTCAGATCGCGTTGCCCCTGTAACATTCCCGTGAAGCGCGCGAGGTTTGTCTTTAGCCAATCCTGCTCGTTGTTGCGGTCCGTGGTGAGCCGAAGGTTATCGATCATGGTATTGATATAGTCTTTCAGCTCGGCGACCTCGCCGCTAGCCTCCACTTGAATGGAACGGGTCAGGTCACCCTTGGTAACCGCAGTGGTTACTTCTGCGATGGCGCGGACCTGATTGGTCAGGTTGTCAGCGAGAAGGTTGACGTTTCCGGTCAAGTCTTTCCATGTGCCGGCCGCACCGGGCACGTTTGCTTGCCCACCGAGACGGCCTTCCACCCCTACCTCGCGCGCGACTGTCGTGACCTGGTCCGCAAACGTAGCCAGCGTGTCCGTCATGTTGTTAATGGTATCGGCTAGCGCAGCGACTTCGCCTTTCGCGTTAACCGTGAGTTTCTTTGTCAGCTCGCCGTTTGCGACAGCAGTCACAACCTTTACGATTCCGCGCACCTGCTCGGTAAGGTTCGCGGCCATGACGTTCACGTTGTCTGTAAGATCCTTCCAAGTGCCGGCCACGCCGGGCACTTGCGCCTGACCGCCCAGCTTGCCCTCCGTGCCTACTTCCCGGGCCACGCGCGTCACTTCAGCGGCAAAAGCATTGAGCTGGTCCACCATCGTGTTGATCGTGTTCTTTAGTTCGAGGATTTCGCCCTTCACGTCCACGGTGATCTTGCGCGACAGATCTCCTCGCGCCACTGCCGTGGTTACCTCGGCGATGTTGCGCACTTGACCGGTCAGATTCCCGGCCATCGAGTTGACGGAGTCGGTAAGGTCCTTCCACGTGCCAGCCACGCCTGGCACATTGGCCTGCCCTCCAAGCCGTCCTTCGCTGCCCACCTCGCGTGCGACACGCGTCACCTCGCCGGCGAAGGCGTTTAGCTGATCCACCATCGTATTAATGGTTTCTTTAAGCAGGAGGATCTCGCCGCTTACGTTCACAGTGATTTTCTTTGAAAGGTCGCCGCTCGCGATGGCAGTGGATACTTCGGCGATATTGCGCACCTGCCCGGTCAAGTTGCTGGCCATCGAGTTAACTGAGTCGGTGAGGTCCTTCCATGTACCAGCGACTCCGGGCACCTGAGCCTGCCCGCCAAGCCTGCCATCAGTGCCCACTTCGCGCGCCACGCGCGTCACTTCGGATGCGAAGGACCGCAACTGATCCACCATCGTGTTGAGGGTATCCTTCAGTTCAAGGATTTCACCTTTCACGTCCACTGTGATCTTGCGCGACAAGTCACCTCTCGCGACGGCGGTGGCCACTTCGGCGATGTTGCGCACTTGACCGGTCAAGTTGCTGGCCATGAAATTCACGTTATCCGTGAGGTCCTTCCAAGTACCGGCCCCAGGTACCTGCGCTTGGCCGCCCAACTTACCTTCCGTGCCCACTTCGCGCGCCACGCGCGTTACCTCGCCGGCAAACGCGTTGAGCTGGTCCACCATCGTGTTGATCGTGTTCTTCAGTTCCAGGATTTCGCCCTTCACGTCCACGGTGATCTTGCGTGACAGATCCCCTCGCGCCACAGCCGTGGTTACTTCGGCGATGTTGCGTACCTGGCCGGTGAGGTTCCCGGCCATGGAGTTGACGGAGTCGGTCAGGTCCTTCCACGTGCCAGCCACGCCTGGCACGTTGGCCTGCCCTCCAAGCCGTCCTTCACTGCCCACCTCGCGCGCGACACGCGTCACCTCGCCCGCGAACCGGTTCAACTGATCCACCATGGTGTTGAGCGTTTCTTTCAGCTGCAAAATTTCCCCACGCACATCCACGGTGATCTTTCGGGAGAGATCGCCGCTGGCGATGGCCGTCGCCACCTCGGCGATGTTACGCACCTGCCCCGTCAAGTTGCTGGCCATGAAATTCACGTTATCCGTGAGGTCCTTCCAGGTACCGCCCACCCCCGGTACCTCCGCTTGGCCGCCCAACTTACCTTCCGTGCCCACTTCGCGCGCCACACGTGTGACCTCGCCCGCAAACGCGTTGAGTTGGTCCACCATCGTGTTGATCGTGTCCTTCAATTCAAGGATTTCGCCCTTCACGTCCACGGTGATCTTGCGTGACAAATCGCCTCGTGCTACTGCGGTGGTTACCTCGGCGATGTTGCGCACCTGGGCTGTCAAGTTGCCGGCCATGGCGTTGACAGAGTCGGTAAGATCCTTCCACGTTCCAGCCACTCCAGGCACAACGGCCTGCCCTCCAAGTTTGCCGTCTGTACCCACCTCGCGCGCCACGCGTGTCACTTCGGACGCAAACGACCGCAACTGATCCACCATCGTATTGATGGCTTCTTTGAGCTGCAAAATTTCGCCCCGGACATCGACCGTGATTTTGCGTGAAAGGTCACCGCTCGCGACGGCTGTGGCCACTTCGGCGATATTGCGCACCTGCCCGGTCAAGTTGCTGGCCATCGAATTAACGGAGTCGGTGAGGTCCTTCCATGTACCCGCGACGCCGGGAACCTGTGCCTGCCCGCCAAGTTTGCCGTCCGTGCCTACTTCGCGCGCCACGCGCGTAACCTCAGCCGTAAACACACCGAGCTGCTGAATCATGGTGTTCACGATATTGGCCGACCGTAGGAATTCGCCCTCCAGGGGTCGCCCATCGACATCCAACTGGACGGTTTGTGTCAGGTTGCCCTTCGCCACGGCCGCGATGGCGCGCGTGACTTCGGTCGTGGGTCGGAGCAAGTCATCCACGAGCGTGTTGACCGACACTTCCATCTCTCCCCATGCGGCTTTCGGGAGGTGGAATCGCATCCGTTCCCGCGTTCTTCCTTCCTTGCCCACGACTTGTCCGACACGCTTTAGTTCCTGCGCTATTTGCTGGTTAGCGGTGACAATTTCATTGAATGTGTCCGCGATTTTTCCCGCCAGCCCGGTCCAGTTCCCTGGGAGGCGCACAGAGAAGTCGCCGTCGCGCATTGTCTGGAGGCTGGCTAGTACGACACTCAGGTCAGCGGACGCGATTTCTGCGCGGGCGCCGGTATGACCGTTGTTTTTCAAGTTTGTCCCGACATTTCCACTTGTATCCGCGGTTGCCGTGCCTTGGTCGGATCGCTTCATGCTCACCTCCAAACCTAATGACCAGCCGAGTTTGTACGGACCCGGTATCGTCTGCTGCTGCCTCAGGTTTGCCGCCCGTAGCGGCCTTCGAACCTGTACTCAGGCATACCTAAGGCATGCATATTACATGAGCTGTAGTAACTTTCAGCAGCTCGCAATTAATAGCACGGAGACTTCCTCGGAAGCCTACAGGGTTTGCTGTATATCGGCCCGGGAAAGACTGGATTTGCTAATTAGATACATTAAGTACTAAGCCGCGCGCCCACTGAGAATTACAGACTACTCCCTATTGCTGTCCCGATTCCATGAATGGTATCACCTAGAATAGAAGACATGTACCAATCGGAGAAGGAGTGCTGTATGGGTTCGTCAGGTCGAATGAGGGAAAAAATGGACGCCAGACACACCCTCGAAGCGTCTACCAATTCAAGAATGTCAGCCGCGAATCGCGTGTTGAAGCGCAAGCTTGTCGCCATTCATCGACCGAAGGACGATTCATCTGTTAAAACCGTGGATGAAATCCTCTTGTCGGCTCTGCTGGCTCAAGATAAGGAACTATCTCACATTCTGGACGAGGTCGACGAGGTTTCAAAGGCTTCCAGATCGGACGCCCCGGACAGCCAGGCTCTCAGCAAGACCCTTCTACGCACCGTCTCTTGTGCTGTCAAGCAGTCGTTGTTAGATAGGGAACTCCGATCTCTAGCCCTGACAGACGATCTTACTGGGTTTTATAACCGACGCGCTTTCTTAGCATTGGCGACACAGCAACTCAGAGTGGCCATCCGCAAGAGCCAGGGGCTATTGCTGTTCTTCGCGGACGTCGACTATTTGAAAGAAATCAACGATACCTGGGGGCACCGGGAGGGAGATCTCGCCCTTGTTCGCGCGGCAGACGCGTTAGAACAAACATTCCGAAATTCGGATATCCTCGCCCGGCTGGGTGGGGATGAGTTTGCCGTGTTAGCCCTGGAGGCTTCAAGTCAACACGAGGATGTCATTCTTCGGCGTCTCGAGAAGAAACTAAAGGCGTCGAATGCGGGCGAATTTCGTTATGAACTTTCATTAAGTGTGGGAGCGGCTCGCTTCGACCCCAAGAATCCCGTTTTACTGGGAGAACTCCTGACGCGCGCAGATCTGTCTATGTACGGAAAAAAAAGAGATCGTTCGAGATTTTGGCCGACACCTTCGATGCATAAGCGATTTATCTAAGAGGTTTCCCGATGGGAAGTAAGCGATAAGGGCCCGTTGGGCGGGAGGGAGTATGCCATGATCGCCACACCGGCGGTCGACAAAGATTGTGACTATCCTGTGGCCATCCGAGAAAAAGACTTGCTAAGGGTGCCGTCGTTCACGCTCGAAGCGCATGCATTGTGCACGATGTGTGGCGAGCGGTTCGGAATCGGATATCCGCGAACATCGAAGCATGAGACGGAGTTGACATTTGGGGCGGCTGAATTGCCTAGAAAACTGACAGAAATACTTGCAAAGGATCATCGGCAGGTTCGGCAGCACAAGCACTTAATTGATCTGAGATAGTCAAGGCGACCTTACTCGTGCAGGAGGACATTCAGGAGCGAAGGGTTGACGCGGAGACCATCTTTGTACTCAATGTAGCCTGACCTCCTGAATCTATTCATGAAAAAGTTGATCCGGGAGCGCGTTGTGCCAACCATTTCCGATAGCATTTCCTGTGATACCTTGGGGAGCATCTTTTGGGGTGGTTCTTGCTTGCCGTAGCCAGTAAGCAGCAGCAGTGCGCGAGCCAGGCGTTTCTCGCTGGAGTTAAAAAGGTGATCTATCAAGTCCTCCTCGGTGCGGAGCTTTCGAGAAAGTAGATAAGACATAAAGCGGTCTGGGAACGTACGTTCAGAGTGGATTGCACTCATCATATCGTTTTTTTGAATGACGGACAGAGTCGTGGGTATAAGCGCGGTTGCCGTCCCCATACGAACAGATTGACCTGCCAGGCACCCCTCACCAAAGAAGTCGGCCGGCCCCAGAATCGCCACAATTGCTTCTTTGCCGACTTCATTGACAACGGAGAGCTTTACTTTGCCTTCTTGAATGTACATCACACTCGTAGCGGGATCGCCTTGAGCGTAGGCCTGCTGTGATCTTTGAAGCTGTACAACTTTCTTCGCCACGCAGGCCGAATCGAGAAAAGTCCGGGTGTTGAAAGTCCGCCCGTTATTGGAATTTATTTTGGTAGAACTCGTGATCGCTTCCATGCGCCGATCATGCTAAAGACGGAATTCACGGAGAATACTGTCAACTCATCAGAACGATGGGAAATTTACTGTATGTCGAGCTCGGCGTATTCCTGATCCTTGTTGCCGCCCGAATCTATCCGGTATCACAACAACGGGGAGGGAATTCTACTTCGTTTGATACCAGCATTTTGTTCCACAACCGGATGAGAAGGATGTCCCACGTGGGTGCAAAAGACTGGATTTGGCAACGCCTTCTCGTAAGATCCCAGCGTTTCAAGGCTCAATGATCTGGTTGCGTACCGCATATCGCACCAACTCACTCACATTGTGCATGTCCAACTTGCGCATTATATTGGCGCGATGCGTCTCGACGGTCTTAACGCTGAGGTTCAAAGACGAAGCGATTTCCTTGCTGCTCTTGCCCTCAGCCAGCAGCTGAACGATTTCCCGCTCGCGTGACGTGAGGCGGTCGCGGATCGATTCCGGGACCTTCGTAACGGGCCCACCCGTGTTGAGATTACTCAGAATCACTTCCGTCGCGAGAGGTGTAAAGAAAGGTCGGTGTTTCGCGAGAGTCTCCACAGCGATGATGAGGTCGCGGTCCGAGTCCGATTTCACGATATATCCCCGGACCCCGGCATCGACAATTTCACGTATCAATTGATCGGAGTAATGCATGGACAAGATCAGAACTTCAGTATTGCTCGATACCTTTCGAATCCTTCTCGCCGCTTCCACGCCGTTCAGATCCGGCATGCTGATATCCAGGATTATGATATCCGGTTTTAGCTCTTCCGCTTTGCTGACGGCCTCACGACCCGTAATGGCTTCCCCACAAATTTGCCAACCCGCGTGTGACTGAAGCAGCGCCTTGACGCCACGCCGCACTAGATCATGATCGTCAGCAATCAGAATGCGAAGGGGCTTCATGATACTCTCCGCTAATCCAGCGGTTATTTTCGCTATCGCCCGACACGGCGGGAGAAGTGTCTTTCGGCGACGCAACGTCAGCAAGAAATTCAGCGCAAAACGAAACTATATCTTTTAGATCGAGATCAGTGCAACTTTATATTGGGACTTGCGGAGTCCAGTCGAAGTTGTCACCCGCGCAAATTCCACAAAGAAGAACATCGTGCCTCGTGCGAAAACGCATTGTGGCCCTTCACGACATGCCCCCGTAACGTCCCCGATCAAATTACATAGAAACCCTGATTGTCCGGACCGAACGTAGCTCGTATCCTTCGCCCGGATAGGATGCACACACTAATGGGGAATGGTTGGCGGGCGCAATTCCGCGCATGCGCCCGCCAACGACAACGAGACAGAATATTGACAATCACCACAGAAGGAGCAATCAATGATTTCGGCAAGGCACGACTACAGCTCCGAAATTGTGGCCCTCATCGTTCTCATTGTTCTTAGCGCGTTGAGTCATTTCTGGTACGTCCTGATCGCCATCTGTTTGGGAGCTGCCCTCATAGGAATCTGTTTCTTTTTTGCGAGGATCATCCTTCGCGCAACCATGGTGAACCAAACAAAAGGGACTCCATGAAACTGAGCCTGCGGCTCATCCTGATTCTGGGGGTGGCGATCACCCTGGTCACGTATGTCGTGACACGAAACCAGGTGCGCTCGGAGAAGCTCGGCCTGCGCTCGGATCTCGAGCGGCGAGCGGAAACTTTGGCCGAAAGTTTGCAGGAAACGGTCGAACCCGTCGTACAAAGGGGAGCTGCTCCTCAACTTCGCCGTGTGGTGGAGCGTTTTGCAAACCGCGAACACCTGGCAGGTATCGCTGTCTATGATGGTCTTGGAAAGGCTATGGCTGTTAGCTCAAAACTTCCCGTCAAAATAGTGGATTCCAACAATTTGTTTGCAAAGTGTATAAGCGAAAATCATGGTCTCGGCGCTTTCGAGACCATGGGCCAAACGGCCATGTACGGCTACGCACTTCCATTGCACCGCGAATCGGGAATAGCGGGTGTCCTCATTGCCTTCTACGACGCCTCCTACATCGAAGCGCAGAGTGCACGACTTTGGCGCGACGCGCTTTGGCACGTCTTCGCTCAAGTCCTGCTGATCATCTTGATTACCTTCTTTGTGATTCGGTGGACCATTGTCGGCCCGATCACAAGAATGGCTCATTGGATGAGGGATCTGGGGCACGGGAAGGTCGTGCCCTTCCCACATCGATTGTCGGAAAGTTTTCTCGCGCCGTTGTCCACCGAGGCAGCCGGTTTAGCTGAAAAGCTAGCGCAGGCGCGGGCGACCGCCAAAGAAGAGGCGCAGTTGCGTGAAGCAGGCGATTCTCTGTGGACGGCGGAGCGATTGCGCGCCAGTATTCAGAAGCGTTTACATGGCAGCTCACTATTCGTGGTTTCAAACCGCGAGCCGTACGAACACGTACATAGCGGCAATGGAATCGAGGTGCGCGTACCAGCGAGCGGCCTGGTTACGGCTCTGGAGCCGATTCTGTGCGCCTGTGACGGGACGTGGATCGCACATGGGTCCGCGGACGCTGATTGCGAAACCGTCGACGCCAATGACCGGTTGCGTGTTCCCCCGGATCATCCTCATTACACACTCCGCCGCCTCTGGCTCACCAAGGAAGAGGAGGAGGGATATTATTTGGGGTTCGCAAACGAGGGAATCTGGCCGCTTTGCCATATGGCCCATACGCGCCCCGTGTTTCGCGCTGGAGACTGGGAACACTACCAGTGCGTGAATGAGAAATTTGCGCAAACCGTGCTGCAAGAAATCGAAAGTGCAGAGAAGCCTTTTGTACTGATCCAGGACTACCATTTCGCATTGCTGCCCAGGCTAATCAAATCGAAGCGGCCCGATGCCCGGGTCGCAATCTTCTGGCACATTCCTTGGCCCAACCCGGAGGCATTCGGGATCTGCCCTTGGAAAGTGGAACTCCTGGATGGGTTGCTGGGAGCCGACCTTGTCAGCTTCCACATTCAGGCGCACTGCAACAATTTCCTGGAGACGGTGGATCAATCCCTGGAGTGCCGGATCGAGCGGGACCGCTTTACTGTCGATCGGAACGACCACTTCACATTGGTTCGGCCGCATCCAATCAGCGTAGCCCTGCCGGAATCGGCTGCGGAAAATGGCTCGGGCGTTTCTTCGGAGCAGAATCGCACGGCCATTTTGGAGCAACTGGGGGCGGAGATTCTCTTCCTCGGCGTCGGCGTGGATCGCATTGACTACACAAAGGGAATCGTGGAGCGTTTCCGCGGGATCGAATGTTTTCTCGAGAAGTGTCCGCACTATCGGGAGCAATTCACGTTTGTGCAATTCGGGGCTCCCAGCCGCACGAGCATCAAACGCTACCAGGACTTTGTCGCTGAGGTGGAAGCGGAGGCCGATCGTATCAACCGGCGCCTGCAAACCGAACGATGGAAGCCGATTGTTCTTTTCAACCGGCACCACAGCCATCAGGAAATTGAGCCCTATTACAGGGCAGCGGACTTTTGTCTCGTCACCTCGTTGCACGATGGCATGAATCTTGTGGCCAAGGAGTTTGTCGCGACCAGGGAAGACCAGGACGGCGTCTTGATTCTCAGTCAATTCACCGGAGCCAGCCGCGAATTGCACGACGCCCTGCTGGTCAACCCTCACGATGTCGGCCAAATGGCGGAGATGATCCGCCGGGCTTTGGAAATGCCTGCCGAGGAAAGGCACGCGCGCATGCAACGCATGCGCAGTGTCGTTCGCGAGCGCAACGTCTATCGCTGGGCCGCGGAACTGATTTCAGAACTCTCCGAGATTCGTCTCGATACCCCAGAAATGGCGGAAACCCGGTGATCCGCGATGCGTGGCCAATCAACTTTTCGAGAACGATACACTTGTCCCTCGCCAAAATGTTGGCCGACTTTAGAATCAACCGTTTTGCAGTTTTCACCTTCTTACAGCTTTCTGCAGACTGGTGCAGAAACGCTCAGACGGGATTATGACTTCGCAGCGCTAACCAGTTGAGCTACGGGTCCAACGTTCGTAAGCAATGCAATTCATGTCTATTTCAACCAGTTGCGTTAAGGATTCAATCGGTCCGGCGCCATCACCGAGCCAAAATCGTAGTTACTCGTGGGCCGTCATTCGTGGGCTGAAGCGTCGGCAGATGATTGCTGCCCGACTAATGCGCCGGCCGCAGCGTCGGGCTTGACAGGAGCCAAGAGATATCCAACCACGGCCTTCTTGGTCACGTCCGTGACAACCAATTCATACGGCTCCCCGCCGTCTTTGTGAAAGAAACGAACTGGTTCATGCACACTTTGATCCCGCAGCCACACCGTCCGGTGGTCTTGCAGCAGCCACAACGCGCCATGGTAGCGCTGATACGCAGGGTTCATCCCACGGATTCGCAGCGAGATTCCGGGAACCAGTTCCTTGGTTTGTCCTTTCGCCAGCTCGAAATCGATCCGTTCCCGGTCGAGCTTTTGGGATATTGCACTGAGGTCGCGCGCATTGGTTTCTCCCTGTTGGAGCACACCGGAAAGATCACGGCCATTTTCCTCGCGAACGGCAGAAATGTCCTGCTTGAGATTCGCCTCGACCTTCGCCATCTGCGCGCTCTGAGCCGCTTGCTCGGTTTCAACTTGGCGGAGACGGGCGTCGAGGGTGGAAGTGCGGGCATTCATGTCGGCAGTCATTTGCTGGTGCAACTGCTGAGTCAGCGTTTCGGCGTACATGCGAGTTTGCTGGACTTCAGTCACAACTCTGCCTTCCAGCTTTGCCATGCGTTGCCCCATGCCCTGCCAATCGCCAGTCAGCTCATGGAGCTTGCTCTCGGCGGCGTCCGCGCGTTGGCCCAACGTGCTAATTGTGCCTTGGCTTCCAAACAACTGTGTGATTTGGGTGTCCTGATTCTTGACCAGATGATAGCCGTAGTAGGCCAGCGCTCCTAGAGCAGCGGCCAGTAACGCAACCAACACCCAGAGCGTTTTGGACTGACCTCGATGATGAGACTCAAGGGCTACTGGCCGGTCCGCAGACCACTCACTCTCATTGTGGTGCAACATCGGGTTGATGACGCCCATAGTAGTTCCCCCTTCGATTCATTCTGCTGGAGCTGTCAGTAGAAACAAGCGCACGGACACTGCCAGCTTTCCAGCAAAAAGATCGGGATGATAAGTGATTGAAATTATTTAAATTAGTGCGTTCATGGCCAATCCGCGCGTGCCCCGTAGTTGGTACTGA
>Ga0070732_10001714_pt1 | contig 11914 bp, 10 predicted proteins | sample Coa_R1_5_FD_66449 | JGI IMG/M metagenome (GOLD analysis project Ga0070732, IMG submission 66449) | Surface soil microbial communities from Centralia Pennsylvania, which are recovering from an underground coalmine fire - Coalmine... | ecosystem: Environmental > Terrestrial > Soil > Unclassified ...
GGCCTACGAGCTGCTTCCGCCGAACTCTCCGCCGGGCGCGCTGCTGCAGTTCATCCACTTCTTCGTCCCCGTCCGCTTCTACGGCGGCTCGCCCGTCTTCCTCCAGTCGCCGTGGGACACGTTCAGCGGAGGCACGCGGATCTCGACCGGGCTCGTCGCTGCCGACGCGGCCTTGAAGCGTGCGCATGTCCGCCACGGCGCCATCCTGCTCGCGAGCGACCTCGACGACTCGTCGGCCGATCTCGTCGAGATGAACTCCGAGGCGCTCCGCCTGCGGGAGGAGCACATGCCGGTGCGCATCGTCCCGATGTTCGCGTCGAAGGTCAACAAGAACTACTTCGCCTCGCTCTTCGGCAGCAGCGCATTCGTCGACCCGTCCGTATTCCGGCACCGCGCCCACAAGCAGGTGCAGCCGATCGCGGCTGCGGAGCCGTGGGCGCTCATCGGCCTCGGCGCGCTGCTCGTGTTGCTGCTCGCCGGGAACGAGCGCTGGAACGGGCGTCTCGAGGTGCAGCCGGCGTGACCCTGCTCCGTCGCCACCGGCTCGGCGCCGGCGCGCTCGTGCTCGCCGCCCTCGCCACGCTGCTCGTGCTCTTCGCCTTCGACGCGCGCGCGTGGCAGTCGTCCGTCCGACGGGACGACATCCGCTTCCGCGCGCTCCCCGACCACGGGAACCTGTGGAAGCCGAGCACGATCCTTCCCGGCGATCCCGCCGGTGCAGTGCTCAACACGGGCGACACGGTCGCGTGGCGCCGCGCACTGCAGTCGTTCTGGTACACGCGCGTGGGCAGCAACCCGAAGTCGCCCGAGGACCTCCCCAAGCTCAGGGCGCTGACCCAGGCCAAGCTCGCCACGCTGATGAGCACGGCAAAGACGGCGGGCGAGCGATCGGCCGCGGCCAACCTCCTCGGAGTGCTCACGATCACGACGCCGATCTCGACCTCGGACAACGACGCCGTCCCGCTCGTCCTCAGGCAGTCGATCGCCTTTTTCCAGCAGGCGATCGCGCTCGACCCGACCGACACCGCGGCCAAGCAGAACCTCGAGCTCGTGCTGCGAGTCAAGCGGCCGGGAAAGGGGCCGATCGGGCGTGACGCGCACGCGGGATTCGGCTTCGGCCGCGGCCAAGGGCTGACGGTGGTCGGGAACGGCTACTGATGACGCTCGCGCTCTTCGGCATCTCGTTCCTGTCGCCGGTGGACGCGATCTTTGCGATCGCGGCCGCCGTGCCGGTCGCCGCATATCTCCTGATGGAGCGACGCTCGAGGCAGGTTCGCAGCATGCTGGGCCTACATGGGCCGGAACGGCGTGCGCTGGCCCCGGTCGCCGTCTCGTTGGTGCTCCTCCCCGGGCTCGTCGCGGTTGCCGCGGCCCAGCCGGTGGTCGTGCGGCGCCAGCTCGTGCACGAACGCGGCGACGCGCAGGCGTTCGTCGTCCTCGACACGTCGCTGTCGATGGACGCGTCGGCCGGCCCCGGAGACCCGACGCGGCTCCAGCGCGCCAAGCGCCTCGCCGTCCGCCTCGAGGCGCACCTCGCGGACGTCCCCATGGGGCTCGCGGGAATGACCGACCGCGTCCTCCCGTACATCATGCCCACGACCGATCCGGCGCTCTTCGCACACACGCTCGCGCAGTCCGTCGGCATCGACCGGCCTCCGCCGAGCCAGTCATACCGGCGCGGTCGCGCAACGAACCTTCAGGCTCTCGTCCCCGTCTTCAACGCGAACTTCTTCTCGGCGGGAACGACGCGCAGGCTCGTGGTCGTCTTCACCGACGGCGAAGCCCCGTCCGACCTGCAGCTCCTCGGACTCGGGATCCAGCGCGACCTCAGGCCCATCTTCGTGCACGTGTGGGCGTCCGGCGAGCGCATCTACCACCACGGCAAGCCGGATCCGTTCTACACCGCCGACCCGACGAGCGCGACGGTCCTCGCGAGCGCGGCGCGGGTGACCGACGGCTCCGCCTTCGGCGAGCACGAGTTCGGCAAGATCGTGGCCGAGGCGCGCAGCATCGTGGGCGAAGGGCCGAGAACGGGACGGGTGAGCGCGTACGCACGCATCGCGCTCGCGCCGTGGGTTGCGCTCGGCGGGGTCTTTCCCCTCGGCTTTCTCCTCTATCGGCGGAACCTCTAGGCGTGCTGTACGCCGCGCCACCTCCTGCTCTGCTGAAGCCGGCGGCCCTCCATGCGAAGGCGCCCGCCACGTACGGCGTCGAGTTCAGGACCACGCAAGGGACGTTCGTCGTCACCGTCCACCGCAGCTGGGCCCCGCGCGGCGCGGACCGGTTCTACAACCTCGTCAAGGCCGGGTTCTACGACGGCAACGAGTTCTTCCGCGTCCACAAGGGCTTCGTCGTGCAGTTCGGGATCAGCGGCGACCCGCAGGTCTCGAAGGCGTGGCAGAACGCGACCATCCCGGACGACCCGGTGAAGACGTCGAACACGGCCGGGACGATTACGTACGCCGACGCCGGTCCCAACACCCGGACGACCCAGGTGTTCGTCAACCTCGGCAAGAACGCCTTCCTCGACTCGCAGGGGTTCGCGCCTTTCGGTGAGGTGACGAGTGGGCTCCCGGTCGTGGAGAAGCTGTACAGCGGCTACGGCGAGGCGCCCACGAGCCTCCAGCCGCAGATCGCAAGTCAGGGGAATGCCTTTCTGAAGAAGCGCTTTCCGAAGCTGGACGGGGTCATCAGTGCCCGCGTCGTTCCGGCCAAGTAGTCAGCGCTCTTCGCGCACGTACGGCAGCCCGAGGCTGGCCGGCGCTCCGAGGCGGCGCCTGACGCCGCTCGCCGAGACCGCGACGAGCACGAGCACCGTCATCACGTACGGGAGCGAGTTCGCCCAGAGGACCGTCGGACCGAGGGAGATGTTTCGCGCCTGGAGCTCGGGGGCGAGCGCCTGAAGCGCGCCGAAGACGTACGCGCCGACGAGGCATAGGCCCGGCCGCCAGAACGCGAAGATGACGAGTGCGATCGCGATCCAGCCCGCGCCGCCGGTGATGCCCGCCACCCACTGCGGCGTTATCGCGAGCGTGAACGACGCGCCCGCGACGCCGGCGAACGCGCCGCCGGCGAGCGTGTGCGCGTACCGGTACCTGACGACGTCGATGCCCATCGCGTCCGCCGATGCCGGCGACTCCCCGACCGCCCGCAGGTTGAGCCCCGGTCGCGTATGCGAGAGATAGAGCGCGACCGCGATCACGCATACCCACGACGCGTACACGAGCGCGTTCTGGCCGAACAGAATCGGGCCGACGATCGGCCAGCGCTGGAGCGTGCCTGGGAAGATCGCGTTGAACTGATGCCGCGCCGGGTTGTCCGCGAGGTTGAGGTCGTTGCCGAGATAGGACGACAGCCCGGCGGCACCGGCGAAGATCGTCAGCGCGAGTCCGGAGACAATCTGACTAGCGCGCAGCGTGATGACGAGGAATGCATGGATGAGCGCCATCGCAGCGCCCGCGATCGCGGCCACGGCCACCGCGGCGACGAGCGCGATCCCCGTGCTGGCGTGGAATCGCTGCACGGCCCAGAAGCCCATCGTCGCGCCGACGAGCATCATTCCCTCCACCCCGAGGTTGAGAACTCCCGACCGCTCGGCCAAGAGCTCGCCGAGCGCGCCGTAGAGCAACGGCGTGCCGTAGGCGATCCCAGAGGCGACGAGCACGACGAGGAGCGAGTTGTTCACGCCGCAGGCTCCGGTGCAGGCACGCCCTCTTTCACGCGGCGGCCGAGGCGGAAGCGGTAGCGGACGAGCAGCTCGCCGCCGAGCGCCGAGAACAGGATGATGCCCTGCATCACGCCGACGAGCCCGGAGGGGAAGTCGGCGCCTTGCAGCGTGTTCCCCGCGTTCTGGAGGCCGCCGATGAGGAACGCGACCGGGATGACGGCGAGCGGGTTGTAGCGCGCGAGCGCGGCGACGACGATGCCCGAGTAGCCGTAGAGCTGCTTCTGCAGGCCGTTCGGGTCGCCGTCGAGCAGGTGCCGGAAGTCGCCGTCCTGGCTGGCACCGGCGAGGCCGGCGATCGCACCGGAGAGGCCCATCACCGCGAGGATCTTCCGCCGCGTCCGGATGCCGGCGTAGCGCGCGGCCCGCGGGGAGTCGCCCAGCACCTGCGCCTCGAACCCGAAGCGCGTCCACGTATACAGGAGCCACACGAGCCCGGCAACGACGACCGCGATACCGGCGCCCAGGGGCAGCGTGATCCCGCCCTGCAGGTGGATCGTCCAACCCGGCCATAGCGACGAAGGCGGGAGCGGCTTGGCCGTCGGGAAGACGCTGGCGTTGAACCCCTTCGTCTGCCGCCAGTACGACTCGGTGTTGAAGATGAGGTACGTGAGCAGGATGCCCGCCACGTAGTTGAGCATCAACGACGTGATGATCTCGTTGGTGCGGAAGAACGCACGCAGGATCCCGGGGATCAGCGCCCACGCGGCGCCGCCGACGCAGCCGGCGGCCACCATCGCCGCGATGACGAAGGCGGACGGGCCGCCGCGTCCGCCGAGGTAGAGGCCGGCCGCAGCGGCGGTGATCCCGCCGATGTAGAGCTGCCCCTCGCCGCCGACGTTGAACAGCCGCATGCGGAACGCGGCAGCCGCGGCGATTCCCGTGAAGGCGAGCGGCGTCGCCGTCGTCAGCGTCTGCGAGAGCGCCCCGGTGGAGACGAACGCGGCGTCGAAGAGCTGCCGGTAGCTGGAGAGGGCGTTGTGCCCCGTCGCGAGCAGCACGAGACCGGATGCGAAGAACGCGAACACGAGCGACGCGGCAGGCACGGCGACGAGGAGCCAGCGCGGCTGCCGCAGCCGCCGCTCAATCCGCACGGGCGCTCCGTCCTCCCGCCATGAGCAGCCCGATCTCGGCCACGTCGGCCTGCGCACACGTGGCCTCCCCGACGATCGCGCCCTCGTACATGACGGCGATGCGGTCGGCAAGCGAGAAGATCTCGTCCAGGTCCTCGCTGATGAGGAGCACGCCGACGCCGTCGGCCGCGGCGTCGTTCAGGTACGAGTGCACGGTCTCGATCGCGCCGACGTCGAGGCCGCGCGTCGGCGCGGCGGCGACGAGCAGCTTCGGCCGTCCGGAGAACTCGCGCGCCAGCACCACCTTCTGGAGGTTGCCGCCGGAGAGCTGGCGCGCCGGCAGGGTCGGCCCCGGAGTGGAGATGTTGTAGCGCTCGATCATCTCGTGCGCCCGTGCGCGGATGCGCCGTAGCCGCAACAGCGGGCCGAGCGACGCGTGCGACGCCCGGTACGAGCGGAGCACGAGGTTCGATGCGATGCTCAGGCTGGGTGCGACTCCGGTGCCGAGCCGGTCCTCGGGCACGTACGCGATGCCGGCGCGCATCGCCTCCCTCGGGTCGCCGCCGCGCAGGCGCTTCCCGCAGACGACGATCGTGCCGTGCGTGGGCGCCCGGATCCCGGTGATCGTCTCCGCGAGCTCGCGCTGGCCGTTGCCGGCGACGCCGGCGACGGCAACGATCTCGCCGGCACGCACCTCGAGTGACGCGTCGCGCAAGCCGGTTCCGCCGCGGTCGTCTGCGGCCGACACGCCGGCGAGGTGCAGCACCGGCTCGCCGGGCGTGCGCGAGCCGACCACGCCGCCACCACCGAGCTCGCGGCCGACCATGAGCGCCGCCAGCGATCGCGGGGTCGCCTCCGCCGTCGCCACGGTCGCAACCAACCGGCCGCCGCGCAGGACCGTGACACGGTCGGAGACGGCCATCACCTCGTGGAGCTTGTGCGAGATGAAGATCACCGTCCGTCCTTCCGCCGCCATCTCGCGCAGCGTCGCGAACAGCGCGTCCGCCTCCTGCGGCGTGAGCACCGCCGTGGGCTCGTCGAGGATGAGGATGCGCGCCTCGCGATAGAGGGCCTTGAGGATCTCCACCCGCTGCTGCTCGCCGAGCGACAGCTGCCACACGCGCGCCCGCGGCTCGACGGCCAGGCCGTAGCGCTGCGAGAGCTCGGCGACCCGCCCCTCGATCGCCGCATGGCGCAGGCGGAAGGTGCGTCCCTCGCCGCGGTGGTCGCCGAGGACGACGTTCTCGGCGACCGTGAACGGCTCGACGAGCCGGAAGTGCTGATGCACCATGAAGATGCCGGCGTCGAGCGCGTCGCGCGGCGAGCCGAAGTGGACGCGGCGGCCGTCGAGGAAGATCTCGCCCTCGTCCGGCCGGTAAAGGCCGGTGAGGATGTTGGAGAGCGTGCTCTTGCCGGCGCCGTTCTCGCCGAGGAGCGCGTGCACCTCGCCCGCGGCCGCCTCGAAGTCGACGGCGTCGTTCGCGACGATCCCCGGAAACCGCTTCGTGATCCCGCGCATCGCGACCGCGGGAGTCGGAGGGGCGCCGTCGGCGCCCCTCCGGTCGTGCTCCGAGAGCTCGGTCGCCACTAGCCCTTCGGGCTGCCGATCACGCCCTTCACGAGCCAGTTCATTCCGTACAGGCTGTTCGTCCCACCCTTGAGCACCTGCATCGTCACGCCTTTCGCCAGGCGCACCTTGCCTGCCTGGTCGGAGAGCGGACCGGTGAACTCGTTGAACGAGCCGTTCTCGATTGCCTTCTCCTTCGCGTCGATCGCGGACTTCGTCGCGGCCGAGACGTCCGGCCCGAACGCCGCGAGACCGGTGAAGCCGTCCTTGATCGAGCCGTAGTAGAAGCCCGGCTTCCACGTCCCGTTCATCGCCGCCTCGACGCGCTTAAGGTAGTACGGGCCCCAGTTGTAGACCGAGGCCGTCAGCCACGACTTCGGCGCGAACTTCGCCGCGTCCGAGTCGTAGCCGACCCACGGGACGCCGACCGATTCCGCGTACTGGCCGGTCGCAGGCGAGTCGACATTCTGTCCAAGCACGCAGGCGCCCGCCGCGTGCAGGCTCTGCGCCGCCTTCTTCTCCTTCGCCGGATCGAACCAGGAGTTCGTCCAGACGAGCTTGACGTTGACCCCCGGATGCGTCGTCTGTGCCCCCAGCGCGAACGCGTTCGCGTGGCGGATCACCTCGGGGATCGGGTACGCCACGACGTAGCCGATGGTGTTGCATTTTGCCGCGGCGCCGGCCGCCATTCCGGAGAGGTAGACCGTGTCCTCGGCCGCACCGAAGTACTCCGACACGTTCTTCGCGACGAGCGTGCCCGTCGCCTGCTCGAACTTGACGTTCGGGAACTTGGCGGCGACCTGCGGTGTGACGTAGCCGTACGAGGTCGCGAAGATCATCTGGTAGCCCTGGTTGACCAGGCTCGAGACGGTCTGCTCGAACTGCGGCCCGACCGCGATGTTCTCCTTGTACGTCGTCTGCACCTTGCCGCCGAGCTTCTTCTGCACGTACAGCCGCCCCTGGTCGTGCGCCTGGGACCAGCCGCCGTCGTTGTGTGGTCCGACGTAGATCCACGCCACCTTGAACGGCGACGCCTTCGTCTTCGCGGCGCCGGCGGACACCCCGACCGCCAGCAGCGCCGCTACCGCCGCCAGCGCGACGAGCGCAACCCTCCTTCGCTCCATGACCACCCTTCCCTCGCTCGTTGAGACCAGGCCACGACTATAGGACGGAATCCGCACCCGGTACAGCGTCATGTCAGGCCGACGATGTCGTCGGGCCGGACGGGGACGCGGGTCAGCTCTCGCCCGGTTGCCGCGCGCAGCGCGGAGAGGATCGCGGCGGTCGAGACGACCGTCGGCGGCTCCCCCACGCCCTTCACGCCGTACGGCGCGTGCGGCTCGGAGTCCTCGATCAGCTCGGAGACGACCGGCGGCATGTCGAGCGCGGTCGGGATGAGGTAGTCGGTGAAGCTCGCGTTCACGATGCGGCCGCCGCGCGTCTGGATCTCCTCCATCAGCGCGAGGCCAAGCCCCTGCGCGGTGCCGCCCTCGATCTGGCCCTCGACCGCCTGCGGGTTGAGGGCGCGGCCGACGTCCTGCGCCGTCCCGATCCAGACGACTCGCGTCAGGCCAAGGTCTACGTCGACCTCGGCCACGACCTTCATCGCCGCCGTCGCAAAGGCGACGTGCGCAGGGAGGTCGCCGACCTGACCGGTCTCGGGGTCGAGGGGCGCCGTCGGCCGGTGATGGTGCACACGCTCGACATCGACCTCGCCGCCGTGCGCCTCTCGTTCCGCGAGCGCGGCACGGCACGCGTCGCGGACTGCGCCCGACGCCATCCACGTCATACGTGACGCCGATGCAGAGCCGGCGGAGCCGACGGCGGCCGTCGAAACCGGCGCGAGGCGCACGTTCTCCGTGCCGAGCTCCTCCCGCGCTACCTGGAGGATGACGCTCGAGACGCCCTGGCCCACCTCGGCGGCGGCGCAGTGCACCTCGGCGGAGCCGTCGGCGAAGAGCCGCACGCGCGCCGCGCACGTGTCGTCGAATCCCTCCGAGTACGCGATGTTCTTGAAGCCGACCGCGAAGCCGACGCCGCGGCGGACGCCTTCGCCGCGCGTTGTGTTGCCGGTCCCGCCCGGGAGGCGGACGGGCGCGCGCGGCATCTCCTCGGGCTCCGGCTCGCGCATGGCGGCCGCGCGGCGGATGACCTCCGCCACCGGCATCGAGCCGTCGATCACCTGCCCGGTCAACAGCTGGTCGCCGGGCCCGAGCGCGTTCAGCAGCCGCAGCTCGACGGGATCGATGTCGAGTGCACGCGCGAGCTTGTCCATCTGCGCCTCGGCGGCGAAGCACGTCTGCACCGCGCCGAAACCGCGCATTGCGCCGCAGGGCGGGTTGTTCGTGAAGACGCTGGTCGCCTCGATCAGCGCGTTCGGCACCGCGTACGGGCCGCACGCGAAGGACGCTGCGTTTGCCGTCACCGCCGTCGAGCTCGAGGCGTACGCGCCGCCGTCGAGCAGGATCCGCATGTGCACGGCGACGAGGCGGCCGTCACGCGTCGCGCGGTGCTCGGAATGGATGTGCGCCGGGTGCCGGTGCACATGGCCGGTGAACGACTCCTCGCGGTTGTAGACCATCTTCACCGGGCGTCCGGTGCGCAATGCGAGCAGCGCGGCGTGGATCTGGATGGAGAGGTCCTCGCGGCCGCCGAACGCGCCCCCGACGCCGGCGAGGTGCATACGGACCTGCTCCTCCTGCAGACCGAGGCACGGCGCAACCTGCTCCCGGTCGACGTGCAGCCACTGCGTCGCCACGTAGATGTCGACGCCGCCCTCGCCGTCGGGCACCGCCAGTCCCGACTCGGGACCGAGAAAGGCCTGATCCTGGCTCCCGAGCTCGTACGTGCCCTCCACGACGACGTCGCCGCGTGCGTCCGGATCGCCGTGGACGATGCGGATCGAGCGCACGACGTTCGGCCGCGGGTCGCGCCGGTAGTGCTCGACCGTCTGCGCCTCGTGCTCGACGTGCAGCGGCTCCGACGCGAGCGCTTGCTCGGCGTCGTCGATCGGGGGCAAAGGGTCGTACTCGACCCCGATGCGCTCGGCCGCGCGCCGCGCCTGCTCGGGATGCTCGGCCGCGACCACCACCACCGGCTCGCCGTAGTAGCGCACACGGTCGAACGCGAGCACCGGCTGGTCGGCGAACTCCAGGCCGTACGTCTTCCGGCCCGGCACGTCCTCGTGCGTGAGCACCGCGTGCACTCCGGCCACGCCCATCGCGTCGGCGATGTCGATCGAGCGGATGTGCGCGTGCGCATGCGGGCTGCGGAGCGTGTGGCCCCAGAGCATCCCCGCCGCCTGCAGGTCGCTCGCGTACTGGAACTCGCCCGTCGTCTTCGGCGTCGCGTCCGGGCGGCGCACGCGCTCGCCGATCCAGCCGAGAACGATCTCGGTCGCGCCGATCACATCCGCTCAGCCGCCAGCCGCACTGCGTCGAAGATCTTCGCGTACCCGGTGCAGCGGCACAGGTTGCCGGACAGCGCCTCGCGGATCTCGTCGTCCGACGGCTGCGGGCTCTGTCGGAGCAGCTCGGCCGCCGCCACCACGAGCCCCGGCGTGCAGAAGCCGCACTGCACCGCGCCGGCCTCGACGAAGGCCTCCTGTACCGGGTGGAGGCTTCCGTTCTCGGCGAGACCCTCGACGGTGACGACCGCGTGACCGTCGGCCTGCGCGGCGAGCACGAGACACGCGCAGACCAGCGTGCCGTCGAGCACCACCGAGCAGGAGCCGCACTCGCCCTGCTCGCATGCGTTCTTCGAGCCGGGCAGGCCGAGGCGCTCGCGCAGCGCGAAGAGGAGGCTCTCGCCCTCCCACACATCGGCCTCCTGGCGGACGCCGTTCACCGTCATCGTCACCTTCACGCGGCCAGGCACCTTTCGATCGCGCGAGACGCGAGCACGCGCAGAGCGTGCCGCCGGTAGGCGGCGCTGCCGCGCACGTCGTCGATCGGGCTTGCCGCGTCCGCGACGCGCTGGGCGAAGCCGTCGAGCCCGCCGGTGACCAGCATCGGGACCGGCGCGGCAGAGCCGAAGGCGGCGCGCGCCTCGTTCCGTTCGCGGTCGACGGCGAGCGCGAGCGAGCACACTGCGATCACCATCGCATTGCGGGGGCCGATCTTCATGAACGTCTGCGGCGCGCCGCTCGGTCGCAGGTGAACGGCGACGATGAGCTCGTCGTCGGCGAGCACGTTCCGTTTCACGCCGACGACGAACTCACCGACGGGCAGCCGGCGCGAGCCACGCACGCTCGCGAGCTCGACCACCGCGCCCTCGATCAGGAGCGGCGGCAGTGCGTCGCCCGCAGGCGAGGCGGTGCCGAGGTTCCCGCCGACCGTGCCGCGGTTGCGGATCTGCGGCGAGCCTACGGTGCGCGACGCCTCCGCAAGCGCGGGCAGGATCGAGGCGAGCTCCGAGTGCTCGATCTCCGAGTAGGTGAGGCCGGCCCCGAGCCGCAGCGCCCCGTTCGCGCGCGACCAGCCGCGCAGCTCCCCGACCTCGTTCAGGTTGAGAATCGTCTCCGGCCGACGGCGGTCGAAGTTGAGCTCGACCATGACATCCGTCCCGCCCTGGATCGGCACTGCGCCCGGCCGCTCGGCGCGGAACCGGAGTGCCTCGTCGAGCGTACGCGCCGTGAGTACGTCCATCCGGCGCAGTTTAAGGTGACTCCGTGGTCGATCTCACGCGCCGACTCGCCGTTGCCAGAGGCGAAGATCCCGCCGACATCGTGCTCACCGGCGGCCGGGTCCTCTCGGTGTTCACGCGCGAGTGGCTCGAGACGGACGTCGCCATCGTCGACGGCTGGATCGCCGGCCTCGGCGACTACGAGGGCCGCGAGACGATCGACGTGACCGGGCGCCACCTCGTGCCCGGCTTCATCGACGCGCACATGCATCTCGAGTCGACGAAGCTGCTGCCGGACGAGTTCGCGCGGCTCGTGCTGCCGCTGGGGACGACTGCGGTCGTCGCCGACCCGCACGAGATCGCGAACGTCCTCGGCACCGACGGCGTGCACTGGCTGCTCGACTTCTGCGCGGAGCTGCCGCTCGACGTCTACTTCATGGCCTCGTCATGTGTGCCGGCGTCACCGTTCGAGTCGCCGCGGCGCGCGCTGAACGACGGCGACCTCGAGTCGCTGCTGCGGCGCCGGCGCGTTCTCGGGCTCGCGGAGATGATGAACTTCCCGGGCGTCATCGCCGGCGACGAGCGGGAGCTGTCGAAGCTGCGGCTGCACGGCGCCGCGCACGTCGACGGTCACGCGCCGGGCGTCACCGGCAAGGAGCTGAACGCGTACGCGGCGTCCGGGATCCGTTCCGACCACGAGGCGCTGACCGCCGAGGAGGGCCGCGAGCGGCTGCGCGCCGGCATCTGGCTCCTCATCCGCGAGGCGTCGATGGCGCGCAACCTGCGGGCGCTCGTGCCGCTGATCGAGGAGCTCGGCCCAACGCACATCGCCTTCTGCACCGACGACCGAGACCCGGACGACATCGTCGACGACGGCCACATCAACGGCATGGTGCGCAAGGCGGTCGAGGCGGGCGTCACGCCCGA
>Ga0070732_10001715_pt1 | contig 11912 bp, 6 predicted proteins | sample Coa_R1_5_FD_66449 | JGI IMG/M metagenome (GOLD analysis project Ga0070732, IMG submission 66449) | Surface soil microbial communities from Centralia Pennsylvania, which are recovering from an underground coalmine fire - Coalmine... | ecosystem: Environmental > Terrestrial > Soil > Unclassified ...
CCTACCTTGCGGAACACAACCGCGACCCCAAACCGTTTCAGTGGACGGCAACTACCGACTCAATACTCAAAAAAATCGAGAAAGTTTGTAAACGAACTTCTAACTCAGGACACTAGCCTGCGGCGACGCCGTAAGTTCATTGCCAAGCCGAAGTGTCAAATGTGCGTGCGGAAATGTTTCAATTGTAATTGCTTTTCGAAATCGAATTATCAGCAAACCCGAAAGGGCTCGCCACATCGCGCTGCAAGAACATGTTCTGCCGGAATCACCTTTGAGCTCTTGCTACTATTGGGAATGCCTCGACTGTGGCGAGAAGATCCATGCAGCGCCAGAATTTACACTACACTGCGAATGCGGCAACATCGAGATTATTGTGGAGCCGCCACGGCGCGACTTCACAGATCGACAGAGAGTTCGCTTAATCAAGCTCATCGGAAGAGCCAGGCGGCGGGCGTCGTGGAAGTTTTGGTAAAAAGCAATTTGTTCCGACTGTTGCTGCTTGCGGCTACTCCCCCGCCATCTCCTCCACCATCCGCCACTGCTCCGCCGTCACGGGCATCACCGAGAGCCGCGAGTTGCGGACCAGGTCCCAGTCCTTCAGCGCCGTGATCTTCTTGATCTCCGCCAGCGGCACCGGTTTCGGCAGGCGGCGCACCGGGGCCACGGTCACTTCGCCATCTTTCGCCTTTACCACGCGCATTTCGCCGACAATCGCTTTCTCCTTGCCGGTGTGGTAATACAGCACGCGGTCGCCGGGTTGAACTTTGCGCAGATGGATGAGTGCCAGCGCATTTTCGACGCCGTCCCACACGGTCTGCCTGTCGCGCTCCAGGTCGGCGTAGTTGTAGTGCGTGGGTTCTTCTTTGAAAAGCCAAAGCGCCATGGAGATCTCCCTTATTCGCTCGGCTGGGAAGATTTTGCCTCGCGGCTAACCTTATTAGGGAATTCGAACCCTTTCCAGCCCTTGCACACCGGCGCATGCCAGGATAGGATCGACTGCATGGCTTCTCTCCAAGTATCCCGAAATTGGTGGAAGTGGCTGCTGGCCGTGGCTGCTTTCGCCTGCGCGGCCGGCCTGGCGGTCGTGTGGGCAGGGAGTTTTTGGAGTTGGAGCCAGGCACGTAATTCAACGCCGGACTCCAACCAACCGTTCCATCCGCCGCCCAACCTTTTTTCGAACGACCGCCTTTCGGTATGGTGGGAGATTCCTCCGCCGGCCGTGCAACGATTTCCGGAGCACGGAAGCGATAGCAACATCCATCCAACCGATTACACCGGCCCCAGCGCCTGTAAGGAATGTCACCCGCGCAATTATGAATCTTGGTCCAACCATTCGCATCGCTGGATGAATGCGCTGGCGAACGAGTCCACGGTGAAGGGCGATTTCTCCGGCAACGCCAGCATTTCGTACCTCGGGGGCAAGGCGAAATTCTACCGGCAAGACGGCCGGTACCGCATGACACTTGAACGCGGCGCCATCAAACGCGAATATGAGATCACGCAAACGATTGGCTCGCGCTTTTTCCAATACTATGTGGGCAAACAACTCGAAGGGCCGGAGCCGGCCGAGCATCATTTCTACCACAAAGACCATCTCCTTCAATTCGGGTACTGGCTCGACAAGAAGGAGTGGGTGCCGATCGTTCACGTGGGTCCGGAAAAGCCGGATGGAAAGCGCCCCGATCCGTTCACGCCTCCCGAGCGCGGCGGGCACTATGCCGAATACTCGGCCAGCTGCAACTACTGTCATACCACGTTTCCCCTGGCGGATATGTATGGCCGACATCCGGCCCTGGTCGGCACGTATACGCCAATTGCCATGCAGTTTTCCCTTGGCGATTATCTGAAGAAGGAGCGGGCCAGCACGATCGATAGTATTTTGAAGCGAATGGCGACTACTGCCGATGCCCGGCCGATGATGGATTGGGATGCGGAGCATTACGGCGTAACTCTCGGCGTCAGTTGCGAGGCCTGCCACCTGGGCGGCCGGGAGCACGTGAAGAGCGAAGGCAAAATTCCACCAAAATTCATGGCCGAGAGCCCCTATCTCTATTTGGCGAGTTCGAGTGTGCCGACGGGCCGCACGCACGACAACGTGAACTGGGTATGTGGCCGGTGCCATATTGGCCAGCGGCCGCAATTCGCATCCGGAATGTCGACCTGGAATTCGGTGGAGTATTCCGACGCCATGCTCGGCAAATGCTACTTGCAACTGCGCTGCGTCGATTGCCATAACCCGCACGTGAGCATTGGCCCCAAATGGACCGCAACTCCGGCAGAAGACGATGCCAAGTGCCTCAAATGCCACGACAAGTTCAAGGCGGAGAAACCGCGGGCCGAGCACACGCATCACCCCGCCGGCAGTGAAGGCGCCCGCTGCATGAATTGCCACATGCCGCGCATCAACGAGGGCCTGCAAGACACGGTGCGCACCCACATGATCTATTCGCCCACCCGGACCGACATGATCGAAGCCAACCACCCCAACGCTTGTAACCTCTGCCATACCGACAAACCCATCGACTGGACGCTCGGTAAATTGAAGGACTGGTACGGCAAGTCGTACAACCAAAACCGGTTGAAGGTCAATTACCCGCAGCGCTCGGAGAGCGTGGGTGAAGGTTGGCTGCACAGCCCAAACGAGGCGGTTCGGCTAGTCGCAATCTGCGCGCTGGGCCGGGCGAAGGATCCGAAGGCAATTTCACTTCTGATTCAAGGGCTCGACGATCCGTACCTGCTGAATCGCCAGTTCGCTTCCAAACAGCTGGAAGATCTTCTCGGCGTGCGCCTGGCCGACTTCGGCTACCATTTCTACATGAGCCAAGACGAGCGCCGGCAACCACTGGCCGACTTGCGCGCTAAGTTTTCAAAAACTCAATAGGCCTTATGAGTCGCATACGTCCTATTCTGTTCGCTACGATTCTGCCGATGCTCCCGGTTGCATTCGCGCAGGCCGGCGACGAGAAACCCAACCGGCCCAACATTGTCTTCATCCTGGCCGACGATCTTGGCATCAACGATCTCGGCTGCTATGGCCGCAAGGATCAGCAGTCGCCGAACATCGACAGGCTGGCCACTCAAGGCATGCGCTTCACTTGTGCCTACGCCCAGCCGGTTTGCTCGCCGTCGCGGGCGGCCATCCTCACCGGCAAAGACCCGGCCCGGCTGCATATCACGACGTTCCTGCCGGGCCGCGGCGATGCGCCGTCGCAGAAGCTACTGCATCCGAAGATCGCCATGCAATTGCCGCTGGAAGAAAAGACGCTGAACCAGCGGCTGAAGGAAATCGGCTACGTCTCCGCCTGCATCGGCAAGTGGCACCTGGGCGGGCAAGGCTTCGGCCCGAAGGAGCATGGCTTCGATTTCGTGCACGCCGGGCAGGCCAACACCAAGCCGAGCGACAGCGAAGGCGGCAAGGGCGAATACGACCTCACCACGCAAGCGCTGAAGTTCCTGGAGCAGAACAAGGACAAGCCGTTCTTCCTGTACCTGGCCCACAACAACCCGCACGTGCCGCTGGCCGCGAAGCCGGAACTGGTGGCGAAGTACAAGGATTCGTTCAACCCGGTCTATGCCGCGATGGTTGAAACGCTCGACGACAGCGTGGGCATGGTGCTGAAGAGGCTCGACGAGCTGAAGCTGGCCGACAACACCATCGTGGTCTTCACGTCCGACAACGGCGGCCTGCACGTGCTGGAAGGGCCCAATACTCCGGCCACGCTCAACACGCTGTTCCGCGCCGGCAAAGGCTTCCTCTACGAGGGCGGATTGCGCGTGCCGCTAATCGTGCGCTGGCCGGGCAAGGTAGCCGCGGGGAAGGTGGAAGATGAGCAAGTGATCAACAGCGATTGGGTGCCGACGTTTTTGGAGATGTGCGGGCTGAAGATTCCGGAAGGCATGGATGGCGTGAGTATTGCCAGGTTGTTGCAAGGCGAAAAGCTGCCAGCGCGGCCGCTTTTCTGGCATTCTCCGCATTACATGAATCAAGGCAGCCGGCCCGGCGGGGCCATCCGCATTGGCGATTGGAAGTTGATCGAAGATTACGAAGACCACCGGTTGGAACTCTTCAATCTGAAAGAAGACATCGGTGAGCAACGGGATCTGAGCGCCGATGAAAAGATTCGCGCTGCTAAGATGCGAAACACATTAAAGCTTTGGCGCGTGAGCATTGGCGCCCAAGAAAACACTCCCAGCCCCAACTTCGACCCCGCCTGTCACAAGAAGCTTTACGAAGACATCGATGTCTCGAACCTGAAGCCGGATCGTACCGCGGCCGAGATGCGGCCCAAGCTCCAGGCCTGGCGCGACGGCATGAACGCGGTGCTGAAGAAACAATAATGTCGTTACATAGGCGAGCCGAGCCGCGTAAGCGGCCGGGTCGAGCCCGCTTCGACCCGGCCGCTCACGCGGCTCGGCTCGCCCCAGCATTTTCCGAGGTAACCCGCGTGCTCCGCCATCTCCTCTCCTTGGCCGCCGTCATCATCTTCGCCGCCACCGCCGCAGCCGAACCGCCCGCGAAGCCCAACATCCTCCTCATCGTGGCCGACGACATGGGCTTCTCCGATGCCGGCTGCTATGGCGGCGAGATTGCCACGCCGAATCTCGACGCGCTGGCGAAGAATGGCCTGCGCTTCACCCAGTTCTACAACACGGCCCGCTGCTGGCCGTCGCGTGCCGCCATCCTCACCGGCTACTACGCCCAGGCCGTGCGGCGCGACACCGTGCCCGGCATCAAGAGCGGCGCACAGGGCGTGCGGCCACCGTGGGCGAATCTGTTGCCCGATATGCTGAAGCCGCTGGGGTACCGTTCGTACCATTCCGGCAAATGGCATGTCGATGGCCTGCCGCTGCAAAACGGCTTCGACCATTCCTACAGCCTGAACGATCATGACCGCCACTTCACGCCCAAGGCACACACCGAAGACGACAAGCGCCTGCCGGCGGTCACCGCGAAGGACAGCTACTACTCGACCACCGCAATTGCCGATCACGCCATTCAGTTCCTGAAGGACCATGCCGAGAAATATCCCGACCGGCCTTTCTTCGAGTTTCTGGCCTTCACCTGCCCGCACTTCCCACTGCAAGCGCCGCCGGAAGACATCGCCCGCTACCGCAAGACCTACGTGGCCGGCTGGGACGCGATGCGCCTCGAACGCTGGAAGCGCTTGCAGGAATTGCACATCGGCGGCACCTCGCTTTCGGCCATCGAGCGCGACCTTGGCCCTCCTTATAACTTCCCCGACGCATTGAAGAAGCTTGGGCCCAACGAGGTGAACCGCCCCCTGCCGTGGACCGACCTCACGCCGGAGCAGCGCGAATTTCAAGCGAACAAGATGGCCGTGCACGCCGCGATGGTGGATCGCATGGACCGCGAGATTGGCCGGGTTCTGGAACAATTGCGAGCGATGGGTGCGCTGGAAAACACGCTCGTGTTCTTCCTCTCCGACAATGGCGCCAGCGCGGAAATCATGGTCCGCGGCGATGGACACGATCCGCATGCCGAGTGTGGCACCGGGGCGACGTTCCTCAGCATCGGCCCCGGCTGGTCGAGCCTGGCGAACACGCCGTTCCGGCGGCACAAGACCTGGGTGCACGAAGGCGGCATCTCCACGCCGTTGATTGTCTCCTGGCCGAAGGGCATCGCCGCCCGCGGCGAACTGCGGCACACGCCGGGGCATATCATCGACCTGGTGCCGACGATTCTGGAACTCGCGGGTGGCAAGCCGCCGAGCGACGCTTTTGGGCGCGGGGCTCCCGACCCCGCCCCGACCCGACCCGGCAAAAGCCTGGTTCCGCTCTTCGCCAAAGACGGCACCATGACGCACGAAACCATTTGGTGGCTGCACGAGGGAAACCGCGCCTTGCGGGCTGGCAACTGGAAGATTGTCGCGGCCGGCAAAGATTCGCCGTGGGAACTATATGATCTGACTTTTGACCGCTCCGAGATGCAAAACCTGGCGGCCGAGAAGCCGGAAAAGGTTCGCGAACTGGCGGCGCTATGGACGAAGCAGTTCGAGGAATATGCCGCATTGGCAGCGAAAGATTTGCCGCCGGAGCCGAAACCGAAGGAGAAGAAAGAATGATCGAACAGAAGGAAACGAAGCAAACGAAGCAAACGAAGAATCAGATAACAAAGAGAGCGTTGCAGCGCTTTTTCTCTTCGTTGCCTTTGTTAGCTTCTGTTCAAATACTTCTGTGCGTTCATTCTTTCGCCAATGCCACCGATCCAGCGCTTCTGAAAAACCCTGACTTCGCCAACAAACTCGAATCCTGGTCACTCACGGCCTACGGCGCAAAGCCCGCGCTCGAGTTCGACACCAAGATCATCCACGGCAGCAAACAATCGCTGCACATCTCGGCGAGCGAGCCCTCCGACGCGGCCATTTCGCAGGATGTTCGTCTTCAACCTGGAGGCTGCTATCGCTTCAGCGGCTTTGTGCGCACCCGGCAACTTGCTCCGCGCGGCACTTCCATCTCCGGCACGCTACAGGTCCAGCGCCGCGGCGGCAATGGCATCATTGCGTCCGCTGCCAGCCATAAGGGCGACACCGATTGGACGAAGGTCGAAGTCTACTTCGAAGCCCCGGCCGATGGCTGGGTGCACCTCGTGCTGTTCTTCGTCGGCTTCGGCAAGGGCACGGGCAGCGTATGGTTTGACGATTTGAAGCTCGAAGCCGTCGATGTGGCCCGAACGCCACTGAGAATAACGCGCGAGCCACTTTTTGCCGGCGAAATCAACCCGTTCCAGTATGGCCAGTTCGTCGAGTACTTGTGCGACCTGATCCCCAGCATGTGGGCCGAGAAGCTATATGACGGCAGCTTCGAAGGACTGAGCCCCTACAAGATGTCGTATCTGCGAGACACCGACTTCCGCGAAAAGCCGTGGTACCCAACCGGGGCCACCAACCGCGCCGAATTCGTGCGCGATCCGAAAGACCCCGTCGGCGGCAAGTTTTCGCAGAGGATTTCGGTGGCCGACGGCGCGCCCTGCACTGTCGGCATTGCACAGGATGGACTCGCTATCGCCAAGGATCAGCCGTGCGTATTCTCTTGTTACTTGCGGCAAACTGGGGTGCAAGGACCGGTGACGATTCGCATACACCGCGACCAGAAGGAATACGCTGCATGCGAGTTTCAGCCCACGACGGAATGGAAGAAGCACACCGCTCGGCTCGCGTTCTCCGGCGATGATACCAACGCCACCATTAGCATCGCTTTCCGTGGTCCCGGCACACTGTGGATCGATAGCGCTTCGCTTATGCCGGAAAAAACCGTTGGCGGCTGGCGGCCCGATGTCGTCGAAGCCGTGCGAGCGCTGAAGCCCGGCATCATTCGCTTTGGCGGCAGCGCGCTCGATGACCCGAGCCTCGGCACCTTTGACTGGCGTGATACTCTCGGCGACCCCGACCGCCGCATGCCCTTCCGCGCCTGGGGCGGTCTTCAGCCGGCCGGCGCCGGACTGGAAGAAATCGTGCAGTTCTGCAAAGCAGTTGGGGCCGAGCCCCTTTTATGCGTGCGTGTGAGCGGCAAGACACCGCGCGATGCGGCCGAGCAAGTGCAATACTTCAATGGTCCCGCTGATTCCCCGATGGGCAAGCTGCGAGCGAAGAACGGCCACGCCGAGCCGTACGGCGTCATCTATTGGCAGGTCGGCAACGAACTCGGCGGAGCGGAGTACGAAGCCAAGCTGCCCGCGTTCTGCGAAGCAATGAAGGCGGCCGACCCGAAGATCAAGCTGCTTTCCAGCTACCCATCGGAAAACGTGTTGAAGCAGGCTGGCCGCTGGCTCGATTTTATCTGTCCGCATCATTACGGCTGTGCCGACCTGGCCGGCAAAGAGCGGAACTTGCTCGACCTGAAGGAAATGATTGCGCGGCTTGGTGGCGGTCGGCCAATCAAGGTCGCGGTCACGGAATGGAACACCACCGGCGGCGATTGGGGCCCGCCGCGGGCCATGCTCTGGACGCTCGACAACGCCCTGGCCTGCTCGCGCTATCAAAACCTGCTGCACCGCCACGGCGACATTGTGACCATCGCCAACCGCTCGAACCTGTGCAACAGCTTCTGCTCCGGCATCATCCAGACCGATCGCCACCGCCTCTACACCACGCCCACGTATCACGCCCAGGTTTTGTACGCCACGCTGGCCGGCAACCGCGCGCTGAAGATTGACTCCCCATTGCCGCCGAACGTCGGACTCGACGTAAGCGCCACGCTTTCGGCCGACGGCCAATGGCTCACTATTTTCGCCGTGAACCCCACCCTGCATGAAATCACCCGTCCGCTCGACCTCTCCGTCTTCGGCAACACCGGCCAGGAGATGGAAGTGGTCACGCTCACGGACACGAAGCATGCCGGCGAACCGGATGTAACAAACAGTTTCGCCGAGCCGAGCCGCATTGTTCCCGTGACCTCGAAATTTGCTGCGCCTTCGGCGATGTTCGATTTCCGCTTCACGCCGCTATCACTGACGGTGCTGCGGTGGAAGGTACGGTAATTTGCCGTGACCCTTACTTCGGCTTGTCTTTTCGTTTGCGTCGGTCTACGATTGGGCTAGTGGTAACAATCACGCGATCACTGGCACTGTTCTGCGGCCTTCTGGTGGCCTTGCCGCAAGGTTGGTGCTGTTTGATCACGCCGGCGCCCTGTTGCGGCAAGCAACAGCCGGTCGAGAAACGTGAGGCCGCTTCCAAGCACAAGCCTTGCTGTTGCTGCTCGGAATCAGCCGAACAAACCCCCAGCCCGCCGAAGCCTGAGCCCAAGCCCCGCACTCCGGTCAAACCTTGCTGCTGCGAGAAGGCGCCGACCGTTCCCTCCGACCTGGCGCGCATTATCCCCGACCTGGCGGCTGTAGCTCTCTTCGTTCCCGTTGAGCCGGGCCTCCTGGAATCAGCTGTCCGAACCCCGTCGGGCAGCGTCTTTGTCGACTCGTCTCCACCTCTGCACATCCTTCACAGCGTCTGGCTGTGTTAAGCCGTTGGCCCTGCGCCGAGGCGAAGTTGCCTCTTCGCGGTCTTCGTGTTTTCACTTGGCTCAACTATCAGACCCATTTATTTGTGAGGGATATTTCAATGCGTACCAAGATTTTGGTAGCCTGCGCGGCGGCGCTCGTACTGACCGCGGCAGGAATGGCGTGGGCCTATTCGGGTTCTTCCAAGTCGGCCGCGGCAAAGGCCACCACTTGTTGCGGCTGCGACTGTTGCGCGACCGGCGACTGCTACCCCGGTTGTTGCCCGTGCGACTGTGTCACCGACGACTGTTGTGTGAAGGGTCTGCCCTGCTGTGAAGCAGGTGCGGCCTGCTGCACGAACAGCAAGACAAGTTCGGCAGCGAAGGCGCCGTCCTGTTGCCCCGGCGGCGATTGCTGCCCGGATGGCGCTTGCTGTGCAGCAGCGAACTCGTGCTGCCCCGGCGGCGATTGCTGCCCGGATGGCGTCTGTTGCGCGATGGCCAAATCGTGCTGCCCCGCTTGCTGCGGCAGCGCAAACGCCTGCTGTTCCGGGCACCACGTCAGCCAATCGAAGTAATAGCGGGTCTCGGACGAGGAGCGAAAAGCCTCGTTTATTGAACACGCTATGACAGCAACGGAGGCATGCGCACGTTTCCGCTACTCCGGTAACGGCGCATGCCTCCGATTTCGCATCTCCCGGGAGATCGATGCAATGAAAAAGAACACCACGCGTCGAGAGTTCTTTCGCAATGCGTCGTTGGCGGCCGGCCTCGCGGCAGCCTCGGCAGCAGCCAACCGCGCGGCCGAACCGGCTCAACCAACGGTAAACCACCAAGATTATCCTCGCTATCAGCCTGGCCCGGGCGGCCCAGTGGGCAGCGCCACGGATCGGGGCAAACTGGTTCCCGGCTTGCGCGACCCCAGTGGCCCTCCAGTACCCATCGTTGTGCCCGATTCCTGGAAACTGACGCCCGAAATGGAGGGCGAGGTCAAAGTGTTTCATCTTCACGCCACGCCGACCCGGTGCGAGTTTCTGCCGGGCGCGTGGATGAACGTGTGGGGCTTCAACGACAGCATGCCAGGCCCCACTCTGGAGGCGACCGAGGGTGATCGCGTGCGGATTACGTTTTACAACATGTTGCCGGAACCCACTATTTTGCATCTGCACGGATTGGAATTACCCAACCGCATTGATGGCGTTCACGGCGTGACCCAAGATCCGATCCAGCCGGGCGAGATGGCGGTTTACGAATTCACCCTGCACCAACATGGAACCTTCTTCTACCATTCGCACGGGCCGATGCAGGAGGCACTCGGCATGGCCGGGATGTTCATCGTGCATCCGCGGACGTCGTATCAGCCCGTAGTCGATGATGATTTCGCACTCCTGATTCAGGAATGGGCGATCATGCCGCAGAGCACCATTCCCAACGGCACCTCCATGGAGTTCAACTGGTTCACTCTCAACGGGCGCTCGGCGCCGTACATCACGCCGTTGATTGTTCGCCTGGGCAGTCGCGTGCGCATTCGCCTGGTGAACATGAGCCCCATCGATCACCACCCCATGCATCTGCACGGACATACCTTTTGGATCACCGGAACCGAAGCGGGCCGCATCCCGGAGAGCGCCTGGATTCCCAGCAACAATGTGCTCGTCGGCGTGGCTCAGGCGCGCGATATCGAATTTATCGCCAATAACCCCGGCGATTGGGTGCTGCATTGTCACATGTTTCACCACATGATGAATCACATGGCGGTCATGGTCGGTCCGATGCACGGCGAATCGCGCGGCGGCATGAACACGGGCATGAATGCTCAGGCGGGAATGGGGATGACGCAGGGCGGACCAGCGCTGAGCCAGGAAAACGGCCCGAGTTTGGGACGGGCCATGGGCGAAAACACTGGAGCGGAGCGCACCGTGCCGACGATGCCCCTGAAAATGGAGCCGAAGATGCAAATGCCGGGCGGCGACGACATGCATGGCGGGCACGATATGAGCGAAGGAAAAAAGGTTCCCGGCTATCCGGCCGACATGATGGACATGATGGGCATGTACAGCGCGAGCGAAATCAAGAAACTGACCACGCCGGATACGCGCGGCATGCGCCGCAACTGGTTTGCCGGCATCGAGGGCCTGCATACGGTAGTGCGCGTGTTGCCTCCCGAACTGTACAAGAAAGTCATGTCTGGCCGAGGGGACGTGCCGCCGGGCGCCAGTGTGCCAGGCGGCTCTCCGGGCACGTTACCGGGAGAACATGAGCATCGGCAATGAACGCGGGCTTAAAAGCGGTTGGAAAACCAACCTTCTCCCCTCTCCCCGTTGGGGAGAGGGGGCCCGGGGGTGAGGGGGTTGGGCACTCGCCCCTCACCCCTATCCCCTCTCCCCAGCGGGGAAAAGGGGAATGGAAATCACCGCCTAGCGCCCTCACTCGCGCCCGCCCAAGCCTCGTCCGGTTCGCCCGCCGATTGGTTCCGGAAGCCGTCCTTCGTCCGAGCCCGATGGGCGGCCACGTTCGCCCGTGCCGGGGGCGCTTGGGGGTTCATTCAGCCCATCCACCAGCAGCAGGCCGAGAATAGCGACTTCCGCGGTGCGCAAGTCGGCCAGTGCCTCGGTATAATCCACGCTGATTTGGAAGTAAGTGCGTTGGGCCACGAGCACCTGCGGCCAGGCCGCGCGGCGCTTGCGGAAGCTGTCCAGGTACAACTCGTAAGCCTCTTTCGCGTCCGGCAAGTTATCTTTCCGGTACGTTTGCACCAGGGCCAGCGCGGCGCCATAGCGCGCGTAAGCGCGCGCTAGCCGTTGTCGCAAGGACAGTTGCACGCGGCAAAGTTCGGCCTCGGCGTAGGCCACCTGCGCACGGGCTGTGCGAATGTTACCTTGATTCTTGTCGAAGACGGGTAGACGGACGCCAACCTGAACACTGGTCACATCGCGGCCTGTCTCAAAGTCGTAGCCATTGGC
>Ga0070732_10001716_pt1 | contig 11910 bp, 13 predicted proteins | sample Coa_R1_5_FD_66449 | JGI IMG/M metagenome (GOLD analysis project Ga0070732, IMG submission 66449) | Surface soil microbial communities from Centralia Pennsylvania, which are recovering from an underground coalmine fire - Coalmine... | ecosystem: Environmental > Terrestrial > Soil > Unclassified ...
GTCGAAGTGAGTCTCGAGTCAGTCGGCGCCGGTGCGCGAGGCGGTGCCCCTTGATGCTGAGAAAGCCAGTCTCTATCGGTGGGCTGAGATCGCGATTGCATCGCAATCGTTCAGGTCTTCGTTGGCTCTCTTTGACCTTCAGGAAGATTTCCCTGTGCCGAGTGCCAGCCGCCGCTCAATCTCCAGTACCTGTTTGGTCGTTCTGAGCACGCAGTCGGGGTTAAGGCTGATCGAATCGATTCCCAGCCGGACCAGGTCCTCGGCAAACTCGGGGAAATCCGACGGCGCCTGTCCGCAGATGCCTGAGTGCCTGCCGTTGCGCCGCGCCCCTTCTATCGCCAGGCGGATCATTTGCATGACCCCCGCATCACGCTCGTCGAAATCGAATGCGACGATGGCCGAGTCACGATCCACCCCGAGCGTGAGCTGTGTGAGATCGTTCGAACCGATGGAGAAGCCATCGAAGATCTGGCTGAACTCATCGATGAGCAGCACGTTGTTGGGAATCTCGCACATCACATAGATCTCGAGACCGTTCTCGCCACGCGTCAGCCCAAGCTCTCGCATGCGCTTGACCACTCGTTCGCCCTCCGCCACACGCCGGCAGAAGGGGATCATCAACTTGATGTTTGTCAGGCCCATGGTCTCGCGGGCGCGCTTCATAGCGGCGCATTCGAGCGCGAAGCCTTCCGCGTACGCGGGATGCGTGTAACGGGAGGCTCCGCGGAAGCCCAGCATCGGGTTTTCTTCCTTGGTCTCGAACCAGTGGCCGCCGAGCAATCCCGCGTATTCGTTGGTCTTGAAATCCGACATCCGGACGATGACCGGCTTAGGATAGAAGGCCGCGGCAATGGTGCCGACCCCTTCCGCCAGACGCTCAACGAAAAAGTCGGCGGGCTGATCATAATCCCGCGTAAGGTCGAGCAGCGCCCGGCGCTCGGCTTCATCCTGCACCCGCTCGGGATGCAGTAAGGCCATGGGATGCGCCTTGATGTACTCGGTAATCACGAATTCCATGCGGGCGAGCCCGACGCCGTCATTGGGCAGGAAGCTATGGCGGAAGGCAATCTGTGGGTTGCCCAGAATGAGCATGATCTTGGTTTTTGGTCGGGCGAGTTCCTGCAGGTCGGTACGCTGCACCGAGAAGGGAATTTCCCCCGCGTAAACGTGGCCCACATCACCCTCGGCGCACGACACCGTTACCCTCTCCCCGCTTGCAAGCTTTTCGGTGCCATTGTCGGTCCCGATCACCGCCGGAATGCCGAATTCCCGCGCCACGATGGCAGCATGACAGGTTCGGCCGCCGCGGTTGGTGACGATAGCCGCCGCACGTTTCATGACCGGCTCCCAATCTGGGGTCGTGCTGTCGGTGACGAGCACTTCGCCAGGCTGGAACTGCGACATATGGGCGGCGCTGGCAATCACGCGTGTGGTGCCGCTGCCGATACGCGTGCCGACCGCGCGCCCGGTGACCAATGTCTTGCCCGACCCACTTAGGGTGAATTCCTCCAGTAGCCCTCGGCGCTTCTGTGAAGCGACTGTCTCAGGTCTTGCCTGAAGGATGTAGACCTGTCCGTCGACGCCATCCTTCGCCCACTCCATGTCCATCGGCTCGAGATGCCCGGCTGTGCTGCTGAAATGCCGCTCGATCTTGATGGCGTAGTCGGCGAGCGTGAGCACATCTGCATCGGTAATGCAAAAGCGTTCGCGGTCGGCCTGCGGGGTCGGCACGTTGCGCGTCGTCTCACGCGTGCCGCCATCCGCATACACCATCTTGATCTTTTTGCTGCCCCGCGTCCGACGCAGCACTGCGCGCTGGCCGCGCTCGAGTGTGGGTTTGAAGACCATGAATTCATCAGGATCAATCAAGCCTTGCACGATGTTCTCGCCGAGGCCGTAGGCGGCGCTGATCAGCACGACATCCGGAAAGCCGGATTCGGTGTCGAGGGAGAACATGATGCCGCTCGCGGCGAGGTCGGAGCGGACCATCTTCATGACTCCGATGGATAGGGACACCTTCAAGTGATCGAAGCCGTGATCCACGCGATAGTGGATGGATCGGTCGGTGTACAGACTCGCAAAACAGCGCCGGCACGCCTCCAGCAGCTTCTCATCGCCGTGGACGTTGAGATAGGTGTCCTGCTGGCCGGCGAAGCTCGCGGTGGGCAGATCCTCCGCGGTGGCGGAACTGCGCACCGCGAGAGTTAAATCTGGACTGTACTGCGCCTGCAACCCGCGATATGCCTCCAGAATCTCACGCTTGAGGTCATCGGGCAGCTGAGCGCCATAGACGATCTCCCGCGCCCGGCGGCCCCGCCGCGCCAGGTCTGCCAGGTCGTCAGGTTTCAGGCCATCCAGCGCATCGCGCAACGGACCCCATGCGCCCGCCTGAGTGAGGACGTAACGGTACGCTTCGGCCGTGATCGCGAAGCCGTTGGGGACATGCACGCCCTGCGGCGTGAGCTTGCGGTAGAGCTCGCCGAGCGCCGCGGTCTTGCCGCCGACCAGCGCAACATCCTCGATGCCGATCTCCTCGAAGGAGCGCAGATAGCGTTTCACGGGGCCGACCATGCAGTGTCCCTGTTTGTTCGTCCGCGCAGCCGCGCGATCTGCCAGCGATCCTCGCCCGCGCATCTCTCGAGCTCAATACGCAGTTATCGGGATGGGGATGTGGGGAGTGATGACGAGCAGATTACCGGCAGCGTGAAGGCAAGCTGACATACGCACATATGCGTATGGCCGCCCAGCCGCGGCTGATCACAGCTCGAGCCCGCACTGGAACAGATCCCTCGGAGGCTGATCTGGAGGTCCTCGACTCGCAGCTCGCCCATGATGACGCGCTCGATGTCACCGAGCGCACCCGAGCGGTCCGCGCGGACACGAGTGACCCCGATGTGCTCGAGGCGGTCATCCGGCGGCTCGAACGCTCATGACAGCCAGCGGCCTCGCTGTAGGTGTTTTCCGCAGCGGCCTAGGTAACGCCGCGCATGGCGGATGGTTTGCGGAGGGGCGAGCATCGTAAACTTATGAGCGCGGAGAAGCCTGTGGACGCTGTGCCGAGATCGGCCGCAGAAGGACAGAGTTCGATTCTGGTCGTGGCGGAGGGGCAGCCCGGGGATGCCTCTGCACTTTCGAAGGCAGCAACGCTTGCTGGCCGTTCTGGCGCCCGCATCGAACTCTTTCGCTGCGAGGCGGAGCTCGAATACGAGCTTCGGCATGCCTACGAGTCGAGCGGAGCCGATCGCGCGCGCGGTGAGGCAGTCACGGCGGCCCGGGACTACCTGGAGTCTCTGCGGTTGAGTGTCGGCCTTGGCGCGGAGCGTGTGAGCACCGCTGCCGCTTGTGATTCCCCATCGTACGAGGGGGTGCTGCACAAGGTGCAGCAGAGCCGGCCCGATATGGTGATCAAGACCGCCCGGGACGGGGATGGACGCCGCCGATTCATTGTCGATCCGAATGATTGGGAGCTCATGCGCAGCTGTCCGATCCCCCTGATGCTCACCTCCGCCCGCCCGTGGGGCGTGCCAGCGCGCTTCGCGGCCGCGGTGGATGTCTCCGCGGAAGAGACTCCCAGGCTCACACGTTCGATCCTTCATACTTGCCGCTCCCTCGTGCAGGCATGCCAGGCAGAGCTCGATCTTCTCTACTGCGAACCGTCAGGTACCGAGCCGGACGCCGCCGCAGGGTACGCCGCGACGTTGCGCTCGCTTGCCGAGGAGTTCCAGATTGGCTCAAATCATGTCCACATGTTCACGGGCGATGCGGCGACGGTGCTGCCGGCATTCGCAGGCGCGCAACGCTATGACGTTCTGGCCCTTGGCGCCCTGTCCCACAAGCGCAGCCTCGTGGCACTGGTCGGCACTCTCACCGGACGGCTAGTCGATTCCGTCGATTGCGACTTCCTGCTCGTGAGAGCGGATCAAGAGTCACGACGCGCCTGAGGTTGAGCCGGACGGCAGCCCGGTACGAGTTCCCGAGGGGCGTGGGGATTGCCAAAAGGCGAGGTAAGTCAGCAGTTCCCACTCGGTTCTTCGGCCGGGAAGCGTGTGAGGGACCACGTGATCAATGGCGGGAGTCGCGCTGTCGCAAATGCCCGCCTGCTGGTGCTCGGATGAGAAGATTCGATTACACCTCCAGCCTGACCGGTACGATTCGGTTGCGACGCAGTTTGCGCTGAGACGCGATCTGCCTGACGTCAGGCCTGCCCGCTCTGAGCCTCCTGAGGGTATCCCACCGTTTGCGCAAACGTGACAAACTGGCCGGTGTCCAGTGACAGCGCCCGGCCGAGAGCCTCGCAGTCCAGTGCACCACGAAAGACCGTCCCAAGCCCCTCGGAGGCGCAGAACAGGTACACGTTCTGGCCGATGAAGGCGGCGTCCACCGCGGCATACAGGCGTCGACCCTCGGGTGGGATATCGCCCATGCGCTCGCCGTGCGCAACGTAGATGAGATCTAGCGGCGCGGTGGTGACAAAGTCCTGGGTTCCGGTCTGCGCGCGCAGATCCTGGGTCTGATGCGGCAGCAAGCCGTGGGATTTCGGCTCGTACAGCCATACCCCGTCGGCCGTGGCCACGTAGACGTCGATCACCATGATATGGCGCCAATACGGGGCAGTGCGGCCGTCGCTTTCCGATCTATTGACGCCAAAGGCCGCCCACAGCAAGTCCGACAGAACGTGCGGCTGCAACGCACGCGCGGAATAGACGCGCACGGAACATCTTGCGTTCAGACAGTCCATCAGGGGCTTCCCGCCGTGGCTGTTCGGCGCTGGCAAGTGCATCACCATCCTTGCATGGCTCTCGGCCGCAGGACCGTCTTTAGCCGGCGGCGCCGCATTGGCCACAGGAGAAATCCGGTCATGTTGTGTCATGACTCGCCTCTGTTATCACGGCTGAGGGCGCCCTTGTAACCGCTGCACATGCGTCCACCGGGCAGGGAGGCATGGTCGGGTAGTCGGTATATCCGCGTGCGCTGCCGCCAAAGAAGGTGCTGCGATCAGGCGCATTCAGCGGCGCCCCGGCGCGCAGCCGCTCGACGAGATCGGGGTTCGCAATGTAAAGCCTCCCGAAAGCGATCAGGTCAGCAAGATTGTGTCGCCGTGCTGCGTCGGCCAGTTTCAGGTCGTAGCCGTTGTTGGCGATGTAGAGGCTCGCGAATTGCCGCCGCAGCAGGAGCGGGTCGAATGCACCTGGGGGTTCACGCACGCCCTGCGTTACGCCCTCAATCACGTGCAGGTAAGCGAGCCCGAACGCGTTGAGTTGCTCGATCACGTAGCTGTAGGTCCCCAAGGGGTCGCTGTCCAGAGCCGCGTCGTTGACGGGGCTGACCGGGGAGAGGCGAATTCCTATTCGCTGGGAGCCGCAAGCTCTCGCGACAGCCTCCACGACTTCGAGCAGTAGGCGCGCACGGTTCTCCCGCGGGCCACCATAGGCATCTGTGCGCTTGTTGGTACTGTCGCGCAGAAACTGCTCGAGCAGGTACCCGTTGGCCGCGTGGATTTCGACGCCATCAAAGCCGGCTGCCAGGGCATTGCGCGCAGCGCACTGATACTCCTGGATGATCCCGGCAATCTCGGTCGTCTCGAGTGCGCGTGGCGTAACGCAGGGCACGAATCCACCCTCGGTAAAGGCGGTTGCCTTGGGGCACATTGCCGAGGGCGCGACGGGTAGCGCACCGCCGGGTTGCAGCGAGGGGTGGGAGATGCGGCCGACGTGCCAGAGCTGCAGGTAGATGTGGCCGCCCTTGTCGTGAACCGCCCCGGTCACGCGCTGCCACCCCTGGACCTGCGCGTCGGTGTAGATCCCCGGCGTCAGCGCGTAGCCCCGCGCGCGCGGCGAAATATTGGTACCCTCGGCGATGATCAATCCCGCGGATGCTCGCTGCTTGTAGTACTCGGCCATTAAAGGCACAGGTACCCCGTCCGCACGCGCCCGGCTTCGCGTCAGCGGCGCCATGACGATGCGGTTTGCCAGGCGGGACGCACCCAGCTGAACCGGCGCGAAGAGATCGCTAAGCATGACTCACGGGTGCTCTCAGGTCCGCACTCTGAGCTCGTTCGTTACTTTGGCAACTCCGGGAGCTGCCCAGGCAGTCTGCTGGGCCTGATCGTGCTCTGCCCACGAGCGAACCTCGCCGCGCAGAGTGACGTCGCAGCCGTGCGTTTCCACATTGATACGCCCGGCATCGACTTGCGCGATGCGCCGGAAGGCGCTCTCAATCCGGTGCTTGATGTTGTCCGCCGCAGCTTTCGGCTCGATGCGGATGTGGTTGAGGACGCTCATTACGCCATCCAGGCGGCGTACCGCGCTCTCGGCCCGTTCTCGCTGGTAGTGCCACTCGGTCGTGCCTTCGAGCGTGAGCCGTCCCTGGTGCACAACGGTCTTGATGTTCTCCCAGTTCAGGGGCAACTCTAACTTCAGAGCCGCAACGGCCCCGCGCGCGATTTCCGGATCCGTCGGTGCGCCTGAGATCCAGCGCACCTCGAGATCATTCGCCACCGCCGCCACTCCCTTGACCCGCTTCACGGCCGCCTCCGCCTGGTTCTTCTCGAAGTAGCTTCGGGCGTAGCCACTTATAGTCACTTCGCCGTCTTTCACCTTGACGGCAATGTCCGTCTCATCAACGTCCGGGCTCCACTTGAGTTCGGCTTCCACGTCGTTCCTGATGTCGGTATCGGATTTCATGTAGACGTCTCCACTGCAGATCTTCACCGATTGCCGACATGTTGAACTCCAGTGGAGCCGACCTACTATCCGCGCATATACCTATTGCCCGATACTGACGGGGAATCCCTTTGCGACGCTGCACTCGAATGTGTCCCGGGTCCGGATTTCCCCGTATAGCCGACGCCTATCCTTTTTCTGATCATCCAGCGGTGCGCAGTGAATCGAATATGTGGGCATTGGTCCTGGCGGCGGGTGAGGGTACGCGACTGCGAGCGCTGACGACCGCACCGGGTGGGACCGTGATCCCGAAACAATTCTGGTCATTGCGCTCCGGGCCATCTCTATTGGGTGAAGCGGTCCGTCGGGCGCGGGCGGTGGCCGTACCCGCTCACATCTGTGCCGTCGTGGCGAAGCAGCACCGGTGCTGGTGGGAACCGGAGCTTGAAACTCTGCTCCGCGAGAATGTAATCGTGCAACCGTCGAACCGTGGCACGGCTGTTGGAATCCTCCTGCCACTGCTGCATATCGCTCAACGTGATCCTGAGGCTCGCGTAATGCTGCTGCCGTCGGATCATCACGTTCGCAGGGAGGCGATTCTGATCTGCGCGTTGCGTGTGGCGGCTGAGCGGTTGCGCTGGCGTTCGAATGAAACGGTACTGCTGGGCATCGAGGCGGAGACGCCGGACCCGCAGCTCGGGTATATCCTGCCCGGCCGCAGCGACGGTCACGGGGCGCGCGAGGTGCTGCAGTTTGTCGAGAAACCCCCGCTGACACGGGCCCGTGAGCTCGTCGAACAGGGTGGCCTCTGGAACGCGTTCATTGTTGCCTCCAGAGTCCAGACGTTGCTCACCCTGTTCCGCCGCCGCATCCCGCAAGTGGTGGCCAGCATGCACGCTGCCGTGCAGCATGATCTCGCGGGGGACGGCGACGGGTTTGGGGTCGCGGGACTCTATGAGCAGCTTCCCAGCATCGATTTCTCGCGCGACATCCTGTCAGGCCAGGAGACATGTCTACGCGTGCTTCGTGTCGCGCAGTGTGGGTGGAGCGACTTGGGTACCCCCGAGCGCGTCGCTGCCGCACTGCGCGTCGAGAAAGACGCAGGAGCCCACGGACCCGACTCGGGCTGTCTCAATCTCGCAGCCCAGCACGAACGGTTGAGCCGGCTACCGAGCGGAATGGCCGTGTTCGAGCATCGTGCCTAGGGACCTCTTAGGCACGTAGGCGCCCCCCGTCGCCCGTCGTCAAGGGCGTCTCGCGACATCACGCCGTTACGGCCGACCTGGCCCATCCTGCTGCTGCGTCCGCGGCAGCAGCCGCGAGAGGTACTTGGCCACAGCAAGGATGTCCGCGGTCGAGCCGGCGGAGACGGCGAGCGTGCTCGCCGCCATGTTCGGACGCCGGCCGCGTTGTACAGTTGCCGCTCGAGGTAGGCGAAATGCTGACCGGCGAGGCGCGGCCCCGGTTAGGATCACGGTTTCGACCGCCACATCCGTTAGGGCCTGCGCAGGCTGACGATATAGCGCGCCACCGACCGTGCTTCGTCCCTGCTAAGCATCGGGTTCGGCATAGTCATGGGCAGCGCATTCACATCCCAGTGCGTGCTAACGATGAAACGCTGCAGACTTTCCACACTCGTTCCCGGGCGGTGGGCAATTTCGCTGAAGCTCGGCGCCGGCTTCGCGAGGATCGGCGGATACTCCTGATCACGCGCTACCTCGTGACAGGCGGAGCACACCAGCCGGGCGATGTGCTCACCGCGCGCCGTCACCGCATCGCGAGGAACAACGTCCTCCGCACGGGCCTGTACCCCAAGTCCATAAAACCCGGCACCGAACATCCAACCTATGATTCTGAGCCATCTGTCGGACTTGCGGGGACTACTGCGCGCGGATCCGGCAGCGAGTTGATCTGTTCTCATGTAATCCCTATTGGGCCGGGGTGACTTTGCGCGTGCGGCTGCACCGGGTTCGCCTGTGAAGGCTCCCGACCGTCACGCCGCGCCTGTAGCCCCATCAAGTCCGCGAGCTCGCTGAGCTGCCGGGCGACGGCGGGCAACAGGTCGTCGAGCGTGACCATGCCGATTAGAGCGCCGGAACGGTCCAGGACCGGGGCCCGGCGCACGTCTCTTTCCTTTAGCTTGTCGATCGCCGCGACCAGACTGAGCTCGGACGCCAGCGAAAGCGGCTGCGGGGTCATCACGTCTCCCACCGTGAGACAGAAGAGATCGGCGGCATGCGCCAGCTGTCCCCGTACGATGTCCCGATCCGTAAGGATCCCCACCGGCCGCCTGGCATCGTCGTGCTCGACCACGATGAGAGCCCCGACGTGGGAATCAAGCATCGCCTGCGCAGCCGCCGCAAGCGCCTGATCTCGATAGGCGATACAGACGTCCCGGGTGCACACGTCTTCCAGTCTCACGTTCGACCTCTCTACGACTTAAGAGGATGGACAGCTGCCAAGGTCCTATCATTAACCCCGAAGTCCCGATGTCCTATCCGTATTGGTACGCATAGGCGCGCCTCGAGAAGCCTGTCGAAATACACTTATTGAGGTCCAGTTCCAGTCCGGAGAACTTCGCCGTGAACGTAGGAGTTGTCTGCACCCGTCCCGCTATCTGCGTCTCGACCAGCGCAACGCTCGCAGAAGTAGCCACGCTGATGAAGGATAAGCATGTCGGGGCGGTCATAGTGACCACGGGAGGCAGCGCCTGCCCGCGGGTCGTCGGGATCATCACCGACCGCGACATCGTGCGTGCGCAGCTTGCGCACGCCGCAGATCTGTCGCGCTTGGACGCAGGCGAAGGCATGACCGGTCAGCCGCTGGTTTTCGAGGAGCGGGAACCCATCGAGGGGGCAATAGGCCATCTGCGCGCGCGCGGAGTACGCCGCGCGCCGGTACTCGGAGCGGATGGTAAAGTCGTGGGACTCGTGTCGATCGATGACCTGCTTCGGTATCTCGTAACGACGCTCGTCAGTATTGCCGGAATCATCGTAGGGCAGATCCGCAACGAACCAGCGTGATTGGCGCTGCTTTAGCGCCGCGTGCGGTGCTCGTGACCCTGCTCGCGGGCGATAATTTCAACCAGGGCGTTTGCATCGGCCGCCAGCTGCCTCAGAAGGTCGTCGAGAGTCACAATGCCGATCAGCTTGCGGTCTTCGGCCATGACTGGCATGCGACCACGTCGTGGGCCTTCATGCGCTCAACGGCCTGGGCGGCGTCATCGGAATCACGGGCAATGACGGTTGGGCCGCGCATAATGTCGCGCACGGTGCGCGTATGCGGGTCGAGTCCCTTGCTGAGTACTTCGACGACGATGTCGCGATCGGTGACGATCCCGATCGGGGTTTGGTCCTCGGGATCGTTGACGACGACGAGATCACCGACGTGCTTTTGCCGCATGAGCCGGCCGGCGTCGAGTACGCCTAATTGCGGAGCGCAGCAGGCGACGTCGGTAGTGCAGAGATCTCTCAGCAACATGATCGCTCCTCCTCCGGGATGTTCCGTGATCACTCGGCGAGAACGCAAGCGAGATCGGCGAGTCTCGCATCGAGCGGTTTCTTCATGCCGACCGCGCTTGCCAATGGAGTCGCGGTCACCTTCCCATCGATGATCCCGAGCAGTACGCCACGAATTCCCCCCTGAAGATGCTCGACGGCGGCGGCGCCGAGGAGCGTTGCGCTCAGCCGGTCGAACACCCGCGGTGAGCCTCCGCGCTGTATATGCCCGAGCTTTGTCACGCGCAGATCAAAGCCAAGCCGCTCGGCGTGTTCAGTGAAGTAGCGCTCGAGGCTCGTGGCGTTGTGCTCGGCGCCCTCGGCGACCACCACGATCGCATGGCTCTTGCTGCGCTGATACGCGGCGCGGACAGCGAGGGCGATGTCTTCGGGGGTTTGCCTGATTTCCGGGATTACGATGGCTTCCGCGCCGCCGGTAATGCCAGCGATTAACGCGAGGTAACCACAATGGCGTCCCATTACCTCCACCAGAAACACTCGACCGTGCGAGGATGCCGTCACACGCAGACGATCGATCGCTTCCAGCGCGATGTCCAGCGCGGTGGTCGCGCCGAGCGTGATATCCGAACCCGCCAGATCATTGTCGATCGTTGACGCGATGCCCACCACAGCGATGCCACGCTGCGCGAGTGCGTTCGCGCCGGCCTGCGAGCCGTTGCCGCCAATTACAACGAGGCCCTGGATATCGGCGTGTGCGAGCTGTTCAACTGCGGCTTCCTGGCCAGCTGCAGTCAGAAATGCCGGGCAACGACTGGTTCCCAACACAGTGCCGCCACGTTCGATAATTCCGCCGACATCGCGTGAGCCCAGGCACACGAATTCCCCGGCCATCAGCCCGCTGTATCCGCGCCTGACGCCGTATATCTCTAATCCGAGGGACAGTCCGCGGCGCACAACTGCGCGAATTGCCGCGTTCATGCCCGGGGCGTCGCCGCCACTGGTGAGCACCGCAACTCGCATCATGTGGTCTCCAACATGATCTCTGCTGCCGTTGGCCGGGTCTCGCCCGCCGCAGGGTAGCCCGCGCATGAGCCATGCCGAATCGGAAGTCCTGCGTAGCCTGGCGCAACGGTGGACAGGGCATGGTCATGCGTTACCGTGCCGGTCGAGTGCGGCGCGGGCGGCACCCAGCAGCGCTGCCTCTGAGTCATAATGAGTCTCGTCGGAATGGCCTTCATAAGGTCTGAAGTCGTCCCTTGCTTTCGAGGCGTGTCCGGAACGGGCTGGCGCCCAGAAAGCTCGCGATCTGTTGCCCGATTCCGCCTGCCGGCAACGCGCCACTCCGCAGCTCCTGCCGGCAGTCTCCGCAAAAAACGATTGGTAACCAATCGCGGAAACTACGTGTAGACATAGGTGGTTCAGACATTTATGCATCCCGGCCTGACGAAACCGACTCGGGACGCGGTGGACAAGGCATACTTCCGTACCGAGGCGTGGGTCCAACTGCGCGACTTTCTGGATGGCGGGAAACCGTCTCGTCCGCGGATGCTTGATCGCGACCGGAATACCATGAATTGGATACAGGGCGTCAGACCGCGGCTCTCGCTTCAATGTGTGCGATCCTGAGGCGACGTAGCCGGATGCACTATGCGCAGCTTCCGAGCCGCCCTGCGGGGAACTACGTAGAGGTTCGCCATAGCAGCGTCAGCGCCGCAGTTGTAAGGCGGGCCGGCAGAACCCGCGCGGTGGTTGCATGAGCGCGGAGGCGGGGGCGGGGGCGGGGGCGGGGG
>Ga0070732_10001717_pt1 | contig 11901 bp, 11 predicted proteins | sample Coa_R1_5_FD_66449 | JGI IMG/M metagenome (GOLD analysis project Ga0070732, IMG submission 66449) | Surface soil microbial communities from Centralia Pennsylvania, which are recovering from an underground coalmine fire - Coalmine... | ecosystem: Environmental > Terrestrial > Soil > Unclassified ...
GTCGTGTATCGGGCATGCCGTAAGAACGATGCCCGCAGCGTGTGGATCGCAGACAAGCAGCGCCGACTCGGAACAACGAGGGCCTGCGTAGCGGTAGCGAACAAGAACGCGCGAATCGTGTGGTCACTGATAGCGCGTGGAGGACGACTCGCATTATATTCCCACCTCCAAGCCTCGATACGCTCCGCGGCTTCTGGCAGCTGACTGAACCAGTGAGCATCCAGACATTCGGCCCGCAGCGTTCCGTTAAAACTTTCCACGTGCGCATTGTCGGTCGGCTTCCCGGGTCGCGAGAAGTCGATCTTCACCTGGTTATGGTAAGCCCATAGATCCATGACCTGACTGCTGAACTCGCTAACCGTTATCACAGAACAGCATTTGAGGTGCTCCACGTTGCACGCTGATCCGTTGCAGCACTCGGACTACATCCGGACCTTTCAAACTCTGGCCGACTTCAATGGCCAAGCATTCCCGCGTGTACACATCCACTACCGTCAACGCCCGAAACCGCCGGCCGTCACTGAGTTGATCGGCCACGAAATCCAAGCCCCAGACCTGGTTCGGCCGTTCCGCCCGCGGCTTCTGCCGGCTGTGCTCCGAGACCATTCGCCGTGCCTTCGGCCCGAATGGGGTGAACACCAGCTACCGCTACGATTCGGTTTCGCATCTGCTGAGCGTGCTGCACCAGGCGGGAAGCACGGTTTTGGACGGAGCCAGCTATACATATGACGCTGCCGGAAATCGCACCAGCAAAACCAATGACTTGAACGGGGTAACCTCGAATTATGGTTACGATCCGCTGTACGAATTGACCCAAGTCACGCAGGGCGGTAGTACCACTGAGAGCTATTCCTATGACGCGGTGGGGAATAGGCTGAGTTCTCTCGGCGTGCCTTCTTATCAGTACAATTCGTCGAACGAGCTGACATCGAGTTCGTTCGGTAGCTACACCTACAACGCAAACGGCAATACCCTCTCCGACGCCCAGGGCCGCAGCTTCACTTGGGACTTTGAGAACCGGCTGACGCAGGTCGTCAATCCCGGTGTTGGGACGACAGCCTTCCGCTACGACACCTTCGGCAGACGAATTCAAAAATCAGGACCACTCGGCACAACGAATTTCGTCTATGACGGCCCGAACCTGCTGGAGGAAGTCGATGGAGCAGGGAATGTCCTCGCCAGGTACACACAGGGGAAAGAAGCCGACGAAGTTCTATCTCAAGACGCTCGCCCTTCATCGCGAGCACACCCTGTCCGACATGTTTGTGGCATATTTGTTGGGCCGTAACATCCGATACGAAGGACACGTTCAAGCACGGACCCGCAGCTCCACAAGTGCAAAACATGCTCTCGGAGTGATCGATATGACTATTGACTACGCTCTACAGGGACTATGATTGTAAAGTTACTATGATTATGTATGGGCCGGATTCTCCAAGTGACTTTCTTCCCGCACCTTTGCGGAGGAATATACTCCGCGGTCGATGTGGCCTATTGGCGGCGCCGCTAGGAGTTCAGCAACTTTACGGAACCCTTCATGGCTAACTCGGTCAGCCCAGCATCGAGTGGACCCGCAGGTCCTCATTTCGAAGGCCAAGTCGGTGCTTTCTATTTGCTGTCTCTGCTCGCGCGCGTGGAGCCCCGCGGACTGCCCGGCACGACGATTGATCGGGTTGAGTTCCAAAGGGCTGCCGAGGGTCATCCCCTGGACGATGTCATCGTGCATGGCCACGACCCGCAGGGGAAACCTGCCGTTCTTGAGATCCAAGTCAAAAGAAGCATGACTTTCGCGCCCAGAGACACGGTTTTCCGTGAGGTCGTAGGGCAGATTGCGAAGGTCGTGTGCAAACCAGAGTTCTCGAACGCGCGGTATGAGCTTGGGATCGCAATTTCTCGAACATCGCAGAAGATCGACGGTGCATATCAAGACGTCCTGGCCTGGGCGCGGCAACTCGGGGATACCGCCACTTTCATCGATCGGATCAATCGACGCGGCTCCGCGAATAAGGACATGCGCGAGTTTGTGAACACATTCAGATCACATCTTCATGAAGCTGGCGCCCCACATGACGACGAGACTGTTTGGAGTCTCCTTCGTAGACTTCAGATTTTCGTTTTTGACTACACGGCCACCGGGTCGATGTCTGAGGAGCTTGCGAAAGAACGAGCCGTTCGCGCTCTTCATGCAGACGATGCGTCGCGGGCTGGCGAGCTTTGGTCGGCGCTGACCGAACTTTCCATAAAGATTGCTTTTTCTGGGGGGGACCGTACGCGTGAGCGTTTGTTGGAAGATCTTCGGGAAAAATCCTTCCGGCTTTCTGGGGATCGGCACAACATCTCTGCACGCACGGCCCTTGCCGAAGCGTCCCGCAATGCACTCGTAGACATCGGCGATCGCGTTGGCGGGGCAATGCTCACGCGCCACCAGCGGGTCGCTCAAATTCGCGCGGCTCTCGACAGTGGTCGCTATGTCGAAATCAGAGGCGATGCGGGCGTCGGGAAATCGGGAGTACTCAAACACTTTGCCGAACAATTATTCGGCGAGGTGCAGGTGATCGTTCTAAGTCCGAGCCGCACGGTGCCTAGGGGCTGGCCGGCGATGCGAGCGGTAATAGGTTTCGACGGCACCGCGCGCGACCTTCTCTCGGATTTGGCCAGCGACGGCGGCGCGGTACTGTTCGTGGACAACCTAGACTTCTATGAAGAGGAAGAGCGCCTTACCGTCATCGATCTAGTTCGCGAGGCAACCAAGGTTCCTGGCATGTCAGTCATTGCCACAGCTCGTCGTGATTTCGGCGTCGCGGAGCCAAGTTGGTTGCCCGCTGATGCCATTGACAAACTGGGGAGGGCCGAACCTGTTGTCATTGATGAGCTTTCAGAAGCTGAGACGGAAGAACTACGACATGCCGCTCCAAATTTGAGGGCGTTACTCGCAGACACCCATCCCGCGCGCCAAGTGGCCCGGAATCTGTTTCGCCTTTCACGCTTGGCCAGCTTGCCTTCCGATGCGCCAGTCGTGCGCACTGAGGTCGAAATGGCCCAGCAATGGTGGGAGTTCGCGGATGGACCGAAGGATCAGAATCATCGCGATCGCGCACGGGTACTCAGGGTGGTGGCGGAACAGGCGCTTTCTCGCACTGAGCCGCTTGATGTCAGGGAATTTCCCGCAGCCGCTGTAGACGCATTGGTGAGAAGCGAGACTCTGGTTGATCTTGGAAACGACCGCGTGACTCTCCGGCACGATGTCTTACGGGAATGGGCAATCGCCAATCTGCTCTTCTCTGACCCTACGCTCGTTCAAAAGCTACCTTTTGATCGGCCCGCCCCCGCAGGCTTGGCTAGGGGAGTTGAAATGGCGGCTCGCATCACAATCGAGCACTCCGCCGACAGCGTTGCTTGGGAATCGTTCCTTGATGCTCTGAGTAAAGAGGGCTACCACGGCTCCTGGCGGCGATGGGGGCTGCTGGCCCTCGTCCGCTCGGAAGTTGCCAAAGAATTGCTAGACCGAGCCTCCGGATGCTTATTCGACAACAAAGCTGAAGGGCTCCGCGACCTTATTAGGCTGGTTATGGCAATTGACGTGGAGGCAGGGGCGAAAAGGTTTTCGGAGCTTGGGTTCGATCCAAAATTGATTCCTGCGGGGCTCAATGTTCCAAACGGACCATCTTGGGGTCGGCTCATACTTTGGCTCCTTACGCTTGGGGAGTGCCTACCGGCCGCAGCGATCCCCGATGTGGTTGATTTTTACATCGCATGGTCCACCGGAATGCTTGGTCAAGATCCTTTCACTCCGGTGCTGGTTAAGTGGCTGTATCGGTGGTTGACTGAGATTGAAGGCTCGAACGACCTTCATCGAAAGGGAGAACAGCAGAGACCGTTCAATGGAGAACTCACATATGAGCAGATCGGCGATTTGGCGGCCGATCTCAGAACAGGTTTTTTGTCCTTCTGCAATCATGCCCCAGAACTCGCTCGAGAATATTTGCAATCACTGAGAGCGCATGAACACAGCGGAGACTCCTTACGCGAAATCCTCAAATTTCGCGGGGCGCTCGCGCAAGCGGCACCTAAGGAACTGGCGGAGATTACAGCCGAACTCCTTATCCCGAACGACCCGGAGGAAGAAGAGGACTACGGCGGAATGTTCCGTGAGGCTTTCGGATATCATGACACCGATTTCATTCCGGCATCCCCTTCCCAAGGGCCGTTCCTGGAGCTACTCATTCATGCGCCAGACGATGGCCTAAAGCTTATACGGAAACTGATCGATCATGCGATTCTGTTTCACACCGGAGGCAAGGATTTTGGAAAAAACGCGATAAAGATATCTTTTCTAGACGGGAGCGAAGTAACTTTTTCCTGGGTTCAATCCTACAATTGGTCGCGAGATGTGGGGTCGGGACCGACCATTGCGGCTTGTACGCTCATGGCATCGGAAGCGTGGGGGCATCGCCGTATCGAAGCTGGAGAACCTATCGAGAAGGTGCTCGCCGATGTCATCGGATCTTCAAACCTACCGGCAGCGTTCTTGTTGGTGGTGGTCGATTTGCTGATATCGCATTGGCCGAAATCACGCGAGTTGGCAATACCTTTCCTCGGATCTCCGGAGCTCCTTTGCCTAGAACGCCAGAGAAAAGTACACGAGAGCATTGAGCTTCCCGATTTGTTCGGACTTAAGGGCCTTCAGAAGGAGCCCGCTGGTGCCGCTAGCCTCGACAGTCTCAAACAACGTCCTTCTCGGCGCCACACGCTCGATGACCTGCTGCCATACTATGCGTTCGATGACTGCCTCAGAAACCGTGATGAACTTGTCGGGTTCTTGCGCCGCGCAGCAACTCGGCTTGGCCCGCCCAATAGGCAAGCGGACTTGGGAGATCCCGAGTTCATGGTTCTCCATGCCTTAAATCTCATTGACGCAAAAAACTGGCGAGACAAGATGATTCAAACAAAGGACGGCCCGACCGAAGTCCGTGAGTATGTTCCGCCCGATGAGGAAACCCAGCATCTTAAGCCTCTGCAGGACGAAATCCGCGAGCAACAGGCTAACAATGCGATGGAGGCAAGAATCAGGATCGCCTTGAACGAATCAAGCCGCTCGTCACCAGCATTCGCGGCTGCGGCAATCGAATGGGCAAAAAAGCAACCGACAATGAAAAACAAAGACCAAGATGACGGAGGAGAAAGTGACGACGATCACGGGCGCTCGATGCGGGAGGAGACCATTGTTACTGCTGCCATGATTGCAGCCCGAGATGGTGGTCCCGAACTGATCGCAACCCATGAAGCATGGATTCGAGACACGTTCGTGCGAGTGCAAAACGGCAAAAATGACCCCGTCCACAGAGTACGAGCTGGGCTGCAATTCAACCCAATGGCGATTGCTTTCGTCGGAATGGTTCTGCTGCTCAAAAATCGCTTCAACATCGAGGACGTTCACAGTCTTCTCCAAAGCGCCGGCAATGACAACCCTGCGGCGGCGCAAGGTTTTGCGGCTTCTGCTGGATTGCTTGCTGAAATCGATGAGCGGCTCCCGCGCTCGATGCTTCGCTGCGCTTTTGCGGCGTGTGCCAAACCTCGTCAAGACTGGAGGAAGCCGGAGGCTGAATATACCGCACGTGTTAAGTTTTGTCGCCAAGCGATCGCAAAGGCAATTGATATTGAGTTGGCCTGGCTAATAGGCAAGCAAGAAGAACCTGGATGGCCTCAATTCACGCCCAAACCTGCTCGGCCTAGGCAACGCTTCCGCAGAGCAGGAAACAAAGAAAAGAAGGCTGCCGAAGAGTACGTCGAACCGGATGTGTACACGGATCATCAGGCGGCAGCACTATGGTTGGGAAGCGCAGCACGTCTTTTCGACGTGAACCAGCGACCCTGGTTACGCGATATCGTCAGCATATACGGGTCTTGGGTATACGTCGCGAATGGATCGGAACTGCAGGGGGATGAAGATACAGACCATGGTCCGACGGAATGGAATAGTAGTTTTTTCAAACTGCTGGCGTGTTCCGTACTGGGCTAACATCGACGCAAATCGACGACACTATTCTTATCCCGATCACCCGCTTACCCGACCGAGCTTTTTTCGATGTTATGACGTCGTTCCTGCGAGAAGTTGATGCTATCTATTTCAATGATTGCGTGCTGCAGAACGCGTTCGCAGTGCAGATACGCTCAGCATTAGCGAAGAAAATAATGGCAACACGGGCCTGGAATCGCCATGTCCGTGACCACTCAACATCGACGGAATTGCATTTCGGTCCAGCGATAGCGACTGTTTTCTTCAACGACTACGGGGGTTTCCAGCCCCCGAAGTGCTACCTGTACCCAAAAGCCATCGATCGTCTGGACCCATTTCTTCCGTTGCTCAAGGAGATCGCCGAAACCGGCCAATTCTTTCTTCCAGTCATTACGTTGCTCAACCTTCTCGAAGTCGCCCCGCGCGGCTCTCATTTGTCGGTTATCGTTACAGCTGGCAAGGGCTGGTTGGTCGCCCATCCGGACGAAAAGGAATTCTGGATCGACCAAGGTGTTGGGCGCCGCTTGTGCTCGTTGCTACAGGCAGTTTTCGCCTTAGATCCTACGATTTTTGGTCTAAATCAACCCGTCCGAAGGGATATTGATGCCTTGCTGGCCAACCTAGTCCGTATGGGTGTCGCGGAGGCCAATCGTCTTGAAGATAGCCTTTGTAAATTGTCGCCGCCCTGAACCGACGCGAGCTGCAGCCGAAGGGGTGAGCTCCGCTGGCGATCCTGCTGGTGCCGTGGAGGACCCTGCGGCTATCAGCTCAGCAATATCGCGGGCGTACGACTTCGCCGGTCTCGTCATTTTCGGCACTACAGCTATGTCGGTTATGGTCAGGAAGAAAAGACGGCTTTATTGTGCGCCGACTCCAAAATCACCCTTGTCACTATTACATGTACATGTCGGCGGAGGCCAATTCCAGATTACTACGATTTATCAAAAGATGTGGCAGGTTTGTGAGAAGCACCATTCGATCAGTGCCTCTTCATCCCAGCGGACTGAGCTCGTTTTCGGGGAACAATTAGGGGCTCGAAATCCGGTGGTTTGCTGGCGGGCTCGTGAATCATCACTGCCGCAGTCGCAGAGAGTGGCAGGAGCCGACGAGCAATATAGTACTTGTCCCAGGTCCATCATCACCTGGCTTGGCGCCCTGAGTTCCCGAAGAAGGTCGCTGGGGTTTGGGCGATTTCCCTTCACAAACGTTTGAGCTCTTTTGAGACATGCACAATCTTGCCTTCCACCGGCATGGCTTCCAGTGTGTTCAACGTGCCCTCTTTGAGGAAACGGCCCAGAGCGGACGCGTCATAAAAATAGGTTCCCCGTCGACTTTTTGGAAGCCAAAGAAAAGACGCATTTAGCACGATCGGATGCACCGTCTTCCAGCTTGCTTTGGGACCGAAATGTTTGCGAACGATGCCTGGGTGCTTCGCGAGATCATTCGCAATACGTTCCACTTGCAAAATTCAGGAAATTGATCGGGCGGACATTGACAGATCGACTTTTTATGCTCATTGCAAGAGCAGAGACGAACTGCTCATTTCGGGTATTCACGACCTACGCGACACACTAGAGTCGGCAATCCAGAGCGAGCGGTCACGATCGAAGCCTCATGGGGAAGTCGCTTTTAGCTTGGCGATGTTTCAACATGCCAGTGAATATCACGAGGTTTATCACGCGCTGTTGAACACACATGGATGGCCCGTCTTTCGACAACGCCTGGAAGAGATGTTCGATGAGATCATAAGGCGAGAATGCAAAGCCGAGATTCAGAGGCTCAAGAAAGCGGATTCAGATGTTCCTGTCGACCTATTCGTACATTACCTGACTGCAGGTTTTTTCTCGGTCTTGACGTGGTGGCTAAGCCGACGGAGCCGACTGACGCTGTTACAAATCAATGAAATCTTCCGTTCCTTGGTGCTCCCCACCGTCAACCGGGTTCTTGAATAATTTTCGCAGCTCGCAGAGATCATGTAAGGCAAAAAAATCGATCCTCTCTGAACTGTGCCCCAAAACGTGCCACGACATTTCCATTAGACACGCCCGCACGGAAGCACTTTGACCAAGTATCAAAAAGGCCCGTAAAAGTGCACATAGGAACAATGCGAATGGCACGCTTATGGCACAGTTGCTCACACATAGCGAAGGCTCCTTATGCGAGGCTGCCACTTCGTGAAACAGTTCGGCAAAGAGTATTCCGGCCCGACCTCCCAGCAGACTTGATAACGTTTCACGGTATATCCCGGGCGGAACGGCGGTAAAGTTCAGTTTTTCCCGTCGAGCTCGTTACAACCTTCCGGAACTGACCGGTGTCACTGCAGTGATCTGGCTGTTGCTCCCGTTTTTCGAACGTGCTTCCGCTAGACGAACCTAAATCTTGGAACCGGCCTGTCAGTATTTGAACTGGCCTACATTCCAGGCATGACGGATCATGGCTTCGCGAAGTAGGGGATGCAAACAATTTACAATCTGTTGACTCGCTGCAGACAATCGCAAGTAACCCCTCCTGCACTTAGCTCCTCTGAGCGGATGTAAGTCTCACTGCCGTGCGGTACTGGTTTGGGAAAGTCCTGACCCCGCAAACTGAACAGAGCGTCAGAAAGTTTGAAATCCGTGATGTCCTTGACGCATGACGGCGCGATTCCTTCAAGAGCTCCTCCAACGAATCCGTCTGCAACAGCGAGGCGGCACTCATCAACTCGACTGACCTGCAGAGGAGCGCAAAAAGCTAATCCTTTATTGGAATCTTTCAGCCAACCTCCTCTGTGGTCCCTTTCTGAATTGACAGGAGTCCAAAAATGTCCCCACGAAAAGATCGCATTGACCTCGCGGTTTTCGCGGCAGTTTTGTTGATCGTGACTGCCATCGCTATAACCAGACATTCAATGCCGGTGAAGGCAGAGAGCACGAAGTCAAACCCAGTCATCGAAAACGCAGCGCAGAGAATCGAGCAGGGCCAGCAAGTCTTCCGATCCGATACTTTTGGCGACGAAGCATTTTGGGGAGACACGCTAAAACTGCACCAGGCAATTGAAGGCGCCAAGTTGGGCGGAGTTGGTCCGGGGGTCAGTCCGGCCACGGCGCTGGCGGTCGGATTGAAAGTAGATGTGGACGCATTGCCTCCGAATCTAGTGCAGGCGATTGAAAAAGGTAAGGTAAATCTCAATGATCCAGCGGTTACCCTCGCACTACTTAAATTGAATGCGGTGGTGGGCGTAACCGGACTCTTTAATTCTTCGGGAACACTGAAGTCAGTTGGCATTCAATGCGCCTTGTGCCATTCCACAGTCGATAATTCCAACCCCGCGCTCTGTTTTGGTCAGGTCACCCCAAATCCCGAGACCGGTTGTATCGGCCATCGTCTGGATGGTTGGCCAAATCGCGATCTGAACGTTGGTGCAATTGTTGCTCTCGCACCAGACCTGAGCGCAGTCGCTGATCTCTTGTCAACAGACCAAGCCACTGTAAGAAAAGTCTTAAACAGCTGGGGCCCGGGGAAGTTCGACGCAGAGCTCCTACTCGATGGAAAGGCATTCAACCCACAGCAGGTCACTGACGGTGCGGTTACGGGAACAAATGTTTCCGGCGCGTCGTTAATTCCGCCGGCTTTTGGCCTTGGTGGGGTGAACTTGCATACCTGGATCGGCTGGGGATCAGTGCCACACTGGAATGCATTCGTTGCTAACCTCGAAATGCATGGCAAGGGAAGGTTCTTTGATCCGCGCTTGAACGATGCTGCGCAATTTCCGATCGCTGCTGCACATGGTTTTGCGGACTTGCCCCACATCAACCCGGATGACGATCTGATCACCAAGAAACTCGCGGCGCTGCAGCTGTACCAGCTGTCAATTCCGGCACCCACCTCGACGGTTCCGTTCGATAAAGCGGCCGCCGCACGCGGCGATGAATTGTTCAGCGGGAAAGCCGGATGCAACAACTGTCACGTCGAGCCGCTCTGGACTGAACCGGGTTGGAATCTGCATCAGCCCGCAGATGTCTGTGTCGACAGTTTCCAGGCCGACCGGGGCCCGGACCACCGCTACCGCACTTCACCTATAGGCGCTATTTCCACGCACTTCAAAGGCGGCTTTTACCATGATGGACGCTTCGCTGACCTTAATGCTGTCGTGAATCACTACAACACCTGCATGAGCCTGGGACTTACAGATAGTGAGAAGAGCGATCTTATTCAGTATTTGCTAAGCCTCAAGTTCTGAAGAGTAATAGCGGCTGTTCAGCAGCCAGGGAAAGCGAGGTCACATTGATGGAACTTTGCACGCCACGGGGTCCGCGATGAGGACACCTATTGTACAGAACCAACCATGTTCAGGTCAGACAACTTGAAACCAATACTGAGTAAGGAGTGATCAATATGAACCAATTGCGATTTCAACCCCAACAATTCTTGAGCTCATCAATCAGGGTCGTATTGAGTCTCGCTATTTGGGCTTGTGTGGGATTGTCAGCCACGTTCGCGCACGCTCAGCTCCAGAATAACCAGACCAACGGCTTTGGCAACAACCGGCTGGTCACGTTCACGTATCTGCAGAATTTCGACTGCGTTGATCAGCCCCTGTTGGATCTGGACTTCAATGGAATACCGGCGGAGTCAGATCCGAATGAAATGCAAACCCCTATCTGCCAGCCGGTGACGGAACAAAACACACAGCACATCTTTACGTTTTTGTACCGATGTTTTCTGTGGACAATGATCAAAACCCTAATGATGCGATGCCATGCCCGAATGGGGGAAGACCAGGAGAATTATGCGGCCCGGCCCTGGGAAACGCATTGATCTCCCTCTTCGGATTCGTACCCGAAGCTTGGAAGACGCATCCTCTAGTAGCAACCCAATGTCCGGACCCAAACCATGACGTGCCTGGAACCTGCACCATGCACGCTTCGTCGGTCGATCTGTCAGTGACTCTGAATGCGCTCGGAAAAACTGGGGCTCCGACTGCCCCGGTGTTCGTACCAACCCCCAATCACGATCACGTCGTTGATAACAGCCGTGTGAACACCACACCCATCTGGTGGGAGGTAAGGCCCGTTCTGATCCTGCATCAGAGCGATTGGCCGGCTGCAGATGGAAGCAGCGGCATTACTTCAGCTATGGCTATGGATGACGCGGAAGCCGCGGGCAGGGCAATTGAAGTTGGCTCGAATTTCTTTCTCTTCTTTAGCTCTCAGCTTGCGATGCACTAACTGCGTGGGATGAAAGCGCCCGACGCGCAGATACCGCCTCCACATCTGCGAGTTGGGCGCTGGCGGTCCCAAGATACCGAGCTAAAACGGAATAGCAATACAAGCTACCGGCGATTTGTGCCATGGATTTGAGACCTTGGGTCTCGAAGAAATCGTCTCGTTCACTGTTCCTGCGGACACAAGGTCAAGGAGGGTCATGGAGAAACTCGGCGTGACATACAATCCTGCTGATGAGTTCGAGCACCCGCTCCTGCCCGAAGGTCATCCCCTGCGGCGGCATGTGCTGTATCGGCTCTGCACGGCAGCCGTTATGTTGTAACGGCTTCGTGCACTACGATTGCCCCGCTCTACTTAGTCTCTTGCAATCCTAAATCCCCAGACCTGAAGCAGGCGGCTATAAGATGCCACTTTAGTTGAACGTATCTCTGTGTAAGTTCTCGATCAATATTTGAGCGCTGACGAGGTGTGGAAGGCGATTGTCCCCTGCTGGAATCGATTTGGAACGGATCAGAATTGGCTCCAATGGTGGACCGCCGAGCTTCAAATTTCAGGTTGCATAAGATCAAATACGTTCAAGACAGCCCAAGACAACTGATCCATCTTGTCTAGAGGCCGTGCAGGCAACTTGCTTTCGAATACCGTGAAAATACTAGGTTGCTTCGTTTGCGCTTTACTCGT
>Ga0070732_10001718_pt1 | contig 11897 bp, 8 predicted proteins | sample Coa_R1_5_FD_66449 | JGI IMG/M metagenome (GOLD analysis project Ga0070732, IMG submission 66449) | Surface soil microbial communities from Centralia Pennsylvania, which are recovering from an underground coalmine fire - Coalmine... | ecosystem: Environmental > Terrestrial > Soil > Unclassified ...
AGCAGAGGAAGCCCTGGTTCTGATCGATGAAGAACAGCTGCGCCATCGCATGCCGGTAACTGTCGAGGTCGGGCAGCGCGCTGGCGGCGGAGCAGCTCGAATCGATCACGCAGGACGCCTCGCCGGTATCCGCAACGCCGGCACCGGCCGCACGCGCCAGGTCGACCAGCTCCATGACCTCGCGCACCGCGAAGCTGGCGGCTCTGGCACCTGCCGGGACGTGGACCTCGAAGAGCAGCGAGTCCCCCTTGACGCTGGGCGTCCACAGGTCACCCTTCGGCGACAGCAGCTCGAGCCCGAACTCGCGTGGCGTGCCGCCCTGGGACTCCACCCACATCCGGGTGCCGGCCGGGAGGTGAACGGCGGAGAGGTGGAGGCGCAGGCGGTAGGCGTCCTGCACCGTGACGCGCGTGCCCCAGGCCAGCTCGCCGGTGCTGCCGGTGGCGAGCAGACCGCCGGCGAACGGCCGCGCCGCCGCCTGGGCGCCGGCGACGCCGCCCAGACGGACGACGGCCGGCGAGGTCAGGACGCGCGTGAAGCCGTTCTGGAACGGCTGCCTGCCGGCGGCGTTCCAGGCCTTCAGGGCGGCGAGCTGGTCGGCGGCCCCGGCGCTGGCCGGCGGCAGGGAGTGGAGCGGCGCGGCGGCCAGGGCCGATTCGAGCTGCAACCGCGGCGCCGCTGCCAGCCGCGACGCGGCGGCCGCCGGCATCCAGTCGCCGCCGACGCTCTGGGCGCGGCTGGCGGAGGCGGGGTAGAGGAGGCCGGAGACCAGGGCGGCGGCGGCCAGTGCGGTAAGGCGGGTGGTCACGAAGAGCTCCTTTCGCGGTGCGCTGGCGGTCGCTCGGACCTGCATGTCTGAGAAGTTGGCCAGGTCTCGGAATTATAACCGCAGAGATGGCAAAAGCGCATAATCCGGGTCACGACTAAGAAGAGGACCCTCCTGCCCGGTTCTACCGGTAGCGCCGTCGGATCTCAGACGTGTCGCGCAACTTACCAGCGTCTATCGGATCGCCCCCCGCATCCCCCCAACCCCCTTCCCTCCCCTCAGGGGGGGAAGGGGGCACGACGCCCACCTTCATCGCTCGGGGGCAGCGGTCACTCGTGACGCAGGGCTTCGAGCGGGTCGGTGTCGAGGGCCCGGCGAGCGGGCACGACGCTGGCGAGGACCGCCACGCCGGCGAGGAAGAGGGCGATCAGCGCGTAGCTCGCCGGATCGGTCGGGCTGATCTCGTAGAGCAGGCTGCCGAGCAGCCGGTTGACGCCGAGAGCGGCGGCGACGCCGCAGGCGATGCCGGCCGCCGTCAGGGCCAGCGCCTGGCCGATCACCAGGCCGAGCACGTGGCGGTGCCGGGCGCCCAGGGCCACGCGCACGCCGATCTCGCGCCGGCGCTGGCTGACGCTGTAGGACAGGACGCCGTAGATGCCGATCGCGGCGAGGGCGAGCGCGACGGTGCCGAAGACCCCGAACATCTGGCTGAAGAGCCGCTGCTCCCAGTAGCCGGCGCGCCGCACCTGGTCCATGGTGGCGACGCGGAAGACCGGCAAGCCCGGATCGGCCGCATGCACCGCCTGCCGGACGAGCGGCGCCAGGGCCGCGGGGCGGACCCTGCCGCGCACGACGAGCCCGGTGCCGGTGAGCGCCAGGTACGGGTAGGGAAGGTAGGCGCTCGCCTCGACCCGGTTGGCGAGATCTTCGCCCTTGAAGTCGGCGGCCACGCCGATCACCGTCAGCCATTCCGGGTGGTGGGTGTCGCTCAGCCGGAAGCGCCGTCCCAGCGGCGTCTCGCCAGGCCAGAACCGATCGGCGAAGGTCGCGTTGACGACCGCCACGGGAGTCAAGGCCGCAGCCTCGGCCGCGGTGAATCCCCGGCCGGCCAGCAGCGGCACGCCCAGGGTGCGGAAGAAGTGGGCGGTGACGCTGGTGTAGAAGGCGCTCGGTTCCCTGGCGTGCTCGACGTCCCGCCCCTCGATCGCCACCGTGGCGTGGCTGCCGCCGCCCGCGAGCGGCACCAGGTTCGAGGCGGCGGCCTGCTCGACGCCCGGCAGCGCCTCGATCCGGCGCACCACGTCCTCGACGCGCCGGGTCTTCGCCGCGTCCGTGGCATATGCCGCGTCGGGGAGGAAGACGCGCAGCGTCAGCAGCGGCCTGCCGTCGAAGCCGCCGCTCTCGCCGCGCAGCTTGAGGAAGGCGCGGGTGAACAGCGCGGCACCCACCAGCAGCACCAGCACCAGGCCGACCTCGGTCACCACCAGTGCCGCACGCAGGCGCTGGCGGCCGGGGCCGGCCCCGGCCGCGCGGCCGCCTTCCTTCAGCGCCTGGTGCAGGTCGCGGCGCGTCGCAGTCGCCGCCGGCGCCAGGCCGAACAGCAGGCCGGTGCCGACCGCCGCCAGGAGGGTGCAGAGCAGCACCGGCGCGTCGAGGTCGAAGCGGATCCAGTACGGCAGCGGGTGCTCGGCGAAGGCCGTCGTCACGAGCAGCCGGATGCCCCAGCGGGCGAGCAGGCAGCCGAGCGCCGCGCCGGCCAGCGCCAGCAGCACGCTCTCGCTCAGCAGCTGGCGGACGATGCGGCCGCGTCCGGCGCCGAAGGCCAGCCGCACGGCCATCTCGCGCCGGCGGTCGGTGGCGCGCGCCAGCTGCAGGTTGGCGACGTTGGCGCAGGCGATCAGCAGCACGAACGTCACCGCTCCGAGCAGGGTGGCGAAGAACAGCCGCGCGTTGCCGTCCACCATCTCGTCGCGGAGCGGCCGCAGCGTGACCTCCCAACCGCTCTCGACCGCGGGATACAGCGCCGCCTGGCGGCGGGCGAAGGCCGCCAGCTCGGCGCGTGCCTGCTCCTCCGAGACCCCCGGCCGCAGCCGCGCCAGGACGTCCAGCCTGCGGTCGTCGCGGGTCAGGGCGCGGTCCACCGGCGCCACCGGCACCCAGGCCTCCGCGAGGGCCGGGAAGCCGAAGCCCGGCGGCATCACCCCGACGACCGTATGGGCTTCGCCGTTGACCATCGCCGTCCGCCCCAGGACGGCGGGGTCGCCGTGGAAGCGCCGCTGCCACAGCTCGTTGCCGAGCAGGATGACGGCGGGCGCGCCGGGGCGGTCCTCCTGCGGCAGGAAGCCGCGCCCGAGCGCCGGGCGCACCCCGAGCAGCGGCAGCAGCTCGGCCGAGACCCGCTGGCCCGCCACCCGCTCCGGCTCGCCGCCGTTGCCGGCGAAGGTGAGGTTCTGGCTGGCGTAGCCGGCGATGGAGGAGAGCGTGACGGACTGGCGCTGCAGGTCCACGAGGTCGAGATAGGAGAAGGTGTCGGCGCTCGGTTCCTGGGTGCGGCTGCGGTGCAGCGCCACGATGCGGCCGGGATCGGCGAAGGGGAAGGGGCGGAAGAGCGCCGCCTCGACGATGCTGTAGACGGTCGTGTTGGCGCCGATGCCGAGCGCCATGCACAGCACCGCCACCGCGGTGAAGCCCGGGGCCTTGGCCAGCAAGCGGCACGAGAGCCGAAGATCCTGCAGCAACCCTTCCACGCGGCACCTCCCACGCGGCACCCGCCGCCGGCTGCCCCTCGAACGCGGCGACCGCTTATCCGTCACCTCGACAGCGCCTGCCGCCGCCGGGGCCAGGCGCCTTCGCAGGCACCTTCGCAGGTACCATCGAAGGCACCATCGCAGGATACGGCACCCCGGCGCCCGGGTTGCAGCCCCGAGCGCCCGCCTCCGCCCGCCGCCGCCGGCGGTGGGGCGGATGGATGCCTCAGATGGATGCAGCACCGGTGCCGGGAGGTCAGGGTGCGCACGGGCGCTCGGCCGCCGCGATTCCCTCGGTCTCCTCGATCGCCGGGAGCGGGCCCATGCCGGGCCTCGGCTCGGGGTCCATGCCGTAGATCCGCTCGAGCTCGGCGATGCGCCGCAGGGACCGCGCGGAGAACGGCGTGCGGCCCGCGAAGGCGTGCAGGACGATGCCTTCCAGCAGATCGCCGAGCGACAGGTCGTAGAGCTCCGCCAGCGCCTTCAGCACCTTGACCAGGCGCTTCTCCATGCGCACGCCGGTCTGGACCCGCTCGACGCCCGGACCCTCCCGTGCGGCCCGGGACGCCCGGGACGCCGGGATGTCCGGCGTGGCCGGACCTGCCTGGGTCGCCGGCTCGCCTGCGTCCGCCTGGTCATGCAGCCGAGAATCCTGCCCTTCGGGATGCCTCGCCATCGCTCGCCCCCCCTTCCCGGAGACCGCCTCGCGGCCTGCCGTCGACGCCCGGCCGGCCCCAATGATCTAGACGGAGGATGGGGGCGATTTTGCGCTCGGAGGATCGGCGTCCGGCCGTTCCGGCGCCCCTGGCGCCGCCGGCGCGGCCGCCGTCGCCGGAGCGGCGGCGACGCGGAGCTCCATGGCCTCGATCACGAAGGTGCCGAACAGCAGCAGCAGGGCGCTCACCGCGAGCCCGGCCAGGACGCCGCTCGGCAGATCGCCGTCGCGGACGATGCGCGCCCAGCCGACGAGCAGGACGACCGCGGCGGCGAGGAGGGCCGCGGGCCAGCGCCAGCGCGGGCGGTCGAAGGTGAGCAGCAGCGCGGCGGCACCGTAGGCGGTGGCGGCGACCAGGGCGTTGCCGCTGAGCAGCCCGGAGAAGATGCCGAGCGCGCCGTTCCACCAGTTCAGCGCCCGGCTGAGGTCGGCGCTGAGCGCCAGGCCGACGAGGTACATCGCCGCCATCACGAGACCCTGCCCGCGCCGGCCCCGGCGGAAGCACCAGAAGCTCACCAGCGCCACGACCACCAGCGCCGCGGGCGCCGAGCCGAGGGCGGCGAGGACCGCCAGCAGGCCGTCCACCAGCGGTCCGCCCGCCTCCGCCAGCCAGCCGGCAACGCGCTGATCGAAGTGGGTGGAGCGGTGGGCGACCACCCTGCCGGCGACGCGGGCGAGCGTCCCCAGCACGGTGAGCTCGACGGCCAGCAGCCAGAGCTGGCTCTGCGTGAGGCCGCGGCCGAGCGACTCGCGGACCCACAGCTGCACGCGGTCGCGGTGACGCTCCGCCGCGCGCAGCATCAGCAGGCCGGCGACCAGCACCAGCACCGAGATGCCGGCGCGGCCGATCCAGTGCTCGACGTGCTGCCAGCTCTCGCCGAAGGCGTAGCCGACCAGCCCGACGGCGGTCGACCACAGCAGGCAGGCGACCGCGTCGACCGCCGCGAACCGCCGCCAGGGGATGCGGCTGATGCCGGCGAACAGCGGCGCGAAGGCGCGGACGCCGGAGAGGAAGCGGGCGATCAGGATGGTCTTGGCGCCGTGCCGGTCGTAGAAGCCTGCGATCGCCGCGAGGCGCTGCTCGGTCAGACCGACCCAGCGTCCGTGCCGCTCGACCAGGGCGCGGCCGCCGCGACGGCCGATCCAGTAGCCGGTGTTGTCGCCGGCGACGGCCGCCAGGAACGCCGCCGCCAGGACCCCGAGGAGGGGCAGGGACCCCTGGCGCGCGAAGAAACCGCCCGCCAGGAGCACCGTCTCGCCGGGCAGCGGCACCCCGCAGCCCTCGAGGTAGATCGCGACCACGATCACGGCGAAGCCGTAGCTCGCGAAGGCGGTGACCAGCCAGTGGCTCATCGGGGCACGATACTCCGGAGGGGTTGCAAAATAGAGTGAGTAGGGATATTATATGTCCTGTGACAGCCCAGAACCTTCCCTCCTGCGGCCGTGCAAACCGGCACGGAGAGTTCGTGCCTACCCCGGGCACGGACCGGGGAAGACGGAAGGCCAGGGCCCGACTCCCCAGGGAGATTACATGATCAAGAGTCTGATGCCATGCGAATGCGGAGGCGAGCCGACGGCCCGAAGCCTCTCCTACCTCAGGGGCCGCTGGTTCTGGGTGGTGTGCAACGCCTGCCAGGCGCGCTCCGCCGACCGCACCACCCTCGACGAGGCGGTGGCGGACTGGAACCTGCGCCTCAAGCGGAACCAGGCCGAAGCGCGGCAGCCTCGCGCCAAGATCCGGCGCCAGGCCTGACCGGTCTCGAACCGGCGCGCCGCGCAGCCCCCCGGGGCTCGCGCCGCCGGGCGCTCTCCTCGTAGGCCCCCACGGCGCCGCCGGCCAACGGCGCCGCGAGCCTCATCGTCTCCGCCGTACCCCATCCAGAGTCGTTCATCTTCGCGTCTTGCTCCGCTGGCCCGTAGCGCTCGCTGCTCGATCGGGCGCAGCTTGCGTTGGCGCGTCACGTCCTCAACAGTACTTGCCCTTGACTATTGTGTAGTTAGTAGTATCATTCAGTCCATAGCGATGGGAATGCCATCACCTGTGCTAGGGAGGTGTTCAATCTTGGCGCTCGGTGAGTGGCCTTCCTGGGAAGGAAAGCGGGGCGACCATGGACACGGAGAGCACAGAGCTGCGGAAGTTCCGGAAGGAGCTGAACGCCGGGGCGGTCTCGCTGGTGCTGCTGGCGCTGCTGGAGCGCGCCGCGGCGCCGATGTACGGGTACCAGATCGGCCGCTCCCTCGAGGAGATGGCGAGCGGCGCGCCCCTGGTGAAGCAGGGGACCCTCTATCCGCTGCTGCGGACGATGGAGGCCAACGGCCTGCTGCGCAGCGAGGTCGAGCCGTCGGTGACCAGCCCGCCGCGGCGCTACTACACCATCACCGAGCAAGGCCGCCAGGTCCTGCCGCTCTGGCGGGGCGCCTGGGAGCAGACGCGAGACTTCGTGGACGCGATCCTTGGCGACACGCACCTGCAACCGAAGGCCGCGGCGGAACCGGCCAGCGAAGGGAGCGAGCATGCCTGACACGGACGAGCAGGTCAGGACGATCCAGGAGTACCTGGACCTCCTGAACGAAGAGCTGGCGGGGAGCGATCCGGCGCTGATCCAGGACGCCCTCTACGACGCCGAGGACTATCTGCGCAACGCGACGAGCGGTGCCACGGAGACGGCTCCCGGCCCCCATCGGGAGACGGCGGAGACGGCGGAGGGCGCCTTCGAGCGCGCGGTGCAGCGCTTCGGCACGCCGCGCGAGGTGGCCGAGGCCTACCGCGAGAACGACTCGCGCGTCGCCGCGGCGCTCGCCCATCCGGCCCCGCGGGGAGCCACCGACCCGGCGCGCCGGATCCTCGGCGTGTTCCTCGATCCGCGGGCCTACGGCGCCTTGCTGTTCATGTTCCTGTCGCTGGCGACCGGGGTGCTGTACTTCACCTGGGCGGTGACCGGCCTGTCGCTGTCGCTCGGCCTGAGCATCCTGGTCATCGGCTTCCCGGTCGCGCTCCTCTTCCTCGCCAGCGTCCGCCTCTTCTCCCTGGTGGAGGGGAGGCTGGTCGAATCGCTGCTCGGGGTCCGCATGCCGCGGCGGCCGCGGTTCGCGACGCCGGAGGGCTCCCTCTGGGCGCGGCTGCGCTCCTGGCTGTCCGACCGCCGGACCTGGACGACCCTGCTCTACATGGTCCTCAAGCTGCCCCTGGGCATCTTCTCCTTCGTGCTCTTCACGGTGCTGATGTCGATCTCGCTGGCCTTGCTGGCGGCGCCGATCACCCAGCTCTTTTTCGACGAGCCGCTGATCCACACCTACAGCAACCATTACCTCTACGTGCCCATCTGGGCGTTCCCGCTGTTCTGGCTGGCGGGCCTGCTCGACCTGCTCCTGGTCATGCACCTCGCCCGGGCGCTCGGCCGCGCCTACGGAGCGATCGCCAAGGCGATGCTGGTGCGGGCGTAGCCGGCTCGCGGCGATGAGCCTGGCAGCCGGTGCCGGCCTTGTCCTAAGGGCGCGACCTCACCTTGCGGGCCGGCGGCTTCGCGGGCGCCGTGGCGGCTTGGACCGTATGCTCGATGTACAGGGTCCTGCATACCCGCTTCCCGCCGATATCGACCTCGTCGGGCAGCACGATGGTAGCTTTCTCGAAACGCCGCCACCGCTCGCTCCCGCCGGCGTTCCAGTGGGGGACTTCGTCGCTCACGGGCCGGTACAGCCCTCGGTCGGCGCGCAGCACACGCTCCTCCGTTCGCACCCGCAAGTCGGTAAGCAGCTTGTCGTAGGGCATGGCCCAGCCATCCTTGCTGCGACCCTTGGGCTTGTGCGCTTCGAGCTCGTCGACCGGGATCATGGCCACCAGCCGCGAGGTGTCGGTCATCATCTTGAGGCCCTTGTCCTTCAACGTCGCATTGTGGCTCGCATGGTGGCCGACCTTGTAGAGAACGGTGCGATTGAGCAGGCTTTCCGCGGTGATCCCGCCGCTGCCCTTGAGCTGGTGCCAGGATAACCAGCTCCCCACCTGGGCGTCTCCGGGAAAGAGCAGGACCGGTCCGCCTTCACCGAGCTCGAACGCCAGGACGAGGCTGGTGTTGTTGACGTGATCGTCGAGGTTCAGGGCGAGCTGGCCGGCCGCTTCCAGCCAGGCAGTGTCGATCTTGCGCCATGCCGTGTCGGGGTCCAGGTAATGACTGCGGAAGAACTCCTCGAGCTCCGGATCCTGCTTGACATGCTCGGGCGAGAAGCGCTGCCAGCGGTCGAAGGGATAGGTCAGCTCGCGCCGCTCGTCCACACCGTCATCCTCACTGCATGCGGCGTAGAGGGCGGCATCCTCGTTCATCAGCATGCCCGCCAGGTAGACCTCGCTCTTGCCCAGGACAGTCGACGGGTCGTCCCTGCCCAGGTACTTGGGGTCGATGGGGGGGCCGAGGGCGTAGATTCGCAAGTCGGGAACCCTGCTCAAGCCGAGCGCCTCGAGGCTGGGCCGGACGTAGCGGGGCTTGGCCACCTTGTTGCGAACGATCTCGAGCAGGTCATCGATGCCAAGACGGGCGCCCAGCATGCCGGAGAACGCGGCGGCGTACGGCGCTGCGATCACCCCACTGGCTGCTGGTGCCGGCTTCCGCGACTCGCGATCGTAGCCGGCGAAGCCAAGCACTGCGTCGAGGTCGTCTGCTGTTTCCAGCAGTTCCTTCGGCGAGTCGATGCCCAGCTGCTTGTCCTTTTCGATCTGCCGCTGCAGCTTCCCCGCGGCCGCCATCGCTGCCAGCAGGGCCTGGCGGCGCTCCAGGTTCAGGCGCACGGCGGTGCCGTCCTCTGGGTCCTCGGTCCAGGGGAGCCAGACCTCGCCGACGTCGATTTTCGCAAAGGCCTCCCGTGCCTGGCCGAAGCCGGAGAGATGGTCCCAGTGCTGATGCGTGGCGACGAGCAGGTCGATGCCGCGGCCAGACACCTCGTTCCGGATGTGCTCCATGATGTGCTGCATCCATGGCGTCGCTCCGGCGGTTCCCATCCAGACGCCACAATCGATGAGCACGTAGGAGGTCTTCCCGTCCTTGGCGGGGAATCCCAGCAGGAAGCAATCGCCCAGGCCGGTGCAGTACATGCGGACGACCGCGCCTCCCGGCGGGGGAGTCATCTTGCGAGCGATAGCAGCAGCGTCCTTTGCCGGTGCCGGCGAGCCGGACTCCGTGGCGCGGCTCTTCGCCTTCGGCGCCGCGCGTCGGCCGGTGCGCCTACCAGCTGTCCGCGCCATCGGCGAGCTCCTCGGGCTGGCTTCGGTGCAGCATGGCGAAGGCTTCCGATTCTTCGAGTCTCTGGATGCGGCCGAAATAGGTGAACCGCAGCGAGCCGTCGGCCCTGGCCCGGTATGCGGCCTCCCGGTCGTACCGTGCTGTGTTGCGGATGTTCTTGACGACGGCGTAGCGGACGGTGGCGGTCTCGGGATCGACGAGCAGAGTGCAGCCGCCGCGGACCCAGAAATCGGCGTCACCGTCGCCCTGCCGCCGGTAACGGCGCAGCACGACGAAGCCCTTGCCCCAGTGGACGGGCGAGCTCTCCGCATTGTGTCCTGCCGCAGAGGCCGCGACCTCGAGCCCGTCGGGGAGGGCGGGGAGCTGCCTCTCGGCACCTGGCCCGTCCCCGGTAGTGCCGGCTTGCCAGAAGGCGGGAAGGCGTTGGGTGATCTCCACGATCAGCTCGACGATCGACTGACCGTCCGGGCCGATGCGCCGCGCCGGGCGGAGCGAATCGACCCGCAGTTCACGCTCTTCCAGCGCGGCGTCGAGGCCAAGAAGGCGCAAGGCTTCAACGTGGCCGGGCACCTTGCGCCTGATGCATTCCTTGATGTGCCGCTCGAGCTTCTCTTGGAAGCGAAGCATCTGGTCGAAGACCGCACTACGCTCGCAGCTGAGGTCCCAATTGGGCATCAGCTTCCGGAACTGCGCGGCGCGAGGAAGGATCCGCCGCAAGAGCTTCTGCTCGGTGCTGTCGGGTGCGTGCCAGCAGAGACCGTCCTCGGAGAGCGTGCGGACGTCGTCGGGGAAGATGCCGCGCCGCCGGAAGGCCTCGATCATCGCGATGCGGTAGCAACGGTAATCGTCGCGGACCAGGTCGAAGTCGGCCGTGATCAAGGCGCGCAGGTACTCCCCGAAGGTCAGGTCGCAGGGAGGGCAATAGTCGAGAGCGCGGATGCACATGTTGAGCACGTGGCGGGAGGACTTGGCAGCTTCGTCCGCCAGGCGATTGACCAGGTCGGGGTGGAGCTGGCCCTCGGGGAGGCGGCCGGTGCCGCCGGTGGCGATGCGGAGCAGGTCGGCGACGCGCGACTTGTAAATGGCGAGGAAGGCGTCGAAGACGGCAGCCACCAGGTGCGAGCCGCGGGTGTGCGGCTGGGTGGTCAGCTTGTACTCTCCGGGCTGAGGAACGTGCGGCTGCCACTTGCCGTCCTTCTTGGTGCCGATCGCGCTGCGCAATGCGCCGCGGACCCCGGTCGCTCGGCCGAACTCGTAGGCCAGCTCGCCGAGCAGGTTCTGATCGGCCAGGTCCCCGCGGGTCTTGCCGATCTGATGGCGGAGGACCTCGGGAAAGGAGAAGTGCTGGAACAGGGCTACGATGTCGGCGAAGGCCTCGTGGAAGGCCAGAAGAGTCGGCGTTCGTGGGTTCGATGAAGCGCCGGTGCAGCCCGTCGAGGAGGGCGTGGGTGGTCTCGTGGACGATGATGTCGTGTGACAGGCAGGTGAAGACCGTGGCGCCCGGCATCTGGTGGCCCGGGTCGGAAGCCGCCGCCGGGAAATAGCCGAAGAGGAGCGCTTTCTTCTGGGGACTGTAGAACGCGTTGGCCTGCCGCAGGGCGTGAGGGTAGATGCGCAGGCGCCGGACGTAGTGAGGCACATAGTGGTCCTTCTTGGTGTAATGCGGCGACCACATCGCCAGCCTGCCCAGCGCCCTCTCGAAGTTGCGGATGGTCGTCATCGCCACGGCAAAGACCATCTGCTGGTGGAACTGCGGGTTGCCGGTCGACGGCGCCAGCCCGTCCTGGGCGAGCAGGTTGCGGTCGTTCAGATCTACCGGGGGATAGCAGCAGTCACTTGCGGGGTCGATGTCGATGACCTCGATGTACTCGCCTACAGGCCCCTTCCGCAGCTCGCCGGCGCCGCGCCGCCGGCCCGCGCCGGGCACGAGCCCCGATTCCCAGGCCACCTTGCACACGACCTGGTTGATGACCGCATTGTCGAGCTGCGTTTCCAAGCTGGGGTCGAAAGCATAGACGCGGAGGCGCCGGAAGGCGGGCGCGAAGGTGCGAGGCGCCGGTTGCACGCCGTCCGGCGGAAGGCTGGAAGCCGCGGGCTCGCCGACCGCCGTCCTGGTCTTGTCGTTCACCACTCGAATCCAAGTGAAATTACAATTAAGTATACCACGATTCTCGGCGCCACCCTGCCCGGTGCGCCGGGGCAGGCTTTCCGAGCCACTACCGCGACCCCGGTACATCCGGTATGCCCCGGTAGTGGTCTCAATGGAGCTACTACCCATTTCCTCCTGCGGTTGGAGCCCGCGGAGGACGGGCGTAAGATCCTCCCAGCCGGGGTGCCGCGACAGGCGACAGGCGGAGCCGCGGCCTCGCGGACCATCGCCCCTTCCAAGGAGGATCGCCCATGGCCGTACGCTCTCGCGCCGCCGAAGAGTTGAACCC
>Ga0070732_10001719_pt1 | contig 11890 bp, 14 predicted proteins | sample Coa_R1_5_FD_66449 | JGI IMG/M metagenome (GOLD analysis project Ga0070732, IMG submission 66449) | Surface soil microbial communities from Centralia Pennsylvania, which are recovering from an underground coalmine fire - Coalmine... | ecosystem: Environmental > Terrestrial > Soil > Unclassified ...
GGCGCCACCACCGAGAACCCGTCGTTCGAGATCAACGCCGCCCTCCTCTCGCGCTGCCGCGTCGTCGTCCTCGGCCCCCTGTCGCTCGACGACCTGACCCTCTTGATGCGCCGCGCCCTGGCCGACCCCGAGCGCGGCCTCGGCGGCATCGCCATCGCCGTGGACGACGAGGCCCTCGCCGCCGTCGCCCAGCTGGCCTCGGGCGACGCCCGCCGGGCGCTCAACCTCCTCGAGGCGGCTGTCGCGGACGCCGCCGAATCCGCCGCCCCGCCGGGACCCGAGCATCCGGCCGCCCCGCCGCGCCTGGACGCCGAGCAGGTGCGGCGCGTTGCCCAGCGCAAGGTCCTCCTCTACGACAAGGCCGGCGAGGAGCACTTCAACCTGATCTCGGCCCTCCACAAATCGCTGCGCGAGAGCGACGCCGACGCCGCCCTCTACTGGCTCGCCCGCATGCTCGCCGCCGGCGAAGAACCCCTCTACCTCGCCCGCCGCATGATCCGCTTCGCCAGCGAGGACATCGGCCTCGCCGACCCCCAGGCCCTCGTCCAGGCCCTCGCCGCCCGCGACGCCTACCACCTCCTCGGTTCCCCCGAGGGCGAGCTCGCCCTCGCCCAGGCCGCCGTCTACCTCGCCCTCGCCCCGAAGAGCAACGCCCTCTACGCGGGCTTCGGCGCCGCCCTCCGCACCGTCGAAGAGCGCCCGGCCGAGCCGGTCCCCATGACCATCCGCAACGCCCCGACCCCCCTCATGAAAGGCCTGGGCTACGGCGCCGGCTACATCTACGCCCACGCCACCGAAGCAGGCGTCGGCGGCCTCGACTGCCTCCCCGAAGCCATCGCCGGCACCCGCTTCTACGAACCGCGGGGCAGGGGCTTCGAGGAGGCTCTCAAGGCCCGGCTGGAGCGGTACCGAGCTCTGCGGGAGGCGGTGCGGCAGAAGCTGCCTCGAGAGGATCCATAGGCGCAACCCAACGAAGCTCAATATTCCCGAGATCGTTGGGAGCACACTCTGGGACGCATACCGTGCGAATTGGCGACAACTGCTTGAGGCGATGCGGGAAAGCCATGCGCTTGGCACCGCACTAAGGACCAAATTGCTTGGGTAACAATATACCTGACTCACCTAGCCGGTGAGAAGCGCCTAGCGCTTGTGCCGTGGCTCGGGGAAGCGCCGCCGGTACTCCTGCTGCAAGTCCCTGATGGCCCTCCTCACGATCTCTGGATCGGGGTCGCCGGCAAAGCGGGCGTACGTGATGACCAGCATGCCCTTGGAGACTTCCACGTCCAGGAAGGTGCCGGGCGTGAAGCCCGCCTGCTCCAACCAAGCGCCGCACATACGGATTTGTGGCACCTGGCGGTAGTCGGGCCAGGTGGTTCTGGTGGTGACGGTGAACTTGCGCATCGGCCTCTCTCTCGGCATGGCTTCTCCCTCTCGGCTCTTCCTGTCCCTGTCGAACGTCGCGGCAGCCGGCCCCATGGGTTTGGCGCCTGCCGGCCGTCGCGATCCCCTGTCGCGTTCCTTCTGGCTATGCCGTGGGCGCTCGCCTCCTCTCCGGGTTACACCGCGCCGAGAGCCGCCGACCGAGCGTCAGCAGCCCCCGAGACGGCGCCGCTTCTTCTGCCTCTCTCGGAAGTCCCGCACCAGATCCAGAGCGGTGACGCGGGACGCCTGTTCCAGCGCTTCGATGAGTCGCCGCAGGAGATCGTCCGTGATGCATTCGATGCAGCCGCTTACCTCGGTAGCAAGGTCCGGCGGTACTTCGTCTTCGAGCATGGCTTCCAGGTTGGTAGGAATCGGCAAGCTCCGGTTGATCGCTGCCAACCGCTCTTGCAGGCTCAGCAGCTCGAACGCGATCTCCCCCAGGGCCGCCTGCGCTTGGGCGACCGGCCCGTCGTCGGACATAGCCGCGAATCTATGTCAGCACTGTCACTACTGTCAACTGGACACAAGAGCAAGTGTGTAGCCTACTGTCATGGTAGAGAAGAGGAGGCTAGGACCCATGGGAGGCAAGACAACCGTAACCGCGCGCGGGCTGGTGCGAACCGTGGTCTACCTGCACCCGGACGAGAGGAAGGCACTCAAGATGGCGGCCGTCGAGCGCGAGGTCGCCGCCTCAGAGATCATGCGCGAAGCGCTACGGCGGTTCCTCGGGATCGAAGACTAGAGGAGCGCCGACTCTTCGAGTGTCGCAAGGCACGCGCCGTGACCACTGCAATCGCAGCGGCTTGCATTGAGAGCGACGGCCATCCTCGGCTCGTATGCTGCGCGGACCGCATGCTGTCAAGTTACATGTGGAGTTCAGAGACTACGCTAAAGATGGAAGAGGTAGCCCCTAAGCGGTTAGCAGCTCTATATGCTGGTGAGGTGTCGGAAGCGAGAGAATTAATATCGATCTGTCGAACGCTCTTTGAAAGAACCTACGCAATTGAGGATCTCACCGTTGCTGATCTAAAAGATGTCCTTGGGGCGCCCCTGCGAATCATGAAGGAGCGGATGATAGAATCATGGGTTCAGCTACGGAGCGCGTTAGCTTATAAAGAATTCTTGGATCGGAGCGAACAGATAGATCAGGAATTGAGGGCGGCGATATTTCGCGGAATTGCCGATCTCAACATTACAGCGCAGGTTATCATTTCAGGATTCTTGGACATATGCCCAGAGGAAGCGCTCCCGCGTCCCTCGCAGGAGCCGCTCATCTTTAAGCTAGAATACGAAGCGGTGAAGAGCGAGCAAAATTTCGCTTGCGTCGGCGTCGGCGCGGCAGCCGCGGAGTTGTCTCTTCACAGGAGAAAACAAAGCCGCTTCATGGGGCTACCGGCAACGCTTTATAATGTCTACGAAGCAAAGAAGCTCAGCGAGATAGCGCGCACCGTCGGTAGCACGACCGACATGTTGGTTATTAGGCCCGGTAGTTCTCGATGGGTCAATGGCGAGACTATAGCAGCCCTGGACGACTACTTCGACCGTTACGGGCCGCAGGAAGTTCGCGATCTCAGGATGGTTTCAAAAGATATGTTTTATGATGATGGTCTTTTATGATCGCTGAGCGCCTGGTTTGCCTTTGGGCCTGGTCGGCTGCTTCGGCGCCGAACCGGCGGCGGTCGCTCGACGTTCGCGGTAAAGGCGCTCTTGCTCCTGGACTTCAGCCTTCGGGACGGCGACTATCTTGCGCGCAAACTCCGCGAATCGTTCGTAGGGAGTCTGCCCTGGCTTCGCGGATGGCGCCTCGTTATTGTCTGGCTTTTTCATTAACTCACCCCTCACCTCACGAATGGATGTGGATGTTGGCCTTACAGTTGGGGCAATAATGAGTCCCCATGCGAATCATTGGTCGCGGGAGCGCTTGAAGAGGTATTGCGACGCGACTCTTCGCCCAACACGCCGAGCAATAGTGTATGTCTTGATTGTCATCTTTCACTACTACGGTCGCTTGCCCTACTATTTTCAAATGGTATTGCTCCCCTTCAAGCGCCCGGCGCTCGTGGGCGCGAACCTGTTCGCGCAGTTCGCTGTTCTCGCGGCGCAGGGAGAGATTCTCCTCTCCAAGCTTCAGCGCTTCTGTCTTAAGATCGAGAACCGTTTGCTTAAGATCGAGCGCCTCCGTTTCCAGCGTAGATATGGCTGCCAATAGAGCCTTCGGTGGAGATTTGAGATCCTTGACTGCACTGACCACCGCTTTCGTGGCTGTCAATACGCCGCCGATGCCGGCCGTTACCTCGGGCAGTGAAAAATCCACTCAGCGTCTCCTTGTCTTGCGCCGTCCTCGCCCTTCGCGTTTCTTTTTGTCAAACCTCAACCTCCGTGCCGATCAGCTCGGCATAGGTCAGCCGCTTACCGATGATGCCAGCCGCCGCCCGCAGGAAGCGCAGGCCATCAGTGAGCTTGCGCGAGTTAAACCGGAAGGACTGCTCATCCAGGTAGCGGAAGAGGTGAAACGGCTCGACGCTGACGTAGGTGCCATGAATCGACCGCTTGAGCAGCGACCAGAAGTTCTCCATGCCGTTGGTGTGGATCTTCCCCTCGACGTACTTCTCGGCGTGGTTGATGACGCCGTGAACGTACTCGGCGCCCAAGTCGGCGTAGGACGGCAGGGTGTCGGTGAAGATTTCGGAGCCTTCCTCGACATGCGCCCGCACTTCGGGGGACAGGCTCTTGCGCTTGGTGTTGGGGACCACCTTGGCTTTGACGGTGCTGTGTCCGTCCTCGCCGTGCCGTTCCAGCAAGCCCATAACCGCGGTCTTGCCCATGGGACCACGGCCCTTGATCTTCTGTGCGCGCTTGCCCTTGTGCATGAACCGAGCCTTGCCGCCGATGAAGGTTTCGTCCACCTCGACTTCGCCGGACATCTTCCCAAAGGTGCCAGTCTGGACGGCGAGACGGATGCGGTGGGCCATGAACCACGCCGTCTTCTGAGTCACGCCGAGCGCCCGGGCCAGCTCGTAGGAGCTGATGCCGTTCTTGCAGTTGACCACGAACCACATGGCCGGGAGCCACTTCTCCAAGGCGATGGGACTGTCCTCGAAGATGGTTCCGGCCTTGGCCGAGAACTGCTTCTTGCAGGCGCGGCACTTCCAGATCCGCCGGGTCGAGAGGAAGGACGGCTCCGACGCCTGGCAGTAGGGGCAGGAGACGCCATCCGGCCAGCGCAGCCGGGCGACGAAGGACAGGCTTACGTCCTTGTCGGAGAAGAAGGTGACCGCTTCGAGGAGGGTTTCGGGGATCTGGTTCGTGGCGTCCATGGAGAGAGCGTACCAGGGATCGCCAGGTGTGTCAAGTATATTGTTGCCATTGCTTGAGTCGATCAAACTCAACTGACCACATCATCGGTTTGCTTGATGCGGCAACGGACCGGGTGGTTGCGGCGGCCCCTTGAGTGAAGGCCCTTCCCGAGGGGAGCTCGATTGGCGGCTTCCCAGGAGATGCTAGAGTATGTCCATGGCGCACAATGAAGCACTCTTACAGGAAGTACTCAAGCTTCCGGTCGACGAGCGTGCCGATGTGGCAGCGGAGCTGCTCGCGAGTCTTGAGAGCCTGCCCACCGCTGAGCCAGGCGAGATCGAGCGGGAGTGGGGGGCCGAGATCGAGCGCCGCGCCCGCCGGGTCTTGGCGGGCGAGTCGCCAGGAGTGCCCTGGGAGGAGGTCAAGCGGAGCGTCAGGAGCAGCCTGACCGAGCGGTGAGCAAGCCGCTTGTCCTTGAACCTGAGGCACGGCAAGAGCTTGGCGATGCGGCCCGCTGGTACGAGGATCAACGGTTGGGCCTTGGTCAGCGCTTCCTGGGCGCTGTAGAAGCAGCACTGGATCGACTCGCAGTCCTTCCCGCCGCTGGCACACCGGTCCCACACGTCTCCTTCGACTTGGCGGTCCGCAGGACTCCGGTCGAACGTTTTCCCTACCACGTGGTCTACCTTGAAACGCAAGACGCGATTCGTGTCTTGGCGGTTGCTCATAATCGCCGCAAGCCTGGGTACTGGCTCGGCCGACAGAGCTCGTGACGGACCTTGGAGCAGCTTCGCGCCAAGGTAGCCATGGCAGCGATGTGGATCTCAGGGAGGATCGCCGCCAGCGGAGGTGCGTACATGGCCACTTTGAGGGGCGACGAGGAAGCCATCCGGAATCTATTTGCGAGGTGGTATCGGGCCAGCCAGGCGAAGGACGTGGACGGTTTGTCGAAGCTGATCACGGACGACGCGATCTTTCTCGCTCCGGGTCAGGACCCTATCCGGGGCAGGGCGGCCTTCGAGGCCCTCTATCGCAACGTGCTTGGTGCGTTCACCTTTGAGCAGGAATGGGTCTTCGAGGAGATCACGGTGCTTGGCGAATGGGGCTATTGCTGGGGCCGGGACTCGGTCACCATGACGCCCCTGGCGGGCGGTCCCGCCGTGCGGGCGAGCGGCGCCGGCCTCTCGATCCTTCGCCGGCTCAAAGACGGTTCCTGGCTCGTGGCTCGGGGTATCAACAATATGGTGCGGGAGACTCAGCCGGCAGCCCCGCGGGGGGTGCCCGGTCGTGACCTGCTCCGCTTTGCTGGGACCATCGATGCGAAGTCGGCACGCGAGATGGAGGAGGCAATCGAAGAGGGCTGCGAGCGGATCGACCCGGACGAATGTAAGTAGCTCTCGCGACCAGCACGGCAAGCTGGCCGATGCTGGTGAGGCCGCCCCATCCCGCGGGTGTCGTGGCGGTCGCGGTCAGCACCAGCACCCATCGGAGATCGCCATGGTCCGCGGGTCGATGCTGGCGAGCTTGTGGGTGCCGAACTCGCAGAAGTAAGGCACGCCCTGGGCGGTGACGACGATGCCGTAGGGCACCGCATGCGGCGTCGGCACCGCTTGCAAGCGGATCTCGCCGGTCCGCGGATCGAGGCGTCGCACGAAGTTCGATTGCTCGGTGGTGAACCAGAGGATGCCGTGCCGGTCGAAGACCGGGGTGTGAGGATCGCGCGCCCGCGGGTCCGGCATCGGGTACTCGGTCACTTCGCCGGTCGCCGGGTTCAACTTCCCGACGTAGCCCTTGAAGGCCGCGGTGAACCAGATCTTGCTCTCGCGGTCGGCCACCAGGCCGTGCGGTCCCGAATTCATTGACTTAGTCCATGACTTAGTCTAGTCTTCCATTATGACCGAGGTCAACATCCATGAGGCGAAGACGCATCTCTCCAAGTTGCTGCGCCGGGTCACGGCGGGCGAGGAGATCGTCATCGCGCGCGCCGGCAAGCCGGTCGCCCGCCTGGTCCCGGTGGCGGAGCCGCCTCGCCCGCGGGAGCTGGGCAGGGACCGCGGCAAGATCTGGATCGCTGACGACTTCGACACGCTGGACCCTGAGATCCTGGCCGATTTCGAGGGCCGCGATTGAGGGTCCTGCTCGACACCCACGGCTGGTTGTGGATGCGGGCAGAGCCAGAGCGCTTGTCGGATTCGAGCCGCCGGCTTCTGCACGACCCGGTGAACGAGCTTTTCCTCTCGGCCGCGAGCGCCTGGGAGATCGCGATCAAGTTCGCGACCGGGAAGCTCCGGTTGCCACAGCCGCCTGCCGCCTTCATCGCCCAGCGGATGGTGGAAGACAGGATGGTTGCGCTTCCGATCCTGCACGCCCACGCTCTCCGGGCAGGTGAGCTGCCGCTGCACCACCGGGATCCGTTCGATCGCCTCCTGATCGCGCAAGCCCAGATCGAGGGCCTGACGGTGCTCACCGCCGACCGGCAGTTCGCGAGCTACGACGTCCCGGTCCACTGGGCGTGATCAACGCCGCCGCGGGCCCGCTACGCCGGGAGCTGCTATCGCTAGGCAAATCCGGTGGCCGGTTTCTTCCGGCGCCGCGGCGCCGCGCTCTTGCGAGGCGCGAACGGCTCCCGGTCCATCTTCCGTGGGCGGCGGCCCTCGCGGACCAAGGCCAGGATCTCGGTGGTCGTGAGGGCGGTGGATACAGCAGGGACGTCGAGCGGCGAACCAGCCACGACCACGGGCTGGACGACGAACGAGCGACCGTCACGCCGTCGGATCTGCACCTTGCCCTCGCGAGAGGCCTCTTCCAGCACAGTTGCCAGCTGTTGGCGAGCCTGGGAAAACGTGTAGATTCTCACATCACACCTCGACGAGCTCGATTCTAGAAGCGCGTGCAATTCGTTGAACGCCGCGGTCGAGTGTCAGGAGCGCGCACTTCTGCGCGCGTGCCAGCTCGAGCACGAAGGCATCGTACGCATAGATCTGAAACTCAGCCGCGATCTCCAGCGCAGCGACAAGATCCACCGGGAATAACTGCAGCGGAACCTGTCCGAAGTTCCTCATGATATTCCCCTCGGGGCGGTGGGCGCGATCAAGCCGCGGCCACGGACGAACAGGTCAGCAGCGGCGTGCCGCACTCGGCGCAGAGGGCGGTTCCGGGCGGGAAGTCGGAGTTGCAGAGAGGACAGTAACCAGCGCCCGCGAGGGTGCGGCGGGGAGGCGGGGCCATGACCTCCTCGGCGGTCAGCTCCAGGTGGCGCAGGAGGACGTCCAGCTGGGCGCGGCGCTCGTCCCAGACGCGCCGCCAGGCGGCGCTGTCGCCGCCCGCCGCGGCGCACGCGGCGCCGTGGAGCTCGGCGCGCAGCAGCGGGAGCACCGCCGGGCGCGGCAGGAGGACGGCGGCGGCGGCGAGGAAGTCGCAGCCGTGCAGGAGGTCGTGACCGAGGTGGAGGGAGGCGCGCACCGCGCTCGGTAGCGAGAGGCAGATGGCGAGGAGCGCCCCGTCGCCGCCGATCAGGCCCTCTCGCCGCAGGCGGCGCGCCACCCACGCCGCGGCCGCCGCGGTCCCGGCCCAGAGCGCGGCCACCGCGGCGAGCAAGGGGTCGATCAGCGACGCCGGCGGCATGCCGAAGTAGATCAGCGGCGGCAGGGCCAGGAACATTGCGCAGAAGAGCGCCCAGCCGAGGGCGGTCACCGGGTCCACGGCGGCGTCGAACGCCGCGCGGCGGGCGATCAGCGCCGCGGGATCGAGCGCTCGCACGGACCGCTCGGCGGCCGCGGCCGCCCGCTCGCCCGGCGGCAGCGCCTGCAGCTCGAGCGCCATGGCCGCGACGTCCCGGGCTTCGGCGGCGGTGGCCAGGCGCAGGCGCCGGCCGCCGGCGAAGCGGATCTCTCTGCCCGTGGCCGCCAGCCCGCGGACCTCCTCCCAGGGCACGGGCGTCCAGGCCTGCTCTCGGTAGAGAGCGGCCCCCCGCGCCTGCCGCGGCGGCAGGTAGAGGCGCTCGCCGGTCGCCATCACGCCGTGGCGCGACACCGCGAAGACCTGGTCGAGCGGCAGCACGCCGGCGAGGGCGAGGCCTCTGCCGCGGAGCCGCAGGTCCAGCCCGAAGCAGGACGAGAAGAGGCGCGTGCCACGCCGCACGACCGTCAGGCAGTCGACGAGATAGAGGGCCGCCAGCAACGGCAGCAGCTCCCTGAGCAGCGGCACCATGCCGGCCATCGTACCCCGGGCCTGACGCCCTCGAGTTTCAGAGGTTGCGGGCCACCTTGCCGTTGGCCGCCGGAGCGGCGGCGGCGTCGATGGCGGCGAGGATGGCGGTCTTGGAGGGGAGCTCGCTGAAGACGACGGGCTGACGCCCGGGGCGGTACAGCAGGTAGAAGGGGATGCCGTAGCGGCCGTTGTCGGCGAGGAAGCGCGCGATCGCGTCGCTGCGGTTGGTCCAGTCGGCGCGCATGGGGAGGACGTGGTGGGCGGCGAAGGCGCCGGCGACCTCGGGAGTGTCCAGGATCAGCCGCTCGTTGACCTTGCAGGTGAAGCACCAGTCGGCGGTGACGTCGACGAAGACCAGCTGGCCGGACGCGGCCAGGGACTCGGCGCGGGCGCGGTCGAAGGCGACCCAGGCGATGAGGCCCGACGACCTGCCCTGGGCGGCCAGGCGCGCGGCGCTGCCGGCGTCGCCGGGACCGGCGCCGGACGCGGCGAGGGCGACCGCGCCGGCCGCGACCGCGACGAGGGCGGCGAGGGCGGCGAGGGAGGCAAGGGCGGCGCCGTCGGCGCCCGCCCCGCCTCGAACGGCACGCGCCTCGGGCCGGCCGCCGGCCATGGTGCGGTGACGGAGCCAGGTGACGAGGGCGACGAGCAGCAGCCCGACCTCGAACAGCGCCAGGCGCTCCGGGCTGATCTGGGCGGCGAGGACGTAGAGCAGCCAGACGGCCGAGGCGGCGAGGAGGAAGCCCATGATCCCGCGCAGGGTCTCCATCCAGGCCCCCGGACGCGGGAAGAAGCGGGCTGCCCCGGGTGCCGCCGCCAGGACCAGGTAAGGGAGGGCGAGGCCGGTGCCGGCGGCGAGGAAGATCGCGAAGACGATCGGCGCCGGCTGGGCCAGGCCGAAGCCGATGGCGGTCCCCAGGAAGGGAGCCGAGCAGGGAGTGGCCATCAGCGTCGCGAACAGGCCGGAGAAGAAGTGCCCGGCCAGGCCCTCGCGGGCGGCCGCGCCGCCCAGGCGGGCCAGCCCCCCCGGCAGCGGGATCTCGAAGAGGCCCCAGAGGTTGAGGCAGAAGAGCGTCACCACCACGGCCAGGAAGGCGACGAAGCCGGGACGCTGGAACTGGACGCCCCAACCCACCGCGCCGCCGGCGGCGGCCGCGGCCACCGCCAGCGCGGCCAGCGCCGCGAACGACGCCAGGATGCCGGCCGCGATCGCCAGCGCGCTGCGCACCACCTCGCGGTGGCCGTGAGCGGCGCTGCGCATCAGGCCGAAGATCTTCAAGGACACGACCGGCAGCACGCAGGGCATGGCGTTCAGGATCAGCCCGCCGAGCACGGCGATGAGCAGCATGCCGGCCAGGCTGCCGGCGTTCGGCGCGGGGCGGGCGGCGGGAGCGGCCGGCCTGGCGGCGAGGGCGGTGCCGGTGGCAGGGGCGCTCGGCGGGGCCGCGGTGGACGCGGCGTCCTTGCCGCCTGAAAGTCTCGCCGGGGAGTGGCCGGGCAGGAGAGACGGCGCACCGTCGCCAGGCGTGGTGCCCGCGGTTGCGGTCGCGCTGACGGGGCTTCCCGTGCTCGAGCCACCCTCGGCGCTGCCCGCGCCTCCGCCGGCGCTCGAGTGATCCTCGGCGCCGCCCGCGCCTGCGCGCCGCGCCGCGGCGACGGTCAGGGTCAGCTGCGACCGGGTGGTGACCGGCGGCAGGCACTGCGAGTGGTCGCAGGCCTGGTAGTGCAGGCGGGCGCCGATGACGACGGTGCCGGGCTTGGCGCCGGTGGGGAGCTTGACCTGGGTGGCGATCACCACGTCGCCGTCGTAGACCGACAGCGGGACGTCGGCGAAGGCGAAGGTCTTCTTCTTGGCCGGCGGATAGTCGATGGCCGCCGCCGGCCAGCCGGCAGGCAGCTCGAGCTCGAGCTCCGTCGGGATGAGGTAGTCGAAGGTCGGCGTGTGGCTGTTGACGTGCCAGCCGGTCTCGATGGACACCAGCGCGGAGATCCGCGCGGTCTCGCCCGCGGCAACGGCGGCATGCTCGGCCTGCAACGCCAGCTTCGCCTTCTCGGGACGCGGGATCGCGGCTCCCACCGGCGAGGACGCCGCGGCGAGCAGCGCGGCGGCGGCAAGCGCGATCCGGAGCCTGCCGGCGAGGGAGGCGAGGGAGGGGAAGGAGGGCAGGGAGGCGAGAAACCGCTGGCGAAGCTCAGGAGAGGGGAGTCGGGTCATGGCTGGATCCTTGCGCTGCCGCGGCGGCGGCGCGCGCCCCCAGAATAGCATCCGGACCTCGGTGATACCATGCGCCGGTGCAGCTATCGGCCAGAGCCGCGGCAATGGGGGAATCGGCGACGCTGCGAGTGGCGCGCCGCGCCCTGGAGCTGAAGGCGCAGGGCGTGTCGCTGGTCGATCTCGGCGCCGGAGAGCCTGACTTCGACTCGCCGGGAGTGGCGGTCGAGGCCGCACGCCGGGCGCTGGCCGAGGGCTTCACCCGTTACACGGCGGGGAGCGGCACGCCGGAGCTGCGCGAGGCGATCGCCGAGCACGCCCGCGCCCGCCACGGCGCCCCCTGGAAGGCGCGGCAGGCGGTGGTGACGGTGGGCGCCAAGGCGGCGCTGTTCCAGCTCGCCCTGGCGCTGTTCGAGGACGGCCAGGAGGTGATCCTGCCGAGCCCTTCCTGGGTGAGCTTCGACGAGCAGATCCGCTTCGCCGGCGGCCGCCCGGTGCCGGTGCCGGCCCGGACCGAGGACGGGTTCCGCATCCACGCCGGCCCGCTCCTCGAGGCGGTGACCGAGCGGACGCGCGCCTTCCTGCTGAACTCCCCCTGCAACCCCACCGGCGGCGTGATCTCGGCCGCCGACCTGCGGGAGGTGGTGCGCTTCGCCGCCGAGCGCGGCCTGCTGGTGATCTCCGACGAGACCTACGAGCGCTTCGTCTACGGCCAGCCGCACGCCAGCGCCGCGGCGCTCGCCGCCGAGT
>Ga0070732_10001720_pt1 | contig 11890 bp, 9 predicted proteins | sample Coa_R1_5_FD_66449 | JGI IMG/M metagenome (GOLD analysis project Ga0070732, IMG submission 66449) | Surface soil microbial communities from Centralia Pennsylvania, which are recovering from an underground coalmine fire - Coalmine... | ecosystem: Environmental > Terrestrial > Soil > Unclassified ...
CTTCTGATCCAATGAAGTGGAAATAAGCCGCCATGCCGCTGGCCACCGTTTCGTTCAGCCACATCTTCGCTTCGGCAGGATTCTTCGAGGCATTCCGCCAGCGCACCGTTCCCGTCGAGTAGGCGGCGGTGACATTGGCTGCAAATCTCCCGTCCATGACGGCGCTGCAGACGCGGCCCTGCAGGCTGCATCCCCAGATGGTTGGGTCGTCGGAGGTGCGGCCTTGATTGTCAGCCTGGAACCATACTGCGGTCTTGCAGAGCCGATCGAGATTCGGGCCGCAGCGGACGTTGCCTCCAAGGTTGGCGAAGAAAAAGCTATCGGGCTTCTTCTCTTTGGCGATCGCGTCGTACTTGTGCCACAGCTCAAGGACGCGGTCATTGAATGTGTGCCAGTAAGCGGTCGTATTCGATGGCGGGAGCTTGCTGCAGATGGCGCAATGGCAGTTGGGCAGGCTACCGATGGGTGGCCATCCATTGGTGTAGAAGCAGTCCACGTCGTAGAGCGAATTGATTTCGCGCATGATCGCCGGAACGTAGTCGTCCATGTAGCTGGAGAACATGCAGGTGTGAAACAAGCGAGGATCTTCATCGCGGAGGAGAACAGATCCATCAGCGGCGCGCATCGCCCACTCCGGGTGGGCTTCGAGCGCGTCACCCCAGTTCAGGTCCGGGCTCATACGGGCGACCACCCGCATGCCGCGCCTGCGCGCTGCAGCGACACATTCACCAAAGAAATCGCGGCCGTTTAGAAACTTTCCCTGACGGTGAAACTTTACCTTTGACGGATAGAAGGCGAGGATGCCAGTCACACTAATAAAAACGACATCCGCTCCGACGGAACGCCAGTAGTCTGCCCATTTCTCGATGTTCATGACGGCGGGATCGTGCTCCGTCATGTTGCTCTGGCCGACGCGGCGTACCTTCTGCTGCCACGGTAAGGGGGCTGGATCGACGGGAGCGAGGCGAGCCGGCAGAGGGATGAGTTTCGGAGCGGGTCCGCGAGTCGCCACATCCGCGATCGTTTCCCCGGAGACCGCCGAGGAATTTAGAGCTTGGATGGCCGCGGCTAGGGGAAGCGAGCCTGCGCCCGTCTTGAGAAAAGTGCGGCGATTGAGCATGCCGCCATTATTGCCGATGCTGCGATGCACCAGAAGCAGAAAAGTCGTGTTCCACATCTCGCCGCCGGGCGCCCCATCCTTTGCGACGGGTGGCCCACTCAAGCCCAATTTTGGCTTCAGTGGCGAGGTTCAGATCTCCGCAACTCTGTCATCTCTACAGGCGCGAACCATCGCTGCGCGATGATCAGGTGAGTGAAGGGACCTTGTGCTTTTTGAGGCGAGGGACGCGTTGAGATAGAGGCGAAATAGGCGACCCGAAAACAGAAAAGAGCGGTAGGAAGACTCTGTCCAGCTGTAGAACTGCCGCACTCAAGCCGAAACCAGGCTTGAATGGGCCACGCGGCCAAAAGGCGCAAAGGACGGAGCCACCGCCGAGCGGATTTGTAATAATGACAATTCTGCAATGCAACTGAACCACGTCTTGTATCCCGAAGGAGAAGCTTGCATGGTTTCTACCGAATCGCCCGCTCTGTCGTTGTCTCAAGCGACAGATTTGGGTGTCAGACGGCGGCGGGGGCTGGAGTTGTTCTGTCTGTCATTTGTGGCTCTCTTTCTCGAATTAATGGTGATTCGCTGGGAGCCTGCGGTCGTACGACTGATCGCTTATTACGCCAATCTGATCTTGATCAGTTCCTTCCTCGGTCTGGGGGTGGGAGCGATCGTCGGGAAGACAAGAAAATCGTTCTTCGGATGGCTGCCGGCTTTGCTACTGCTCAACGTGGTATGGCTGTTAATTGCCCATTTCATCACGCTGCCGACCACTGCATCGGAGAGCAGGTTCTACACCCCTAGCCCTCAGCTCGTGCGTTACGTGAGTCTGGTGGGTATTTTCGTCAGCAACGCAATCATATTCGTACCGCTGGGTCAGCGGATCGGATCGCTCTTTGAAACGCTTCCCCCATTACTTGCCTACTCCTGGGACTTGGGCGGCAGCCTCGCGGGGACGCTCTGTTTCGGACTCTTCTCGCTGACCCACTTTTCGCCGACGCTGGGAATGGGTTTTGTGATCCTCGCGATTATTCTGCTCTTCCCGCGAGGACAGTGGTTGCGCGCCCTCCCGATGCTGGCTCTCGCGATGGCTGGGGTGTATTTTTCGGTCACTTCGAGTGCGATCTGGTCGCCTTACTACTGCATCATCGTGACCGAAAAGGGGGGGAAGGCTCCCGTGCGAGAGCCGCTTCCGGGGCTGCGCACCATGCAGGACCCACCCATCTACGATGTCAGGGTCAATCACTATTTTCTTCAGAGCGATGGTACCTCCGACCCGAACCGGTATTCTCCGCAGAAAAGAACCGAGGTTCTCACGGCGCGAGCACAATACGACTTGCCGTACGCGCTGGCTCCGGCCCACCGCCGCGTACTCATGTTAGGGGCAGGAGGGGGCACGGACACAGAGATTGCGGTGCTCAACGGAGCCGAACAGGTAGATGCAGTAGAAATCGACCCGATGCTGGTGAAGCTCTCGGACCGATTCAATGCTTCCGCGATCTACGAGAATCCGAAAGTCCACGTCCACGTCGAAGATGCCCGGGCTTTTCTGCGTCGCTCAAGCGGCGGATACGACATGGTGGTCTTCGGTTTTCTGGATTCACAAAGCCTGTTCAGCTCGATGACCAATATCCGCTTAGATGGTTATATCTACACCGTGCAGAGCATGCAGTCGGCTTTCCGGTTGCTGAACGAAAACGGAGTATTGTCCCTTTCCTTCATGGCCGGGCACGAGTGGCTCGCCCGCAAGTTGGTGCGGATGGTTGCACTGGCGACCAACCAGATGCCCATTGTGTATGAAAGTCAGGGACAGGTCGTCATCTGCGCTTTCCGCGGTCAGCACGCGGACCCACCGCCACAATTCGGCCGGTTCGTGCGTACCGCCTTCCCAGCAGGTGACGACTTGTCCGAGGCCGTCGCTCCTACAGACGACTGGCCCTTTCTTTACCTTTCGCGCAAGATCATCCCGGCTGACTACCTGATCGTGATTGGAATTCTCCTGGCCATCACCATACCGGCGGTGTTCATCCTGCGCGGCCGAGGCTTCGGCATGAGCGACGGCCACTTTCTGTTTCTGGGGCTGGGTTTTCTGCTGCTGGAGACGAAGAGCATTGGGGACTGTTCCCTCTACTTTGGCACCACCTGGTTTGTAACGTTGGTGGTTGTAACCGGCGTTCTTCTGATGGTGTTGGCTGCGAACATGGTGGCCATGCGCATGAGCCGTTTCCGGACGTGGCTGTACGCGCCGCTGATCGCATCTCTGCTGCTGCTCTACTTCGTTAAGCGCGACACGGTTCTGGCCCTAAGCTTCGACGAACGATTACTGTGGTCTCTTCTCGTTGTGCCCCTGCCGATTTTTTTTGCGGGCCTCATCTTCTCCACCACCTTCCGCCGAGCCTCGATCCCGTCATCATTCTTCGGCGCAAACCTGATCGGAGCGATGATCGGCGGATTCTGTGAGTACCTCAGCATGGTAATCGGGAACAAGAACCTGATGTTTCTCGTTATTGGAGCGTACTTGGTCAGCCTCGGTCTCCAAATGCGGTTGGTCAAACCAGGCAGAGGTGTGAGGACCTCATAGTCGGCGCTAGCGAGACTGGGAGGCACCGCATTTCTAAGTTGAGGTAAGCACTCACGCGCGAAGGTCCAGTTCGATTGCATCGATCAGGGGAACGAGCCACGCCAGCAGCGCTTGGTGCGCCGGATGTTGCACATAGGCATCGAGCGACGCCTTGTCCTTGAATTGCATGATGCCGCCAAACGTATAGCCTTTTCCTCGCGGCGAAATATTTGGGCCTACATGAGTCTGAAGAAGTCCCGGGATCACCCCTTGGAAAGCGGCAATCTCTTTCGCGGCCCTGTCTTTTTGGGCTTCGGATGTTCCTGGCTTCCATTGAAATGCGAACACATGGAAAACGCTGGCGGACTCAGTTTCCGCTCTCGCTACTTCCGGCGCATTGAAAGACAGAAGAGTGGCAGTTCCGAGGACGATACAGCCATCTCGTAGCAGGGCACGCCGTGTTGACTTTGCCATTTGCATTTCCTTTCTCACGATCCACCCTTTCGCAAAAGACGCGAAAGGCGGGGGCACCCTTTTCCGCCCGCACACACCCAATGTTTCGATTGAAATCCCCAAATCGGGCACCCGAGAATCATGTTGTCGAAGCGATCTCGTAGAGGTACTCGACAAACGATCGCACGGCGCCGTCCATGCCTTGCACCTTTTCGTTCTTCGACTCGATGACGTAATACTCGTCGGGGGCATGGGCTCCGCTGCCGTGACCGAATCCGAAGTGCCCGGCGGCAAGATGCAGGGATTCGTTGGTGAACACGTAACCGGGCCAGGAACCGGCGCTGCGTGGCAGCACGATGGGATCGATGTTGTTGCGTTTGTAGACGGCAGTCTGGGCCCGAATGATTGCGGCATCAGCAGCGGTGCTGTTGGGATCGTATCCACCCGTCATGTTCACTTCAATGTCGCCGAAGCCGTGCTTGGCCAGATGAGCCTTGAGCGCGGCGAGCGCTTCGGTGGCCTTCATGTCGGGGACGAGGCGCATATCGATTTTCGCGACCGCGCGATGAGGAAGAATGGTCTTTCCGCCGGGGCCGGTATAGCCGCCGACCAGGCCTTCAATGTTTACGGTTGGACGCGACTCCAACAGTTCAAGCGCTTCCTGCCAGCTCACGTCGTGGACCCAGTGGTCGACGCCCATTTGCTTCTTGGCGACGGATTCGTCGAGTCGTTGGGCGGCGGTAGCGATCATAGCCTTTTCGGCAGCCGAGAGGGGACGGGCTTTGTCGGCGAAGCCTTCGATGGCGGGATCGTTGCCATCAGGTGACACCAGCGTGGCCAGGGCTTCGACGAGATGCCAGGCGGGACTGTCGACTCGCGCCTTGTTACTGGAGTGAATGTCGTGCCGTGGGCCGCGTCCCCAGCGCTCTCCACTCGAGACGAGTTCCAGTTCGACGACGCCCTTCGCCCCCAGAGTCATCGTGACCTTGCCATCCAATTCCTGTTCGGCAGAAGGCATGAAGATTCCCATGCACGGGCGAAGCGCAGCCATCACTTCGGGACGATTCACGATCTGCGGAAAATGCGGCGAGCCGATCTCCTCCTCTCCTTCAGCCACCAGCACGAGGTTCACGGGGAGTTTGCGGCCGGCAGCCCGCATCGCATGGAGCGCGGCGATGAATGAGGACTCCGGGCCCTTCTGGTTAACGGCGCCGCGGCCAACGATCACCCTGCCAAGACTAGGCTTCTCGACCAATGACGCAGCCCACGGTGGCGATGACCATTCAGCCGGATCCGCCTGCTTGACGTCGTACATGAAGTAGAGTCCGAGCGTCTTCGGAGCTCCCGCATCCAGCTTGGCAAAAATTCCCGGTTGGCCATCGGTGGGAATCTTTGTAACCTCGTTGAATCCCGCTTCGCGCAGGAAGCGCATCGTGAGGTCGCAACCTTCGCTGACTCCGCGGTTCTCGGCTGCGATCGAAGGCTGCTTGATCCATTCCTGCAATCGCTGGACGGCTTCATCGTGATGCTTCTCGATCTGGGTCCAGACAGGAGTGAGGTCCGTCTCAGCGGCGGTGGCTCGGTGGGGAATTGCCAAGGTGGCGGCGCCCGCGAGGGTGCCTTGAAGGAAGGTTCTTCGGTCCATGAGGGGAGAGGATAATCGCAACCCGAGGGCGCCGTCCAGCGAGACAAGCCGCGGCGCAGACCTCCTGGTCCGTCGTTGACTAGGCGGCAGCGGATGAGGATGCGTCCTGAGTGGAACTCAAGCCCTCTTTCGATGAGGCCTCGGAAATGGGCAACCGAGCAACAATTTTTGTACCCGAATGGTCGGAGTTGATTTCCAGCGTTCCACCCAGTTGTCTGACTCTTTCTTTCATCCCCGTGATTCCCACTCCCGGAGTTCCAGCGGACGTCATGCGATCCAGCTTCTCCGATGGAATACCCTTGCCCTTGTCTTCCACCTGAATGACAACCTCATGGTTGGAGCGATGAAGGCGAATTTTCGCCGTCGGACTTTCAGAATGCCGATGAATGTTGGTAAGACATTCCTGCACCAGCCGAAAAACCGCAGTTTCCAACTCGCGCGGTATTCGACCGAAATCATCGGGGCAGTCAAGATTGACGCTGATCTTGCTTCGCCGTGCGAATCCGTCGGTATACCAGGCGAGGGCTGAAGCTAGCCCGGCCTCATCGAGCAAAGGGGGATGGAGCAAATGAGAAATGGTGCGGACTTCCTTGCACATTTCCTGAACCAGATCTTCGCTGTCCGTGAGTGTGGCCGTGGTTTTGGTAAGGCGATCGATGTCCGCTCGCGCTGCCGACAAATTCATGGAAAGAGCGGCCAACATTTGCCCGATGCTATCGTGTAGCTCACGCGCAATGCGACGCCTTTCCTCGTCCTGCAATTCGAGCAGACGAGATGTGAGCCTGCGCAGCTTCTGGTTTGCGAAGTCGAGTTCTGCCGTTCGTTCCTGGACGCGACTTTCGAGCTCTCCTTGCGCGTTTCGTAGCCTTTCGTTGTCGCGACGACGCGCTTCTCCCAAAACTACGACGACCGCGGAAGTGAAAACAAATGCCAGGGCACCAGTCGATTGAGCCAGGCTGGGGACCGATATTGAATGTTGAGGAATCGGCCAGTACATCGTTCCACCTAAGGCGAGGACAGCCGTGACAAGGGATTCCCCGAGGCCCCAGTACCAGGCTACGAAAGCAACCACCGCGGTGAGAGCGATGAACGTAACGTTATCGCCGACGAACGGATTCAGCGAGTGGCAAACCAACAGCACGATCAAGGTCAGGGTGATCGCGAGGACGTAACGGATCAGTGCATTTCGCGGCGTTCGTGCAGAGAGAACTCCACCGGCCAGCATAGCCCTACCTCGTACTCCTTAGGCAAAGGAGAGGATCACAAGGGAATAAGCACAACGAAGTAGGCAATGCGATCATAGCAGGAGACATTGCACACGCAAACACCGTTCTTTCAGCTCAGTGCCAAGTTCCGCGAGGATTTCTGCGGTGTGTAGGGTATGTACACCCATCTGACGCGCCATCAAACTATTCATTGTGGCGTATGGAACATCCAACGTGCCGCTCCACTAAAAAGAAGGCACTATGGAAAAGGATCATGTCGAAGAATTGCGGGCCGAACTGAACAAGTTGCTGAAGAAGCAGACCGAGGTTCTGGAGTCACGAACGTTTGAAGGAGCGACGGATACGGAACTCCTGGAATATGAAATCAGGCAGGAAATCATCCACCAAATCTGCAATCAACTCGCCGACGCCTCGGCCGCTTAAGAACCGTGAGCGCTTCGTTTTCGGTGTGCCATGAGCACGACTCCCCATTGAGGTTTGGAAGACCGCCGCTAAAAAGGGACGAAGTCAGACAACAAATCAAAGGCGGTGGCGGAGAGGGTGGGATTTGAACCACTCCATCATTTTTAGAATCAGCAAGTTGCAGTCTTTTCAAGGGCATAACTTGGCATAATGGGGCGGATTTGCGGGGGGCTAGCACAAACTCGGCGAGTAGGCGAAGCAACAGCGAAAAAAAGTGTGAACCCCATCCTATCAAGCCGCCACACTCGCGGCGTAATATTCCTCTGCCTGCGCCTGCGTGGCTTGTTGGAGTAATTCCACACGGACGATGCGGAAATTCCCTGCCGCGAATCGGACTAAGGCCGTGCCGTCGTCAAAGGTTCTTACGTGCTGAGCTGGAACGCCGTAGAGCAGATTCCGGCCAGAACGGACAATGACAACGGGAGTCGTCGAAGTGGCAGCCGTAACACCTCCTGCACTGGCACGCGAAGAGTAGACATTTCCATTGGCATCCTTTGGAATACGGTTCCTACCTGATATTCATGGTGGATTTTTCTTAAGGCCGCTCTTCAGCTTAGCTTTGGGTTGGTCGGCTCCCCGTGTCAATCACAAAACACCCCACCGGAGGCCACCCCACGGTCCAAACCTCGCCCACAGAGGCGCTATTTCTTTTCCTTGTTTTCGGGAGTGATTTTTTCAAGGCGATCACGCAGCGAATTACTGCTGGCAGGATTACTGCCTGCGAAGTTGCTACCTGCGAGGTCAGCGATTGATTTCCAGCCTGTATATTTGTTCTCTCTATCGCCGAGCACTCGTGCCGCCGCGCTTAGCCACTTTGGTGATAGGACTGAGGCAATGTAGGTTTCCACCATTGTGATCTGCTCAATAGTCTGGCGATGTGACTCCACGATGCCGAGGCTCGTCTGGCGCGAGAGTTCGAGCAGCTCTTTCAGCGTGTCCTCTGCGGTTCTTCCCGGTGACGTTTTGCCCGTTCCATCTGGGGGTAGATTGTCAAGTGTGTGCTTGAGCTTTGGCCAGCAGAGTTCGAAGGCAGCCGCGAGCTGTGTCTCTGGAATTGCCGATTCTCCTAGTGCTTTGTTGAGTGTCTCTACCAGATGCAGAATGTCAGCTTCGGTCGGCTTCGTTGCCTGGAACTGCGAAAGGGGGCCGCTCACGTCGGTTATTTGCAGATCGCCGATGAGCAGAGTACAGGCGAGTGGTTTCTCGCGCACGGTTTTTGCTATCGCCCCAGCTTCGAAGAGAATCCAAGGCTCTTTGAGGTTGTTCGGCGTTAAACAGATTATGCCCGCCCTCGCGTTTGTGAGTGCCCTTGCGATTTCTTCGCTCGAACGAGAGCCTTTGTCAATGTCGGTGGATGAGTGCCAAGGATTGAAATCGTTGACGATCATCGGCAGATACTTCTTCAGCGCCTCGGCTACCGCCCGGCTCCGGGGACCAGACCAGCTAATGAAAATATCCATCTTCGCCATGCCGAGAATTGTAGTACGGATGTGATGATGGGCTAAGCCTGAGTCCATCCACGACCGGGCCGGGGTCTGACCCCGAGATCGAAGAGTCCAACAAGCCGGTTCTTCCCGTCGAGATGTATGCCAAGCTGCTGGCGGCTCTTGACGGGGTCCGGGACCGCGCCATTTTTCTAATCGCGTGCTTCTGCGCCCTCCGGCCGAGCGAGCTCTTCGGCCTAACTTGGGCATGCTACAGCGGCAGCGTATTCACGATCGTCAATACCGCGTGGCGCGGCCGGCTACAACGCAAGAAAATCAAGCGCAAGAACCGCTATGGTCGCACCAATTACCGCCTTGTCGCGATCCCCCAAGCCGTGCGCCATGCAATTGACTTGTGGCGGGCGAAGTGTCCGAACGCGGATGCCAACGCCCTCATGTTCCCAGGAATGCAAGCGCGTGCACGAAAGCCACTGGCGACGCCCATTCATCCAGACAATTGGCTGCGCCTGCGTCTCTACCCGGTCGCCAAAAAATTGGAGATCGCATTTCACCCTACGTTTCAGGTGCTCCGCAGGAGTTTCTCCACGCATGGCAAGAAGGAAGCACACCCCACCGAGATGCAGGCCCAACTCGGACACCGCGATATTCGTACCACTCTGGACATCTATACGCAGATTTCGGACCCCGAAGTGGCCTGAATGGTGAACCAAGTCACAAATCGCATCTTAGGCTTGGGTGACGAGGGGGAGGCGGGCTCAGTTCAGAGAGATTGGCGAGGAGAATTAGAAGCTAACGGCTTCCTGTTAAAATAAATTGAAATCAACGGCGCGGAGAGATGGCCGAGTGGCTGAAGGCGCGCGCCTCGAAAGCGTGTATACCTTAACGGGTATCGGGGGTTCGAATCCCTCTCTCTCCGCCAGACATTTTGTTATCAATGACTTACAATATTGTGATACCTATACTGATTCTGCGGGGTATACTTTTTCTAGGTTCCCCGCTCCAAGGAGCAGTAAGGTATGGCCGAAAAATGGCGCGATATTGCCGGATATGACGGCGTCTACCAAGTCTCTGATTTAGGGCAAGTCCGCAACACCCAAACCAGCAAAATCCTCCAGCCCACCAAACTAAAGAACGGGCGGATCTACGTCACTCTGTCCAGCGACGGGTTTCAGAAGAAGTGCACCGTCCACAGCCTTGTCGCCGATGCCTTCCTCGGGGAGTGCCCTCCTGGCCACGAGATCACCCACAACGACGGCGACTACACGCACAATGAATTGTCGAACCTTGAGTACATCACGCGGCAAGAGAGTCAAAAGCGGTTCGTGATGGGAAGAGGTGGGTATTCAGTAAATCTCACAAAACGCGTACAGACCACAAACGGACCGCGTTACTGCCCCGTGGCCGAATCCGCAAATGGCCGCGTGAAACCCGATCAGGTCCTCGTAAACGGTAAACCAGAAAAACACCCGGAAGGGGCCTATTACCTGGAATGGCGAGAAAAGGGCAAGCGGGTCCGACTGTCCGTCGGGAAGGACGCCCAGGACGCTGCTGCACGCCGCCAGCGCAAGCAGGCCGAACTCAACGCCGTCGAAAGTGGAGTCTCTGTGTTGCCCGAGAACGGAGATGGACAACGATCCGTGGCTGCGGCCGTAGCGGGCTTCTTGGAAGAAACGGAACTCACGAAGAAGCCCAAGACCCTTGCTGCATATACCATTGCGCTCAACTACTTCACTGAGTCGTGCCGCAAGCTCTATCTGCACGAGATCGAGCGGCACGATTTGCTTAAGTTCTCGGGCTTCCTTCGTGACCAGAAGAAGCAATCGCCTCGTTCCGTTTACAACAAGTTCGAAACGGTGATGACCTTTTTGAAGGCCAATGGGATTCGCGGGCTGGTGGGCAAGAACGACTGGCCGCGGTACACCGAAGAAGAACCGGAGATGTATGAACATGAAGAACTCGACAAGCTCTTCAAAGCCTGCACCGACGAAGAACGGCTCTGGTACGAGTTCTTTCTGATGACCGGGATGCGGGAGCAGGAAGTAATGCACACGTACTGGTCGGATGTGAATTTCGCTGCGAGCACCGTTCGAGTGAGCCACAAGCCCGACCGTGGATGGACACCGAAAGCGTACAAGGAACGCGAGATTCCGATTCCTACGAAGCTGGCCAAGAAATTGAAGGCATGGAAAGCAAAGGCTGACAAGACCTGCGCTCTGGTGTTTCCGACTGCTGGCTGCAACCCGAAGCTGGATTTTCTGGACTGCCTGAAAGCGTGTGCCGAATGGGCGAAGCTCGACCAAGACGATTTCTGGCTTCACAAGTTCCGTTCGACTTTCGCGACTCGATGCCTGTGGGCTGGCGTCGATCTGCGAACGGTCCAGCAGTGGCTAGGTCACTCTGATATGGAGTCCACTATGCGCTACCTGAAGCCGTCCCGAAGTAGTCATGTGCGAGAGAAGGTGAACGAGATTTTTGCCTAGCGCGAACCGGCGCGCCTTGCAGCAGTATTTTTCGCGTCAGATGGTCCTGGCCATCCCAGTCAAGCAATCCCAGGTGTTCTTCGGCCAACACAATCAGGTACTTCCCTCTAAAAATAGAACCCTTGTTTTGTAATACTTCCTTGATTTCACTTGGGTCGACGGTTGCATTCGTGCATCCGATTTCAAAATCGGAGCGGTCTCGAAATGGTGCATGCTGTGCCTTCAGTTGAGCACCCATGCGTTCAAGATTCAGTCGCCGAACACTGAGGTGAAAGTCAGCGCGTTGCGGATCGCTCTCGCAGCAGAACTTGAGCTCCTGCAAAAAATGCTCGTCGATCTCATCCGGAGATACGGCTTCGGAGAAAATCACGTGATAGTTAAGTCTGCGCGGACCTTTGTTCGTTCCAACAATTTTGTCCAGTCGGAACTCGATATTGGGCAATATCAAAGGAATGTTTCTCAATCGCCCCTGTTTTCGGAATTCAACGACCTTGCGATAACCCTCGATGGA
>Ga0070732_10001721_pt1 | contig 11887 bp, 9 predicted proteins | sample Coa_R1_5_FD_66449 | JGI IMG/M metagenome (GOLD analysis project Ga0070732, IMG submission 66449) | Surface soil microbial communities from Centralia Pennsylvania, which are recovering from an underground coalmine fire - Coalmine... | ecosystem: Environmental > Terrestrial > Soil > Unclassified ...
TTGGGATCGATAGCCAGGGCCCGGTTGAGCGTAGCGATGCCACGGTCTAAGTCGCCGAGCTTGACATAGACGAAGGCCAGTTCGTTGAGGGCATCCACCGTGGGCTTGGCTGCGATGGATTTTTCGTAATACTGCTGAGCGCTCTGGAACTGCTGCCCAGCCATGTAGGCGCGAGCGATTTTAGCGAGAAGATCGGCGTCGTTCGGGTGTTTTTCCAAGTCAGCCAGCATTGGCGCGACTTGCTTGTCGGCCATGCGCTTCATGTCAGACGCCGACGGAACCTGAAGCGCGGCTGGGGACGCCGGTGCGGAAAGATCGCTGATCGATGGTGTCGATGGTGCGGGACTCGCCACAGCGGGCGCGTGAAGCAGGTAACCGGCAGCGATACCTAGAATCATGCAGATCACCGCCATGCCGTACGTCTGGGCATTGCTCCAAAACTTCGAATCTTGGTCGCTCACTGCGATGGTCTCCTTATTACGGTGAAGAAACCGGCTGCAGCGCGGTGCGAATCTCTGGAAAAATGCACGAACAGCCATATGCTCAAGATGCACGTCGAATGCCAATAGTCTCCTTCGGCGCCAGGCTGCAAGAGGCGTCTAATCAGTGACTTACTGCCGAGAGGTACAGATTCGGCAGCATCGTCTACAGCCCCAGAAGGGGCGATTCCCCCGCTTTCAGCGGCTTATCACCCAGGACAACGACACGCACTATTCACAACTTCGAAAACGGTGTCCGATTCGCGGACTCACGGCTGAGTGTGATTTCAATCACACCCTGTCGGCGAGGGTCACGGGAGAATGCGTGTGTCAGTGGATTGGGGAAAAGGAGATCTGTCATGGAAGGCAACGGACGTGGTGCGGGGCAGTGGACTAGCACGCAGGCGTACGTACTCTCGGTCATTTGTCTGCTGCTTGGGGTAGCAGTGGGATATCTGGTGCGCGGTTCTGCGGCGTCAAACAACACGGCGACGCAAGTTCGCGCGGCTGCAACGGAGTCGTTGCCAGCGCCGATGGGGGGCGCGCAACAACCCACGGTTGAGCAGCTGCGGCAGATGGCGGATACGCAGGCGCAGCCCCTGCTGAAACAGCTGGAGAGCGACCCAAGGAATTCGACATTGCTCTATCAGATCGGGAATCTGTATTACGATGCACAGCAATATCCCGAAGCGGTCAAGTACTACGAGAACTCGCTGCAGATCGATCCGAAAGCGACGGACGTTCGCACCGATATGGCAACCGCTTATCACCTGATGGGACAGTCCGATCGTGCGATCCAGGAGTACGATGCCGTTCTCAAGATCGATGGCAAGCACGCCAACGCGCTGTTTAACGAAGGCATGGTGAAGTGGCAGGACAAAATGGATTTGAAAGGTGCGATTGCGTCGTGGAAACGATTGCTGAATGCTCATCCGGATTACGCACAGCGGGATCGGGTGGAGAAGTTGATCGCGCAGGCGGAACAGCATCTGACGATCAAGCCGGGAAATGAGGCGGCGAAATAGAACGTGACTGCACAGGTTGAGAGCGCAGGAGTGGCAGCAGAGCTCCAAGACGCACCAGATGTGCCTGCAAAGCGTCGCCGGTGGATTCTGCAGATTGCCGCCGCCATTTTTGTGCCGGTGATGGTTCTCGTGATCGTTGAAGCCGGCCTAAGGTTGGCGGGTATCGGCTTCAGTACGAGTCTTTTGGTCCCGTGCACGGTGAAGGGGAGTCCTGCCTCTTGTTACAACCTGTTCTTCGCGACTCCCTATTTTCCGGCGGGAATGGTGCAGACTCCGCGACTCTATTCCATTCCCGCGACGAAGCCTCAGGGTACATACCGGATCTTCGTGCTAGGTGAGTCGGCGGCGATGGGAGATCCCGACAGCGCGTACGGGTTCAGCCGCTATCTGGAAGTCATGCTGCGGGAGCGATTTCCCTCAACAAGATTCGAGGTGGTCAACACCGGTAGCGTCGCCATCAATTCGCACGTGGTGTTGCGGATTGCCGAGGGCCTGGCCGACCAGAAGCCGGACCTGTTCATCATCTATTCGGGGAATAACGAGGTGGTGGGACCGTATGGTCCGGGCACGATGCTGACTTCGGGAGGCATGAGAATGCCTGTGGTCCGGAGCAGCATTTTCTTCGGTTCGACCCGCATTGGCCAGCTGCTGACCCGCCTTGGAACGAAGAAGCGCGAGTGGCACGGCATGGAGATGTTTCTCGATCAGCAGGTGCCGGCGGACTCGCCGCTGATGCAACAGGCTTACTCAAATTACGAAGAGAATCTGCGGGATACGATCAGGGTGGCTCAGGCCGCAGGTGCAAAGGTTATCGTCTCGACCGTAGCCACGAATTTAAAGGACTGTGCTCCGTTTGCTTCGATGCACGGCAAGAATCTGAGCCAGGATGATCTGAAGAAATGGTCGGCTCTGGTGCAGCAGGGAAATGACCTGGATGTGGCGAACTCACCCGCGGAGGCGCTGAAGCAGTATCAGGCGGCGGCCACCATCGACGACGGATACGCGGAACTCGAGTTCCGCATGGCGCGCGCGGCGTGGAGGCTAAGAGATTACCGGACTGCCCGGGAACATTTCTTGCGGGCGCGTGATCTCGATACACTCCGCTTTCGCGCTGACACTAAGATCAATGAGATCAACGGCTCGGTTGCGACGTCATCCAGAGTGGCGCTGGTCGATGCGGAGAAGATTCTTTCCGACGCCGCCCATGACGGAACTATCGGCAGCGATCAGATCTATGAACATGTGCATATGACGCCGGAAGGCAACTATCTGCTGGCGCGTGCGATATTCGCTCTGATTGCGCCCACGCTTCCGCAGGGAACTCAGGCCGCTGAGCCGCGGTCCGAAGCGGAGTGTGAGCGATTGCTGGCGCTTACGGGATTTGATCGCTGGCGGCTTGCAAACGAGATGTTTGGTCGGCTGCAGAAGGCGCCGTTCACGAATCAGTTGAATCACTCGGAACAACTCTTCCACTTCGCCTGGGGCGCTCAGGCTCCGGACGAAAATCCAAACGACACGGTGTCGCAATATCAGTGGGCGATCGCACAACATCCAGAAGATCCGATGCTCCATCTAAGGTTCGGCGGTTTCCTGTTTCCCTACAACCGCAACGCTGCGGCAGAACAGATCGGAATGGCCCAGCCCTGGGACGGGTACCCGATGTTCTTGCCGGACGGAACGCAAATTCGGTAATGTGTCCGCGGTAAGTACCCTCTGAGATTTCCTCGTCAAGCAACAGTTTCGGCCTCTCCCGCGTCATAACCGCGGTCAGGAGGCTTGCAATGGCCGCAAGACAGTGGTCGGTCGTTGTTGGTTTGGCTCCGCTGCTTTGGGTTCTTCCGGGTTTTTCGCAGGACGATGTTTTAAGAAATCACAGTCATGGAACTGAAGCCGTTGTGTGTTGTCTGACTGATGACGGCTCCGTGGCCCCAAACGTTTCAGAGGAGGCAATACCGGAACCGGACCGCGTTGGAGAGAACTTGAAGGTTGAGTTGGCCATCGAGAAGACTCGGCCTTCGTTGCCGGATGACCTTAACCGGAGCATCTATTACCGGAACAAGCTGGAGTTCTCCCTGGATGGTGGATGGCTTCCCATCAATATCCCTTTTCCTTTCGACTTCATGATGGGGGCGGATTACAACACCTATCCGCTCAAGTACACACTTGTGCCCGTCATTGCGTCTCTGCGCTGGCAACTGGGAAATGTACGCGGGCCGCTGATCCTGCGGGGCAACTGGGATCTGGAGTTCAGTGGAGCGGTGATTGCGATGCCGCGCGGACCGGAAACGAGATATCTCGCGTACATCATGGGGATGCGACGAAATTTTGTGCCTCGGAATTGGCGGGTTACACCGTACTTTGATTGGCGCATGGGGCTGGGGAACATCAACGCGAAGGGACCGCTGGGCGTGCCGTACGCGCAAGGGCAGAACTTCACTTTCACACTGAACATGGGGAGCGGGTTGCGGTACAACTTCAGCTCGCGTTATGGAGTGTCCCTGGGGCTAAACTGGATGCACATCTCGAACGCGAACTTGTCTGAAGGGTCGCCTCCGAATTGGGGATTTCGGAACTACGGGATTAATGTCTACGGGCCGATGGTGGGGATTGATATGCAGTTACGAAGATCTCAGCGACAGTCGCGGTAGCTTGTCCAGAGCCGCGGTCAGACTCCCGTGTTCGAACAGCGTGAAGGCAACCCAATGACCATGGGGGTATTGAGACTGCAAATAGAGCCATGGAAGGACGGCGCCGGATTTCGACTTTCGGAAAAGACATTAAAGGGCGGCGTCATACCACGGTGGCGTCCAAGAGAGCTTAAAGCTCGCCGGAAGTGTGCTGGTGAACTTGCGCGGGGGTAGTGCTGCGGGAGTTCGAAGGGGCTTTCGATGGGACCAAGTCGGTGGCGAATGCGGTAAAGCTAACGATGCACACTGCAACGCTCCAGATTGCGAAAAACAGCAAACCGGCATCGGCGAAGAAGGAATCGCTCATCATGATGAAAGATCCTCCGCGTCGCGAGGCTGCTGCATGGGGCAACCTCGCGACCTCGTGACGAATTCTCGGTCCCCGACAGAGAACTTAGCGATAGGCTACTGCTCGGGAGGAGCAGGCGCATCTTGACTCATGTGCTTCTGCATGCGCGCTTCGTGATTGGCCTCCATCTGCTTGAGCTGGGCTTTCTGGTCCGCAGTCAGCAGTTGGTACAGTGCGTTGTGAATGCGCGTCTGCTGTACGGTGATGGCGGCCTGAATCTGAGCTTTCTGGGCGGCCAGCGCTGCAACCTTCGCCTGATCGAAGTTGCCTTCGACGAACTCGCGAAGCTGCATGTCGATCTGGTGTTCCTGCTGGTGAAGTGGCTTCATGGTCGGGTGTTCTTTCTGCAGCAGGGCCTTCATCTGGTTCTTCTGGTCATCGGTGAGATTGAGCTTCGCGGCCATGAAGTGTAGATGGCCTTCCATGCCCATGCCCATCCCCATACCGTGGCGGTGCATCGGTGGCGCAGGAGCCTGATCGGTAGTCTGTGACTTTGCCACGACTGAGCCCAGCAGAACCGCCAGGAAAGCGGCCAAGAAGCGGAAACGAATTGATTTCATGAGTAACTCCTCTTCGTCCGGGTATCCGGGAATTGCGTACTCTGATAGAAACACGACCCAGCCGAGAAAAGCGGTAAAAAATCGGTCAACCGGAGTAAAGTTTTGTAATAGCGGTACCCGGTTGGAGTAGGGTCAAGGGCTCGGTTCGACGATAAAGGCGTCGGCCAAAGGACCACGCGACAGCCGTCAACTGGCAGGGTTACGTCGAGCGAAGCCCGGGTGCGGTTGACAATTCTTTACCACTGTTCACGGTTTGCGGGTGCACAATTAGTTCGATGGATCGCATTCTTGTTATCGATGATGACGTCGAGCTCTGCCACCTCGTGGGGGAATATCTGCGCGCCGAGGGATTCACCACCGAGTGCGTGCACGACGGCGAGAGCGGGCTGAAAAAGGCCACGGCGGGAGAGTACTTGCTGGCGGTGCTTGACGTGATGCTGCCCGGGATCAATGGGTTTGAAGTGTTGCGCAGAATCCGGGCAACGTCCCGATTGCCGGTGCTGCTGCTGACGGCCCGTGGAGAAGATGTTGACCGGATTGTTGGGCTGGAGATCGGGGCGGACGACTATCTGCCGAAGCCGTTTAATCCGCGGGAGCTGGTGGCACGCATTCGAGCGGTGCTGCGCAGGACGCGAGGTGATGGTGGGGCGCCCGCCGCTCCTGAAACGGTGACTGTCGGGGATGTGGAACTGGATCCAGCGACGCGCACGGTTCGCATGGAAGGGAAACCGATCGATCTGACATCGGTGGAGTTCAACCTGCTGGAAGTGTTATTGCGCGAGGCAGGTCGCGTGGTGCCACGCGAAAGGCTAGTGAACGCGGTGCTGAGCCGGAAGTTCTCGCCGTTTGACCGGAGCATCGACATGCACGTCAGCAAGGTGCGCAAGAAACTGGGCGACACGGAGAACGACGAGCACATCAAAACGGTGCGTGGGGTGGGGTATATTTTTGCGCGGCCGCGGGAGAAGGTGAAGGCTTGAGGAAAACGGACGCCAGATCTCGGACCTAGTGTGTCGCTCCGCATCATTCATTGCCAAGGTCTGAGGTCCCGACGGATTTGCGAGTTTATCCATTGCGGGCTTATCGATGAAGAGTCTTTTCTTACGAATTTTTCTGTCGTTCTGGGTCGCGCAGGCGCTGTTCGTGGTGCTGGCGATCCTGGTGACGATTGTGTTCCGGCCTCGTAACACCACCTGGGAAGCTTTGCGGACGACCGTTCTAAACGATGCGGTGAGTACTTACGAAGAGGCCGGGAGCGACGGACTCCGCGATTACCTCGAGAATCTCGACCACACGCAGCACGTGCGGGCCTATCTTTTCGACGAGAAGGGGAACGAACTTTCGAATCGTCCGGCGCCAGACTGGGCGATGCGGGTTGCATCTGGAGGCCCGCGCAGTCCACATGACGGCTTCCTGTTTCCCGCGCCGCCGGTGCAGCGAGACTCAAGGGCGTCGTCGGACGGCAAGCATCGCTACACCGTTGTGCTCGGGCTTCCACCAGGGCCACGGGTTTTCATTGGTCCGAGGGGAGTGCCGTTCACGGGGCTGATCATTGGAGTGGTCACGTCGGGATTGGTGTGCTATCTGCTCGCGTGGTTTCTGACCAAACCGATCGTACGTTTGCGAACCGCCGCGCGGCAACTGGCGGCGGGGGACCTGACAGCCCGAACCGGCGCACCGGCAAGCATGCGGCGCGATGAGGTGGCGGGGTTGATGCGCGACTTCGACACGATGGCGGAGCGGATTGAGACGTTGCTTAAGGCGCAATCGCGGCTGCTGAACGACATCTCGCACGAATTGCGCTCGCCGCTGGCGCGGCTGAACGTGGCGCTGGGATTGGCCCGGCAGCGGGCAAGCGTGGAGAGCGCCGACATGCTGGACCGGATCGAACTGGAAGCGAGCCGGCTGAATGAACTGATCGGGCGGATTCTTACATTGGCGCGGCTGGAAGACGGAGAGCAGATCGTGCCCCAGACTCCGGTGGCGCTGGACGAGATTGTCACGAGCGTGACCGAGGATGCGGAGTTCGAGGCGCAGGCGCGCCGTTGTCATGTACGCACGTCGATTGCTGAGGGCGATTGGAAGGTCCGGGGCAATCCGTCGCTGCTGCACAGCGCCGTGGAAAATGTGGTGCGGAATGCGATCCGTTACACGCAGGAAGGAACGTCGGTTGGAATCGAGCTGACTAGCGAAGTGAAGGCCGGAGCACATGAAGCTGTACTACGTGTGAGTGACTCGGGTCCCGGGGTTCCTGGGGAGGCTTTGGCGAAACTGTTCGAGCCCTTCTACCGGCTCGATGACGCACGTGGCCGCCAGACCGGAGGAGTGGGACTTGGATTGGCCATTACCGAAAGGGCAGTTCGCTTCCATAGTGGAAGAGTGGCCGCCTCCAATCGAGGCGGAGGTGGTCTCGTGGTTGAGATTCGGTTGCCCCTGATCTCGGGGGCAGCGGCGGACCAGAGTCAGCGTGAACCATTGGCAGCCGTGGAGCAGGCGTAAGGGTAGATCCGCCGTCAGCGATTGCATAGGTCCTTCGCGGCAAAAGCACCGCTTAGGATGACATCTCTGGCAATGTTTGGGCAGTGAGGTCGAGAGTGGCATCAATCTGGAAGCAAACGGGCAACTCTTGCGGCCTCCTAGGGTTCCAACCAACCGGGGCGGGGAGATTGCTCTTCCTGCGCATTCCTGATACACAAGTAGATTGAGAACTCCTGCATTTCAGACTACAAACGCCCGGACTGCGGGCACCGGGTGCGTGCGCTCGCGCAAAGCTCACCTCAAAATGGAGACGAACGAGAGAATGTCGAAACGACTTTGGCTGCTCGGGTTAGCAGGGTTGATTTCAGCCGGACTGCTGGTGGCTTGCGGAAGCAACTACAACTCCTCGTCGAATGGGCTGGTGCTGGTGGGCAGCCAGGGCTCTTCAGTCATTCAGACTTTCAGCTTCAATCTGAACAACGGGCATGTGGCTTCGGTTGCCAACTCGACCAATGATACGGGGAGCCAGACGTGCGTTTTGAATGGTTTGCCTTCGTCGATGGTGGTGGATCCTGCGGGGCAATATGCGTACGTCATCATGGATACAAGCAGCCAGTGCCAGAACTCACAGCTTGGAATAGCGGTGTTCCAGATCAAATCCGACGGCACGATCGCGCCGGTTGGGAATCTGATTTCAGATCCGAACCCGGTGTCGTTGGCCATGGATGCCGCGGGTAAGTTTTTGTTCGTAGCGGAGGGCGCAAATGGGGGAGTAGTGGTTTACGCGATAGGCAGTGGGGGTAATCTCACCGCGGCTGGGGCAGCATCGGTAAATGGATTAGCGTCTCAGACTCCAAACATCGCGGCGGTTGTGGCGACTCCGACGGTGTTTCCAGGAACCGGCATAAACGGGACCCAGAATTCCGTGTGTTCTGCCGGCAACAACCCGCCAACCTCGCAATTTCTGTATGCGGTGGATTCGAACAACTATGTAGTTTGGGAGTTTTCTGTCGACACAACGACCGGGGCTTTGGGCACTCCACAGGGCGTTTCGACGGTGCCATCATTCGTTACCGACGCAGTTCCTGTCGCCGCCGCAGTGGATCCTTGCGACCGCTTTCTTTATGTCAGCGATAGCCTGCATAACAAACTCAATGCCTACACGATTTGTACGACGGTGATTGCCAATGGAATTTGCCCCTTTGCAAATGGACGCCTAAACGACGTTTCTGGTTCGCCGTTCGCTGTCTCGGGCAGCGCGAACGGATTAGGGCCGCTGGTAGTTGACCCGTACGGCAACAACGTTTACGTCTTGGGCACGCTTTCAAACACACTTTCTGGTTTCAAGATCAGTCCGGTTTCCGGGAGTCTGACTGCGCTCACTCCGGCGACGGTCGCGACTGGTGCGAACCCGAAATCGATCGCCATTCGCGGGGATGACAACTGGATGTTTGTGACGAACTACCAGTCGGCATCCGTGTCGCAGTATTCCATTACGCCTGCCACAGGCGCTCTGTCGGTGCTGCCGACGATTACGACGGACAACTATCCGTTTGGCGTAGCAGTGAAATGATGCAGAGATTAGGGGTCAGAGGATATGGGTCAGGTCAGTTCAAATTCTCCCGTCGTAATAACGGCCACTTATGCAGTACCAGATCTAGTCACTGAACCCTGACCCCTATTCCTTGACCTCTGCCCTACGTTGGCACCTTTAGAATCAGGTATCCACCGACCAGAACGAAGATCAGATCAGGGGCCCATGCCGCCAGGGCGGCGGGAAGCAGGCTCTGATTTCCCATCGCTTCGAAGAATCGGGTGACCACGATATAGAAAACGACGACTCCGATACCCACGGCCACGCCGGTGATCGCTCCCCTTTTTCCTGTCGACATCGAAAAAGGAATCGCGAGGATCGCGACGATCAAGGTGATGAGCGGGTACGAGAGTTTCTCGTGCAACTGCATTCTTAAGCGGACAACATCGAAGCCACTCTGCTGCAGATCGCGAATATAGCGACGCAGTTCCGTATAGTTCATTTCGGTGTACTGCTTTACTTCCTTCTTGAAGTATCCCGGGGTCTCGTGCAAGGCAGGGAAGGTCGCCACATCAAAGGGGCGGTAGTTCACGATTGCCGAGACGTCGAGTGCACGTTCCCAACCTTGTTCATATACCCAACGGTTGAGATTGTCGGCCCAATGGGCGCGGTCGGCATGGATGCGACGTGTAATGGTGAAGCTTGCCTTGTCGAGTTGAAAAACGCTGATGTTGCCGAACTGATCGCGATCCGCATCGAAAAATTGATAGTAGTAGATATCGTTGTTCTGGCCGAAAATCCATTTGCGATCGGGGCGGAGATAGGTCTGTGCAGGCTTGCCCTTGATCTGGTTGTGGAGGGCTTCCTGACGCTTGTTGGTATGGGGCAGGTAAAACTGGTCGGCAACAAATAGCGCTCCGGCCAAGACCGCGGCCGCTGCGATCACGGGGGTGACGATGCGGTAAATGCTGGTTCCAGTCGCCTTGATCGCGGTAATTTCATTGGATCGTTCCATCAAGCCGAAAGTGACCAGAACCGCCAGCAGCATCACCAGAGGAGCGACCTGGTAGAGCAGGTAGGGGGTGACGTTCAGCAAGTACTCGGCAACGACCAGAGTGGAAACCTTGTTCCGCAAGATATCGCCCAACAACTCGAAGAGCGTGAACACGAGAAGGAGGACGATGAAGGTAGAGAGGATCATCCCTAGATAGACGAAGAAGTCGCGTAGCACATAATCGTCCAGGAGCGTGGGAAAGCTGGCGCTGAAGACGCGGCGGCGGGTGGAGGCGCGCTCGAAAGCGTTCTCACGTCGGCTGCGGCCGAAGCCGTTGCGAAGCGCGGGGTCCTTCGGCTTCCAGAAACGGAAAGACGCCAGCTCGAACGGCCGCTTTTCGGCGCGAAGAAGCAGAAACACTGCGAGGCCCATGAACACAAGATCGGCGAGCCAGGCACCGAACCAGGGAGAAATGCGTCCCTGGCGGGCCAACGATACTCCGAGCAGGGAAACCACGTAGTAGGCAAAGACCAGCAGGATCGTGAGGACGAATCCACCGGATTTGCCGCTCTTCTTCGACGAGAGTCCCAGAGGAATTCCCACCAAAGCCAGCACCAAGCAGGCAGTCGGCAGCGCAAAGCGGCGATGGAATTCGATCGAATACCAGCGGGCGGTGGGATCGGAACTGATTGCTTTCTGGCGTAGTGTACGAGTGTCCATCTCGCCGGCGGGCTGAGATTCTTCTGCCTTGTTCTCGGCGGACGGCAGTTCAATGGGAATGTCGGTCTGTTCGAAGGTTGAGATTTGATAGTGATCGGGATCTTTGGGATCGGTCTCGTGCTCCGAACCGTCGATCAAGTGCAGATGAAGACGGTCGGGTGCCTCGCTGATGACGATTCCCTCTTTCGCCAAAGTAATTCGCGGATTAGCGGCGTCGGTGAGATCGGCCATGAAGACGCCCTTCCAGACGGCGGCTCCCTGGGCGTTCTTGACGTCCTGGACGTAGACCACGATCTTGGGAAATCCTTCGTAGAAAACGCGTGGCTGGATTTCGAATGAAACCTGTGAGCCTTTCAGGCGATCTTCGAGGCGGCCCAGAGCTGCCTGAGCTTTGGGCGCCACATAGACGCCATTACCCAGCGCGAGCAGCCAGGCGCCGAGGACGAAGATCGAGAGGATTCTCAGGAAACTCCATACCCCCATGCCGCTGGCGCGCATAGCCGTGATTTCGCTGTCGGCGGCGAGACGGCTCAGGCCGATGAGGATTCCGACCAGAACACTCATTGGCAGTGTGTAAGTGAGGGCGAGCGGGATGGTGTAGGAGAAGACTTCGAGCACGCTTGGGAGCGGAGCGCTGGCACGGACGACTAGTTCGAGGATATGACCCAGGTCGCGCGTGAAGAGGACGAACGTGAAGATAGCGACGCCGATGAGAGAGTGCGCCGTGACTTCGCCCAAGATGTAGCGGGTGAGAATCCGCATGCAAGACCAGTTAAGGCGAGGATAGCATGGGAAGCTTATTGCGAAGCGGAGATCGGGGCTGCGCCCAGACATTTTTGTATGTGGGGCACGAAGGCTACCGTGGCCGGAGTTTTGGAAAGCGTATCAGGGCTTCGGTTAGGCTGCGGCGAAAGACTTGACCACAGAGGATCACGGAGGACACTGTATGGGCTCCGCTTGGCTTCGCCTTCGCGGGGCGGCCGAAGGCGGCTGTCCCACATTAGCCGGGACGCTTTTACGCGGCTTTGAAGAACAACGCCGCCAGCGGCGGCAACGTTAGC
>Ga0070732_10001722_pt1 | contig 11887 bp, 9 predicted proteins | sample Coa_R1_5_FD_66449 | JGI IMG/M metagenome (GOLD analysis project Ga0070732, IMG submission 66449) | Surface soil microbial communities from Centralia Pennsylvania, which are recovering from an underground coalmine fire - Coalmine... | ecosystem: Environmental > Terrestrial > Soil > Unclassified ...
GATGAACGTCTGTTCCAGAGCGAACTGGCCGGAGAGGGCGGCATGGGGCACGCCATCGGTGAACACCAGCCAGGTCGCCAGGGAGGGAAACGCCAGCCGGGTCTTATCCGCGCCGCTCTGAAACTGGGAGTTCTCCTTCAGCCAGTCGTGAAAATGCAGCATGAACTCGTCGTAAGGCGAGCGTTGCGTGACCGGCAGCCGGGCGGCGTGGAGCAGGTGAACCAGGCGCGCGCGCAGACTGGAGCGGGCGCGGCAAATCCCTGCCAGGCCGGCTGGCAAAGCGTAATGCTGCGCCAGGGCGGGGAAGCGCTGGCCCACCAGCCAGATGCGCTCCTGGCCGGGATTGATGTTGGTAAACACGCGCAGAATGCGTCCGCCGCGCGTAGGACGGCTGGGAAACGCGTCCACGTGCAGCAGGTCGTTGCGCTTGTGCAACGGCAGGTCGCGCCCCTGTTCCTCCAGCGGGCGAAAACTGGCGTAGTCCAGCTGGAATTTTCCCGCATAGGGGCTGAGAAAGCGGCTGACGAAACCGCTGACCGCGCCGGAGTACGCGCGCATGATCTGATGAATGCGGTTTTCGCTTTCCTGGCTGTCGGAAAAGCCGCGCAGCACGTTCTCTCCCGGACGGTACGAGATGTTCTTGTGCAGCCGGGAATCCATATGGCGCTGGCTGATGAGGAAGGCGCGATCCTCCTCCGCCAGGGGGAATGGCGGGCGGGAGAAGAAGAGGATGTCGCCCTTTTCCAGTTGTTCGCAGCACTGGCGCGAGCGGAAGACAGCGTCCGTCTGGGGCGCCCATCCCTGCGGCCCAAAGTCGGTGATTTCCGTCCACCCGGTAGAAGTTGCCATAGATTGCGGCAATGCCATCGCCAAAGTTTACTGCAATTCCAGGGAGACCAGAGCTCCTTGCGCGGCTCCCATAGAGCGGTAGTTAACAGCGACTTTGCGGTCGTGCCACCGGCAGGAGAACTGGTCGGCGCCGATGAGGGTCATCCTCTGGTAGTCGGCGGTCAGCAGCGTCCAGTTTCTGCCGGCGGCGCGCACCGTCAGGGTAGCGGCTGGCGAAGCCGCGCAATCTACGGAAAGCAGAGTTCCCTTCAGATAACGCACCGGGCCGTGCTGCGGCAGTTGCAAGGGCTCCGCAGGCTTGCTGTCCGCGGCCGGCTGGGGCGCGGATTTCCTGGGCCGCCACTGGGGAGCGGTATAGTCATCGGCGGGGCGGCCCAGTATTTCCACCCGCTCGCGGGTGCGCGCCTGGTCCATTTGCGCCAGTTGCTGGTTAGCCTGGGCGGCGATTTTCGGATCTTTGCTGTTGGCCAGAGTCTGCAGCAGCGCGGTGGCGTCTTCCCACTTGCGGGCGAAGATGTAGGCCTGCGCCAGGTTGGCACGGTAACTCTGGTTGCGGGGACTGAGTTGCACCGCCGTGGTCAGGTCGCGGGTGGAAAGCTGCAGGTCGCCGCTTTCCATTTCCGCCAGGCCAAGCAGGTTGTAGGCGTCGGCGAACTGCGGCCGCAGGCGGACAGCCTCTTTCAGGTCGGCCTTGGTAGCCTCCAGTTCTTCCGGCGAAAGCTTCTCAGTGCTGCGGTGGCGCAGCACCGCGGAGTAGTAGTGCACCCAGGCATCGGCGGAATTGAGTTTGGCGGCACGCTCGAAGTACTCGGCGGCCTGCTCGGAATCATCCTGCTGCAGGTAAGCGTAGCCCAGATTGCAGAGCGCCAGTTCGTTATCGGGGTGCTGCTGCAGCAGGTCCTGCAGGACCTTGATGCCGCGCTGCTGGTGGGTCTCCATGTGCACGTCCAGGCCGGCGAGCATGGATTCGGCATCCACCGGCGGAATCTTCTCCGCCGTGTAGGTGTTGGCTTTGGTCAGGTCCAGCGGCAGCTTCAGCATGCGGGAAACTGCCTGTGGTGACTGGTAGTACTTCTTCACCTGCTGCTCGAGCTGCTGGGAACTCACCCCGAATGCCTGTTGCACGGCCTGCTCCACCGGCGTGTGCTGGCTTTCCACCAGGCCAAAATACTGGCCGGCGGCGGGCAGTTGCTGCATGTCGAACAGGTAATGCACCAGCACCCAGGATTCCGCGTAGAAGAGGGAGCGGCGGTCGCTCAGGTTGTAGGTTTTGGAATCGGACTGCACCCGCAACAGCTCACCCAGCGGTATCCACGGGGAGCTGCGCAACAAGTCCAGGTAGCCCTGCGGCGGCTTTCCGATCTCCACTCCGTCGCGCCGCACGTCAACGGTGGAGAAGTAGTCGGCGAAGCCCTCGTCAAACCACAGCGGCGTCGGAGGATAGTTGCCGTCGAGCAGGGTGTGGGCGTATTCGTGGACCACGGTTGTGCCGCCGTTGCCGGCGGAAAGGTCGAGAACAATGTAGTCGCGGTCCGGCCGCCCCACAAAGAAGCCGCTTAAGTCCACCGCCTTGCCCTGGAACACCGGAACGTGAGCCTGCATTTCGTCGCTGTTGCGGAAGGCAATTATGGTGAGCGGGACGGGAAGGTTCACTTCGCTGCGCAGGATGAGCTGCCCGAAAACGGCGCGCATCTGCTCGAAACGCAAAGTGAGTTGCCGGCCGCGGTCCGCGCCCGCATCGGTGTTCACCACGAAATGCGTGGAACGGACCTGGGTCCAGGTATCGGCGCGCGCGCCCGTACACAACAGACCGCCGAAGGTGAAGAGCAAGCCGTAAAGCCACGGGCGATGCATTGGCGGACCCCGAAAGCGGAACTCCCTGTCTTAAGATGCTAGCACTTGTGGCGGGCTGTCGTGGGTGGCCCGACATGGGAAAGATGCAGCCATCGCAGCGGGACTCAGGCTACGCAGTCCTTACCTTGGCCAGCGCCCAGCTCGCGTGCTCCGCCACCGCCGGATCCGGATCTGAGCTCAGCCTTTCCAGGGTTGAAATGAATTTGCGGTTGCCGCTGTTGCCCATGGCTACTACCGCGTTTCGCCGCAGGCCGGAGAGTTTGGCGCGCCGGACGGGCGAGCCGCGGAAGGTTTCCGCAAACTGCTCAGCCTTCATTTCCGCCAGCCACTCCAGCGCCGGATTCAACAGTTCCGGGCGCGGCTGGAACTCAGGTTCCGAGCTGGCTGGAGCTTTGCGATTCCAGGGACAGACGTCCTGGCAAATGTCGCAGCCGAACACCTGGCGGCCCATGCCGGCGCGCATCTCCTCAGGAATCGCCCCGCGCTTCTCGATGGTGAAATAGGAAATGCAAAGGTTGGAGTCGAGCTGGCAGGGAGCGGTAAGCGCCTGCGTGGGACAGGCTTCAAGACAGCGCGTACAGGTGCCGCAGCGGTCGGGCGCGGGCAAATCCGGCGCCAGCTCCAGCGAGGTCAGAATTACACCCAGGAAGAACCAGGAGCCCAGCCGCTGGTTGATGATGCAAGTATTCTTGCCGATCCAGCCAATGCCCGCATACTTGGCGTAAACCCGCTCCAGCAGCGGGCCTGTATCCACGTACGCCCGAGTTCGGATTTGCTGTTCATCGGTTCTCCGCCCACCGACCTCCAACCACTGCCCAGTGATTTTGGCCTCCACCCGCTTCAATTTTTGCAGCACCACGTTGTGATAGTCGCGCCGGCCCCAGGCATAGCGGGAAATCCAGCCGCGCTCCGAATCGTTTACCTGGGTTGAATAGGGCTGAGAGGTGTTGTAATTCAGCCCGCAGACCACCACGCTGCGTGCCCAGGGCGCCACCGAGCGCAGGGAAGCGCGCTTCAGGCACCCCTGCTCATCGCGCGCCTGCAGGTAGGCCATGTCTGCGCCGCGGCCCTGAGCAATCCAGGCGGGAAAGTAATCCAGCTCAGGAAACTCGCTCACGCCGGCAATGCCGGCCAGGTCGAAGCCGGCCTCGGCGGCGGCGGCTTTCACCTGCCGCGTGATCTCCGAGATGGGGGGAAGCGTAAACGCGGACATGTCTCTATTTTCGCAGCTTTCGAGCTGCCTGGCCGGTTAGCTTGCGGCTGGCAGCTAGTCTGCCAGTTAGCCAGCCCAACTACATCACCGCGCCCTGTGATAGGCGGCACAGCCTTTTGTGGCAGCCACGGTGCATCTTGGAGCGGTTTACCGGGCGGGGTGTCCGCACCCTGCAACCGTGGGCTCTGGTTGGGCTAAGCACGCCCAGGGAGGGGCGCGATGATCAACCGCCGCGAACGTTACCGGCTGGATGTGGTCAAGCCTCCTAAGCAGGATCCGCAGCAGCGCATCTACAACTTCAACGAAGTTTCGCAGGGCTATGCGCCGGAAATCGCGGTGGAGCAGGCCCAGCGTTGCCTCTACTGCGACCACGCTCCCTGCGTCAAAGCCTGTCCGCTGCACAATGACATTCCCGGAGCGCTCTTTCTGCTGGGCCAGGGCGATTTCGTCGGCGCCGCCCTGCGCTTCATGGAGACCTCAAACCTGCCCGACGTCTGTGGCCGCATCTGTCCGCAGGAGAAGCAGTGCGAGGGAGCCTGCGTGCTCGGCTATAAAAAGGCGCCGGCTTGCATCGGCAAGCTGGAAGCTTTCGTAATGGACTACGTGCGCCGCAATCACGGCTATCCTCCCCGGACGAAAGCCAAACCCACTGGAATGTCGGTGGCGGTGGTGGGAGCCGGGCCGGCGGGCCTGGCGGTGGCCGAAGAACTGGCCACGCGGGGCCACGCCGTAACCGTCTTCGATATGTGGCCTTTCCCCGGCGGGCTGCTGCTCTATGGCATACCCAATTTCAAGCTCAACAAGGAACTGGTCTTCAGCAAAATCCAGTACCTGGAGGACCTGGGCGTGAAGTTCGTGTGCAACTACCGCGTGGGCAAGGATCGCCCCGTAGACAGCTTCCTCGGCGCCCATGGCTTCGACCTGGTGTTTCTGGGTTATGGCGCCGTCAAGGGTGGAGTGATGAAGATTGAAGGCGAAGAACTGCGGCACGTCTACCAGGCCACCGAATACCTGGTGCGCGGAAATCTGCCGCCGGAACTTCTGCCCGAACACTGGCGCGACGCCGATAATCCCAAACCCTATGCCGGTGACATCACGCTGGTGATCGGCGGCGGCGACACCGCCATGGACTGCGTGCGCACCGCCCGCCGGCTTAATCCCGGCAGCAGGGTATATTGCGTTTACCGGCGCAGCGAGGTGGAAATGCCGGGGCGCTGCGAGGAACGCGTGAACGCCGTCGAGGAAGGGGTGCAGTTCGAGTGGCTGACCGCGCCGGTGCGCCTGCTGGGTGATGAACACGGCCTGGTCGTGGCCGCAGAATGTATACGCATGCAGTTGGGCGCGCCTGATGCCAAAGGGCGCCGCTCCCCGGTGCCCATCGCGGGCTCCAACTTCACCCTGCCCTGCAACACAGTGGTGCTGGCCATCGGCTACAACCCGGAGACTGAAATTCCAGAGAACACACCCGGCCTGCAGATGACCAAGTGGGGTACCGTGCTGGTGCAAGATGAGGAGACCGGCCGCACCTCCCGCGAGGACCTCTACGCCGCCGGCGATAACGTTCGCGGCGCCGACCTGGTGGTGACCGCCGTGGCCGCCGCCCGCAAAGCTGCTCTGGACATGCACCGGCGGCTAATGGCAATGCGCATATCGAAGACGCTAAGGCCCGCCGCGTAAAGCGCTGCCCGCCGAGCGGACACCAGTCCCTGACCAGGAATTAGGTGCTGAGTACTGCCCCTCTCCTGCGCTACACTCATCCGTTCCCACCTGAACTCAGGAGAGCGCCATGAGAAAGTTTCTGGTTCGATTCCTAGCCGCGATCGGCGCACTGGCCATCATCTATGTCATCGTCATCGCGGTTTTGCTGACCGGACGCAAGCCGAAAGTGCCCGGCAAAGCCATCCTGGAAGTAAATCTGGAACAGCCCATGGTGGAATACGTCCCCAACCAGCCCTTTCTGCAGGTCATGATGAAGGATCGCCTGGTGGTGCGCGATGTGGTGGACGCCCTCGACCGCGCCGCTGACGACACCCGGGTGGCTGGCTTGGTGGCGCGCGTCGGCTCGGAGCAGATGGGCATGGCCGAAGTGCAGGAGATCCGCGAGGCCGTGCAGCGTTTTCGCGCCAAAAAGAAATTCGCTGTGGCTTTTGCCGAGACCTTTGGCGAGGTGGGGCCGGGTAACAAGTCTTACTATCTGGCAACCGCCTTCGACCACATCTATCTCCAGCCCTCCGGCGACATCGGCCTGACCGGCCTCATGCTGGAATCCCCGTTTATCAGTGGCACCCTGCAAAAGCTGGGCCTGCCCTTTCACGGCGACCACCGCTACGAGTACAAAAGCGCGCTTAACACCTTTACCGAGAAGAAATACACGCCGGCCGAGCGCGAGGAGAACACCGCCATTCTCAATTCCTGGTTCACGCAGATGCAGGAGGGCATCTGCAACGCGCGCGGCATTCCCAAGGACCAGTGGCAGTCATTGGTTGACCATGGACCTTATCTGGGCAAGGAAGGCCTGGATGCCAAACTGGTGGACGGTCTTGCCTACCGCGACGAAGTCTACGACCAGGCGAAGAAGAAAGCCGGCGAGGGCGCGCAGTTCCTCTATCTGACCAAATACCTGGAAGGCGCCGGGCGGCCGCACCAGAGGGGCAAGACGGTGGCCCTCATCTATGGCGTGGGGGCGGTGCAGCGCGGCAAGAGCAACTTTGATGCCCTGACCGGCGGCGGCGGCATGGGCTCCGATACCGTGACCGCCGCCTTCCGCGCCGCTATTGATGATAAAGATGTCAAAGCGATTCTGTTCCGCGTGGACAGCCCTGGCGGTTCTTACGTAGCCTCTGACGCCATCTGGCGGGAAGTTGCCCTGGCGCGCAAGGCGGGCAAGCCGGTGATTGTCAGCATGGGCGACCTGGCCGGGTCCGGCGGCTACTTTGTGGCCATGGACGCCGACAAGATCGTCGCCCAACCCGGCACCATCACCGCTTCCATTGGTGTGCTGGGGGGCAAGTTCCTCAGCTCCGGATTCTGGAAAAAGGTCGGATTCAGCTGGGACCAGGTGCACGAGGGAGCCAACGCCACCATGTGGACCAGCACCATGGATTACTCTCCGCAGGAGTGGGCGCGCTTTGAAGCCTGGCTGGACCGGGTCTACGCCGATTTCACCACCAAGGTGGCCGACGGCCGGCATCTCCCTAAAGATAAGGTGCTGCAAATAGCCAAAGGCCGCATCTGGTCCGGTTCCGACGCCAGGAATCTTGGTCTGGTGGACGATTTAGGCGGCTTCGACGAAGCTATCAGCCTGGTGAAGAAGGCCATTGGAGTTGCACCAGCCGAAGATGTCAAGATTGAGGTTTTCCCGCGCAAAAAGAGCCTGCTGCAATCGCTATTGGCTGGAAGTCCAAACAACAGCGAACAGGAAGGCGCTGCCGCTCAAACCCGGGTGGGCATTCTGGATGCGGTGCAGCCATTTCTGAAACAGCTTCAGGCCATGGGCGTGGGCGAGAACGAAGTCCTGCGCATGCCGGTGACCAGTACGGAGTAGCTCCTGTAGCTCCGGCCTCTCACCTGCTGTCGCAAGGGATATCCCTGTCCTAAGCCAACCGGCCCGGTCACACGCCCAGGTCAAAAATCTGAAATTTTTCCTCAGCCCGGCTCGTACTGATAGTTGAAGCTGCCAGTAACCGGGCCAACTCCTGGACACGGGAAATGGACACGCTGGAACTCGAAGCGGTAGTGCGACAGGCGCGGCAGGGTGAGGCGCAGGCGCTGGCGGAAATTCATCGCCGCCTGTCCCGCCGTGTTCTCGGCCTGGGCTGGCACATGCTTGGGTCCCGGGAGGAGGCGGAGGATGCCTGCAGCGAAGTCTTCATGCGATTGCCGCGCGCCATCACGACCTACGATGGCTCGATTCCCTTCGAGCGCTGGTTGCTCAGCATTGCCAGTCACCACTGTATTGACCGCTTGCGGCGCCGAATGCGAGAACAGCGTCTGTTCAGCGATCAGGACGTGGAACCGCTGGCGGTTGCCATTTCCGCCGCCTCCCCCCTCAATGAACTGGTCCGGCGGGAGAAACAGGACGCGGTACGCAGCGCGATTGAACGGCTTCCCGCTAAGTTCCGCATTCCGCTTACTCTGCGTTACTACGGTGAATTGAGCTATGACGAAATCGCCGCGCAGCTGGGCATGAAGCGCAATCACGTGGCCACACTCATCTTTCGCGCCAAACAGGAGCTGCGGCAGAGGCTTATGCAACATCGGGAGGGCTGATAAATGTCGTGCTTTTCGGAAATGACGTACGCGGCATTGGTGGATGGCGAACTGCCGCCCGAAGAAAGCCAGCGGGTCCGGAGCCACCTGTTGATTTGTGCCCCATGCCGCGAAGTGGTGGCCGCGCTTACGGCCGAGAACAGAATGCTGATGGTAACCCTGGCGGAAGCTGCCGGTGACGAACTGGCGCTCGCGGCCCGCACCCGTCCTGCCTGGGTTGAGCTTGCCATCGTTGCCGCTGTGCTCCTGGCTATCGGCGCGATTCTTCACTGGCTCAACGGGCAAAGCACGCTGGACGCCATGAACTGGCTCAATCCGTTTACCCCAGAAGGACAAAATAACCTGGCATTCAACTTGATGTTTTACCTCTCGCATGGAGGTGGCACCGTGTTGGAACATTTGGCTTCGACCATCGGAAGGCTGGCGCTCGGCCTTTCCGCGGTCGTCGGATTTCTGGTTCTGCTCCGCAATCGGCGTTTTCGCTCGGGGATTTCCCTGGTCGCTTTGGCTTTTACACTCTCCTTGCCCGGTTTGGCCATCGAGCGACGGTCTTCGACCGGCATTCTCACCGTTCCGCAAAATGAGACGGTCAATGACACCCTGCTCGCTTCGGCTGAACAGGTGGAGATCGAGGGTGTGGTCAAGGGAGACCTGTTCACCGCGGCACGCTCGGTTGTGGTGCACGGCACGGTGACCGGCAACATCTTTGCCTGGTCGCAAACCGTGGACGTGGATGGCTCCGTGGGCGGCAGTATTTTCTCCTGGGCCCAAAACGCGATCATTCGCGGCCAGGTAGGACACGGGGTGTACTCCTGGGTCGAATTTCTTCGCCTGGAACCAGGCTCACAGGTGGCTTCCGACGTGATTGTTGGCTGCCAGGAAGCGAACCTGCTGGGCAAAGTTGAGGGCGGGGTCCTGGCCTTTGCCGGCCGGGTCAACGTACACGGCGACATTGGGCGCAACATTCTCGCCCGCGTGGGCGAAATTAATCTGACCAGTCCCGCGCATGTGAATGGCGGCCTTACCGTCGCCATTCACGACCGCAGAAAGGTGCGCGTTGGGGAGGGGGTGGTCATCGCCGGTCCAACCGAGATTAAGGTGCTGTCGCGGGTCAGCCGCTATTCGCGCCCGGGTTTCTACATCTGGCGCGGCATTGGCCTGGTTGGCGCATTCCTCGTAGGCTGGGCGGCCATGTACCTGTTTCCCGGGTTCTTCGCCACCGCCGCGCGGGCGGTCGGTTCGGGTTGGCGCAGTTTTCTCTTAGGATTCGCCATTCTGGTAGGTACGCCTGTCGCCATTGTGCTCGTGGCCGTCAGCCTGATCGGCTTGCCCCTGGCATTCATTAGTCTCGGGCTCTACCTGATCGGACTGTACCTGGCGGTGGTTTTTGTGGCGGCTTTCCTTGGGTTCATCATCTTTAAGGGGGCGCAACCTCGCACCGGCCAGGGACTTCTGGCCTATTTTGTCGGCCTGCTCATTCTCACCGTGCTCTTCCACCTGCCCTTTGGCATTGGCTTCGTGTTCGAATTCCTTGCCTTTTGCCTTGGCCTGGGTGCACTAATCTGGCATCTCTACCGGGCCTGGCGCATGGCGCCGGCCTAGGTCCGATGAGATATTTTTTTTTTGTTTACCTGAGCGGCGGCTTTTAGGGGCAGGATGCTTGAGGCTTAAGACGGATGGACATTGAATACTGAGAACTGTTCCTACACTCCCAGCTTCTTCACTTCCTCGTTGTAGTACTTGCGGTAGAGGATGTCCCATTCCTGCGAGCCTTCCAGGATGGTGCGCTTCTGGCTTTCGATCTTCTGGCGGGCGGCGGCGTCAATTTTGGCTTCCTGTCCCAGCAATTCTTCCAGTATGCGGCGGGCTTCCAGGCGGATGGTATTGCGGTCCTCGACGAACTCCACCTCGTCCATGCCGGCCAGCGCGTCGGTGACGGTATGGGCCACCTTATTGACCTTGTCGCGGCTCAGTCTCACAGCACCGCCTTATATTTGCGCACCAGTTCGCCTTTCACCTTCTTGAACATCTCCTGGTAGTTGGCTCCGGTCTTGCGCATCTCATCCGCGTAGGTATCGAGAATAATGCGCACTTCGTCGTTGATGCGGTCTTCCAGGGCAAGCTCCTCCAGCATTGCGGCGTGCACTTTCTCGGTGACGGCGGGGACTTTGTCCGTCTCGATAAACTGCCCGGCTATCAGTTTCTTGGTGAGTTCGCGAGCCAGATAGCTCACATATTCTTTCGACAGGACCATGTCTGGAAGAGGCGCTTAGCGCAAGTTTTGAGTTTAGCACATCGGCTCCTGGCCTTTGGCGGCTTGGCTTTAGCCTATAGTGCACTGCCAAAGCCAAAAGCTAAAAGCCCCGAGCCATACCCTATCCCCTGGCCCTTCAATCGGTCTAAAATGTTATCTTGCTGAATCCGCGTAAGAACCACCCCATGGCCGACGACTTGAGCAGTCTGAAAGATGACATGACCGCCTTCATCGAGGGCCATGGCATGCGCCGTCTTCCCGCCTACGTGGATTACGACCAGGTACAGGCGGTGATGTGGAAGGATTCCGGCAATCCCGACGGGTGGAAGGATTTCGTGGAACTGGCCAAAGCCGGCGGAGCCACGTTTCTTACGATGGACGACTGGGTCCTGGAGCGGGAAGAACTCGATGAACTGATGGAGCGCGTGCGCAACGCGCATTACACCAACGACGAGGACATAGAAGAGGTCCGCCTGCTCCGCACCTACGTGGCTAAGACCGGCTTCATTCAGCTGGGCTGGGCCTACCAGGGCACGCTGTTTCTCTACGAGGCCTCCACCCAATGGTATGAACGTTACCAGCGCATCGTCGAACTGCTGGACGACTTCGGCGGCATCACCATTGACGAATCCGACCAGGAAGACGAGCACTGAGCCGTGCGCTGGAATCTCCGTTCCCTGAATGGAATGGACGCGCAGCGGCTGGCGGCCGAAGCCTCCATCTCCTCCACTCTGGCCCGCCTGCTGCTGATGCGCGGCGTGGCCACAGCCGAAGCGGCGCGGCACTTTCTTTCCCCTTCTCTCGATCACCTGCACTCGCCCTATGCCATGAGCGGCATGGCGGCCGCCGTGGAACGGCTGCGCGCCGCCCTGGAGCGTAAAGAAAAAATCCTCATCTATGGCGACTACGACGTGGATGGCACCACCGCTATTGTCATCCTTGTCACCGCCATCCGCCTGTGTGGTGGCGAAGCCGACTTCCACGTGCCTCACCGCATCCGCGAAGGCTATGGCATGAAAGATGACGTGATTGAGCGCGCCGCCGCCCAGGGCGTCCGTCTTATTGTCAGTGTGGATACCGGCATTCGCGCCTTCGACGCAGCCCAGACTGCCCGCCGCGTGGGCGTGGACCTGATCGTCACCGACCACCACCTGCCCCATGAAGGCTGTGTGCCTGAGGCCCTGGTGGTGCTCAATCCCAACCAGCCCGGCTGCGAGTATCCCTGCAAGGCGCTCTGCGGCGCCGGTGTGGCCTTTAAGCTGGCGCATGCCTTCATGGAAAAGGCGCTGCCCGACGGCCGCAAGCTGCGCCCGCTGCTGGAATCATTCCTTAAGCCGCTGGCCATCGCCACCATCGCGGATGCTGTGCCGCTGGTAGATGAAAACCGCGTCTTCGCCAGCCTGGGCTTGGCGGGATTGCGCTCTCCGGTGAACGTGGGGCTCAAGGCT
>Ga0070732_10001723_pt1 | contig 11887 bp, 8 predicted proteins | sample Coa_R1_5_FD_66449 | JGI IMG/M metagenome (GOLD analysis project Ga0070732, IMG submission 66449) | Surface soil microbial communities from Centralia Pennsylvania, which are recovering from an underground coalmine fire - Coalmine... | ecosystem: Environmental > Terrestrial > Soil > Unclassified ...
TAATGTGTCCATAGAGTTCATGAAATTCCGGCCGATTCAGCAGGTAGTTTTGTGCGACCAGGTAATAATCATTGGTTTCTCCACCCTCTGTCACCAGCCGCACATAATCGCGCATAAGGATTGACGTCTTATGCCGGGCCAGATTGTATTCATGCTCGGGATCGGTGTTGCGTCCGGTGGTAACCTCCACCTGGCAGTCGCCGAAATGGCCAGCGAAGTATTCCGGTGTCCAAAGCCCCACCGCCTTCCAATCGGTGGTGATTCCCTGCAGTACGACTGGCCGGTTCCTGAAGAAATATTCGCGATAGAAATCATCCGCGGAGAGGTTTCGGACGACATCCACCTGTTTATCGAATGGCGATTTGTGCTGGAGTTTGGCCAGCGCATCCAGAATGTCTGCGGCCTTGCGCTGGGTCGCAAGCGCCTTGCGAGCGGCTTGCACCGTGAGGCTTTGTTGATACTGGAGCAGCCGCGCGGCGGCAAAGCGCTCAGAAAATCCTGACTGCCGCATCTTTCCCAGGAGCCCATCAGAATTTGCTCCGGCAACGATGTTGCAGATGATCCATTCGACCCATCCTGAATGGAATTTTTCGTCTTCCGCTTTTTCGTTGACCAGATCTTCGATAGCGGTTCCATCCGAGACAGCATTCTTCAACGAACCCATAGGAACTCCCCAAGCGGCTGTTGCCTTCATTTTACTGCTGATCCTTTTGGCACGGCGTAGCGAAGCTACAAGCAAAAAATCACGTTCAACCAGCTCCTAGCCGCTAGCTGCTAGCTTCTAGCGAAACCAGAACCAAACCACAGAGGGCACAGAGGGGATCGGACTGATGAGTATCCACGCTGACGGTTGCCTGATAGTGGTGATAACATCCCTAAAACTATTAACCATCTGATAAACAGAAGCGAAAAATAGGGGCAAACGCCGCTCATCCGCTCATCTCGTTGAGAATTAAAGGACAAGTCGTTCCGGCGTGGGCTGCAAAGGACTTTTTCGTTCCGGAACGGATGGTTAAAACCAGCTTCTAGCTGCTAGCTCCTAGCTGCTAGCTCAAGATCAAAACCAATCGCTAAAACCAGTGCGGCCATTGGCCCTTAGCCTTTGGCCTTTGGCTTGGGGACGGTTGGCCATTGAATGGTGAATCTTTGGATCGTTATCGTTCTGGCGATCCTAGATCAGGCGAAAACAGCCTAACTCCGCCGTTCCGCCGAAAATGTTGAAGCATAAGGAGATAAGTGGTGGCGGAGTGGTTAGCGGAGTGTTTTCAACTCCGCTACTCCGCTACCAACTTCGCTAGTCCGATACCAACTTCTGGTTGTTGGGCGGCACACATCGGCATGCCCGCATGCCGGCTCAATCCACGGCTGTGCCGGGATTTGGGCCGGCGGAAGGCTTCACTTCCTGTGCACCAAACCTCACAGCCGAGGGCACCTCCACCCCCAAAATGCGCAAAGGCGGCGCACACTTAGGGGCCCGGCGCGGCTGAGCCACACATTTATTCAGTTGTCAAAGATCGCTGCGGGGAATCAAATCCCCGCTCGCCCGAAGGCGATGGCGCTTTTTATGGCGCTTACCGATCAGGATTACAGCGTTGGAATCAGGAGTCAATCAAGTGCTGTCACAATGCTGTCAGAGTGACAGCACTTTTTTTGCTAAGCTGATGATTCGCGGCATGTTCCTGGATGACGGTGGTGAACGCTGCAAACAGCGATAAGATGGTTGGCCCTTAGCGATTGGCCATTAGGACGAGCAAGAGCAAGAACGAAAAGCAGATTCCTCCGCGCTGTGCACGAGCTGAAGAAAGCGCTCGTGCGCCTAACGCGCGTTCGGAATGGCAAGGGTGTGAGGGTATGGGTTCGGCACGAATGAATTCGTGTCCTGATACAGACCGGCGCACTCGTAATGCTCGGTCGGAATGACAAAAGCAAGAGCAGCAGGCAACAGCAGATCAACCGCAAGGTCCCTCCGGATTTGCGCCATCGCGCAAATCCCTCGGGATGACGGACGAGAATAATCACGGCACGCTCCACGGCAGGCCGGCGGGACAGGTCCACGCAGATCAGCCGCGAGGATGCATAGCAAATGATTGACGGCTAGGGGCGATTGGAGGAGAATGGCCGCATCGGATGGCCCAGTAGCAATCAGTAAGAAAAAAATATCCAGGGAAAACTTAGTTAGCGCGTTTTAAGTAAAAGAAGGGGATTGCTATGCATCGTCGCCTGAGTGGAGTGGTGTTGTGCTTTGCGTTGGTTGCTGTGTTTGCTTTGCCGGCAGCTAGGGCGTCCGGCCCGGTCACGGGCACTTATAAAGTCGTGATGATCCAGGTGACCTACACCGACGACACCACGCGCGCGGACACGCTCGCCAACCTGAATCTGGCGGCGGGCGAGATCCATGATTATTACAACAAGCTCTCATTCGGCGCGCTGAACATGCAAATCACCATGGCCCAGGCGACGCTCACGCATCCCAAAAGCTATTACTGGGGCTCGTGTCCTTCGAAGACGGATTCCGCCAAGATGTGCGTCACGGGTCCGCTGATACCGGATGCGGCCGAGCTGGCCGGCGCGGGCGGCACAAGTTTTGACAACGTGAAGGCAGTAGCGATCATTAGTCCTTGTGACGTTTACGGCCCCTATGACAACCAGACCTTTGGCGGCGACGGCACTCTCAACAGCACGCACGCGCATGGCACCGTGCATCAGATCGTTGTTACTGAGTGCGCTTATGTAACTTCCACTGACTTTCCGCCGCTGGGACCTTCGCATGTGAACTGGCATGGATGGGCGCATGAACTTGGCCACAGCCTGCAACTCGAAGGCAACGACATGTTTTCCCATCCTGGCGGCTACTCCAGCGGTTACGACCTGATGGATAGTTGCTATCCGTGCGGCGAAACGGTGTACTCGCTTTCCGGCAACCCGATTGTGGCGAACGAGCATGACACATCTTTTCCCGGCTGGCTGCCTTCCAGCAAAACCATTGTGATTCCTAAGCCCACGAGCGGCACGGCAGGCGGGACTTATGTTTTGGAGCCGGTCAGTAAAGCCGATCCTGGAGCGACGGTGGCGCCGCGGGGCATCAAGCTGCCGCTGGATGGCGACCGCTCGGTCTTTGTGGAAGCGCGCACCAACACCGGCGCTGATAACCGCTCTTATGGCTTGTTCGATGAAGGCGTGCACATGTACCTGGCGTCAGAGGGCGCCAAAGACGATCAGGGTAATCCCAAGCCGCTCACCATGCTCAACGCCTGCGATACTACGGTGACCGGCGGTTGCGTGAATGCTCCTAGCGATCCGCGCAATTCCACATGCCCAAACCCAAGCACGGTGGCCCATCTTTCGGAAACGCATCCTTATTGTTGGCCGTTTGTGCTGTGGCATCCGGGCGATACCTTCAACGATCCGCTTGAGGGGATCATGATGCACGTGAACGGCAAGGTGGGCGATGGCTACGGCGTTACGGTCACGCGCAACGTTCCTCCGGGCACTCCAGATGTCTTCATTTATCCCTGGCTGACCGCGCCCATGAATACCTACGAGACCGTAGATATCTGGGTGGATAGCTCGTGCAACGGTTATGAATCTGACGTCGGGCCGAGCGGCCTTCGCTTTGGACGCAGGGCTGACGGCACCGTCATCAGCAACGGCGATGATCCTTGCGCCAACCACGAGAACCGCATCTACGCTCACATCCACAATGCAGGCAGCGTGCCGGCCACCAGCGTGGTTGTGCACTTTCAGGTGACCAACCCGCTAGGCGTGGGCATGACCGGAAGCTGGACTGACGTAGGCACGGCCACCATCCCCAGCCTGCCGGCCAATGGTGAACAGGATGTATTTGTGAACTGGACGCCGCACGTTACGCTGACGGAAGCGGAAATCGAGTCCGGCCACTTCAACTTTCATAGCTGCGTGCAGGTAATCATCGATCCGCCCGTGGGTGATCTGGTGACGACCAACAAGATGGCGCAGGAAAATTTTGATCATTTCGATGCGGTGCGCGATTCCATCAGCCATGGCTATAACGTGCCTGACCGGAGCTTTTTCGTGGCTAACAACTACTCCATGTTCCACGGCAACTTTGCCGGCGCGCCGGGCAAGTCTGATGACGATTTCAAAAAACCCATTCAGTTGCGCATTCACAGCGAATTGCCACACGACTGGAGCTATGACGTGAATGGCGGCGTGACAGCATTCACGCTCAACCCGCACGAGGTGCGCCAGATTCCGGTCAAGGTCAAGGTGCCTCCGTCAACGCCAACGGGCAAAACCTTCAACCTGCGCGTGACCGCTTTTGCCCAGCATAGCATCATCAATCCTTTAGTCAGGCCGGCCGATCCCGCCTATTGGCACTTTGGCTGGATGCAAGAGAACGGCGTGGTGGAGGGCATCCAAACCGTGGATCCTTCCCAGTTGACAATCAACGGCGACTACAACTGCGCCCCCACATACACCGCGCTTGCGGTGATGCCCGGCTACATTGATGTGAAGGGCCATCTCGATCCCATCCACAACAATGCGATTGTGGCCATTGACTATACGCCGCCGGGCGGCGGCGCCACTGTGACTCACCTGGTGCATACCGATGCAGCCAGCAGCTTTGAAGACAAATTGCCATCTTCGGCGCCAGGCGAGTGGCTGGTGCGGGCGCTGTGGCAGGGCGATATGAATTTCTCCAGCTCGGTGAGCAACGTGCTGAAGGTGATGGCTTCGCCGGGGAATTGTCCGCCGGCAACGCCGAAAACTGCTCCGCCGAATTCAACCGTCCTGGTTCCCGAAACCGGATTCCAAAGCGGATTGCTGACGGGAGTGGTGCTTGGTCCTGACGATCAGCCGGTGCCCAACACGCCGGTAGAGATCGCAGGCGGCGTCCCCGCAACGTTGACTGGCGAAGTTATCGGCGAGCCTTCACCGTGTCCGACGGACAATCCCAACTGCCATCCGCCATCGCAAAAACCGGATGTGTCACCCGTCGATTGCACCGCGCTGCTGCAAAGAGTGCGCACAGCTATGGGCGGCGCGCAGCCTTCCTCGGCGGCCGATCAGCAACCTGCGGGAACGCCTCCTTCGACAACGGCGGCGGCGAATCTGCCGGGTGCTCCGGTGGCAGCCGGTCCCGCCGGCGGCCCAGGCATTGTGACGGATGCGGCTGGACGCTTCGCGCTGTGCGTCTTGCCGAACGCGCCTGGAGTGAACGTGAACTTGCCCGGCGGAAATAAAGTGCCGATAAGGGTTGTGCAAGACCTGCCATCGCTGCCGAATACTCCTCCAGAAAGTTTTCAGCCGGGGCAGAGATTGACCATTACCGGCTTGGTGCACGATCCGCGAGCAACGCAGGGCGGACGCACATGGCAGGTTCCGGTGGTGCAAGCGTGGAGTCCGAACGGGCAACAGGTGATCAGCACGCTTAAGGCTCCAAATGCGCTGACGCCCGGGCCGGCGCAGCTTTCGTACACTGGAGGCGATGGCCAGCGACACGAAGTGCAGGCCACAATCTTTAAGATTGTGCGCGCCTTCCTTGACCGCTCGCAATTGCACAGCGAGCAAGGAGCAACATTTGAATACGATGTGCAATTCCTGGCGCAGCCAGGACAACAGTTGTGCGTGAAGATGCGCGTGGCCGGGCCGGTGAGGCTGGTGCAGGAGCCTCCGGCGGTGATACCGATTGACGCGAACGGCATAGGCAAGTTCGGCGGCAAAATTCGCGCTGAAGGAGTAACGCCCGGAGCCGCAGTACCGTTTGATTTGAACGCGGATATACGGGTGTGTGGGAAGTGAATCAGTAAATGAGCAAAGGCAAAACTCTACCACTGATGACACGGATTGCGCTGATCTCCACTGATTGTTGCAGATAGCCCTTGGCTGATGGTTGGCAATGGCAGAGAAGCAGGATTGGAAAAAAAACTGGGTGCAGGCAGAGAAGTTGATTGGACTGGGCATTACCCTGCCCATTGCCACGGTGTTGGGATGGCTCATTGGAGATGCACTGGACAAAAAATTCCATACCTCCTGGATGGCCATTGTGGGCTTGATGCTGGGCGTAATCGCAGGCCTGACCCGCCTGATACAAATGGCTACAAAGATTGGAGCTGAGGGCGACAAACCGAATGACGGCTCCAAATGACAGCATTGAAGCGGTGTATCAACGATTGAATTTCTCGCTGGCCCTCCTCCTGGTTTCCGGGGCGCTTACTTTTTTCTCTTTAAGGGACTGGAAGATGTCAGCGGGATTTCTCCTGGGCGGACTCATTGGCATATTCAACTTCGTAGTGCTGAAGCGTACGGTTTCAGCCGTTGGGCAGGTGGTGGCGGAAGGCCGGGCCACCCGCTCGGTTAAGCGGCAGGTATTCAAGTTCTTCTTCCGCTACCTTTTGCTGGCTGCGGTTCTGTATGTTATATTCAGAAGTTCTGCCGCCAGCGTTTACGGACTCTTTATAGGCTTATTTCTGCCTGCAGGCGCAATCCTGATTGAGGGCGTTTATGAGCTTTACAGGGCGCTCCGGCACAGAACCTGATTCCCGGCTCGACTCCATCTAAGCATGCAAGAACAACTCTGGTTTACTGACCTCCTCAACAAGGCCCTGGGCGGGCCTGTAAACGACCTGTTGCAGAAATTGCCTGCACCTTTTCATCCCTCCAATCCCCAGGCCCCGATTACCAACGCGGTGGCCATGGAATTTCTGGTGGTGATCATCCTGATTCTGCTTTTTCTTCTGGTTCGATCACGGCTTTCCGCGGAGAAGCCGCGGGCGATGCAGCACAGCGTGGAACTGTTGGATGAGTTTGTGCGTGGTACTTGCTCAGACATTATCGGTCACCATTACGATCAATTTGTTCCGATGCTGACGACGATCTTCGTCTTTGTGCTTTTCAGCAATCTGATCGGCGTGATTCCCGGGTTTGAGTCGCCCACCGCCGAGGTTACGGTGCCGCTCGGGCTGGCAGTAGTTTCTTTTCTTTACTACAACTGGCATGGAGTGCGAAAGAACGGGCTTTTTAAGTATTTGAAGCACTTTCTTGGTCCCGTCTGGTGGCTGGCGCCATTGATGGTGGTGATCGAGATTATCAGCCACTTCGCCCGACTGCTCTCGCTCACCGTCCGTCTATGGGCGAACATTTATGCCGGCGACCTGGTGACGATGGCGTTCTTTTCCATGATCCCGCTGGCCGTACCGGTAGTCTTCAATATGCTGCATATTGGCGTGGCTTTGCTCCAAGCCTACGTATTCATGCTGCTGACCATAATTTATGTGAGCGGAGCAGTAGCCGAAGAACATTAGGAAAATTTGGTAATTGGGTAATTGGGTAAGTTGGTAATTGAAAGTCAGAGGCAAAGTTTCGGGCGATCAGGGTATCGAGGCAGCAACGGGTTTGCTATGCCATTTTTACAAATAGTGCGCCCTTTAGACTGGAAGAGGAAACACAAGGTTCCTCCGGGTCTCCGCTTCGCGGACACCCTTCGGAATGACGACGCAGTGGATACACTATTTCTAAAACCGATATAGCTACTAAATACTGACTACTGTTTTCAGCGTGAGGGCCCTGCTTCCCAAAGCAGAGGTCAACCACCCACTGGAAGCATTTCATGGAAAAGAGAGGAAACATGCGTAAAACACTGATGTATATCTTCGTGATTATGGCCATTTTGTTCATGGCAATGCCGGTGTATGCGGCGGACGGCGGCGGCTCGGCCAAGGACTGGGCCATTCCCATCGGCGCAGGCGTAGGCATGGCAATCGCCTCCGGCCTGTGCGGCCTGGGACAAGGAAAAGCAACGGCGTCTGCAGCGGAAGCGATCGCCAGGAATCCGGGAGCGCGCGCGGGAATTCAGTTTGTGCTCATTCTGGGCCTGGTGCTTATTGAATCGCTGGCGCTTTATGTGTTCGCCATTGTGTTTTTGAAAGTGAAGTAAGCGGGTTATCGGGTCACCACCACCCCGGAAACCGCAAGGCGGCGGTCGCCGGGGGATCCTCCTACTGGCGGCCATCCAATACCGTTTACCTAGTCATGTTGGGAACCATCATGCTCAACAATGAGCGATTGGGCGCAGCCGAGATGACGACTCGTTTGAGGGCATGCTTTATGGCTATGGCATTAACTGTTGCCTTTTTACAAATAGTGTGTCCTTTGGACTGGAAGAGGAAAAACAAGGTTCCTCCGGGTCTCTGCTTCGCGGACACGGAATGGAATGACGATGCAGTGGATACACTATTTCTAAAACCGATATAAGAGTCGATGTGCGGGGTGCTGCTATTGCTGCCAACAGTTATGTTCATTTTATTGGCGTGATGCCGGATAAGATTTTTCTTATCTGTGCGGGTGGTCCTGAGAGATCCTCTCGCAGCGGTAGTTTACAGCAGCATGGCCCAGGCCAGGCTTGGGCGGAGCGGTTCCCTCGCCCCTACAAACGCGCTGAAGAAAGCGCGCGTTTGCTTTACGGGGACTTCGGGAAGGCATTCTCGTTGTCTATGGAGTCTGTGCGTAACCTCCGCAGTTAATCTCGGGCTAGTGATTTATTGCTTTTACAAATAGTGTGCCCTTTAGACTGGAAGAGGAAACACAAGGTCTCCCGCCATGGCGGACAGACCCCTCGAGATGACGACTCGTTTGAGGGCATGCTTTATGGCTATGGCATTAACTAAATTGATCTAAATTATTCCGCCCCTGCCGGGGCTGGAGTTCAGAGGTCCGGGCAGCGTCGAATTTCTTATGTGAACTGATTTCGCAAACGGCGCGAGGGCTTATTTTTCGATGGGAATCATGGGAACCGGGCTTCTTCCCGCTTGCTGGCGGCATCCAGTAGAGAGATGTGTACGCTTGCACGGCGTTGATTCAATGGTAGAATCCGCCCGAAAATCCTTTCTGGAGTTGAGCAAGTGAAGAATTATCCTGCTGTTCTGATGATTGCCTTCGCGGTGACCACTCCGGCAGCCGTTCTGGTCCCGGCACAGCAATCCGGCGTTATCCAGAATGACAACTCTGCCGCATTCCCGCAAGGTACCGCAATGGTGGTTGAACTCACTCAATCGCTTGACGCAAGGAAGGCCAGGGTAGGCGATACAGTGAAGGCGAAATTAACTCAGGACGTCCTCTCTCACGGTCAACTGGTGTTGCATCGAGGGTCGAAAGTCATAGGCCATGTAAGGGAGGTCAAAACCTACGACCAGAAGGGAACACAGTCCGTTTTGGGACTGATTTTTGACAAGGTGATTTTGAAAGGCGGCGGGGAGAAGACTTTTAACGCCTTCATCCAGGCGTTGGCCCCTGCGGCTGAGCAGTCTGGCGTGTTTTCCTCGTCATCTCCTTACGACGGTGACCAGGCCGGCGCCCCCCAGCCGGTGAGCCGTGGCAGCTCAAGGCCGCTGGTTGACCCCAGAGACAACCGTAATAACACGCGCAGTGAGGCACTGGCCAACGCCGCTGACCCAAACAGTTACGGCGCCGCATTCAATACCCTTCATGATGGCTTGTTGGATAGCGCCAGCCGAGGGGTATTTGGCCTGCCCGGCGTGTTGTTGAAGCCGGACCCTCAATCTCCTGGAACTGTACTTACCTCGACCAAGAAGAACATCAAACTGGATAGCGGTACCCAGATGGTGTTGGTTGTCGCGCGGAAATGATTACCTGGAAGAAGGAACCACGACTGTCACCGTGGTGCTGTGGTTCGGCACCGCTGTGAGTTCCTGAGCCCCTTTGGCGGCATAGTTCAAGACGGAACCTGGGACCACTCCCAGGTAGATGGTGGCGATGGCCGCCAGAACCAGCGCCGAGCCCATTGCCGGGGAGACTGGTTCAGGAGCGGCATCAAGCGATGGCTCGCGCATGTACATCACCACAATCAATCGCAGATAGTAGTAGGCGGCCACGGCGCTGTTGACCAAACCAATAATGGTCAGCCAGACGAGGTTTTCGTGAAGAGCGGCGCTGAAGACGTAATACTTGGCAAAAAACCCACCGGTGAGAGGAATGCCGATCAACGACAGCATGAAGATGGTGAGGGTAAAGGCCAGCAGGGGAGAGCGCCGGCCGAGTCCGGCATAATCGTCTATGGTCACGTACTTTTCGCCGCTGCTGCCGATATGACTGACCACGGCAAAAGCGCCCACATTCATGGCGGCATAGGCAGCCGTGTAAAAGATGGCTGCCGTCAATCCAATTTCTTTGCCCGCGCCAAAGGCCACCAGAAGATATCCAGCATGCGCAATCGAGGAGTAAGCGAGCATGCGCTTGACATTGTTCTGCACCAGCGCGCCGAGGTTTCCCAGAGTCATGGAAAGCGCCGCTGAAATCCAGATCAGCCAGAACCATCCCGTGCTGCCGGTGCCAAAGAGCACGCGCAATAACACCGCGAAGGCCGCGGCCTTGGGGCCAGTAGACATGAGGGCGACGATGGGGGCCGGCGCGCCTTCATAGACATCGGGCGTCCAGACATGAAAGGGCGCAGCAGCGACTTTGAAGCCCAGACCAATCAGCATGAGCGCAGTTGCAGTGAAAACCAGCGGGCCGGAATTTCCGCCAGTCAGAGATGCGGCAATCCGGGGAATGCTGGTGGATTGTGTTGCGCCATACATCAAGGCCACGCCGTAAAGAAAGAATGCCGTGGCGAAAGAGCCAAGCAGAAAATACTTGATGGAGGATTCTGTGCCCATTGCATTGCGGCGGCGATATCCGGCAAGAATGTAAGTGGAGATGGAAGAAATCTCCAGGGCGATGAAGATCAACACTAATTCGATGGCCGAGGACATCAACACCATGCCCACGGTGCCAAAAAGAATCAGGCCGTAATATTCGCCGCTGCTGATCTTCTGCCGGTCAAGATATTCCAGCGAAGCCAGGATGCAGACGGCAGAGATGGCAGGAACCAGGACATGGAAGAAGACGCTGAAGCTATCCACCTGCACCATGTCGAACCAGGCAGTTCCATACCAGTTGAGCTGATAAAACGCAGCGGCGATGGCAGCGAGCGTTCCGACAAACGACAGGACGCCGAGCCCTTTGCGGCTCTGCCCCTCAGGCAGCAATGAGTCCAGAATCATGACGGCGATGCCGAATGCGGTCAGCACCAGCTCGGGCAGGATTCGAATGTAGTCGGCAGCGTGGATGGGATTCATTTCTTTGCCCTCTGGATCAGTGAGGGTTTCGGATTCACGGCGTTGACTGAAGAACCCACCGGGTTCACAGAATTGCCATAATCGCCGGAATTGCCATGACTTGAGGACGCACCCATCAAGTTGCTGCCTGAGCCACTCATCGAGTGAGACGAGAGCTCCTTTTTATTCATTTCTCCTACCGATGCATCAATTGATTTCATAAACAGGGGTGAGGCTACGCCCATGACGATGGCCATCACGGCCAGCGGCCAGAGCGAGATCTGCTCGCGCCCGCCGATATCGGGCACGGTGCGATTCTCCTGGTGGCGAATGGGGCCGTAGAAGACGCGCTGGTACATCCACAAGAGATAAGCTGCACTCCAGATCACGCCGCTGGCGGCGAGGACTCCATAGATTACCTTGGCCTGGAAAGCCCCACTCAACACCAGGAATTCGCCCACGAACCCATTCAGCAGCGGGAGGCCGACGGATGACAGAACCGCGATCATAAAGAACGTGGCGAAGATGGGCATGGGGCTGGCCAGGCCACCGTACTCCCGCAGTTCGTAAGTATGCTTGCGCTCGTAGAGCATGCCGGCCAGCATAAAGAGCGCTCCGGTAGAGATGCCGTGGTTCAGCATCTGGTAGACCGCGCCATCGGTCCCAGCCTGGGTAAAGGTGAAAATTCCCAGCACCACAAATCCCAGGTGGCTGACGGAGGAATAGGCAATCAATTTTTTGAGGTTCGGCTGCACCAGGGCCACCAGCGCGCCGTAAATGATGCCAATGATGGC
>Ga0070732_10001725_pt1 | contig 11878 bp, 14 predicted proteins | sample Coa_R1_5_FD_66449 | JGI IMG/M metagenome (GOLD analysis project Ga0070732, IMG submission 66449) | Surface soil microbial communities from Centralia Pennsylvania, which are recovering from an underground coalmine fire - Coalmine... | ecosystem: Environmental > Terrestrial > Soil > Unclassified ...
CCCGCGTACGCGGATTCCTGCAGAAAATGCAGCGACTCGGAATCGGTTACATGACGGTCGCCCGGCATGTTGGGGTTGGCAAAACGGCGCTTGGGGAAATTCTGTGGTCCGGCAAATCGAATCGCAACCAGATTCGCCGCCGCACTGAAGCAAAGGTCCTCGCTTACCGGCCCACCCTCGACACCATGCCGCAGAATTTGAACGTTCCCGCAGAGGATACGATTCGGAGACTCCGGCAACTCATCCGTTGGGGTTACCCGAAAGCGCTGGTCAACCGAGACGGCCTCGGACATCAAAACTGCGGCTTGCAGATCGGCCGATCCAAGTCGCCCACCGTTACTGTGAAGACCGCGATCAAAATCCGGGACTTCTACACGGCCATCGAGATGATCCGGGCGCTATGGCTGAAATACCGCAAGATTCCAGAGCGGCACTACGTGTATTGGAAGAACGGCAAACGGGGCACGCTCCTGCGAGACCTGGAACTCAGGCGAGTGAGCGCAGCTTACACCTACCATTATCTTTACCCGCCAAAGCTAAAAGCTGTCATCAGGTTATCGAACCAGCTCCAACGAAGCTATAGGCGAAAGAAACGAAATGAAAAACACAATTGACGACCTCCGCAATCATCTCTTCGCCACGATCGAGGCGCTGATGGACTCCGAGAAACCGATGTCGGTTGACCAAGCCAAGGCCATCAACCAGACCGCGCAGACACTCATCAATTCCGCCAAGGTGGAGGTGGAGTATCTGGAAGCCACCGGCCAAGAGGCGGGCGGCGCTTTCTTCAATTGGAAAAACAAACAGTCTCTACGCTTGGCCACCAGCAATGCAAGCGCACCGAGGACCGTGTCGCACCTATTGCCACGCAATGTTCGAGGAAACAAATCATGAATCCATTACAGTCTGTTCTCTTGACGCAACAGGAAACTGAGTTTCACGGGAAGAAGCATCCGACATATTTCAAGTTCAAGGGCAAGGAATACGGAAAGGAAGTTCGCCGTGACTGCCACATCAATCAGCGAGGAAGAATTGTCTTCGAGACGGATGCCGACAACGATTATTTCAGCCGCAACGTTGACGCAGGTGAGTTTTCCCTGTTCCTCGTGTCCGAAGCAGGGCGCTCGCCTGTGTCGGACTATGTCGGTCCGAACCTACAGAACGGAGTCGCGACCTTGACAATCCAGTTGCCCGCGAACTGCAAAGTCGGCGACCTGCTGCGATTTCAGGCCGTGGTCAGTGATCCAACATTGCTCAATGCTTTCACAAATACATTCACCCTCGACATCAAACCTGAAGCTGTGCCCCGCACAAGCGATGGTGGGGAAAGACACAGGCCGCCCAGTCAGGAAAAAGGCGAGGAAAGAGAGGTTCCGACTGGCATTAACTTGCCTAATATCATTCTGGTTCACGAAAAGGATTGGGAATCACACACGCCGCCTTTTGACAAATACACGGCGCTGCGCATCGGTATCTCCGATGTATCTACAAATGGAGAAGCCGAGGCTGGTAATGGAGAAACGCACGATGTCTACGACTTCCTGATCAATATGGACAACCTCTTCCTTAAATCTGAGCTAAAAACCGGCAGCCATGAGATCGAAATGATCCGTGCACGATGGAAATACGGCCTAGTGCTCGTCGGCCTGGCATTACTTCACGAGGAGAATCAAGCGAAAAAGGCCATAACTGAAGGCGAAGACGCGCGTCAGGACGAGGAGAACGGTGAATCCGTGGTCGAAAAACGAGTAGAGAGGTTTACCAGAGCCATTGCTCCCGTGCTTCTGCCGATGATCAATTCCCTTGGAGCGTTGGAACTCGAAGAAGCAATGGCTGCCACCGTTTCTGGCGAAGCTACTTAAATATGAAGCTTCTCGCGTCGCCTGACTTTTCAAGTTCGGAGAGATTTGCATGATGGTCATAATGGTCCACTGGCGGATAAAAAAAGCCACCGAGAACGAGCAGGCCGTCGAGGCCATGTGGAAGATCATGACCATTCAGCCGAGCACTGGTCTCTACCGCGAAGTGCTCACCCGACAGGTATTCGCCGTATTTACTAACACACATGCTTTAATAATGCTAGCCGCGGACGGCGGATAGAGTTTACTGTGACGTGGCGTTCGACTGTTCTAAGAACTGATTGATCCATGCCCTCTGATGCTGACAGCCAAACCGCTTCGCCGTCCAGCTCCTCACGGGAGCACTTTGATATCCATGCTTCCGTCGTTTTTCAGTTAGGCGAGAGCCTGATAACCGACTCTGTCCAGGCCCTCGTCGAGCTCGTTAAGAATTGCTACGACGCCGACGCTAACGGCAATTGACGATCTCGACATTAGATTGCGGGAAATCAGGAAATTATGGGAGCAAGCACAGGAAGATACGCGTCGTTTTCTCTTGAATCGATTACGTTCGCAAGTTGCACAAACCCAAGCTGGCGATGCAAGTAAAGCCTCTACTGAAGTCGTGGATGAAAACACCTTCTTAGACCTTTCCACTCTGTTTTCGAAGTATGGGCTTCAACTTCTGTCGTTAAAGCTCTGGCAAGAGAAGCAGGGTGAAATCATCAGCCAGACAATGCCCCCCACGTTCTTTCTAGTGGACGAGGACTTTTCGAAGGAAGAGGGAGGCGCACGCTTCTCCGGCATAGCGCTGATTAAGGCAGTCATGAATGCAGCTCCTGCCGACAGAGTTCTTTGTGCCCTGCTGACGCATAACCCCAGATATCAACCTGAGACCTTGCATGACTCTTGGAGAGAATTATCCCGAAAAGAGGGTTTGACCCCAAGCAGATTTGTTCTCATCCCGAAAAAACTCGTTCAAGATGATCCCATCGGGTTTGCGCGGCTCGTCAAACTAGCATTGCTCAACGGCAGAGCCGATGAGTTGAAGACCACTGCCCGCGACATTCTCCGCTCAGCGCAAGACAATGCTCACAAGCGCCTCGATGACATCGACATTTACGATTTCGATCAGATTGTCTTTCGTTCCTCACGGCGAGAAGGAGTCTGGGAACCGGATACGCTCTTCAGGGTTTTTGGACTGTTTCACCATGACGAAACCCGCAAACTCGCAAGGAAGGACGCGAATTTGTATACCCTGGCGGACTCTATCAGAGCACTCAGCCTGGTCCCGACTAAATCCAATAGTGCTCCCAACTACAACACAATTGCTTTGGAAAGGCTTGAACTTTACGAATCCGGGGAATACTTGAATTCTCATTTTATTCCAATTGACGTGGGCGACATTTTTCAGAAAACCGGAGACTCGAATAAGCAGTACATTTTATTGGCGCAATCCTGCGATCTCATGGTCCGGACTGACGGAAAGCGTAACCCTTTCATCAACGAAGCCTTGCTGGCGGAAATCGTTGTCGGCCCCATCAAAGATCGCGATGGACATGGCGAACTCCAATTTCTCGATGAGCACGATAAAGCGCAGTTTTTCGTTAGCTTCAAACGTACTCATTCGGTGAAATTGTCGATCCTGGACATCTGCGCCCTAAATGAGAAAGGCGAAGCTGTGCTCGTTTTGGATTCCCCCTGTCCTGACAGAGTCATACCAGCGTGGAAACACCATTACCAAAAACTCACAAAGGAATTCCAGAAGGTCATCAAACACGTTGAGGATCTCATTCAAAAGGGTATATCACCGAATGCTGCTGGCGCCCTCGTCGCACGTTCCTCCAACAGCACGTTACTCACTCCCAACGTGGATATCGCTAAGAAGACAATCTCTTTCAATCTCAAGAGGATCGGCCGTCTAAAGCAGCCACGCGCAGCTGCCCTCTTATCCCGCTTTGCAAATTATATGGCGCGGCAGGCATTCGATCATGATTTCGGAGATTACGATGCGCAGGAGAACCCCGAGCAAGTTATAACGATAGAGGCGAAAGATGCTCCCCAGCATGTTGCTGCCCCGATAGAACAATCCATCACCCCTACCGTCGAGAAACCACCATCGCCGCCAGATCAGGTTCCCTCTAAGCCACCTTCAGAAAAACCGGATCGTACCTGAATTGCCTCTGACGACGTTTGCCGCGGTCTGCGCGTGTCATTACAATTCCACGCACGAAGAGGTGCGCCATGCTATTCGCGTTCGCGTGTTTCGCGGGTCTCTGGACCTTTGCCTGGGCCTTGTATGCAATCTTCAGCAACAAACCCCTCAGCAGGATTGAACAAAGAACGGTCACGTCGAAGCAGCCGCCCTACCAGCAGATGGTAGTAAATGTGACGGTGCGCAGGACCAAGTACTTAGCAATGCTGTTCGTCTTCCTCGGTGGCATCGCCCTGATCGCGTTGGTGCTCCTTAATTACGGCCTGCTTGGAACCCCTGCAAAGGCGCTCTTTGGACATGACTGGACCTGGTATGTGCGGTGGATTCTCCCTGGCATCATCATATCGGTGATTCTCGGATTGTCGATATGCCAACCGTCGGTCCCGGATGAAAGCAGCAGGACGAATTACATCGATGTGATGAAGACGCTGATAACCGCAGCGGGGCTCACGGTCGGCTTCGTGACCGCAAACTTGAAACCGAGCGGTTTGCCCAACCGTGGATTGAGGCAATAAAGGCGAGCACCGTTTCGTTTGTGGTCTGCGTGGTTTGTGCGGTCACCACCTTGTTTGCGATAAGCATCCTGTACGACTATGCGCGCTCCAAGCAGAAGGCCGTCCATTGGGCGTTGCTGTTATGCTTCGCGCTTCCGGAAGCGCATTTCGCCATCGCCTTCTTCTTCCGAGGCTTCATTAACCTCGTTCGGATTTCCGCCATGCTTCGACCCTGACAGGTCGGCCAGCAGATTGCAGGCCAGGGCCTCAACCCGCCTTGCAGAGGGAGGGTACTACTCATGGCCTCGATGACCTTTTCTGGTCGTAGTACCTCGTGACGAGTCTGTCCACATGTCCAACCATGGGCAAGTGCAATCTTGCCCGAAGGTCTTCTGCGAAAGCAAGCCACGTCTGGTAGCAGGCTGCGCTGGAGGCACTCATCCCAGGATGGTACATCTTTGTATCCTGAAGAAACTCTTTAGTCTTGGCGTTGTAGGGAAGATACGCCTCAGGGCGTAGCCAGTACAGGAGCACGCTCATTGCAGGAATCTGGAGCCCTCTTAGCAATTTCTTGCCTTTGATTTGCGTCAGGCGGTCATAAATGTCCCGGCTCTCGTCATCAAGCATTCTCAAGCCGACGAGAGTCTTTTTGCGGGAGTTTCGTTCGAGGTTCCGATACACCGCCCGGTGTTTCGTCCATTCGGCCAAAGTGTCAAGGAGTTTTGCGACATCGTTGGCGGAAAGGGATTTCTTCGACGCCAGGGAACGGATGATTGTTCGCTGTTTCGTGAACTTCTTATTCAAACGGATTCTCGCAGCTGCCTTCCCCATCTGTATCATCCATTTCGGTAAATGCTCCGGAGGAGGGGAACGGGGTTGATCGTGTGTGGCCGAAGAAGTGGGAACTTCTTACGATCTTCGCGAGCCTGTTGCAAATTAGCATCGGTGATCCCGCAGGTACGCGGATAGTCCTTCCAAAGCGCCCTGAACCAAGTCGATATTCCCGCAATCAATCTCGGGTCAAGCACGAGCACAGCAGCCTCACTTTGCGGAGCATCCACGAGTTCTGATAGCGCGTGTTGGGATAGATTTGCCGAACCAACGATGGCTCCTATACCGGGAGCCAGATACACTTTCGTGTGAAGCCCATCTCGCTGTTTGACGGTTGTTGAATTGCGACTCATCAAGAGCTCGACGGCGTCAGGATGGGTAGCGGGATGCCTCAGCCAGCAGACCACTCTCATGGCCCCCGAATAATGCGCGAGGAGACGATGCCACTCAGGACCTATAAACGCAACCGCGAGATCGAGTGATTCCGCCTTTTCCGATAGACCCGCGATTGCCTTTCTGATCTGAACCGGGCTTCCGAGAAACTGCGTCCGTGGCAGCTTCAAGGTCCTTGCCTATTTGGTCATTCGCTGGTTCCGATCTTCAGCAGGTAAACGGCATCATACCTCGCCAAACGAAAACTACGGGAACTCCGTTCGTATCGAAGTTCTACAAATCTCGCCATGCGACATTTTCGGTCGTGGACTATATCTTTGCGCTCTGGGAGAATAGAGGAGAAAGAGTCCCTCATCTGAAACTTGAGACACCCGCCACACAGAAGACGCTGGGTCCCGCCACTTCTGAACTTAATCTAGTAAATGATCGATCGCCTCAGAATAGCGCTCGCCCTGCTCCGTGAAGCCGGGGTTATTGCATGAAAAGAGAATACCTGAACAATATAATGCTGAAGGATGAAGGTCAATTCAAAGACACTATCGGATGTTGCTCCTACCCTAGCGGATCTGAAAAAACTCCCGATGGAACAGAAGTGCCGTCTTCTCTTGGCTCGACTAGCTAAAATCGGTGAGCACGACAGTGCGCTGAATAAACACAATCTGATGATGCCCGGCGATCCTTACCCGCTGGCATACGGATATCCGGATGCCGAAAAGACGCCTGTAAGGGAACACCTGCTGGGAGCACCTTGGACGAAACTGGTGAATGAAGGATACCTAGTCGATCTTTCCGGCCAAGGGTTCTACAAAGTAACGCAGGAGGGAAAGGAATATCTCACTCAGGAAGAATTGCCAGCGCCCTCACCGACCTCCGCAAAAATGCCGCAGTCCACTACCGGCGCACCTCGCGCATTCCTCTCCTACTCATGGGATGGTCGGGATCATCAGCAGTGGGTCACGAAATTCGCCGAGCGCCTTCAAGGAGAGAGCGGTATCGAGATCATCTTCGACGGATGGCAATTAAAACCGGGTGACGATAAATTGCACTTCATGGAGAAAGCGGTCGCGGAAAGTAACTTTGTAGTAGTGGTCTGCACGCCAACATATGCGGAACGTGCGAACAAGCGTCAAGGTGGAGTGGGTTACGAGTCGATGGTCATTACTTCCGAACTGGCGGAGCACATACTGACAAACAAGTTCATACCTGTGCTGCGAAAAGGAACGTGGGATTCATCCCTGCCGATCTACCTTAAGAGTCGAATGGGAGTTAACCTCAGCGATGAGCCTTATCGCGAAGATGAGTACGAAAAGCTGCTTCGTGTGCTCCATGAAGAACACATCCAACCCCCTCGTCTTGGAAGCAAGCCTGTCTTCGCGAAAGACCCGACTAAAACTAGAGGACTGTCCTTAAAGGCTACCATCCAGCATCGCCTCCTTCCGATTCCAGGCGGTCCTGCAGATGGAGAGGAACTCTATGAGTTGATGGTCGGCATCGAGAATGACGGTGACCGGGACGCAACCGACTTCAGACTTGACGTTGAGATTCCTAATGGTTTTGTTGACGGCGGTGGTTACATCATCGAAAAAAGAGCGGCCAGACCAGGAGTTAGACTCTTCCAGGTTAGCCACAGTGACCGTAAGATTGAGCACCTTTACCCGGGAGCCACGATTCGTGATTTGGTAACTGTTAATTGTGTGGTCTGGGGAAAAGTAAAACGTGAGCACCCAGAATTGCTCCAAGAAATGATCACCGCTACCGTGTACTCGGGCAGCATGACACCCTCTGTGACAACGAAAACACTCTCCGAGCTACGCAAGTGAAAGCGCCCCTCACGGTTGCGGGGGGTGGATTTAAACCGCCGCGTCCCACTCGGGCAAGACCGGGTTACAGCCGGTCCGTTTCGGCTTGGCTCACGCAATTGTGCAAAGTTGGCGCAAGCAGACGAAGCTAATGCCCATTGCTCATCACGATGCGTCACTTCGACGGGGCCGATTTGCATTTGGAAGGTAGGATGTGTATGCAGGGAAAGAACAGCCTATGCAGTCGGGCACCGATACAAACCAGCATTACGTTTCTCAATTCATGCTCCGTGGCTTTCACACGGGGAACGAAGCGCAGATTTGGGTCTTTGATAAACTCAAGGGGCGGAGCTATACCGATGCGATCAGGAATGTTGCATCCGAATACGGCTTTTACAATATCGCTCGGTCTGCGGACATTGACGAGAGAATCCGAAGGATCGAAGATGCGACGGCCCCAATCGTCCAAGAGATCAGGACGCGCAAGACTCTCAGGGGTCTTACCGAGGACAAGCGTATCTGGTTGTCAGGCTTCGCTGCGCTCCAACTTGTCCGAACTAAAGCGTACAGCGAACGCGCACAAGACATGATGCGGCAAATCACCCAGGTGGTTACGCAGGCGAGCGGCGGCAAGCTCTCAAAGAAGATTCGGAAGCAACTGGGATTGGACGCGCCTGGATCTCCCCACGAGAAAACGATGGCGACGATTCTGGATACGGCCCGAACTCTCGTTGACGAACTCCTGAAGAAGATGTTGATTCTATTCCGAAGCGATGGGTCAGCACCGTTTTGGATTGGGGACAGCCCGGTGGTTCTGGATAACAGCATTAATCCTGGAGATCGTCTCCGCTGCAATTTGGGCTTGGGTGTTCCAGGTATTGAAGTCTATTTGCCAATCAGCAGCGACTTGGTTCTTGCGCACATGTGCCCCTCTATCGCAGAGGCCTCAGCAATTATGGACCAAAAAGCTCGACGCATGGGTTTTATCGATGAACGTGCCCAGATTTACCTCCAGGCCGTAGTAAATAGCTCACCGATCATAGTAGGCAAGCACGACATTGAAAATCTAAATGCGGCGGAGTTGTCCTATTCCGAACGTTGGGTGTTTTCACCTGTAAACAACTTCGATCATGCAAGGAAGATTCTCGAGGAGAAACCGCGCCTCAGGACTGGCCTCAGATACGGCAGCCCCCAAATCGGTTCTGCCGCTTCCGGCTAATGATAGAACTTCATTGGTTATTAATGGATCTGCCTAACAGACGATATACCCGCTGCGAATCCGACTCATACTGACGAATCGTTGAATCCGCCAATCCAGCACTCGGCTTGCCGGATTCCGCCCAGCGCCACGCCCGTACATACGGTGAAATTGATTCCGGCTCTACCCCATCTGCGAGGAGCACCTTTCGCACTTGCTCGTCCATGGAAAACCTCCGGGAAGAAGCTTTATTATATTCCGGCGACGAACCGCAACCAGCGGGTCCGCACGAACTGGCGCTCGGTGGGGAAGTATCACTATTTTAGTGATTAGTGGGATGTCTGCGTCCTTCAAATCCGGTTGCAGCGCGCCGAGAACTCGAGGTCATTAGGTTTGGTGTCCCATTCGGTGAAGGCTTGGTGTCCACAATTAACCGAAATGCGTACTAACGAGATGAACCGGTTGAGACTGTTGAGTGTATTGAAAATCTCGCAAGTTTGTTGTATTCAGTAGATAGCGGTATCTCATTGAGCCTAAAAGAAGTGCCGACAACTACGGCTTCGAATCCGTTGCCCTGAACCGCGGGTTCGAGTCCCGCTACTGCTAGTACTGAGAAATGCCCGTGGTCAGTATCTGGCCAGTCCCCGGTTAGTCGGCAAACGAGAAGCTGACAATTAATTGCCTTTCGATGACGTCCGCGTTGCCAGAGATCCGTGTACTGCTTGAGGCTTAAAGCTTGCCGACAGCTGCAGCGTTTTAGCGCGATTTCTGCACAAGAAGTCACAGATAGGTTAGCCACCAGTCATGCCTGCGTTGTTTGAGTCGCGCAAACCAAACACATGCCGGATAGAGCAGCAGCAGTAACACAACCCAGACCGCATACACCGTCCAAAGCGGGAAGCCGTAGTCATTCGGAAAAAGCCGACTGGGGCCTCCCATCGAGGGCGGCGCAATTAGCAGGAATGACTTGGCGCCGTAGCTCACGAAGTTCATCGCAATCGCAATCAGATGAGCCAAGAATAGATGCGCTCCGTAGTAAAAAAATGGCACACGCCCGAAAACAATTAGGGGATTGTTGAAATGAAAGTGAAATTTTTCCAGCCACGCCATAACGACCATTGCCGGGCCGAGCGTCATCAACAAAAAGTCGAGTGAAGGCGGATACTTTGTGACGTTAACAAAAGAAAGTACCGTAAAAACTGACGACGATTGATGGCTCCAACGCACGGGATCACCATAGCCATTAATCGCGCGCAGCACAACGAATGCCGCTGCAAGCGCCAGGCCCATTCGCAGCAGAAAACCCCGGCGGCGTGTCGCGTCCCATTCAAAGATCGCCCCTAGGCAATAGCCAGCAGCCATCACTCCGATCCAGGGCAGCACCGGATATGCTGGCCTAAGCTTGATGCTGCCGACGGCGATAACACCTCGGTCATACAGGATGTGCCAAATCCACGCCGCACGCCCGAAAAGCTTGGCCGACACAGGATCGAGTAGATTGTGCAGGGCAATTATCGCGATGCTAACCGCCGCAATAGCGCGCATCGGAAGATAAGTCAGCCCCGCCAGCGCGATCATGGAAAGCCCAATTGCCCAAAGGATGATCAGGAGCACCGGATTCGCCGTGAAGCTTACCTGCGAAAAAAAGATCAGTCGTAGTATGGTGACCTCGAGCAAAATCAGCCAAATACCACGACTAATCAGCAGCCGTGATAGCTCGCCCTTCGAATGATGCCCGCGCGTCATCCAGAAATATGCGCCTATGCCTGCTGTGAGCATGAAAACTGGCGCACAAAAATGCGTGACCCAGCGAGTGAAAAAGATGGCAGGAGTCGTGCGTGTCAGGTCAGTAGGCAAGAACTGCTGGGCACTTCGGGCCACGTAGTCGCGAATGTGATCGATCGCCATCAACATCATGATGGCACCACGGAGAGCATCCACTGACTGAATGCGAGGCGCCGGTGCAGAGTGAGCGGGAGTCGCTGAAGTGACCATCACCTTGCGATTTTATTCGCTATGCCAGCAAATGGCTCCGGACTTGCCCGACGATGTATGCCGGTTGAGGAGAACATTGGAATGAGAACGGCGCAAAATAAAATGCCGGAAAGATTTTAATTCCCTCCATTTGAATGTTAAGCGATAATCGCTTTTCAGTGCCATTGCTCTGTCCCAATTCTTACTTTCACATGAAGACTTGCATATTCGTCAGGAATTGTCACAAAGCGCAGACACGTCAAAGAACTTTACGGAATTCCTTCTGAGTCTTAACGTGCTGATATCCATTGTTCGAATAAAATCGATGAGCTCGATCGCGCTTAACATTTGATCGAACTGAAATTGTTTGACAGCCAATTTCGATTGCCCATCGCTCTGCAGCATCGAGCAGTATTTTTCCGATTCCACGAGATCGGAGATTCTGGTCCACAACAAGGCCGCTAATCTCCGCGCAACTCTCTACTTCGATGCTGTGAAAGAGATAGGCCCCGACCCAGCCCGCTATCTGGCCACCAGGAAGTTCGGCTACAAAAACGGCGTACTGGTGCCGCAGATCCTGCATCTGAGTGAGTCGATCGCGAACTTCCTCCCCAGCGCACTCGTATCCGAGCTGAAGAGCCAACTCAGCCATTGCATTGCAGTCATACAGCTGAGCCTGGCGGATCGTACAAGAAGAATGTAGTGTCGAAACTTTGGAATCTTGGCTCATTCAACACACCCTATTTATGGTCGCGTCGGAAAGCAGACCGGGTCCTTGTTCGCTAATCGTTGGTTTTAGCATCACCAACGGGAGCAACAATTGGAGAGCAATAACAGCCGAAACACAAGTTCAGACAGGATCGGTTGCCAAAGAGCGGATGCCGTAGACTTCAATGCCCGCGGCTTAGCACTTCGGTTGTTCTGAGTTGTCATAATCAATTCCTGGACCCGGTGCTCAGCCATCGGGCGAAATTCATGAATGCAATAAGGACATCGTGGCTCAGGCACACATCCAATCCGCGCAGCTTCTAGCAGTGACTAACTCAGACTGAGAACCGTGGATCGCCGTCAAGAATCCGCAGTTCCAACGTTGGTCTCTCGCCCTTGTTCCACAATGCAGCTCGATGCCTCGTGCG
>Ga0070732_10001726_pt1 | contig 11874 bp, 9 predicted proteins | sample Coa_R1_5_FD_66449 | JGI IMG/M metagenome (GOLD analysis project Ga0070732, IMG submission 66449) | Surface soil microbial communities from Centralia Pennsylvania, which are recovering from an underground coalmine fire - Coalmine... | ecosystem: Environmental > Terrestrial > Soil > Unclassified ...
TCGGCTTGTTCGATACCGCCTTGCAGGTCGCCCACAGTGTTCATTTTGCCGAGGTCCACGCCAATGGTGACCAGAGTCTGGGCAATCTCCGGAGACAGGCCAGTGACAATGACGGTGGCGCCAAGCAGCCGGGAAGCTTCTACGGTTTGCACCAAGTGGTTCGCGACGGTAACGTCCATCGCGGCCACGCCCGTGATATCAATGACTACCACTTTCGCGCGGTTGGTGCGGATTCCGCGAAGCAGTTGCTCGGTCAACTGCCGCGCACGCTGCGGGTCGATCACGCCGATGATCGGGAGAATCAGCAGGCGCTCGCGCACCTGCAAGACGGGGGTAGAAAGTTCGCGGATGGCTTCTTGCTGCTGGCGGATGACGCGCTCACGTTCCTGGACGAAACCGACGGCCACGGTGTTGGCGATGCGGTTTGCCGCAGGTTCGTAGGCGTCCAGGATGCGGTTCAGTTTCTTGAAATCCGTTTGGTATTTTGCGAAGAGAGAGCGCGCCAGCACGTCGCGGAGAAGGAGAACGATGCCGACTACTTCGTGTGTTTCGACGCCTCGGGGGATGATGCGTTCAGAAAGGTTTCTGGCGTAGGCTTGCAGCGCTTCGAAGGTCTCGGTCTCGAGAGCTTCCACGTAGCTGTCGTACACCGACGTGGCTTCGGCGAAGATTTCTTCCTTGGTCATGGCCGTCAGCAGGCGCGTTTCGGAAATGCGGGCGACCCACTCTTCGCGAAGCTGAGTTCTGTTCTGGCGGAGGTGTGCCACCAGCTCTCGAAGCAGCTCGGACGATTCATCTCGCTTGGCCATAAGTTTCTCCTCTTCGTCGGAAGCCGCAAGAGATCTGGCGGCTCACACCCCCGCTGGTAATTGGAACAGCTAGGTCAATATCATTGGAAACCCCCTACCTCAAGCAAGTAAACGCCTGAAAGCTCCTCAGGTAAAGACCCTATTTCTGGAGCTAATATGGCCCAAATTGGCGACAAATTCATTCCATTCTTATTTTGAGACGTCCGTTATGTAGTGTCTGCCTGGCAGCTCTAACTTCCATAGACGCCCTAGTTTAGCTCCCTTTTCAATAATAAGGGGACACCAAGGGGTAATGGGAATACTCGGGTGAAGGCCTCATCTCTTAGTCGGGGATTTCCCTGATTGTATGCCAGCAAAGGAAGGAATAAATCCCAAGACGCAGAATGCCTACTGTGAGGGAATGCCGGCGCAGCGCGTATCTTCCAGGTGGTAGACATTGCGAGGGGTTTTGGCTCACGCCCAAAGAATTACCTTTCGTTCGCCGCTGAAGACGTTTGGCTTGTCCCCTCCGCCATCCTGCCTCAACATGCGATGCATGGGGTCCCTTCTAGAGGTTCGGGATCTGCGAGTCGCGTATCGCACGCGCGGGGGAAATATTTCGGAGGCGCTTGAGGGAGTTAGTTTTTATCTTGAGGCTGGTCAAGTCCTGGGAGTGCTCGGGGAATCGGGCTCGGGGAAGAGCACACTCGCCACATCCGTTCTGGGACTCTTCCCCGCAAACGCAATCGTCAGGACTGGTGCCGTTCTATTTGAGGGAAGGGATCTTCTTCAAGCCAAGGCTGACGAGCTTCAAAAAATCCGCGGGAAGCGCATTTCCTTGATTTTCCAGGAGCCGTCAGTGGCTCTTCATCCGGCCATGCGCGTCGGCCGGCAGGTTCGCCATGTCCTGGCCGCGCACGGAACGAATGGCAGGGAAGTGGTGAAGCAAAGAGTGCGCGAAATTCTTCAAACAATGTTTGCGGAGGAGGCTGAACGTATTGGAAGGTCCTTTCCTCATCAACTTAGTGGAGGGCAGCGCCAGCGTGTTCTCATCGCGCAAGCGATTGCTTGCGGGCCGTCCCTGGTGATTGCCGATGAACCCACGGCTTCGCTCGACCCCACGACGCAAATGGAGATTCTTGGAGTCTTTCGGGGTCTCCAAAAGAACCTGGGTCTTGCCACGATTTTCATTACGCACAATCCGGCCCTGCTGGCGGGGTTTGCGGACTGCGTTCTGGTTCTCTACGCAGGAAAAGTTGTGGAGCTCGGGCCGGCCGAGGCGGTGTTGGCCTCGCCCAAACATCCCTACACGCAGGCACTGTTCCAATCGATTCCACCACTTGTGAGTGAACCAGGCGATGCTCGCAAGAAAAAACTCCCTGCGATTCCTGGAGATTCCCGGCCGTCCTCTTTGCCAAAGGCAGGCTGCCGTTTCGAGCCAAGATGCCCGGAGCGAATGCAAGTTTGCAAATCCCGGGAGCCGGGGCTAGTGAGCTTAAACGATAGGCATATAGTTTCTTGCTTCAAATACGATGCTAATGAAAACAGATGACCGCCAAGAGAGTATGAAACCGCTCCTCAAAGTAGGAAATTTGGTGAAGAGCTACACGAGGCGGAAGCTCGCGGGCCACCCAGAGGAAGTTCGTGCGCTCGATGGGGTTTCCTTTTCTATTTTTCGAGGGACAACGCTGGCCATTGTGGGCGAATCGGGGTCGGGGAAGAGCACGCTGGCGTTTTGTCTTGCCTGTCTGGAGACGCCCACGACAGGAAATATCTGGTTTGAGGAAAAAGACATCGTCAAGCTCGCTGAAAAGGAAAAGCGTGCCATTCGCTGCCAAATTCAACTGATTTTTCAAGACCCGGCGAATTCCCTGAATCCAAGATGGAAGGTGCTGAAGATTTTGAACGAACCTCTGGCTGTGCAAGGGAATCTCAGCCACGCAGAAATGACATCACGCGCCCATGCCTTGTTGAATCAAGTTGGCCTTCCCATCGAAATAGAAGAGAAAATGCCCGCGGAGTTGAGTGGCGGACAGCGCCAAAGGGTCGCCATTGCGCGGGCATTAATGCTCGAGCCGAAGCTGTTGATTCTCGACGAAGCGCTCTCGGCTCTTGATTGCTCCGTGCAGGCGCAGATCGCAAACCTTCTCGTCGAATTGCAAGAGTCGCTCGGCATGACCTATCTCTTTATCTCGCATGACTTGGCGATGGCGGCCCATTTGGCAGACGAGATCGCCGTGATGAGTCATGGCCGTATTGTGGAGCAGGGTTCCCCAGAGGAAATCCTGAAGGAGCCTCAAAGCACGGTTACGCTCGAGCTTTTGGCGGCAGTGCCTCGCATGAGTTTCTCGCACCTTCAGGCACCGGAGTCCTGATGCGCTATTTTCTGCGCCGTTTAAGACACGCGGTCTTCCTCCTGATCGGAGTTTCGCTGCTTGCTTTCGTGTTTACCGCGCTGGCTCCTGGAAACTATTTCGATGAGATGCGCTTGAATCCACAAATCGCGCCAGAAACCATCACCGCGCTGCGAACGCAGTATGAGCTGGACCGGCCGATGCCCATCCGCTACGCGCATTGGGTTATTTCTGTGCTTCATGGCGACTTAGGATTCTCCTTCGCATACAACAGTCCCGTGGCGCCGCTTCTGTTGGTTCGTGCGCGTAACACGTTGCTCTTGACGGTGACGGCTATGCTTCTTGCCTGGGGAATTGCCCTACCGCTCGGTATCTGGAGCGCCGAGCATCTTGGGCGCCTGCCCGACCGTCTGGTGTCGTGGGGAACGGCTGCGCTCTTGGTGATTCCGGATCTGGCCCTTGCGCTGGGCCTTTTGGTGCTTGCGGTGAAGAGCGGAAGGTTTCCAACAGGAGGCATGGTATCGCTCAATTTTGAAAGCCATTCGCTCCCTGGCAAGGCTTACGACCTGCTTCTTCACATGGTGTTGCCTATCGCAGCCCTTGTGCTTTCCGTTCTGCCTCTCCTTGTGCGGCATGTGCGTGCGGCTATGGTGGAAGTACTCGATGCACCATTTCTTCTCGCGGCGGAAGGTCACGGCATCCCGCGACGCACACTGTTGTACCTGTATGCGCTCCCTGCAGCGGCAAATCCCCTCATTTCTCTTTTCGGATTCAGCATTGGGACGCTGTTAAGTGGATCGCTCCTCATCGAGGTAGTGATGAGCTGGCCCGGGCTTGGGCCGTTCCTGCTGGAAGCTATATTGGCACGCGATTTGTACGTGGTCATCGGTGGCGTTCTACTATCCACGCTTTTTCTGGTCGGCGGAAATTTCCTGGCGGATCTGCTTCTGTTCTGGGCCGATCCGCGGATTCGAACGGAGATGCAAGCTTGAGGTTGAGCCGCAAAATCTCGGGTTGGCTTGTCTTTCTGGTCATTCTGCACGCGATTGTGATCTTCGCGGGTTTTTTCGCACCATACGATCCGACGGAGCAAGACCGCAAGAGTCCCTACTTGCCGCCTATGCGGCTGCATTTTGTTGATGCGCAGGGGCACTTTCATGCGCGGCCGTTTGTTTACTCCTGGAAGGTTCGCGAGGGCACCTTTGATCAATACGATGAAGATGCAGCTCGACTCGTTCCCTTGCAATTCCTCGTTCGGGGAGCTTCTCATCGCTTGCTGGGGCTTTTGCCCAGCCGCTTGCACCTATTCGGTGCGGAAAACGAGAGGATTTATCTGCTGGGCAGCGATTCCTACGGACGCGACCAGCTGTCGCGCTTTCTTTACGGTGGTCAGGTATCTTTGTTCGCAGGTCTCTTGGGGGCCGGAATCACGGTTTTCCTTGGGCTCGTCGTTGGCTCCGTTGCAGGTTATTTCGGGGGCTGGCGGGATGATTTGCTCATGCGTATTTCGGAACTCTTCCTGGCCTTGCCGTGGCTTTATCTTCTCTTTGCACTTCGCGCTTTCGTGCCACTCGCGGTTAGTCCACTGCAGGCGTTCTTCCTTATCATCGCGGTAGTTGGTGCGGTGGGATGGGCGCGTCCGGCACGCCTCGTTCGAGGAGTCGTGCTGAGTGCGAAGGAACGGGACTTCGTCCGCGCAGCCCGCGGATTTGGAGCGACCGACGGGTACTTGCTGCGTCGCCACATCCTTCCTCAGGCTTCAAGCGTGCTTTTGACGCAGGCGGCCATTCTTGTGCCGCAATTCGTCTTGGCGGAAATGACGCTTTCGTTCCTGGGGCTAGGCGTCCCAGAGCCCGTTCCAAGCTGGGGCAATCTTCTCTCCACCCTGCAGCAATACAGTGTGCTTGTCTCCTACTGGTGGATGTACTTGCCTGCGTTGCTCATAGTGCCTTTCTTCCTAGGATACTTGGGGCTCGGGAGCGGGTTGCAGAAGAGCGAGGAGCCGGAGAAGATGGAGAGGAACGCCCTGGGAGCTCTACGTGATGGCGTCTAAAAGAATTTGCTCGCCCTGGCGGGAGCTCTCAAGATTCGCTCTTGTTCTCGCCGTAGTTGTCTTCAATCCTGCTGCTTCCTTTTCACAGCGGAATGCATCTGGAGAAGAGTTGCTTGTGCTCCCCGGCGAGATTGGCCGCTCCGCGGGGCGGCTTGTCGTTTCCCTTCGCGCCGAACCCAAAACGCTGAATCCTTTGATCTCTGCCGATGCCCCGTCGCGCGAGGTGATTGGCGCCATGCAAGCAGATCTCGTGCACATCAACCGTGCGACGCAATTGACGGAGCCTGCGCTCGCCAAGTCCTGGAAAATTTCGCCGGACGGATTGCAATACACCTTGACGTTGAGGCGCGGGTTGAAGTTTTCCGATGGCTCCCCGATGGATGCCGACGACGTGGTGTTCACATTCCGCGTGTATCTGGATGAAAAAGTGCACGCACCGCAGCGCGATCTCCTGGTTTTTGAGGGTAAGCCCCTGACGGTACGCAAAGCGGACGCGCAAACCGTCATTTTCCAGTTGCCTAAACCTTACGGTGTGGCCGAGCGGATGTTTGATGGTTTGGCAATTCTTCCGAAGCACCTTCTGGAAAAACCTTACGAGGAAGGAAAGATTGGGCAACTTGGAACGTTAACGACGCCCGCGAATCAGTGGGCAGGACTCGGTCCATTTCGTTTGAAGGAATATGTCGCCGGTGAACGATTGGTGCTGGAGCGCAATCCCTTTTATTGGAAGTCCGATACAAAAGGGAATCGGCTGCCTTACCTTGACGAATTGGTTTTTCTTTTTGTGCCCAGCGCGGATGCGCAAGTGTTGCGGTTTCAGTCCGGCGAGACCAAATTGATCAGCAGGTTGAGCGCGGAGAATTTTTCGGTGCTGTCCCGACAACAGGGAGACTACACGATGGTGGATGCCGGGCCGGGGCTCGAATACAACTTTCTCTTTTTCAATTTGAGCGGTCCCAGCGAAAAAACTCCAGCGGAAATTCTGCAAAAACAAAAATGGTTCGGGGACGTAAAGTTCCGCCAAGCCGTGTCAACGGCAGTGGACCGTGAAGCGATCGTCCGGCTGGTCTACCAGGGTCGCGGCAGGGCGTTGTGGGGCCTGGTGACCCCTGGCGACCGGCGTTGGGATGACGAGAAACTGCCGCACCCTCCTCGCTCGCTCGAAAGAGCGCGCGCGCTTTTAAGAGAGGCTGGTTTTTCCTGGACCACGGGATCGAACGGTGAATCGCAGCTGCAGGATTCCAGTGGCAAGCCAGTAGAATTTTCCATTATCACGAGTTCGTCCAATGCCGACCGCTCAAAAATGGCTGCGTTGATTCAGGACGACCTGAAGCAGCTTGGAATGCGCGTCCAAGTTGTTCCGCTGGAGTTTCGCTCGCTGCTCGATCGCGTTACGCAAACGAAAGAATATGACGCGTGCGTGCTTGGGGTGGTAAGCACAGATGCGGATCCGAACGTTGATATCAATGTGTGGCTGTCCAGCGGTGGCACGCATCTCTGGAACCCTTCGCAGCCACATCCCGCCACTCCCTGGGAAGCGGAGATCGATCGCCTGATCAATGAACAGATGTACGCCCGCACGTTTGAAACGCGAAAGAAGCTTTACGATCGCGCGCAGGAAATCCTCTGGGAATATCAGCCTATGATTTTTTTGGCCAGCCCGGATATCCTAACGGGAGCCAGGAAGTCGGTTGGAAACTTCCGCCCAGCCGTGCTGGAGCCCTATGTGCTTTGGAATGTGGAGCAGCTTTATCTCAAGAGCGATTAGGTAAAATGCCACTCGATGAGCCCTGTAAGCTCAAAAACCGGGGGAAAAGAACCTGCCGCATGGAGTGACACGCTTTTGGTCAAGGAGTGCCTTGCGGGCAAGGAGGAAGCCTGGTCTTTGCTCATCGACAAGTACAAGGCGCTGATTTATTCCATCCCTGTGAAGTACGGACTCCCGCCGCAGGAGGCAGCAGACGTTTTTCAAGCCACTTGCACGGAGCTTCTGCTGCGCCTGCCGGATCTGCGCGAGCCAAAGGCTCTTCCCAAGTGGCTCATGCAGGTGGCGCACCATGAGAGCTATCGTTGGAAGCGGCAAGGCCAGCGTGTAGTCAGCCGTGACGGCGATAACGAACTGCCGGAGCCCGCGATTCCCCCTGTTGCAGAAGATCTGCTGCGGCAAACCCAGGAAGAGCAGCTCCTCCGCGAAGCCATGGCCGCACTGACACCGCAGTGCCGCCGCCTGGTGGAACTGCTCTTTTATGAAGTTCCCGCGCGGCCCTACACCGAGGTTGCGAAGGAGCTGGGGCTGGCGGTTGGCTCCATCGGGTTTACACGTCAGCGATGCATCGAACGGCTCCGCCGGCAGCTCGAGGATTTGGGTTTTTCCTGATGCCCACAGCTCAGAAGAAAAGCGCGCCGCACGAGTGGATTGCCCAGCTAGCCCAACTCTCTACCGAGGATGAGCGGCGAAGGTTTCTCGCGAAGCATCGCGGCTTAGTTCGAAAGGCTTTTGTCGAGCAACTCGCGGAGTTAGTGGTCGAAAGAGTCCGGGTCAGCACCCAGGAAGCGCTGCACCTCGCGGAAGCGGCCATCCTTATCGCCAGGCGCTTGAAGCGCAAAGACGCGCTGGCCCCCAGCTTGCGGGCAAAGGCAAACGCGCTTTACTCCTCCGGCGACAATCGCGCTGCCACGGAGCACCACCAGCAAGCCTTTCGCCTGTACGAATCCTTAGGCGCTTGGAAAGAGGCCGCGCGCACCCTGAGCAGCTCCATTCAACCCCTGATCCTGCTTGGCGAGTACGATCAGGCGTTTCAAGCTGCTGAACGAGCCAGAGAAATCTTCACTCGTCTCGATGAACAACGGCGCCTCGCGCGGCTGGAAATCAACGTCGGCAACATCTATCACCGGCAGGATCGATTTGAAGAATCTATTGCTCACTACGAGCGCGCCTATCAGGGGCTGTTGCCTTACAAGGATGTGGAAGGAATCGCGGTCGTCCTGAGCAACATGGCGGTGTGCCTGATTAGCCTGAACGATTTCCCTCGTGCTCTGGCGACCTATCAGAGGGCGCGCTCCTTTTGTCAGCAGCACAATATGCCGCTGCTCGTTGCCCAGGCGGACTACAACATCGCATATCTCTTTTACCTGCGCGGCGAATACAGCCGCGCGATTGAGTCTCTTTATGCCGCCAGGCGCTCCTGCGAGGCAACTGACGACGCCTATCACTTGGCCCTTTGCCACTTGGACCTGTCCGACATCTACCTCGAGCTGAATCTCAGCGAAGAGGCGCGCGAGATGGCTCACGAAGGCTTTCTTCGTTTCGAGAAGCTTGGCATGGGCTACGAGGCTGCCAAGACACTAGCCAACGAGGCGACGGCCTACGGCCAGCAAGGAAAGGCCCTTGAGGCGCTGGAGCGCTTTGCGAAGGCCCGCGAGATTTTTGTGCGTGAGGATAATCTCGTTTGGCCATGGCTTATTGATCTGTACCAGGGTTTACTGCTTCTTCAGGAAGGGCGCTATTTTGAAGCCAGACGGCTCTGCACTTCGGCTGCGGCTTTCTTCGACCAATCGGCGCTTTCCGGAAAAGCCGCACTCGCGCACCTCCTACTCGCCCAGATCGCCCTCCAAGTTGACGATCTGACCTTGGCTGACCAGGAAACCCAGGCTGCCATTGGCAAGTTGTCTAGGTTGCAGACTCCCGTGCTGGCCTATCAAGCACATTTTCTGGAAGGCGAGATTGCCCAGGCGCGCGGAGAGAGGGAAACGGCGCATCGCGCGTACCTGCAGGCAAGAACGGCTTTAGAGACCCTGCGCAGCCGGTTGCAGGGCGAAGAGCTTAAGATCTCCTTCGTCAAAAACAGGATGCAAGTTTATGAGGCGCTCGTGAGTCTCTACCTCAGTGGTGGCGACGGAGGGGCTTCCGGCGAAGAGGCCTTTGCCTGCATCGAGGCTGCGAAGTCCCGCAACATGATTGAAATGATTTTCCAGAGCGGCCAGAGCCTTCCGCTCGGGGAAACGGGGCAAAGCGACTTGGTCCGGCGAATCCGCGATCTGCGCGAGGAACTCAACTGGTACTACCACCGCATCGAACTCGAACAACTGCGGCCGGAAGGGGAATCCCGCGAAAAGCTCGAGGATCTTCAGGAGATCGCCCAGTCGCGCGAAAAGGAGCTGCTGAGAACGTTGCGTGAGCTGCCGGCTCACGAGCGGGAAAACGCAACCCTGGAAGCTCCCGCGGACTTTTCCCTGGAAAAGCTCCAAGGGACTGTCCCGGAAAACGCGACTTTGATCGAGTATTTCATCGCGGGCGAACAGCTTGTTGCCGCTATCGTCTCGCGCCAAACGGCGCGAATCCTCCCTGTCACTATGCTTTCCCGCGTTACCCACCTGTTGCAATTGCTGCGGTTTCAGGTGTCTAAATTCCGCATGGGCAATCAGTATGTCCGCCGATTCGAAGAACCACTCTTGCGGGCTACGCAGAGCCACTTGGAAGCGCTGTATAACGAATTGATTGCCCCTATTCGCCAGCTCTTTCAAGGGAACCACCTTATTTTTGTGCCTCACGGCCCTCTGCATTTCCTGCCCTTTCATGCCCTGAAAAACGGGGAAGAGTATCTTTGCGATGTGTTCACGATTTCTTATGCGCCGAGCGCCACGGTTTTCTCCCTATGCCAGCAAAAGGCGTTGAGCGACGCCCCGGCTTCGCTGGTGCTTGGCATTGCAGACGAGAGGGCGCCACAGATTCTTGAGGAAGTGCGTTGCGTGAGTTCCTTGTTGCCGCGTTCTTCCCTTCACTTGGGAGAGCACGCCACGTCTTCCTTGCTCCGGGAAAAAGGCCCGGAGAGCGGATTTCTCCATATCGCTACACACGGTGTGTATCGCCAAGACAATCCGATGTTTTCGGGTATTCGTTTGGGCGATGGATACCTGAATCTATATGACCTCTACCAGATGCGATTGAATGCCAAGCTAGTAACGCTGAGCGGCTGCGCGACGGGCATGAACTTTGTGGCTGCCGGCGACGAGTTGCTCGGCCTGCAGCGTGGTTTGTTCTGCGCGGGGGCAACCACTTTGCTGCTTTCTTTGTGGGACGTGCACGATGAAAGCACGGCCCAGCTGATGGGCTATTTCTATCAGAATTACATTCAAGGCGCCGATATGGCCAGGTCTCTTCAACGAGCAATGCAGGAGCTACGCCACAAGAAGCCCCACCCCTTTTACTGGGCCCCCTTTGTTCTTGTCGGCAAACTGACTGATTCTAAAAGACTTGCATGATTTCTATCGTGCATATTTTTTGGCCCCTTTCTAACCCTTATAGAACGAGTGTTGGTGAGATTCCCGGCTACTGGGGAGTGGCCGGAATACGGAAAGGACTTTGGGGGAACGATGAAGCACTTTACGACGGAGGAGTGGATCGATTTCGTGAATCAGGCAGTTTCTCCGGGTGAATTGGCGGACATGCAGAAACATCTTAAAGAAGGATGCAAAAGCTGCCACGAAACAGTTTCCATGTGGCAGCGAGTGCAGAAATCGGCAGTGGCGGAAAAGAACTACCAGCCCCCGGCCGAAACCCTAAGGGTGGTTAAAGCGGCTTTTGTGGCCTCTGGTCTGAAAGGCCAAAGAAAGGAATCCAGGAGCCGGATCTCGGTCCTCTTCGACAGCTTTCTGCAGCCCGTTGTCGAAGGGGCCCGTTCAGCGGCCACTGATTCAAGACAGATGCTCTATCGCGCTGATCCATTTCAGATTGACCTGCAGATTGAGGCCAAACCCGGAAGCAACCAACTCATGGTTACTGGTCAGCTCCTGGACTTGAGCAATCCGGGAATTGCCGGCAAGGATGTAAACGTCACGCTTTCGAATCTGCGCGGCCATGTAGTGCACGCGGTGAGCAATCAGCACGGAGAGTTTACTTGCGATATCAAGAACAGCGGCGACCTGCAGATAACGTTTGTAGGTTCGCACGGCGAGCCCATCGTGATTTCGCTCCGCGATGCGCTTGGCCGTCTGTCCCAGGATGACAAATGATTTCGAAATGCCCTCTCGAATTTGCCCCGCAGGCCGGCATTGGTACGGAAGTACCAACGCCCATGGCTGATTTGGTTGAGCAGGAAGGCCCGGTCGTACTATTGGATGGGAAGGATTTTCTGGCGAAATTAGCCAGGGCAATCCACCCACCGGTAGCTGAGGAATCTAAGTTTAGGAGAACCCCAACGGGTTGTGACCTATGAAACGCAGGACCACCGTATTTCTTGTGATGATTGTCCTGATGCTGGCTTCTTCTAAGCCTGCAGCGGCGCAAAACAGATATATCGTGCAATCCACGGGCGGCTTGTCCTCCGTCCTCAATCTATGCGGTCTACTTGGGTGCCAGGTTCAGGGCAGCTTGGACGGTAACGTCGGCCAGACCTTTCTTGTGACGTCCCCGAATCTCTTGAACACAGCCCTGACTCTGGTCGAATCGCTCCTCGGAATTGTCAGCATCGAAGCGGATCACCTTTTGCCCATTCCGCAACCGCCCCTCCCAAGCATTCCGTCCGGGCTGTACGACACATCGCCGGTCAAGTTTCCCGACAACACCGTAGTTTGGCACGGTTATGCAGCCCAGCCCGCCGCACAAATTATCAGGCTCCAAGATGCGCAGAACGGCTTTCGCATCAACGGCACTGGCATCGTTGCTGTCATTGACACTGGC
>Ga0070732_10001727_pt1 | contig 11872 bp, 19 predicted proteins | sample Coa_R1_5_FD_66449 | JGI IMG/M metagenome (GOLD analysis project Ga0070732, IMG submission 66449) | Surface soil microbial communities from Centralia Pennsylvania, which are recovering from an underground coalmine fire - Coalmine... | ecosystem: Environmental > Terrestrial > Soil > Unclassified ...
GGCTTGAGCGCACCGTCGCGGGCATTGACGCCGACATGACGAACGCCGGGCTTATCCCCATGCCACGACCCTTCCGCGGCGACGACTTTGTGGGCGACGGCGACGCCCCGGCGTACGGGTGCGACGTCGACGAGTCCGCGGCGCTCGCGCTCGACGTCGCCGAGCTGCTCGCCGTGGTCGAGGCCCGCCGCGCCGACTGGCACCGCGCCCGCGCGGCCGCCGAGCTGGCGCGACAGGCATATGACGCCGCCGTCGACGCATATCAGTCCGTGTACCAACAGGTCGCGGACGGCGACGCGCCGACGTACGGCGACGGCGAGCGGCTGACGATTCTCGATCTCTGCTCGATCATTGGCTACGAGACGCGGCCCGAGATGATCGCGCGCATGGACGCGTGTCAGACGCCCGAGGAGTTGGAGTCGCTGCTGCGCAAGAACGTGCTCGGCGCGACGCTGCAAGAGACGCTCCGCGTCAACGTCTACCGGCACCGCCGCGGGCAGCCGACCCTCCCGCTCGACCTTCCCACGCGGCGGCCGGCGCCGGGCGACTGGTTCGATGATGGCAAGCCGCGCCGGTTCGCGGACGGCGACGCGCCCGCATACATCGGCTGCGAGCACTGCCGCGCGCGCGGCGACATCGCCGTCTACACGTGGCCGACCGGCTGCCTCCCGTGCGACCGGCTCGGCGTGCTGCTGCTCTGCCCGGTCTGTCGCGAGCGCGCCCACTTCGGCGGGCTGACGACGACGATGCACGGCTCGGGCGAGGTGGCCGAAACGCCCGACTTCGGCGACGGTGACGCGTCCGCGTACGCGGACGACGCGCCGACGCTGGTCTGCCCCAACTGCGGGCCGGTGGAGGAGGTGCAATACATCGAGACGCTTGACCGCTGGTGCGACGTCGAGATCACCGCGTCGGGCGCGCTCATCGGGCAAACGTGGACATGGAAGTACGGCGACGAGATCGCCCACGAGGGCACCGCGCGCGTCGAGTGTGGCTCGTGCTTCGCCACGGTCACGCGGCCCGATGGTTCGCCCGCGATGGTGGAGGACTGGTCATAAGGCCCCGCCGCGTCTACACCGACAAGACCTTCGGCGCCGACGCGGAGCGCACCATCGGGCGCGCGAACGCGATCATCGACGAGTACGCCGCGCAGGGGTTCGATCTCACGCTTCGGCAGCTCTACTACCAATTCGTCGCGCGCGGGTGGCTCGCCAACCGGCAGACGGAATACAAGCGGCTCGGCTCGATCATCAATGACGCGCGGCTCGCCGGGCGCATCGACTGGGAGGCCATCGTCGACCGCACGCGCAACCTTCGCAAGCTGGCCGCGTGGGACACACCCGAGGAGCTGATCGCACAGGCGGCGCGCCAGTACCGTAACGATCTCTGGCGCTCGCAACCGCTCCGCGTCGAGGTGTGGATCGAGAAGGATGCGCTCGTGGGCGTCATCGAGGGCGTGTGCAATGAGTACGGCGCTCCGCATTTCTCGTGCCGCGGCTACACGTCGCAAAGCGAGATGTGGGCCGCGGCGCAGCGGCTCGGCGAGTACATCGAGGCCGGTCAGCGCGTGCTCATCCTGCACCTCGGCGACCACGACCCGAGCGGCGTCGATATGTCGCGCGACATCGAGGAGCGGCTGCTCCACTTTCTCGTGATCGACTATTACCGTGCGCACGTCGGCGACTTCGCCAGCACGCGCGCGGCCGGCGATCCGGTCACTGTCGATCTGATCCTCCACGACATGATGCTGCACACGGGCGGCAACGGCCCGGCGTTCGAGCTGCGCCGCATCGCGCTCACGTATGAACAGGTCGAGCAATACGGGCCGCCGCCCAACCCGGCCAAGATCACCGACAGCCGCAGCGGCGCGTACATCGCCGAGCACGGCGACGAGAGCTGGGAGCTGGATGCGCTCGACCCGGCCACGCTCGACGGCTTGATCCGCACCGAGCTTGAGAACGAGATCGAGCGCGAGCCGTGGGACGAGGCCGAGGCCGCACAGGAGACCGGGACCACGCTGCTCACCGCGGCGTCGCGCCGCTGGGCCGATGTCGCGGCCATGCTCGCCCCCGAGGAGCGCGAGCCTATGGAGTGACCGCGGCGACCTTCGCGCGACCGTTCCGCGGCGCGCTCAACCCGATCACAGGAGACGACACCGTGAAAACAGGCAAGACCCTTCCCGAGCTGGCCGAGGAGCTGCAGCGGCAGTCAGAGGCCAAGCGCGATTTCATCAGCGACACGCGCGAGCTGACCATGATGAACGGTACCGAGCTGCTCATCAGCGGCCAGCGCGTCGACGACGCGCACCCCGAGTTCGGTATGCGCGAGCTGGCGCACGACCAAATCGGCCGGCACCTCGCGATCCCGTCCGTGTACTACGACCGGTTGCGCCGCGAACAGCCGCAGCTCCTCGATACCAACGTCAACACACTGCTACACGCGGCGCCAGCGCGGCGCATGGTGCGCACGCTCGACGGTCAGGTGCGCGCGTTTCTCAGCGACCGCTACCGCCGTCTCGACAATGACGATCTCGCGCAAGTGATCCTCCCGGTGCTCGGCGAGATTCCCGACGTGCAGTTCCCGAGCTGCGAGGTGACGGACACCCGGCTCTACATCAAGGCGCTCGCGCCGCGCGTGCAGGCCGAGGTGAAGCCCGGTGACATCGTGCAGGCGGGCGTGATCGTGAAGAACAGCGAGGTCGGGCTCGGCTCACTGAGCATCGAGGGGCTCATTTTCCGGCTCGTCTGCAGCAACGGCATGGTGAGCGGTGACGCCGTGCGCCGGTACCACGTCGGGCGCCAGGTCGAGGGCGATGATGCCGCGTACGAGATATTCGCCGACGAGACCATGCGCGCCGACGACCGCGCGTTCTGGCTCAAGATTCGCGACATGACGCGGGCCGCGGTGAGCGAGTCCCGCTTCCAGACCGTCGTGCATCGCCTCCGCCTCTCCACGGACACGCCGGAGCTGGCAAACCCGACCGCGGGCGTCACCGAGATCGCGAAGCGGTTTGCGCTCACCGAGGCCGAGCGCGAGTCCGTGCTGCAGCACCTCATCCGGGGCGGCGATCTCACCCAGTACGGGGCGATCAACGCCGTCACCCGCGCCGCCCAGGACGTCGAGAGCTATGACCGCTCCGTGGAGCTCGAGACCTTCGGCGGCGCCATGCTCAACACCGAGCCGTCGTGGTGGCGCCAGCTCGCGGCCGTGCCCGTGAGCGCGTAGACTGATACCCACCTCATACCGGGCCGGGGCGCGCAGTGCGCTCCGGTCCTTCTCTTTCCCCCTTGCAGGCGGTCGCGAGACGCGCCTATGATGGCGGCGTGACAGTAGCACCCACCGCCCGACCCGCCATCCCGCGCGAGCCGTCGACGCCGTTCCCCCCCGGCGTGGCGCCGATCGCTCCGACCAAGCCGCCCCCGGCGCCGGCCGGGCCGCCCACCTTGACCATCGGCCAGTACGAGGCCGGGCCAGCGCAGCCGGGCAGGACACACCGCAAGGGATACCTCTCGGTGCGCGCCCGCGAGCTGCTCGGCGATCCCGAGTACGTGCTGCTCGGCGTGTCGGGGCGGACCCTCCACGTCGCCGGGTTCCCCAACAAGGCGCACCCGTACGCGCTCAAGGTCATCCGGCACAGCTACGTCAGCGGCTCGCAGCTCGGCCGCCTGCTCGGCCCGGACGGCGCCAACGTGCGGATCGAGCTGCGCGAGAGTGAGCTGCGCGGCGTGCTCGTCGGCGATCTCCCGGACTCCGTGTCCGATGCGCAGCTCGCCGAGGCCGCAGGGTGACCGAGGAGACGACCGTACTGGCGAGCTGGGCGATTCTCGAGCTGATGGGACACCGGCGGCTCGCCGGGTTCGTCAGCGAGCAACAGATCGCCGGCGCCGGGTTCCTCCGGCTCGACATTCCCGACGTCAACCCCGTCGCGGCGAATATGTGGGCGGCGACGCAGTTCTACGCGCCATCGTCCGTGTACGCAATCACCCCCTGCACCGAGGAGACCGCGCGGCTCGTCGCCGAGGGCGCCACCCCCGGCCCGGTGACCGCGTGGGAGGTGCCCCGACTGCCCGCGGTCGCGGTCGACGACCATCCGGCGCGTCACTCGCTGGCGCCAGGGGCGACGCTATGGCCGAGTGGGGATCGCCCCCCGGTCGAGTGCCCCGAGGGCGGCCGCGAGGACCGGTGCTGCACCCTCTCGCACACGTGGCCGCTCTGCCAAGTGGCGCGCGACGTGCTCGACGATCTCCCCTTCTGATGCCGCGCCGCCTGCAGCCGCAAACGCGGCGCGTCAACCGTGGCCGGTATCACTCGTACGTCGTCGACGGGCTGCCCGTCGAGGGCGTGACCACACTCCTCAACGGCGGCGTGCCGAAGCCTGCCCTGGTCGGGTGGGCCGCCCGCGCCGTCGCCGAGCGGGTGATCCAGCGCCGGCACATTCTCACCGAGCTCAACGACCGCGAGATCGAGAACCTCCTCCGGGGCGTCCCTCACGAGGAGCGCGACGAGGCCGCCAACCGCGGGACACAGGTACACGCGCTCGCGGCGAAACTCGCCGCCGGCGAGACCGTCGAGGTGCCCGAGGAGTTGAAGGGCCGCGTCGACGCGTATGAGCGGTGGTGGGAGGCGTGGACGCCGCGCAACGTGCTCACGGAGGTTGTGGTCATCAATCGCCAATACCACTACGCGGGCACGCTCGACTGGCTCGGCGAGCTGCCCGATCTCGGCGTGACGCTGATCGACGTCAAGACGTCGCGCTCCGGTGTCTTTGCCGAGACCGGGCTGCAGTGCATCGCCTACGGCCGCGCCGAGACCATCCTGCTCGACGACGGCACAGAGAAGCCCATGCCCCCGGTCGACACGTACGCGGCGCTCTGGCTCACGCCAGATTCATATGAATTCAGCGTGCTCGACGTCGGCGACGCGGACTTCCGCGTGTTCCTGTACGCCGCGGAGATCGCGCGATGGATGAAGCGCCGCGCCGGCGAGCGCGCGACGGCGCCCGTCGTCGGCGATCCCCTGTGGGCGCCGCGGCGGCCCGAGCTGAGTGTGATGGAGGGCGGCGCGTGAGATACGAACACCGGGCGATGCACGAGTGGCCGGGCGAGCTGCTCAAGCCGTGGGAGCGCAAGAACCCACAGTTCCGCGCCGATTGGAACGACACGCTGCAGCTCCTCGGGCGCGAGCTGGACGCGATCAAGGGCGCGGACATCGTGCTCGAGACAGCACACGGCGACGACGCGCTGCGCCTGGACGGCACGCTCAAGGGCAATGCCCGCGAGCCTGCGCACCCCGGCGTGATCCTGTCGTTCGAGAGCAAGTACGGCCCGCTGCAGTACCACACCGACGCGTTCCCGCTCTGGCGACAGAACGTGCGCGCCATCGCGCTCGGACTCGAGGCGCTGCGCAAGCTCGAACGGTTCGGGATCACACAGCGCGGCCAGCAGTACACCGGTTGGGCTCGGCTCGGACCCGGCACCGGGCAGATGAACGGCGCCGTGCCGGCGATGACGGCCGACCGGGCGCGCGAGGTGATCGCCGAGATCATGGGGCTGCACAAGACGGCACTGGTCAAGGCCGAGCCCGACACGATTCGCGAGATGTACCGGCTCGCGACCAAAAAGGTTCACCCCGACAAGGGCGGCGCGCGCGAGGAGTGGGATCAGCTCGCCAAGGCGGCCGAAGTGTTGGGCATCGCGTGACGGCCGCGCTCCCCGAGGTGCGGTGGGACGCGTACCGGCTCGGCGAGGCGATGCAGTGTCCGGTCTGCGGCGACGAGGCGACGTTTCGTGACCGGGGACAGTGGCCGATCGGGCGGCGCACGGCTGACGACGCGGGCAATCCGCTGACCCTCTACCGGCGCCAGTGTCGCCGGTTCGTCATGGTGCGCTGGGGATCGACGAGGGAGCCCGATCTCTGTCTCGAAACGTACACACACGGCCCGGCACTCGGCTGGTGGCAACCGGGCCGCTGGGAGCGACCGGCATCTGACGCGTCGGGCGAGTCTACTTAGCACCTAAATAGCACCTAACTGACCACCGGAGGACGACTGTGACTGAGGCAACGCCATCGCCGACTGCGCCTGCGCCCGAGAGCGGCGCCGAGACTGTCGCCGGGATCGAGCTGCAACCTGACGCCGCGCTGATTCCGCGTCCCATGAACATCACTGTCCCGCCGGCGCGTGACAACACGACCTTTGGGCTCGTCGAGCGCGCCGCGTTGCTCTCGCGCATGGTGGCGGGCACCGAGTTCGTGCCCAAAAGGCTGCGCGGCCGCCCCGCCGCGGTGGCCGCGATCATGCTGTACTCGAACGAGCTGGGCATCGGCGTGATGACCGGGCTGCGCTCGATTCACGTCACCGACGACGGCGACATCATGCAGTCGGCCCAACTGATGCGCGCGATGGTGCGCCGCGAGGGTCACAAGATTTGGCCCGACGAGAATCCCGACGAGCGCACCGGCACGCGTTTCACGTGGCACGGCGTCCGCCGCGACGACCCGGACCACACCTACACGGTGACGTGGGATATTGGCATGGCCCGCGCCGCGGGGCTCGTGCGCGACAAGAGCGCGTGGGTCAAGACGCCGCGGGCGATGCTCTCGGCCAGAGCGTCAGCGGAGCTGTGCCGGCTCATGGCCGAGGACGTGCTCGGCGGCATGTCCTACGCGCTCGAGGAGGCGGACTCGCTGCCCGCGGCGCAGGATTACATCGCCCCGGAGCCGCCGCCGGTGCCGCCCGTGGACGGTGGCGGGCCGGAGACGGCGCCAGAGCCGCGCTCGCGCTCGCGACGGCTCAGGACCGAGCCCGAGGCGCCGAGCCCGCCACAGGCCGCGCCAGCGGCCGCCACGAGCGGAAACGAGGAGGTGAGGCCAGATGGGGCCGTGGCCCCCGCCCCCGTTGTTACCCCGCCCCCGGTGAGCGGCACAACGTCTCAGCCGGGGGCGGTTTCCCCACAAACGCCGCGACCCGTGGCACCATCGCAGCAGCCACCGGTGATCCCGGTGCCGGGCGACACTCCCTCGGGTGACGGGGCGGTAGGTGCAGCGCCGAAGCCCGAGGAGAGCCCGCCCCCCGAATCAGGGTCGTCTCCCTCCAACGAGGGGGCCGGTGCCTCAGCCGGTCCCCTCACCGCGACCCCGCGGACGCCGACGTCGGCGCAGCAGGTCGCCATCGCCGCGCGCGAGGCCGGGCTCGACCGCAAGACGCTCTGCATCACCGTCAGCGACCGGCGCACGGACAGCGCCCGCGAGCTGGCGCCCGAGGAGCGCAACCGGGCGATCGAGATGGCCCGCGGCGTGTACCGCGGCGAGCTCGAGGCGCACCGTGCCGCGGACGGGTTGCACTACTCGTTCGAGGCAGTGCCCACCGAGGCGGCCGTGACCGGGCTGACGTCGGCGCTGCGCATCATCTTCGTGCGCGACCGCGACGCGATGAACACGCTGCTCGAGGCGGTCGACCCACAGTGGCGCGCGAAGGGCCAGGTGCAGGACTTTCTCGCGTCGGTGCCGCGCGCGACATTGAGCGAGCTGCGCGTCAAGGTGCGGCACTACCTCCACACCCACGAGGTCTCCGACGACAGCCAACCGAGCGAGCCGCTCCCACACGATCCCGAGGAGGACGAGCCGGCATGAACGAGGGCGAGGCGCTGAAAGAGGCGATGGCGGAAAACGAGCGATGGGCCGTGTGGGCGCGCTCGTTCATCGCGAAGCTGGCTGACCGCGGCGATATGTACGCGGCCAAGCTGGTCGAGGAGATGCAGGATCAGCTAATGACCGCGGCCGAGACGGCAGCGGCGGCCAAAGGAGACGCGGCATGAATCAGTTTGAAGGCCAGGACGTTGTACGCGCGGGGCTCGTGATCCCCAACGCCGGCGGCGGGTTGCATCCCGCGATGAAGGTCGAGCCGCGCGAGTTTTCCGCCGGCGACGAGGTGGACGCGGTGTTTCACCTCAAGACGCGCGAGGTGCGGTTCCTGCGGATCAAGGACACCAACACGCTGATGCGCGTGCACGTCATGGACGTCACCGGCGCCACGTTCGTCGAGGCCGCGCTGGTCTCGGCGCCGCTCGCCGAACAGCAGCAGCGCATCGAGGCGTTCGAGGCACAGGCGAAGGAGCACGACGAGGTGGGCACCGGCCCGCTGCCCGGCATGGGCGCCGATGACGACCCTTTCGGCGAGCGGGCGCGCGTCAGCGACGGGCTCCCGAGCGAGGCCGAGCTGCAGGAGCACGAGGCGGCTGCGGCAGCAGCGGAATGAGCGTCGTCGACGATCTGCGGCGGCTCGACCCGGAGAGGATGCCTGCGCAACCCAACGATCTCGTGCTCGAGCACGCGCTCGTGCTGCGGTCACTCCCGCTGATCCTGCGGCTGTACGACGCCGTTACGGATTGGGTCGTGTCGTCGGCGGTCGGTGGCGACGCGGATCGCGAGCTGCTCGCGGCGTGGGAGGCCATGCGCGAGGGGTGACGTCGTGTAAGTGCGAGGCTCGCGAGCACCGCATCGTCGACCGCTATTGGTCGCCCCGCGAGGACGCTGACGGCAACGCGAACCGGCGCGTGCGCGTCGGGTGTCTCAACTGCGGCGCGGTGTGGACACAGGATGAAGTCGGGCAGTACGTCGAGCGGCTCGAGGCGATCGCGCCGGGCGACCAGCGGCGCATGATCGAGGCGATGCTGCGCCGCCGCGGCCGCTATTCGTAGGCGCCGGTGAGCTGCGCCAGCTCGTGCCGCAGCAGCTCGCGACGCCGGTCGAGCTGCGCCAGCTCACGGCGGATGCTGTCGGGGGTGTTCGCCGCGCCGGGGATGAGGCTGAGCTCGTAGTCGATCTCAGTGCGGACACGATCGCGGACGCGCAGATCGAAGCGGCTGTTGCTCACGAACCCGATCGCGCCGACGATCAATGCGAGTGGCAGGAGCGTCGAGCCGACACCGCGCGGGATCATGCCCGCGGCGAGCGCCACCGCGTCGTACACGCCGAGGCCGAGCCAGATGACGAACACGACGCCACGCACGATCGCCGCGCGTCGATGCCCGTGGGCGATGAGCCGCGATGCCGGCGCCGTGCCAGCGTACCGAGCACGGCGGTAGAGGCGGACCTGATAGGCCAGGCCCACCACCATGACGGCGATCCACAGCGCGACGTAGGTCATTGTCTCGGTGGCGGCGGCGGCGGCGCAAACACCGCTACCTCGTGCTCGAGCCACAACGCCTGCTCGAGCTGCTCCCGTGCGCGCTCGCGGACGCGCTGCCGCTCGTCGGTGTCACTCAGCTCGCCGCGCCGCAGAACGCTTCTAATCCACGCGCGCATGTTCATCGTCAGGATGCTTGAGGCCGATGACCTTGGCCGTGACGGCCGCGCTGTGCTCCGCCGCTTTGGTCCCGATCAGCGCGGAGTCGCGCCAATAGTTGCGGTCATCGCGCATGTCGTTGTAGACGGGGCCGAGCACGATCCAGCCGCGCAGGAAGGCAAGGAGCACGACACCGAGGACGCCCGCAACGGGGCTCGCCGCGAGCAGCGCGGACGCGATGTCGAGGTTCACCCGGCGGGACTGAGCTCGGGCAGAATCGCCAGCAGTTCCGACCGCGCTTCTCTCGCTTGCTCCGCGAGGCGAGGGTTGTCGGGGTGCTCTAACGCGAGGGCTTCGGCAAGGGCAACGTTGGTTCGCAGCGCCGCCGTCAGACGCGAGTTGACCAACGTGTGAATCTCTCGCGTCTGTCTGAGGATGAGGTCTTGCCGATCGCGAATGGGTAGCCAGAGCGCGTACACGAGCGCCGCCACGACGACCAACGGCAGCCCCGACGAGAGGGCAACGACCAGGCCCATTCGTCTACGGGGTGTGCGGTGGTGGTGGCGCCGCGGGTCCGAGTAGCGAGCCGAGCTTGGCAACGATGTCGCGGCCGAGCATTGCCGTCGCCGCGGCGAGGGCGCTGGCGAAAAACCCGGTCACGGCTCCGTCCATCGCGGGGACACCGTTGATTGTCAGCGCCGACAGAACGCCGAGCACGGCGAGGCCGCCGTCGTAGGGGAGCACCACGCTCTCGATGAAGTGCCCGAGATAGCCGATCGAGAACGTGTTGGAGCGGAAGGCGACGAGGACGCCGAGCAGCGTGTCCGCCGCGATCGGCACTTGAAAGGCCAGCAGCGCCGTGAGGATGGTGAGGTTGATCGAGAACACCGGGACACCTCCGATTGGGTAGGGACCGGCTCAGTGTGCCCCAGGGAGGCCCGCCGTGCCCGCCCTACACGCGCAGGCTGACCCGCCGGCGCCGGGGCGGATCGTCGGCGAGCTGGTCGGCGTCGTCGTGCGGCGTGTGCGCGTACGCCGCCTCAAGGGTGCGCAGCTCGGGGCACGTGAGATGCAGCGGGGCGGTCGAGTTGTGGAAGCCCCGCGAGCGCCAGTACGCCTCGGCCTTGGCATCGAGGGGCTCGAGCTCGACACGGGTGCAGAGCCGCTCGTTCATCAGCGCCGCGTCGGCGCCGAGCAGCTCCGAGCCGATCCCGCGAATCTGACACTCCGCCGCGCTGCCCCCTTGGAACCGGGGGTCGACCGTGTGAAGAAGCAGATGCCATACGCCGTCCTCGAGGCGGAAGATCGAGATGCCGACGACGGCGCCGCGCTCGTCGACGGCGGCCACGATGTACTCGTCCTCGGGGACGTCACGCGTGGTCGCGGCCGCCAGGAAGGCGACGTCGACGGCGAAGTACGCGCGATACGACGCGTCGACGTCGGAGTGCGGGATCGCGCGGGCTCGGTCGCGCCAGATGCGCTCGGCGTCGAGAAACGCCTTCCGGTTCGCGTCGGTCGCCGCGGGGCGGAGAATCGTGACCGTGTGGACGTCACCGCACGAGTCGGAGAGCTGGCGGACCCGCAGCGTGGTCCCGGTGAGCACCTACCCGACCGTCGTCACGTCGCGCCACTCGACGTCCACGACCATCTCCTCGTCGACGGTGACGCGCTCGCCACCGTCGCCCGTCCACGGCCACCACGGCGGCGCGTCGCCCCCGCCACCGCCACCGCCACCGCCGTCAGTGCCGCGCTCCATCCCGGCCACGATGCCCGCAGCGATCAGCAGTGCGCCCATGATGGTCGCGCCAACGCCGGCGTCGCGGTGGGTGAGGGGACGGCGTTGGAACCTCACGCGCCGCCCGCCAGCACGTGCAACTGCGGCCGCGCATCGAACGCACGCGCGGCGCGGTCCTCGGCGCGCACCTTGCGCACCGCGGCGCCGTAGCGAGTGAGCACCGCGGCGCCGCATGTCAGCGCGGTCGCGGCGAGCAACCGATCCATGACGGCACGCGCCGCCGGGTTCATGCCAGCTCCGACGCCAACCGGCGATCGCCACCGGCCATGTGCGCGAGCCGCACGGCACCGCGCACGGTGCGATGCCGCGTCACCGCGAGCTGCGCGATCTCGCGCGCGTACTCGGCATCGAAGGAGTGACGCCGGGTGAGCACGTCGAACACGACGGCGTACTGCTCCTCGGCCGTGTACTCCTTGATCTCGAGCACCTCGAAGCGATCGAGGAGCGGCTTGCTCATGCGCCGTACGTCGTTGGCGCCGGCGAACACGCTGACGGTGACATGACGGTCCTCGCGGTGGCCGTGCTGCAGGCGGGTGACGCGGCCGGTCTCCATCACCGAGAGGAGCGCGGCCAGGTCGGCGGGCTTGGCTTCACCGATCTCGTCGAACAGCAGCCAGCGCGGCGGGTCGTCGAGGAGAAGGTCGCGGAGCCCGGCCTTGGACGTCGAGCTGCCGAGCGCGTAGCGGGCGCGGGCGAGCCGCGCGAGCTCGTCGAGGATGAGGGTCTTGGCTGTGCCCGGCGGTCCCTTGAGGAGCGCGTTCACGGGCTCGAGCGCGTCGACGCACAGGCGAAGG
>Ga0070732_10001728_pt1 | contig 11871 bp, 10 predicted proteins | sample Coa_R1_5_FD_66449 | JGI IMG/M metagenome (GOLD analysis project Ga0070732, IMG submission 66449) | Surface soil microbial communities from Centralia Pennsylvania, which are recovering from an underground coalmine fire - Coalmine... | ecosystem: Environmental > Terrestrial > Soil > Unclassified ...
CCGAAAAGTCCGGCTGACCAGCATTGTCCCGAGTCCGCTGCAGCCACGAAAGGATTTCGGCGAGGAAGCGTTGCGCGAACTGGTCGATTCGATTCGGCAGCACGGAATCATTCAACCGCTCATCGTGCGACGGCTGAACGGTGGCACCCATGAATTGATTGCCGGTGAACGGCGTTGGCGGGCGGCGCAGGAACTGGGCTTGGCGGATGTTCCGGTTATCGTCCGCACAGCCAGCGATCTGGAGGTCCTTGAAATTTCGCTGATCGAGAACCTGCAACGCAGCGATCTGAATCCGATCGAAGAGGCACAGGGTTATGCGCGATTGCGAGATGAATTCGGAATGAAGCAGGAGGACGTCGCGCAGAAAGTTGGCCGAAGTCGGGCCGCGGTGGCAAACGCGATGCGTCTGCTGGACTTGCATCCGCAACTGCAAACCTGGGTTGCGCAGGATCTGCTTTCGGTCGGGCACGCCAAAGTTCTGCTCGGAGTGAAGACGGCCGAGGAGCAGCTTCGTCTGGCGGAAACAATTTTGCGCCGCAATTCCAGTGTCCGGCAGACCGAACGTCTGGTGACTCGCTTCCTTGGTGGATGGAAGAAGCGGCGCGGAAGTCCCAAAGTAGTCGTAAGCTCGGCGGCGATCGGTGATTTGCAGGACAAATTGCGCCAGTATTTCGGCACAAACGTGACGATTCATCACACGCCCAAGCGGGGCCGAATCGAAATCGAATATTATGGCGACGACGATCTTCAACGAATTTTGAACATTGTCGGTCTGGCCTCGACCGAGCGCTGATTCGAATTCGAAATGTTACGCTCCTTTCGGCGTTTTATAGTCGCGTCGAGTTCGCTATTGATTGCGAGCTCATGCGCCAAATCACCTGAACCGAAAATTTGGACGGAATTCTCCGGCGAAAAAGCGCTCGCCCACGTGCAGGCGCTGGTAGATCTCGGCCCGCGGCCGCCCGGCTCAGATGCGATCATTCGAGCGCGTGCTTATATCGAAGAACAACTCGAGGCGGCTGGCTGGAAAGTAGTCGAACACGCATTCACCGACCAAACTCCGCATGGCGAGATGAAGTTCGTGAACGTCGTGGCGCGGTTTGGCAACGCTCCGAAGCCGTCTTTTTTACTCTGCTCCCACTACGACACGAAAATTTTCGACGCATTTCAATTTGTCGGCGCGAACGACGGCGGCTCGAGCACCGGGTTGCTGTTAGAACTGGCGCGGGTGCTGGCGCACCGGCCTGACGTTGCCGGCAAAGTCGAACTGGTATTCTTCGATGGCGAAGAAGCTGTCGTGAATTTCAGCAACACTGATGGCATTTATGGCAGTCGCCATTTTGCCCAGGAACTGGCGACCGACGGGTCGGCGAAGTCTTTTCGTGGCGGGCTGTTGTTCGATATGGTCGGCGACCGTGACCTGGACATCACTCTGCCGCCCGATTCTCCCGGAACGATTACCGCCGGCATTTTTGCCGCGGCGGACGCGCTGAACGTGCGGAAGCATTTCACTTACTTCGAACAAGACATTACCGACGATCACAGTCCGTTAAACGCGATCGGTATTCCGGTTGTCGACCTGATCGATTTTCATTATTCGCCATGGCACACGGCTGAGGACACAATGGACAAGCTGAGCCCACAAAGTCTGCAAATTGTCGGCTCAGTGGCGGCCTATTATTTGGCGCAGCTGGCGTTCAAGTGAAGCAATCTAGACTTTGGATCACGGTCGCAATCGCTTGTCTCGCGGGATTTGGTTGCGCCGAACTGGCCGCGCGCTCAGTGGTCGTTCGCGACAAGCTCGGTAATTTATTTGATCGGGGTTACCTGGCGGCCGTGGTTGGTGGCCGTGGAATTTATCTCGCTGACGTTCATCGGAGGGAAGGTGAGTTGCCGCTGTGCGGACATGAATGCGCACTGACCGATCTGATTTCAAATACGGCAGCGATATCGCTTGCGGAGAACGAACGCATCGGAACCGAAAAAGTCGAAAGGGAACTTTTGCTGCTTCGCTCCCAGTTTGGCAACAGCGCAATCTGGAGGACAGCTCTGCATGGCAGCGGCCTGTTTTCATTTTCCCTTTTGCGAATTCTGAAAGATGATTTACGCGCCCGGCAGTGGATTGAAAAACGGATTGCGCACGACGTGGTTGTTCGTGATGACCAGTGCCGGGAATTTTACGACTCGCATCTCGATCGATTTTTTCTCCCAGAGCGGCGCAATGTAGCGCACTTATTTGTGGCGGCTCCTCCGGAAACACCGCCGGACGTTGTCGAAAGCAAACGAGCCGCAATCGAAGCGCTCTCCGTGCGGTTGGCGGCGGGCGAGGACTTTGCCGCGCTCGTCGCGCAAAATTCAGAAGATGAGGCAACCAAATTCTGGGGAGGCGAGTTGGGATATTTTTCGGCAAACCGAATGCCGCCAGACTTCGTTGAGGCCGCGAAAAAATTGCATCCTGGCGAAATCAGTAAACCGGTCCGAACCCGACTCGGGTTCCATATTTTGAGACTGATCGATGTCCAGCCGCCCCGGCAGCAAATTTTCGACGAAGTCAGGAACGATATTGCGATTGAAATCGCAAACGAAAAACGGGTGGTGATAGTTGAAAAACTGGTGGCCGATTTGCGCCGGAATGCCTCTTACTTGAGGCCGTTTTAGCCCCGCTATTACGAACTTCTAGATTGCGCGAGGGCGGTTTTCACCGCAGGCTGATTGACGGCCTGACCTAGGAAAAGGCCATCTTCACATGGCGCGTCGAACCAGGAAAAACGTTGGGGTGCTCGGACTCGGGATTATTGGGAGCCGGGTTGCTGAAAATCTGCGGGCACGCGGATTTCACGTCTTCGTGTGGAACCGCAATCCGCGGCCGGTTCCGAACTTTGTCGGTGCGCCGGCCGAGCTCGCTGAGATGTGCGATTACATCCAGATTTTCGTTTCGGACGATGACGCTCTTCTGGACGTCGTCCGCCAAATGGTTCCGGCGCTTGGTCCGCGGCACATCGTGATCGCACACCCGACTGTGGCCCCCTATTCGATGCGCACAGCAGCGGATCTGGTCGAACGGCGCGGCTCGCGATTTGTGGAGGCGCCATTCACTGGCAGCAAATCGGGCGCAGAAAAAGGTGAGCTCGTTTTTTACGTAGCCGGCGACGAGGTCGCATTGCGCGAAGCCCGGCCGATTCTCGAAGCGAGCTCCAAGGAAATCATTGAAATCGGGGAGATTGGACAGGCCACCGTCGTAAAACTGGCCACGAATATTGTAACTGCGGCCAGCGTACAGGCGTTGGCGGAAGGACTCGCCCTGGTCAATCACGCTGGAATTCCAGCGGACAAATTTGTGGCGGCGATGCAAAACAACGCCAGCTATTCCAAAACGCTTTCGATGAAGTTGCCGAAGATGATCGAAAACAATTTCGAGCCGCACTTCGCGCTCAAACACATGCTCAAGGACATGAAAATCGCGAGCCAGCTCGGCCTGTCGCATCATCTCGAGCTTGCGGTGACGACCGCGGCGCGGGACCGGCTTCTCGAACAGGAGCAGCGTGGTTACGCCGAGGAAGATTTTTCGGTCATCGCCCGCAAATATTTTCCAGAGATGGTCTTCCCAACCGTCGAACAGGACCTGGAACTTTTTGAAAAACCGCCACCGATCGAACCGGCCGCAACAATATCGAGCATGGGCGAGGTCGCGGCAGCGGTCCAGGAAGCGGAGTTTAACCAGCCACCGGCCGAGGCTGCGCCGCAAACAGCACCGTTCCCAGAACAACTCGTGCCTGCCGAATCTTCTTTCGAAACACCGCCGCTTGGAACAGCCCAACCGCAGGCACAGCCGGCAGATGCTGCTCCACCTTCGGCTCCTACCCAACCTCAGCCGGAGCAAGCGCCCGCGACTAATTCACCTATGGATATGCTCGCCAAATTGCTGCGGGGTGAAAGCGCGCGGCCCGACGGTCCCTAGTTTGTTGGGCAGTTGAATAATGGCGCCAGCGGGCTTTGCCGATCGGCTATTCTTTGATCTTTCGCCGAGAGTTAAGCTCCGGATGACCGGCCCGAACCGCGTTCGTTTTCTCAACGGGCAGATCACAAACGACATTCGCAAGGCGGCCGAGACGAACGCAATCGAAGCCTGTGTTTTGAATGCAAAAGGGAAAATGGACGCGCATCTTTTTGTCCAGCAGGACAGCGAATCTTTTCTCATCGATGCCGACCGCGCCCTTCGACCTGTTCTTCAGCCGCGCTTGGAGCGTTACGTAATTGCTGACGACGTCACGATTGAGGACGTGACCTCGCAGTTCTCCATCTTGCATATCATTGGCCGAGATGCCCCGAACTTTGATGAGTCGGCAAAAATTGTTTCGATCGACCGATTCGGCGCCGCCGGGTTCGACATCTGGTGCGCAGCCGCGAAACGCGATCATTTTGTTGCCGCGTTGAGCCGCGACTTTGGATTGTGCGACGACGCTTGCGCGGAACAGTTTCGAATCGAACAGGGAATTCCGCGTTGGGGCCTCGAACTGACGCCCGACATCATCCCGGTTGAAGCCAATCTTGAGCAGCGCTGCATAGATTATGAAAAAGGCTGCTACATCGGGCAGGAAACGATCTCTCGGATGAAAATGTCGGGCCAACGAAACAAACAACTGTGCGGCCTGATCTCATTGAACGAGGCAGCGCTTACCGGCGAATCGCGCTTATTCGGTGGCGCGGAGCGAAAGGAGGCCGGCTGGATCACCAGTGTCACTGAAAGGGAAGGGCACAAGATTGCGCTCGGTTACGTGAAGCGCGGATTTAACGCCGTGGGAACGAAATTGGAGGCGGCGACAGGCCTCGAACGTGTTCCAATGCAAGTGGTTGAGCTACCGTTTCGGAATTGATCGACGGTCGATAGAGATGGCTGCGTAATTTCTTTTGGCCCTGTAATTTGCGTGATTTTAAGTGTTGTCTTTTGAAGATCGTCGCGTGTAAAGTCGGCACCCAACCACGTGCTCTCGCCCATGAATCAACGCCTGCTTTCTGAGATTGGTCGCACCCAACGGCTCGAGATTATTAACTCCCTCAAACGGACAAAGGGGATGTCGGTCAACGAGCTCGTGGACAAAATGGGGATGAGCTACATGGGGATCAAGCAGCACTGCCTGACTCTGCAACGGGACGGTTATCTGGATACCTGGCGGCGGCCGCAAAAAATGGGGCGCCCGGAGATGGTTTATCGTCTGACTCGCCGGAGCCATGATCTGTTTCCGGTCGATAGCAACGAATTCACCGTCGAAATGCTCGCGGCGGCCAAGGAGATCTACGGAGCGAACGCGCCCGAAAAACTCCTTTATAATGTATTTGAAAAACGGACCCAGACGTTGCGGGCGAAAGTAAAAGGGGACAGCGTCGCCGATCGCGCCAAATGGCTGGCCAAAGTTCGTGATAACGAAGGTTACATGGCCCAATTCCTCCCATCAGAGAAGGACGGCCCTCAGATCCTCGAATGCCATTCGCCGATCATGAATCTGATCGAGAAGTATCCGATCATCGCGCGTCTCGAGCAGGACATGTTCGAAGCGGTTATCGGAACGAACGTCCGGCGCGAAGAAACGCACACCAGCGGATTGTACGAGTGCGCGTTTTACTTTGCGGTGTAGTCAATCCGTCTCCGAAAGATTTCTCCTTTCGCAGCTGATTAATTTCGCGTTGATTGAAGGTCCATGGCCAGGGCCTTTCCCACAGCTGTTATCGAGAATTTGTCGCCGCTGGTAGACGGCGGCCGCTATCCGATCAAACGCATCGTTAACGACGAGCTCCTGGTTGAGGCCGACATCTTTAAGGACGGTCACGATATAGTCGCCGCGGCCCTGAAATGGCGCCTGGTTGGCAATTCGCAGTGGCACGAAACCGCCATGACCTTCGTCGATAACGATCGATGGCGCGGGGTCTGCACTTTTATCAAACTCGGTCTTTACGAATACACCGTTGAGGTGTGGACGGACACGTTTCGAAGTTGGCGAGACGAGTTCAGGAAAAAATTCGAGGCCGGAATCAAGGATCTGACAGTCGAAGGACTGGAAGGGGCGGAGCTGATAGAGTCCGCCTCCAAACGTGCGCACGTTGCTGACGATTCTTCACGCTTGCTCGAACTGTCAGAGTGCATTCGAACCGCCGACAACATACAGATCAATCAGATCGTGCACTCGGGCGAACTGGAAGTCCTCATGGCGACTTACCCCGACCGTTCGTGGGCGACTCAATACGCGCCGCCACCGCGAGTGATCGTTGAGCGTCGCGAAGCGCAGGTTGCCGCCTGGTATGAATTTTTCCCGCGTTCGGCTGAAGGTTACGGCGACCGAACATCGACGTTTCGCGATTGTCTTCCGCGAATCGATGATGCCCGGGCAATGGGCTTCAACGTCGTTTACTTCCCACCGATTCATCCGATCGGACATACCAACCGGAAAGGCCGAAATAATTCGGTCAAATCTGGACCGAGCGATCCAGGCGTGCCATGGGCTATCGGCAGCGAGGCCGGCGGACACAAGGCGGTCGAGCCGTCACTCGGTACGCTTAAAGATTTCGAGTGGCTCAATGGAGAGGTTCGCAAACGCGGAATGGAGATAGCGCTCGACTTCGCGATCAATTGCTCGCCCGATCACCCTTACGTTCGCGAGCACCCGGAGTGGTTTTATCAACGTCCGGATGGCTCGATTAAGTTCGCAGAAAATCCGCCCAAGAAATACGAAGACATTTATCCGCTAAACTTCCGCTGCGAAACGTGGCCCGAGTTGTGGGCTGAAATGGTCAGCGTCGTTAATTTTTGGGCGGAGCGCGGCGTGCGCACATTCCGGGTCGACAATCCTCACACCAAGCCGGTGGCGTTTTGGGAATATTTAATCGCGCGCGTCCACGACAAATATCCGGACACAATTTTTCTCTCCGAGGCGTTCACCCGGCCGAAAATGATGAAAGAACTGGCCAAGGCCGGATTCAGTCAAAGTTACACTTACTTCACCTGGCGAAACACCAAGCAAGAGCTCACCGAATATCTGACGGAACTGACTCAAACCGAAATGCACGAATATTTTCGGGGCAATCTGTGGCCAAACACGCCGGATATTTTGCCGCCTTTCCTTCAGGAGGGCGGGCGTCCGGCATTTATGATTCGCGAAGTTCTCGCTGCCACACTCTCGCCGGTCTACGGAATCTACAGCGGATACGAGCTGTGCGAGAATGCGGCTTTGCCCGGTCGCGAGGAATATCTCGATTCCGAAAAATACCAATACAAGCAGCGGGATTGGAACGCACCGGGCAACATCAAGGAATGGATTACGCGGCTAAATCAGATTCGAAAGGCGAACCGGGCGCTCGAGCTGAAGGATAACCTGCGGTTTTATCACGCTGATAACGATTCCATCATTTTTTATGGAAAAATGACGGCGGCGCGCGACAACATCATTCTGGTGGTTGTAAATCTTGATCCGCACAGCAAACAACATTCGTATGTCGATGTTCCAATCGAGGAGTTTGGCTCGATGGAGGGCGACGTTTTTCAGGTGCACGATTTGCTGAGCGATTCGCGCTATATCTGGCACGGTCGCCGCAATTACGTCGAGCTCGACCCTGAGGTCCAACCGGCACACGTTTTCCGGGTCCGGCGCTGGATCGAGCATGACCGATTTGCCTGAGCAACTCGCGTTCTCCGCGCGGGTTTAACTCCTGCCGGTAGATTTGCATCCCGCCCGGCGGCGTTTATGGTTAAAACACTTTTGGCATGAAATTTATGCTTCCGCTGATCGTTGCCGCGATTGGCACTCCATTGTTAGGGCAAACAGTGACGACCAGCGTGACTCCGCCGGTTGGCGCTCCGCCTGCCGCCGCCGTCAGCGCCACTCCGGGACTCGTTCCCGACATTCAGCATACCAAATCGATTTTGGACACATTGGTCGCGGCCGGGCCGGTCATGATTTTCCTTTTCGCCCTTTCGGTTTTTTTCGTGATGCTGGTGATCGTCTACCTCATGACAATTCGACGGGGCGCGGTGGTGTCGAGCGGTTTCATGGCAACGGCGGACGCGTTGCTTCGCAAGCGCGATTACCTCGGATTGCTCGCGGTATCAAACCGCCACGGTGAAGCAATCGCGCGAGTCGTTCAAAAGGTGCTCGATTTCACGACGAAGAATCCAAACGCGGACTTCGGCCAGGTGCGGGAGATCGCAGAAACCGAAGGGACTCGCGTCGCCGCGAGTTTAAACAATCGCGTCATTTATTTGGCGGATGTCGGCACAATCGCCCCGTTACTCGGATTGCTCGGAACGGTGCTTGGAATTATCCATTCATTCGGCGCGCTGGGCGCGGATCTCGGCACTGCGCGCTACGTCTTGTTGTCCAAGGGAATCAGCGAGGCGCTGGTGAACACCTGTGCCGGACTTGCCATTGGTATTCCAGCGATGATTTTCTACGCTTTTTTCCGCGGCAAGGCGCAGAAGCTTATTTCCGAGCTTGAATCCGCCACCACGCACGTGCTGGCGCTGTTGTCGTTGCAATATGACAAGCGAATTGAGCCGCGCACGCCGGTGCTGATCGAAGACGAAATTTAAGGCTCGCCTCATGAACCTGCGCGGCCATGCCCAGTTGCACCATCCGGGGATCCAACTTGCCCCGCTGGTCGACGTTCTATTGTTGCTCCTGATCTTTTTTCTCCTGACTTGGAACGCGGCGCGAAATGAGAACGAACTGGACGTCAAAGTGCCGAAAGCATCTGCCGCAAAAGAGAAAAGCGCACCGGTTGGGGATGTGGTGGTGAATGTGAAAGCGGACGGTAACGTCGTCGTTAATCGGCGGACGTTGAATTCGGCCGAGCTGACCGATTTGCTAAAGAGCCTGGTCCAATTGAATTCCGAGCAGGCTGTAATCATTCGCGGCGATGAAACCGGCGCTTACAAGAACATCATCGGTGTGCTGAACATCTGCACGGATGCCGGCGTCACCAACGTCGCGTTCGCGACTGCAAAATGAAAATTACATACGGCGCGGCCGGTCTTTGCGGACTGGCGATGCTGTTTTGTCTTCCGAAGTCCGTTCTGGCCCAGCGCGAGCCGCCGCCGCCGCCAAATCCGCCGGTGCAACGCGCTTTGCCGGTCGATGAGACTGCGCCTTCTCCGCCGGCCGCGGAGGGCGAGCAGCCCGAGAAACGGCAACTCGACTACGCCAACGCTCTTTTTACTCGCAAACTCTACGATCTCGCCGTTCCTGAATATCAGAAGTTCCTTGATAATTATCCGGGCGTTTCCGGTCGCGCCAACGCCTACTTTTCGTTAGGCGAATGTTATCGAAATCTTGGCAAAGCTTCGACCGCAAAGACGAACTTCCAGCGCGTGCTGAACGATTATGGCGACAGTGAATTTGCCGGGCCGGCGGCTTACGCGCTTGCCGAAATGGCTTTCACTCAAAAAAGTTACGCGGAAGCGCTGCCTCTCTTTCACCGTTCGGCCACGAAATCGAAGGAACCAGCGGTTGCATTGTCTGCGCACTATTTCGAAGCCCGGTGTCTCGAAGCCCTCGATCACAAGGACGAGGCTGGCGACATTTATCAGCAGGTCGCGGACGCCAAGGATCCGAACCCGTACCGGGAAGACGCGCGTGAGACGGCCGCGCGTATCGCCAATGCTCGCGGTCGCAAAGCGGACGCGCTTCGTCAGTACGAAGCGCTCTCGAATGAAACAAAAAAGCCGGCTTTGAAAGCCGAGGCAACGGTGCGCGCGGGATTGATCGCCCTCGAGTTGGTGCAGTCGGACAAAGACAAAGCGATGTCCGACAAAGCGATGAGCCTCCTGCAAAAAGGCCGCGCTCTTCCCGATGCCGGAAAATGGCGGGGACTGGCGCAAATCGGGATTTTGAAGGTCGAATTTCAAACCGGTCAGTACGCTCAGGTTCTAACTGATTACAAAAAGCTTCAATCGCAGGTGCCGGAAGAAAGCCGGGCCGAAGCCATGTTGTTTGCGGCAAACAGTCAGCGCCAGCTCGGTCATGCCAAGGAAGCCGAAGAGATGTATCGCGAGATCATCGAGAAATTTCCAAATCGCGAGGAAGCGAAGGACGCTGCTTTTGAGCGATTGTTAAACATTTACAATTCGGATCCGTCGACCCTGCCACCTGAAGTCGACGCATACCTCGCTACCAGTCCTACGCCGGAACGGGCTGATCAGGCGAAATTGTTCAAGGCCGAAGCGCTCTACAAACAACAAAATTTTCCGCGCGCGGCTCCTATCTTTGCGGAACTTCGCGCTTCCCAACTTTCCCCAAGACTGCGGGCGGAAGCGGCCTATCAACTCGGCTCCTGTTACCTCCAGATGAAGGACATCCCTGGAATCATTGACGCTTTTGGTTATTTCATCCAGGCGTTCCCTGACAATCCACGCACATCCGCCGCGCTGGCAGTACGAGCGGAAACATTCGAGAGCGACAAAAATTACACCGCCGCGTTGACCGACTGGAACACCATACTGGGCAAGTATCCCAATGCGCGCGAGCGGGAGGAAGCGTTGCAACGCAAAGCGCTCATCCTCGGTCAGCAGGAAAATAAAAAAGGAATGACCGACTCATTCCGTCAGTTGCTCAAGGAATTTCCAAAAAGCCCCGCGGCTCCGATGGCGCATTTTTACATCGGCAAATCGGCGTTCGAACTGAAAGACTACAAAACTGCTTTGACTGAGCTCAACATTGCCCGTCAGCTCGATAGAAATCGCTACTACACTCAGGCAACGATCCTGATCCTTTCCTGCTACTATTTCGGATCGCACGACCGCAACGCGATCACCAAGGAAGTAGACGCACTGCTGGCCGAAAATCCGGATGCCCACGTTCCGGCGGAGATTTTGGAATGGCTCGGAACCGAATATTACAATCAAAAGAATTATGCGGTTGCCGAGAAATATCTCGGCATTCTTGGAAAGATCGATAATCCGCCGGTAAAGCCGGACTTTTGGTTCTATCTTGGGGACGCGGCAGCGCGGCAACAGAAGTACGACGAAGCCGAGAACGCGCTCGGGAAATATTTGCAGGTGGCAAACGACCCAGCCGGCAAAGCCAAAGTGTTGTTAAAGCTGGGCGACGTAAAGATCGCCGCTCACAAACCGGACGACGCCCAAAAAATCGCGGAGCAGATCATGGTGCTGCAGCCGGAAGGCAGAACGAATGCCGAAGCGCGTTTGCTCGCCGGCGATGTTCAATTTGAGCGCGGTAAATTTCAAGAAGCGGGCAGGGCGTTCGAGAGCGTTGCGTTGTTGTATGACGATCCCGCCGTTACTCCGCGCGCTCTAAAAAAAGCAGCAGCCGCGTATCAACGCGCCGGGATGACTGCCGAAGCGGATAAAGTTGTTAAGCAGTTGCACGAACGATATCCGAAAGACACCGGGGGATAGGCAGAGGCGAACGACCTCAGTCGCCATGGCGGCTCGGTGAGCCGCCGCTACCTAAGCGCGAGCTATAGCGCAATTCCGAGCGTTTCGATCGGCAGAGGCGCGAGAAATCTTTTCGGCTCGTCGATTTGTAAAATCGGGCGGGCCAAATGAGCGGCCAGTAAACTGGTGTCGGGTAACGACGCGATCCCGATATGCGCGCGGATTCCACATTTCTCGAGTTTTCCCAGGACCCGCGAAGCTTTCGCGATGAGCTGACGATTGTCGGTAAACTGCAGGGTGCAGACGCCGGGGGCCGTGGCTTCGACAAATGGCGAGAGCATAAACGCATGCTGCAGCAAAATTTCGCCGATCAGATTTTCCTGAGCGCGTTCGCGGGTCCGGATTGCGACCTGTAAACATCGCGCGAGCGCCTGACTTGGAGTCATGCCTTTGGCGACACCCGCTTCCTCGGCGGCGTGTTAAGTTCGATA